>Ga0207674_10000111_pt1 | contig 94237 bp, 71 predicted proteins | sample KBSCornC72_FD_184303 | JGI IMG/M metagenome (GOLD analysis project Ga0207674, IMG submission 184303) | Corn rhizosphere microbial communities from Kellogg Biological Station, Michigan, USA - KBS Corn C7-2 (SPAdes) (version 2) | ecosystem: Host-associated > Plants > Roots > Rhizosphere > Soil ...
CAATGAAAACGGCCCGGATGCGTGAGCGCCGGGCCGGCGCTTTAGCGGTTGTTTTACGTGGCCGCAAGTTGCCCTAAATCGCCACGATGCTGTTGTCTCAGTCGACTTCGTCGTACGTCGACCGGCTATGCATACATAGCCGTCGCCGTCTCCAACGGCAAGCCGAATGCCGGCTCGAAGAACCGGCGTTGGCCTTCGGCTATACTGCCCGATCCTCCGGCGGCGTGGTGCGCGGCGCGCGGCCAGTGGCGACTGCTCGCTCGGTAACTCGTTGCACCATGGTGATCAGGCGCTGCCGCTCCCATGGCAGGATGAGATCGGCCAGTGTCTGCCGCTGTACGCTGGCGGGGAGTGATGGCACCGGTCCGTCGTCGTGTCGATACAACACGATGGCACACCCAGGCGGCAGTCGAAGGCGGAGAAACTCGGGATCCGCGGCACAGCTTCGATCGACCATGGTCACGAGCGGCTGAATCTCCGAGAGCACCGCCGCTGCCTCCGCCATCGAACGCACGACGTGGGCTCGATGCCCTGCCGCGGCCAGCGCCTGCGCGATGCCCTCCAGGAGGCCTTCGTCCGAGCCAATTACGAGCGACGTTGTCATTGTTTGCCTTCCTCCGAGCCTTCCTCGGCGAGCCGTTCCACGGCCGCCGTCGAAACGCCTTCGACTTCGATTGTTTTCGTCCTGCTCGTTGCCCCCGCGACGATGCGAACACCCCGCCGAGAAATCGCCAGACGATCGGCAAGGAACGCGATCAACGCTTCGTTCGCGGCACCGTCAACAGGTGGAGCGTGAAGTCTCACCCGCAACGCTCCCCCCACGACCCCGGTAATCTCGTCTCGCGACGCGCGTGGTTGGAGCCGGACCTGGAATCGTACTGCCGTCCCGTGCGAATCCACAGCGAACTGCATCACAGAGGAAGGGCGTTCACAACCAGGCCCGACAACAGCGTGAGAATGAAGTACGCCACGAGCGGTGTCAGGTCGAGCATGCCGCCAACGGGCGGAATGAATCGTCGGAGCGGGCGGAGCAGCGGCTCGGTCAGTGTATACGACCAGCGGACCCACCAGCTGGACCCCGACGTGCGAATCCACGACGAGATCACGCGCGCGAACAGTGCGATCTGCAGAATCCCGAAGATCCACTGAATGACCAGCCGCAATATGCCGCGAGAGCCGGCGCCCGACGCGAACGCTGCCGACTCCACCTGCGCCCGGATGAATCCGAGCAGCCAGATGACGGCGATGCCGCCAATGACAACCGCGGCAAGCGCCCACCACGGTGCGTTCGACGGGATGCCGCCGCCACGAACGAGTCGGCGCTCGATGGGCGCCATGAGCGGGTCGATCGATCCGCGAAAGAACCGTGCGACGCCGGAGAATGGGCTGATGCGTCTCGTGCGGACCGCCCAATCGACGCCACAGATCGCGGCGGCCGCCACGGCCGATACGAGGAACGCAATGCGCGCGACCACGAGGATCGCATCGAGCGTGGCGATGAATGCACTCACGCGCGAATTCTGATCGCGGGCTCCGAGGCCAGCAAGTGCGGAACACTTGTCCAACGTGGTTTTCGCGCCAGCTTTGCTTGAACCGCAACCCCGACGCGATCGCTCAGTCATGTACCTTGTTACCGGCGGTGCCGGCTTCATTGGATCGGCCGTGGTCCGGACGCTCATCCGGCGCGGGGCTGCGGTTGTCAACGTCGACAAGCTGACCTACGCCGGCAACCTCGATTCGCTCAGCGAAGTCGAGGCTGACTCGCGCTACGCGTTCGAGCGCGCTGACATCGGCGACGTTCACGCCATGCGCCGGATCTTCGAGCGGTATCGACCCACCGGCGTGTTCCATCTCGCGGCGGAGTCGCACGTCGACCGGTCGATCGACGCGCCGGCTGATTTCATCGCGACCAACATTGTGGGGACGTCGGTTCTTCTCAGCGAGGCGCGCCGATACTGGACGTCGCTCCCCACGGATCGCGCACGCACCTTTCGATTCGTGCAGGTGTCCACGGACGAGGTGTACGGATCACTCGGCGCGCACGGGCATTTCGCCGAGCACTCGCCCTATGCCCCAAGCTCTCCGTACTCCGCCAGCAAGGCCAGCGCGGATCATCTCGTGCGGGCGTGGCACCGCACCTACGGTCTGCCCACGATCGTCACGAATTGCTCGAACAATTACGGTCCGTATCAGTTTCTCGAGAAGCTGATTCCGCTCACGATCCTGAATGCGCTCGCGGCGCGGCCAATCGCCGTGTACGGACGCGGAGAGAACGTTCGCGACTGGCTCTATGTCGATGATCACGTCGCCGCGCTGCTGGCGGTGATGGAGCGCGGCCGGATCGGTGCGACGTACGCAATCGGTGCGCGTGCGGAACGCCGGAACATCGATGTGGTCGAGGCGGTGTGTGGAATCCTGGATGAACTGAGGCCTCGGAGCGGAGGATCACGCTACCGCGAGCTCATCGAGTTCGTTGCGGACCGCCCGGGTCACGACTATCGCTACGCCATCGATCCGTCCACGATCGAGCAAGAGCTCTCGTGGCGCCCGACCGAATTGTTCGACGCCGGCCTTCGCAAAACGGTGGCGTGGTACCTCGAGAACGAGACATGGCGCGAACGCGTTCGCAGCGGAGTGTACCGCGGCGAGCGCCTGGGCCTCGGCACGGGCGTATGAAGGGGATCGTTCTGGCGGGCGGCTCCGGGACGCGCCTTTACCCCATCACGCGCGCGGTGAGCAAGCAGCTGTTGCCGGTGTTCGACAAGCCGATGATCTACTACCCGCTGTCGACGCTTATGCTGGCCGGCGTCCGCGACATTCTCATCATCTCGACGCCGGAGGACCTGCCGCGGTTCCAGCTGCTGCTCGGCGACGGCTCGCAGTGGGGCGTCTCGTTCAGCTACGCCGAACAGCCAGCACCTAACGGGTTGGCCCAGGCCTTCGTGATCGGCCGCGAGTTTGTCGGCGGCGATCGTGTCGCGCTCGTTCTTGGCGACAATCTGTTTTACGGCGGCGGCTTGGGGGGGATTCTCCGGAAGGCCGCCGCGCGGTCGTTAGGCGCGACCGTGTTCGGCTACACCGTGAGCCATCCGCAGCGGTACGGCGTCATCGCGATCGCCCCGGACGGGCGCGCGCTCGACATTGTCGAGAAGCCGGAGCACCCCCCGTCGAACTACGCCGTCACCGGCCTGTATTTCTACGACAACGATGTGCTGTCGATCGCCGCTGGCCTCCAGCCATCACGCCGGGGAGAGTACGAGATCACGGACGTGAACCGCGCGTACCTCCAGCGTGGTCGACTGCATGTCGAGCTGCTGGGGCGCGGGATGGCGTGGCTCGACACGGGCACACACGAGTCGCTGCTCGACGCGAGCAACTTCATCGAGGTGATCGAGCACCGGCAAGGACTCAAGGTCGGGTGCGTCGAAGAGGTCGCGTTTCGCGCTGGCTACATCGACGCCGAGCAGCTCCAGCGCCTCGCGACACCGCTCTCGGGAAGTGGCTATGGTGAATATCTGATGCGCGTGGCCCGAGAACCAAATCCCGAGCGGCTCACGGACTACTGAACGGCATCGGAGACGGCCGTCACTCTCGCGCTGCCCTGCCGGACAGGAACCCGAGCGTCCCGCGCCTTCCAGTGCCACGCCACACCGGATCCGGCGATCGCGCCCGTCACGGCGCTCACCCATTCCCACCACGCGGCCGGTGCCGTCCGGGCGAGCAGCGGCACGATCAGCAGCCCGATGAGGAAGGCGATCGCGAGCGCTCCGACGGCCACGGACAGCCCACGTCGCGAGGCGCGGGGCGCTAGCCTGTGGTCCATTTGGTCCTGCGAGCAACAGCTGCTCCAATAACCAGCCGGAAACGCGAGCGCCATCAGCCAGAGTGCGCCGAACCACAGGTACCGCGGCATCGACAACTTGAACGGGTCGAGCAACGCCCAGCCCAGCGACGGAGACAATCTCAGAACCTGCTGACGATCCTCGGTCGAGGCGACGAGCGTATTGCCTTCCCGAGCGCAGGTGAAGCGGACGCGGGGGGGGCGGCTGGACGGCGCGAGCGCATCGGGGAGCTCCACCGTTGGCGAACCAAAGCGGAAATCAGCTGAGCGCGTCTTCTCCTCGCACGCGATCGCCCATCGGTGCTGTTCGATCGAAACGAGCACAGTGTACTCTTCGGCGATCCGCGCGATGACGGCACGGCGCCATTGGATGCCCGCGGTCTCGAACGTGACGGTGGCGTGCCATCCTGGCTTCGCGAGCATGCGGTCCAGGCCCAGCGATTTCGGCGGATAGAAAGCTCGCGGCAGGTCGATGCTATCGAGCTTGAAGTCGAGCAGTCGGCCGGTGAACGGTTCGAACGACTCGCGATCCGGAGTCCATTGTATCCAGAGACTCCGTGGGATCGTTGCCGGACGGAGCCCGAGACTCGTGAGCGTCGTCACGAGGCCGAACCCTGCGGCGCCCGCGGCGGCGAGCACCGTGGCCGCTCGCCCGCGCGGGCGGAGGAGGATTGCCCGGCGCATCGCCAGTTCCACGCCCAGGAGCCCACCTAACGAGTTGGCGAGCAGATCGCTGAGTGACGAGTCCCGGCCCGGGACGATGCGCACCTGCATCGACTCGATGAACGCCGTCACCACCACGCAGGCGAGCACGCTGCGCCAGCGGTGGCCAGACGCCAGCGCGAACGCGAAGCCCAGCGGCAGAAACATCACGATGTTGTTCAGCACATCGAGGCCGCCGAACTCGCCGCACGCGATGCAGAAAAACCCAGGTGACAACGTGTCATCGGAGGGCGTGAGCGTCGCCAGGAAAATCACCACGAGCACCAACGCCGAGAGCACGATTCCTACGCGGCGTGCGCTCATTTCGCCTTTAGCGCCACGCATCGCCGGCCCCGGCGGTCCTGGCCACGCGCTCGAGTACTCGGCAAGCGGCGCTCTCGGGTTTCGGCGGCTCCTCCTCCGGTCTCACAGCGAGCAGCAGCGTCTGCGGAGAGAACGCCCGTACAAGGTCGAGCCGTGCGCAATCGCGGAGGCTGAGCCTGACCACAGTGAGGCCGTCCGAGAACACCGGCGTCGTTATGATGTACGACACACGCTCGCGCCGAAGGAAGCCATCGAGGGAATCCGGAGGGAGGTTTACGACCTCGTCCCAGTACAGCGCCGGATGTTTCGAATGGTAGTACAGGCTCGGCGCTTTCGGTGCGATAACACGGGCTCCCGGCGCCGAGTGGCTGGCCAGGTACTCGACAGCGTCCAGGAAATCGAGCTCTCGAGGCAACGCGCAATCAACGCGCGCACGGTCGCATTCGAGCGCGCGCGTCACTCGGTTCGCGTCCTCGAATAGCGCGGAGCCAGCCAGGAGCATCGCGACGATGGCCGGCGCAAGCCACCTTCGCTCGCGTGCGAGTACGGTGGCCGCGACGCTCGCGCCGATCACGACCAGTGCGATGAGCAGTGGCAGCACTGGCCCCACGAAACGCTCGATCATCCATGCCCAGAGCGAGAGCAGCGCCCCGTAGGCGCCTAAGTACCATACGACCGCGTTCCAGCGCCCCCACGCCGAGATCATTCCAAGGGCCAGCAGCACGCCGATCGCGAGCGCCCAGCCCACGTTGTCGAGCTGCGTGCGGGGGGTCAGTGGCAAGGCGAGTTGCTCGAGGACCGTTCGCCCGCCGTACATCGCGACGTTCTCCTTCAGGCGCGTCACCATCGTACTCCGCAGGGAACCATCGCCCACGCGGATGTTCACGGCGTCGTCCACGTATGATCGGCGCACCTCTCGCGCTGGGGCGACGACCGTCCACGCCAGCCACGCACCCACGGTGACGGTCGCCGCGGCGCCAAACACCATCACCCAGCGGTAGCGTCGCCGAAGTAGCCAGTGGACGCCTAACGCGCCAATGAACGTGACGCCCACGCTCCGCGTCAATGCGGCCGCGATCGCGAGACCGCCGGCGACCACTGCCGCTCGCGCGCCGCGCCCTCGGCCGTCGCGCTGCCGGACGGCGCGATCTGCCGCCCACAGCGATGCGAGTGTGAGCGTCGTGTACACGGTCTCCGACTGCACGCTGCTCGCATTTGTCAGCAACTCCGGATTCACCGCCGCGGCGGCAGTCACCAGAAACGCGAGCTCGAGCGACCAACGGCGTCGCACGACGTCGAACAGAAACACGAGCCCCGCGATCGAAACCAGAATTCCGGCGGCCGAGACCAGCCAGAGATGCTCCCCGAACGGCGCGCTCAGCACGGCGAGAAATGCTGGATAGCCTGGCGGAAACCGCGCCGCCACCGGATTCCCGACGAAATACGGCTCGCGGTAATTGAACGCCTGCAGGGATCGACTCAGGAGCAGATACGCGGCGTCGTCACCGAAGGTGAAGATGCCGCGCGCGCGCAATTGCCACGCGAGCAGTGCGTGTCCCGTGAGCAGGGCGGCGAGCAGCATCTTGTGCCGACCGATCATCGTCGCAGGCGTCGAAGGCTCGAACGCGGACGGATGGACGGCACGCCGCATCGGTCGTGACGTGCGCAGCAAAGAGAGCCTATCGCTGTCGCGCTGTGGCGCTGAGCTCCTCGAGCGCGTCGAACAGGCGCGCCGACTGCGTCGCCCGGTCGAATCGGCCGTCGCGGTTCAACGCGACCGGCCGGACACCCGCCCGGAACTGCGCGAAGCGGTTCGCGATCGCGCGCTCCAGCGAGTCGACGTCGTCAGGCTGCACGACGTCCGCGTCGGTGTCGGCCAGCAAGCGAGCCGTCGCGCTGTCCGAATCCGCCAGCGCCAACAGCCAGGCGTCGAACCGCGTGTACTCGAACAGCTTCGCCGGAAGCGTCATCTCCGTGCGGAGCGGCAAGCTCACCAACAGCGTTGCGTTCGAGAGCAGCTCGAGGGCCTCGCGGCGCGGTCGAAACCCGTGCGAACGGAAGTGGGCCCCGAGACCTTCCTCACGGGCGATCGTCGTGAGCGGAACTCCTTCGCACGCATCGCCGCCCATGAACTCCACCGCGAACTCGTTAGGTGACGCCCCGGTGGCGCGCGCAACCCGCGCGGCGGCGCGAAACAATGGCCGGGGATTCCGCCCGAGATAGATCAGGCCAGTAAAGGCGATCACGAACCGGTTTCCGGAAGATCCCGTCGGCAACGGATCGGAGTCGGCACCGTTCATGACCGTGACGATCCTGCCGCGAAGGTCGGGGTATTTCGCGAGCTGCAGGTCCTCATGCGCTTGCGACGTGACCACCACCAGGTTCGCGGCTGAGACACACGCGCGCTCGCGCGCCCGGGTCTCACGCCGCCACACGGCACCGCGCAACTCGTCAGGCATCGCGCTCTCGTCGGACCATGGATCGCGCATGTCCAGAACCAGCGGCAGCCCGGCTCGCGCGGCGATCGTCTTTGCGGCCTCGTGTGCGGTGTGAGGCGGACCTGAGCTCACCACGACATCGTACTGGTTCGCGGCTGTCAACTCATACCCGATCGCCGACGCACGACGCGCGAGCGCATCGGCGAGCGCAAAATGCGCGCGGCTCCGAAAGACGCGCCGCCACGCCGTGCCGGCCGGATGATACGGCTCGGCGCCATTGGTGCGATCCACACGCGCGGGACCACGCGCGGTTTGTGGCGCGCCGCGCCGGCGGATCCTCCCCCACGCCGACATCATCGTTCGATACCACGCGGGGCGATCGCCGGAAAACCCGAACACTCGAATTCCCGGCGAAAGCTGTCGTAATCGGGTCGGGTCGATTGTCCCCATGAACTCCGAGTGGAGTGAGACGACGTCGATCGCCCACCCGCGCTCAGCGCCGAATCGAGACAACGACAGCCATCGCAGCGCACCAACCTCGGCGCTCGGTGGGAAGTAGAAAAAGACGAGGAGCAGACGCCGCGAGGCGTCAGGGTTCGGTTCCGTCTGGAAAAACGGCGTCAGCAAACCCTGACGGATAGTGTCCTCCCAACTCACCACGCCCAGGTCATCGGCGACGCGAGCTCCCACGAGCGTCGGTGCTGTCAGCTGCAGACTACTCTCAGCCGACGGCATGCGCGCGAATGACCCGACGAGGGAGCAGGGCGGACACGCCACTCAGCCAGCTCTCGAACTCGAGTGCTGAGGTGGCGAGGGTATCGATGAGTCTCGGCAGCATCATTGGCTTCGATGCCGCCGACGCGAGTCCCGGGAAGCATGTTGTCGCCGACTTGACCCCCAGCCGGCCAAGCCGCGCCGGAAACGACGGGTGGGTCACACCGCTCGGATAGCAGAAGTGCGTCGCCTCCTGGGCGCTCGTCAGGTTGGCGATGATTGTACGGTTCTCCACGATCTCCTGTTCGAACGCGCCGGCATCAGTAGGAACTCGATGCCGATGCGTATGCAGCTGTACGTCCACGAGGTCACGCGGGAGCTCCGCGACCTCGTCGGGCGACATGAGATGAAGGAGACGTCTGCGAAGCATGTCTTTATAGTCGAACCTCAATCGCGTCGCCGTCTCCGACAGGACGTCATCCTTGTCACGTCCTGTCAATCCCTGTTTGACGCAATGTTGTCGTACCGCAACGAACGCCGCTTCACGTTCGCTCGCGCTCGCGAGCCGGAACGGCTTACCCTTCGCAGTCAATCCAGTCGTCTCGAAAGTCCGGTCTTGGCTCTTCCAAAGTATGTAGCGGAGCGCGGTAGTGAATACCGGCCGCTGATGGACACAGTAATAGCTCGTCAAATACACCGTGGCCGGAAAGCTGAACTCCTGGAGCAACGGGAGTGCCACGGAGTGGAAGTCCACCGAGCCGTCGTCGAACGTGAGCGCCACCGCTCGAGGCGGTAGCGATCCATCGTATAACCGCGTGATGGCCTCGCCAAGTGGAAGAACGGCGTACCCGCCATCGCGAAGTGCGGAGAATCGCTCGCGCAGCAGATCGGGCGGGATATAGAGCTCGGGATCCCATAGATGCTCGTCCGCCGTCGATATGCCATGATACCCGAGGATCAACAAACGACGTTTGCGCCAGAGTGTCTGGCGGGCAAAGCTCAAGACCCCGGTCTTACGTGCAGCGCCCAACGTGCCACGCTTGATTCGTTTCAGCATCGAAGCGGGCGCGGATGTGCGAGTCATATCCTCTTTGTAGGTCGAAGAGAAATGCGAACCGGCAAAATCAGCGTTAACCGAGCTCAGTCGCAAGTCGGAGACCTGAGGTCGAACGGGGCCGCGCGGCGCAATCGGCTGTTCCGCGAACCTGATTCTCGACCCGAGCTCCTCGATGGACGGTGACTTGAGGCCCTCAGCAGGGGTCTGGCGCCATCTTTTGACGAGTTTCGGCGCCGAGGGGCATCCATGAGCGCTGTGCTTTGCCGGACCGACTCGACTCTGACTGTGGCGCTCGTGCGGCGGTCGAGTGGCGGGCTCGCGACTCCAACGTATGATTCGCGCTGGGTAACAAGTCCGTCTTCCATTTTGGTGGGCCGCCTCGCGCCCAGCGCCCAGGAATTCTGTGGCCTCCGCGGGTCCCCGACGGTCTTACCCTTGCGGTGTACCGGGCGAAACCGCACGTCGGTGGGACCTATCGTCCAGCCGGCCGTTGATCAATTCATCGGTGACACATGTCCAGTCAGATCGCCACGGCGAACCAGTTCGACCAGCACGCGCTCGAAGTCACTCGCGGAGAGCGATTCGAGTTCGGAAAGAACTGGAGCAACTTTCTGCGGGTCGTCGACGAGGAGAAGATCGAGCAGGCGGTCGCGTCGCTGCGCCGGCTGCTCGGAGTCGAGGCTCTCAGCGGATCGACCTTCCTCGATATAGGATCGGGCAGCGGCTTGTTCTCGCTCGCGGCTCACCGACTCGGTGCGCGCGTGCGATCGTTCGATTACGACGCGCATTCCGTCGCGTGCACGACCGAGATGCGGCGACGGTTTGCGTCGCCCGGCGCCGATTGGACCGTCGAGCGCGGATCCGTGCTCGACCAGGCCTACCTGAGCTCACTCGGCAAGTACGACTACGTCTACTCGTGGGGTGTCCTTCACCACACCGGCCAGATGTGGTCCGCGATCGAGAACGCGCTGAGTCTCGTTGCACCCGGTGGCACATTCGCGATCGCGATCTATAACGACCAGGGCGTGTGGTCGAAGCGATGGGCAGCGCTCAAGCGCTTCTATTGTTCTGGCCCGTTCGGAAAGGCCGTCATGTGCTCGACATACATCCCGGCCGTGGTGGCTCGTGAGTTCGCCGCCGACGTTTTCTGGCGACGCAACCCATTCAAGCGGTATACGCAGTACGGATCGTCGCGTGGCATGTCCGTCTTCTACGACTGGTTCGATTGGCTCGGCGGCTATCCGTTCGAGGTCGCGAAGCCGGAGGAGATCTTCCAGTTCGGGCGTCGCAACGGTCTCGAGATGACCAACCTGACGACCTGCGGCGGCTCCGTTGGCTGCAACGAGTTCGTGTTTCGTCGGCCGCGACCGCATGCGCATGGGTAACCGGAGCGCCGCTATCGAGCCGTTCGACGATCGATGTGTGGAATAGCCGGCTTCGCCGGTAGCCTGGCGGATGGTCCCGATGCGGCCGAGCGGCTGCGCCGGATGTGCGACGCCATTCGGCACCGAGGCCCCGACGACAGCGGGTATCACGTCGCGCCCGGCGTGGCGATCGGCATGCGCCGGCTCAGCATCATCGACGTCGCCGGCGGTCATCAGCCGATGACGAACGAGGACGGCACGGTCCACGTCGTCTTCAATGGCGAGATCTACAACTATCAGCCGCTGCGAGCACGGCTGCTGGCCGGTCGGCATCGCCTAACGACTTCCAGCGATACCGAGACCCTCGTCCACCTGTACGAGGACCACGGCGCAGGGCTGGCGCGGGAGCTGCGCGGGATGTTCGGCTTCGCCATCTGGGACGATCGGCGGCGGCGCCTGCTCGTCGCCCGCGATCGTCTCGGCATCAAGCCGCTCTACTATTGGCCGACTCGTGACGGAGTCGCGTTCGCGTCCGAGCTGCGCGCGCTCGTCACGCTCCCGGAGTTCCCCCGTGCGCTCGACGCGGATGCCGTCGTGGACTACTTGTCGGTCGGCTACGTGCCGGAGCCGCGAACCATTTTCGCCGGTGTGCACAAGCTGCCGCCGGGGCACCTGCTCGAGTGGACGCGCGAAGGCGGCGTTCGGATCGAGCGCTTCTGGTCGCCCGCGATCGCCGAGAACACGCGCATCACGGAGCAGGAAGCCATCGAGGAAACGCGGCGCCTTCTCGACGAATCCGTTCGCATCCATCTCCTCTCGGACGTTCCGCTCGGTGCGTTTTTGTCCGGTGGCATTGACTCATCGGGAGTCGTGGCCACGATGGCACGTCTCTCCGACCGCGCCGTTCGTACGTTCTCGATCGGATTCGCGGAACGCGAGTTCGATGAATCGCGCCACGCGGCCGAGGTAGCCCGTGCACTGGGCACGGAGCACACGCAGCTCGTCGTGCGACCTGACGCGGAGCTGCTGTTCGAGCAGGTCGCCCGCGCGCTCGACGAGCCGTTTGCCGATCCCTCCGCGTTGCCCACGTTCCTCGTGTCGTATCTCGCGCGTCGCGACGTGACGGTTGCCCTCTCGGGCGATGGCGGCGATGAGCTGTTCGGCGGCTACACGCGCTACTTCGAGCTGAATGGAGCGCGACCATTGCCGTCGCTGGCGCGGTCGGTGCTGCGCAATGTCGCGCTCCGGTTGCCGCACGCGACGTACGGTCGCGGCCGGCTGCTGTCGCTTGGGCGTACGCTGCGAGGGCGCTACGCCGGCACCGTCGCGCTTCCGCTCCGTGAGGCGGAGGGTGGGCTGTTGCGCGACGACATGGCGATGCGTGCGGTCCCGTTCGACGAGACGCTCGATCGTTGGTTTACAAACGATTCGGCTCGCGACTTCATGACGCAGCTCATGATCGTCGATGTGCAGAGCTACCTGCCCGGTGACATTCTCACGAAGGTCGACCGCATGAGCATGGCGCACTCACTCGAGGCGCGCGTGCCGCTGCTCGACAACGAGATGGCCGAGTTCGCGCTCTCGTTGCCGCCGTCACTCAAATTCCGTGACGGCGTGGGGAAATGGGTGCTGCGACGTGCGCTCGGCGATCGCGTCCCGGACGGAGTGTTCCGGCGACCGAAGCAGGGATTCGATGTTCCACTGCGGGACTGGTTCCGCGGCCCGCTCGCACACCGGCTCGACGCGCTCTCGGATCGCTCGTCGGCCGTCTACGATTTCGTCGAGCCGCGCGCCGTCGAGCGCGTCGTGCAGGAGCATCGGGTGGGACGTCGCGATCACGCGCGCACCATCTGGCGGCTGGTGATGTTCGACCAGTGGTCGCGGCTCTATTCGACCGGAGAGTTCGTGCGTCCGGTCACGATCACCAGCGATGTCGATGCGCTCCTCGGGCGTGCCATCGCCGATGGAGATCTCGTTAGGTCAAATTGACCGCGCCAGGTCGCGCGCCGCGCAACCTGCATAGCGCCTAACGTGTTGTGGCGCACGCCGCAACGGATCGTTTCGGGCGGCGTGACTCCACGCCGGCCATGTCGTCTACTGGCTGACATCCGGCGTCGCAAACTGCGCGGCACGTGGCAGAATGCGCCGTACATCACACGGCAGGATCGGCCCTCGGGCATCGAGGGCGCGACAAGGGCACACCCGATCGAAAGACGGGGCCGCAAAGCCAACGGGGCTACCGCGCGCGGTCGCAAGTCAGCCGCACGCCACGCCGGCCGGGTTGCCGAACGCCTTGCGCTGGAGACCCATCCATGCCCCGCACTGGTCAGCCGATTGCTCGCGGTTGGGTGTTCGGCTGCCTCCTCGCCGTCGGCGCCTGCGCCGGCGGGGAGACAGTCGGCACCGACGCGCAACACGACGGCTCGTCCGTCACGGTCCGCATCACCCCACCAGTCGACTCGTTAGGCGTCGGCGAGACCCGCCGACTCACGATCGCGGTCACGGACGAGGACGGGACCCGGCGGTCGGCGATCGTGAAATGGAAGTCGGTGAACCCCGCGATCGCGACGGTCAGCGCGACCGGTGATGTCACCGCGCTCGCCGAGGGGGCCGTCGCCGTCGTGGCGAAAGTCGGGCCGAAAGCCGACACCGCGAGCATCTACGTTCGCCCCGGCAACCTCTCCATCCAGCCGAACGCCGTCAACACGGTCGTCGGGGAAGCGATCCAGTTTTCGGCAACGGCCGCTGGCGACGCCAAGGCATCCGGGATGACCGTGACCTGGTCGTCGTCCAACACCAACGTCGCCGTCGTCGACGCCGATGGCACCGTCTCGATGGTCGGTCAGGGCGAGGCAATCCTCACCGCGACCGACGGCACGCGGACCGGCACGGCCTCCGTGTCGGTGCACCAGCGTGACATCGCGTCCCTCCGGGTTACGCCGGCTACGAGCACGATGTATCCGAACGATACCGCGCAACTGCACATCGCCGCGTTCGACGACGCGGGCCATGCCATGGCGCTTGTCGCGGGCAATACCCAGTGGAGCTCGTCGGACTCACGCGTGGCCACCGTCAGCGACGCCGGCGTCGTCAAGGCGCTGGCCTCGGGCTCCGCGGTCATGACGGTCCATATCGGCAACAAGACGGCGACCGCCGCCGTGAACGTGCAGGGTCTTCCCGTCGCGTCCGTGTTCGTGTCGCTCGAGACCGGCACGCTCGAAGTCGGTCAGGTCACCAAGGCGAAGGCGACGCTCACTGATGGCGACGGCACGGCCCTGTCGGGTCGGTCCATCGCGTGGCAGAGCTCGAACCCCGCGATCGCCACGGTCAACTCGTTAGGTGTCGTGACCGCCGTCGGCCGCGGCAGCGCCACGATCAGCGCGATCTCCGAAGGCAAGACCGGCGGCGCCGACCTCACCGTGGCCACGAAGTCGGTCGCGTCGGTCGTCATCTCGCCGAACCCCGCGTCGGCGGCCATCGGTCAGAAGGCTCGCCTAACGGCCACGCCGAAGGATGCCAGCGGCGGCGTCCTCACCGGCCGAACCATCACCTGGACGAGCGGCAACCCGACCGTCGCCTCGGTCTCCGCCGCTGGACTCGTCACCGCGATCAGTGCCGGCACGGCGACCATCTCGGCCTCCACCGGCGGCGTGAGTGGCACCGCGCAGTTTCAGGCAACGACCGTGGCCGCGGCGTCCGTCAGCGTTTCGCCCACAGCGCCGAGCGTGCGCGTTGGCGAAGACGTGCAGTTGACGGTGATTGCCAAGGATGCCAGCGGAAACGTCCTCGCCTCACGCGTCCCGACCTGGAGCAGCTCCAACCCGATCGTCGCCACCGTCTCGGCCTCAGGCCGCGTGACCGGCGTCTCGAAGGGGACCGCAACCGTCACGGCGACGGTCGACGGGAAGAGCGCTCCCGCGAGCGTTTCTGTTGCCAACGCGGCCCCGGCGCCGGTCGCGTCGGTCGCCGTGACATTGAAGGCGAGCTCGATCAACGCGGGTCAATCCACGCAGGCCGTCGCCGTCACGCGTGACGCCGCCGGCAACGTCGTCACCGGCCGCACCATCACGTGGAGCAGCGGAGCACCGGCACTGGCCACAGTGTCGGCCTCCGGCGTCGTGTCTGCGATCGCCGCGGGCTCCGTCAGCATCAGCGCCACCAGCGAAGGCGTGTCCAACTCGGCCACCCTCGTCGTCACCGGCTCGACGCAGCCTGTCGCGAGCGTGTCGCTGAGCGCGCCCTCGGCCTCGATGGTCGCCGGGCAATCACAGGCAATCGCCGTGACTCTGAAGGATGCGTCAGGCAATACGCTCACCGGGCGCACGATCGCCTGGTCGAGCTCCAGCACGTCGATAGCGACGGTGTCTCCGTCGGGGCAGGTGACGGCGGTCGGCGCCGGATCCGCTGTCATTACCGCAACCAGCGAGGGCAAGAGCGGCACGCTCGCGCTCAAGGTGACGGCGGCACCAGTCGATCCTCCAGCATCCGTCGCGGTCACCGCGCCAGTGACGACGCTCTCGATCAGCCAAACCACGCAAGCGACTGCCGTTCCGAAAGACAGCAAAGGCACGCCACTCACCGGACGCACCGCGACCTGGTCCAGCTCAGCCCCCAATATCGCCACGGTGTCGGCGACGGGACTCATTACCGCCGTCGCCGCGGGAACCGTGGCGATCAAGGCGACGGTCGATGGCGTCGTGGGTACGATCGGGATTACGGTCAGCGCCTCGACCACCACAACCGGCACCGTTTCAACCGTCAGGGTGACGCTCGCCCAGGCGGTGGTTCAGCCAGGCGGCAGCACGCAGGCTACGGCGGTGGCGCTCGACGCAAGAAGCGGCGTGATCTCGGCGGGCGCGCCAACGTGGTCGAGCTCCAACACGAGCGTGGCCACCGTGTCAGCGAGTGGCGTCGTCACTGCAGTCGCTGCGGGCCAGGCTACGATCACAGGGACGATCTCGGGTGTGTCCGGATCCGGCACGCTGACTGTGTCCAGCACGACGTCGTATAGCGGCACCGCCATCGCCACAGTTCCAACGCTGCCGCAGGCACTCCCCTCGACAACAGTTGGCGCGCCGACTCGAGTCGTGCGTGTCCCGGCGGGCGGAGATCTGCAGGCTGCTCTCAACGCTGCACGTCCGGGCGATGAGATCCGTCTCGCTGCCGGCACGACGTGGACCGGCAACTTCGTGATTCCCGCGACGTCGGCTTGCTCGGTATCGCAGTGGATCACGGTGCGGTCGGACGTGTCGGATGCACAGCTGCCCGCGTCGGGGGTGCGGATGACGCCCGCTGCCGCGACTGGGCTCGCGAAGATCGTGACCAACAACGCGACTGCCGCGCTCCGCACCAACGGCCCGACGTGTGGGTGGCGATTGTTTGGGCTCGAGATCGTTTCGACGAACGACCCGACGATCCTCAACTACGGCATCCTGAAGCTCGGCGACGGCGGCTCGGTCAGCGCTGGCGAGGTTCAGATCTCACTGAGCAAGGTGCCGCAGGACTTCATCCTCGACCGGCTGTACGTGCACGGCACCAAGACGGCGAACGTGGTGCGCTGCATCGTGCTCAACTCGGGTCGAACGGCGATCATCAACTCCTGGGTCTCCGACTGTCACTCGAAGGGTTGGGATTCGCAGTCGATCGAAGGCTGGAATGGTCCGGGGCCATACCTCATCGAGAACAATTTCCTCTCGGGCGCAGGGGAGAACGTCATGTTCGGCGGCGCTGACCCCGGAGTCTACGGACTGTCGCCAAGCGACATCACGATCCGTGGGAACCACATCTGGAAAGACCCGACGTGGAAGGGCACGTGGACCGTCAAGAACCTGTTCGAGCTCAAAAACGCTCGGCGCGTCCTCATCGAGAACAACGTCTTCGAGAACAACTGGGCCGATGCGCAGCAGGGCATGGCCATCGTGATCAAGTCGTCGCAGGACTCCTGCGGCACGTGCACGTGGCAGGGCACGACCGACGTCACCTTCCGCTACAACGTCGTGCGGAACTCGCCGCGCGGGTTCAACGTGCAGGCGGTCGACTGCACCGGCCAGGCGTGCGTGGACGTCCACGTGCAGCGCGTTCGTGCGGAGAACAACCTCTTCGAGAACATCGGGACGTTCAACGGCACGGGAGTCGATGGGTTCCTCACACTCCTCACGCATGACCTCACCGACGTCGCGCTGATACACAACACCTTCGTTGGAAACTTACCAACGAAGGGGATAGGAACCGTGATGGACTACGGCGCCGGCGCCGCCCGACGACTCCAGATCGACGACAACATCTTCGCCGGACAGGCCGACTACGCGGTGTTCTACTCCGGGATGCAGGTGGGCGTCGCGTCGCTGCAGGCGATGGCAGGATCGTCATGGTCGTATCAGCGGAACGTGACGGGCAACGTGAACCCGGCGTACGTGTCCAAATTCCCCGTCGAGAGCTGGTACCCGACGCTCACCGGAATCGGGTTTACGAGCGCGACGGATTACCGCTTGTCTTCGGTGAGCCAGTACAAGGGGCGTGGATCGGGCGGCACTGATCCGGGCGCAAACATCGATGAGCTGTCCCGTCGGACCGCCGGCTCGAAGGTCGGGATGTAACCGGCCGGTATCGGGCAGCATGACAGCGGGGGCCAGGAAGAGAATTCCTGACCCCCGCTTTTTCGTGCGCCAACCAGACGGTCAGTATGCCTGACGGGAATTCAGTCGGTGATCCAGATCACTAAATTAGAATAGCGTAATTCGTTGTGTATGAACAAGATACATACTGACCGCGCGGACAGCATTCACCCAACAAAGGGCGCGTGACTGGGTGGACGCGCGCTCCTGGGAATTCGACATTGCCGCCTGAACAGTTGGCAGGATCGCGGGCCCTTGCTCTCTGGAGGGTAGCGACAAAGGCAAAGCCGCTCGAAAGACGGTGACGCAAAGCCATCGGGGCTACCGTGCGCAACGAGGCGCACCACGCTCGCCGGGCCGCCGACCTAACGGGGAGTACAAAGACGATGATGGTCCGCCGCACCCGCACGCTTGCTATCAGCCTTTGCGTCGCCGCGATCGCTGCCTGTGACTCGCCGACCGATCCCGCTACGCCGGAAATCAAGGGCGGCCTCGACCCCGCCGCCCACGAAGTTGCCACCACGACGTGCGTCACCGGCGCGACCACGCTTGTCGTTTCCGTCTACCCGAAGACGATCGCCGTGGGCGAACATGCCACCCCGTACGCGAGCGTTTATAGCGCGACCGGGGCCGGGCTGAGCTCGCGGGCGGTCACGTGGACCATTCAGGACACGGCTATCGTGCACGTGACGGGCATCGATTCCAACGGGCGGCCGATTCTGACGGGCCGCCGTGGTGGAACGACCAACATCGTCGGCCATTGTGGTTCGTCGATCACCACGTCGAAGCCGCTGGCTGTCACCAGCGCGTCGGGCGACATCATGACCGTCAGCTTCCCCACGCAATCGCTGTCGGTCGGTCAAACGACACAAGCGGTCGCCAAGGAGACGACCTCGTCGGGCAGTGCGGTCACTCTGGGTACGGTCACGTGGACCAGCTCCAACACGGCGATCGCCACGGTCTCGAGCACCGGCCTGGTCACGGGTAAGGCGACAGGAAGCGCGACGATCACAGCCAAGACCGCGACCGCGAGCGGATCGGCGTCAATCACAATCGGAAGCTCGTCGTCGGTGGCGTCGCCCAGCGTCTCGGGAATCTCCGCCGCCGAACCGGCCACGCCGCAGATCACGCCCGCCTACGGCGCGCTCCCAACCGCGTCTCGTGTGGTTCGCGTGGCCGCGGGCGGTAACCTGCAGGCTGCCCTGGATAACGCACTGCCGGGTGATGCCATCCTCCTTGCGCCCGGCGCGAAGTTCACCGGCAATTTCATTCTCCGGAACAAGAACATTGCGTCTCCGTGCAGCGCCTGGATCACCGTGCGCACCGACGCCACCGCGCCTACGCTGGGACAGCGGACGACGCCGTCCATCGCTGCCGGTTACGCGAAGCTGGTCTCGACGACCGTCGCTCCGGCGCTGAAGACCGACCCGAAGGCATCGTGCTACCGGGTGTCGGGTCTCGAGATCGTGCTCCCGGTCATCAGCTCGTACAACTACGGCCTCATCTTCCTGGGCGACGGCGGGAACCTGAGCGCGGGCGAGACTCAGGTGACGATGGATATCGCACCACGCAATCTGGTACTCGATCACCTCTACGTGCACGGTGAGTCCGGGTCGAACTTCACGCGCTGCATCGCCCTCAACTCGGCCAGCACCGTGATCGCCGATTCGTGGATCAGCGAGTGTCACGCGAAGGGATTCGATTCCCAGGCGATCGGCGGCTGGAACGGGCCCGGCCCCTATCTCATCCAGAACAACTACCTCGCGGCTGCCGGTGAGAACATCATGTTCGGCGGCGCCGACCCGCACATCACGAACCTCGTGCCGTCCGACATCACCATCCGCGGCAACCACTTCTACAAGAACCCCGCGTGGAAGGGCGTCTGGACGATCAAGAACCTGCTGGAGCTCAAGAATTCGCGGCGTCTCCTGATCGAGAACAACGTCTTCGAGAACAACTGGATTGCCGCGCAGACGGGGATGGCCATCATCTTCAAGTCGGCGAACGACGGCGGCACCGCGCCGTGGCAGGGTACGACTGACGTGACGTTCCGCTACAACATCGTGCGGAACTCACCGCAGGGCCTGGCCATCGCCGCTCACCCCGAGACCAACCCTGCAGTGCACGTGGCGCGTGTCCGCGTCGAGAACAACCTGTTCTACAACATCGGCACCTACAACGGCACGTCGTACGGCCGCATGCTGATTCTCCTCCAGGACCCGCACGACCTCACCATCGTGCACAACACGATGATCCACAACTACACCGGCGACGGACAGATGATGATCTCCGACGTCTCGTACGGCGCCGCGCGAAACATCGTATTGAGCAACAACGTGGCGACGAAGGGCGGCCCCTACGGCGCAGTGATGTACTCCGGCGCGCGAATCGGCACCGAGAGCCTGAACGCGTTCGCATCGAGCTATTGGGCGTTCGACCGGAACGTGGTCATCGGGCTCGACCCCGAGTTCGTCCCATGGCACCCGCAGACGAGCTACTACGCGTCGACCATGGCGGCGGTCGGCTTCACCAATGCGAGCGGCGGCGACTATTCCCTCGGCAGCGCAAGCCCGTATCGTGGCAAGGCCACCGACAGCAAAGACCCGGGCGCCGACTTCCCGGGACTCCGGCAACGAACGGGCAGCACGATCGTGCCCTGATCTCACGACGGAAAAAACGATGAGGGCGGCGACCGGTCCGGTCGCCGCCCTCGTGGCATCCTTGCCCGTCGCGTTAGGCCGACTGCCCGTTGGCTTCGCCTCTCGCCGCGAGGGCCTCGACGATGCGCCTGGATGCCTGGCCGTCCCAACCTTCCGGCACGCGCCCCACACGCTTTTGCACCCGCAATGACTCGACTCGAGCCACCAGCTGGTCGGGATCCGGAACGAGCTCGTTGGTCCCCTCGGTGATCGTCACCGGACGTTCCGTGTTGGCGCGAACGGTGAAGCACGGCACGCCGAGCGCCGTCGTCTCCTCCTGAAGCCCGCCCGAGTCGGTGACCACCGCGTACGCGCCCTGCACGAGATCGAGCATGGCGAAGTAGCTGATGGGCTCGAGTACCTGAACGCGTCCGAGATCCGCCCCCGTGTCTCGCAGGCGCTGTTGCGTGCGCGGGTGTACCGGAAACAGCACGGTGTGCGCGTCGGCCAGGCGGCGCAGGGCAGCCGCGATGCGCGTTAGGCGTGCCGGCGCATCGACGTTGGAGGGGCGGTGCAGGGTGACGACGATGGAGTTCGGTCCGGCACCGATGCGGTCGCGAAACCCTGTCGCGCGCGCGGTCGGGAGCGAATGGAGGAGCGTGTCGATCATCACGTTCCCCACGAACTCGATCTCGTCCTCGGGTTCGCCCTCGCTCCGGAGTGTCTCGCTCGCGTCGCGAGACGGCGTGAGCAGCAGATTCGCGAGGCGATCGGTCACGAGCCGGTTGATCTCCTCCGGCATCGTTCGATCATAGCTGCGAAGTCCCGCCTCGACGTGGGCGAGACGGATCCCGAGCTTCGACGCGACGAGCGCGGCGGCGACCGTGGAATTCACGTCGCCGTATACGAGCACCCAGTCCGGCCGTCGCGCACTCAGAATCGGCTCGAGCCGCTCCATGATCCGCGCCGTCTGCACCGCGTGCGACGCCGAGCCGACTTCCAGGTTCTCGTCGGGATGTGGGATCGAGAGCTCCTGGAAGAACTGATCCGACAGGGCGGCGTCGTAATGCTGGCCGGTGTGCACGATCGTCTGCTGCCACGCGGCCCCGCATGCTGCGCGATGGACGGGCGCCAGCTTGGGAAAGTTCGGGCGCGCCCCCGCGATGTGAAGAAGATGCATTGCGGCGTCAGGTTCCTGTTCGACGCTGTGCCGTTGTCGAACGCCGATCGACAGAGGCATCGACGAGTCGCGCGATCTCCTCGCATCGGTACGCCCAATCCTCGTGCGCAACGCGTCGCGATTGCGCCTCGCGCGCTGCGGGATCCTGTCCGTGCTCGACTGCTGTCCGCAGGGCGGCCACCCAGTCGTCGAACGACGAGGCGCAGGTCGCGATGTCCGCGCATTTGAGGACTTCCGGAAGGGGCGACGAGACAATCGGCAGCCCCGCGGCCGCATACTCTCGCAGCTTGATCGGGTTCACCGAGTGCGTGAGCTCCGTCATCTTGAAGGGCACGATCGACGCGTGGAAGCCCCGACTGTACGCCGGCAGCTCCGCATACGGCCGCCGCCCGAGTACGAAGACGTTAGGCTTGCCTTCCACCGGGCTCATGTCCGTCTTGGCCGACCCGATGACGACGAACGAGTACGGCAGTACGTCCGCGAGCTTTCCGATCAGCTCCACGTCGACCCACTCGTGAATGAGCCCGAAAAAGCCGACGCGCGGTTCCGGGATGCTCGCGAGGTCCGCGGGCAGCGGACCCGCCGCCAGGGCCGACGCGAAGTGGTCGTAGTCGACGCCGTGCGGAACGTAGTGAACGTTGTTCGAGAATCGTGCGCATCGCTCGGCGAGGTCCTGCGCCGACGCGATCACCAGGTCGGCGGTCTCACACAGCTCGCGCTCCCCGCGCTCCATCGTCGCCGGATCGAACCCCTCGAATGCCGACCACTTGTCCACGCAGTAGTAGATGAGGAGCGCGCGCGGAATGCGTCGGATGTACGGAGCGCATTGCGGCACGAACGAGCAGAGCACGGGCCGCCGATCCATGCCCAGCCGGTCGAGCTCTCGCGAGATCGTATACTGGTAGAGAAAGGCGTTCGCTTGCTGCGCGATCGCCGAGTGGGGGTACGGAAGCGCCGGGGGCGAAAGCACATGTAGCCGGTCGAGCGCGGGGCGCGACTTGCGGAGCATCGCCTTGGCCTTGGTCAGCAGTCGCTTCCGGTCGTACGCGCTCGCGAGCAGCTTGGGCGTTCGCATTCCGGCCGCCTCGACCCAGAGCACGTCATTCGTCCGGGCGAACCGCCGCATGATATGGTGCTTGCTCGTCGGGTCCGCGTTCCAGTCGTTCGCGAACGTGACGAGATCGAGACCGCCGAGGAGGGGCGGCGCAGCCGTCGTGGGCATGAGCTGAGGAGCCATCGTTAGGCCACCGCCGCTCGGACGTCCGCCGGCGCCGCGACGAGCTCACGGCGCCACACCTGAAACGCCAGGACTCGCCACAGCCGCGCCGTGTGGTCTCGACCGCCGCGGTGCTCGTCGAGGAGGCGGCGTACATAAGCGGACGAAATGAGCGAGTCGTTGGACTCGGGCATGTACTCTCCAAAAATGTCCTGGCCGCGATCGCGCAGCCAGCGCGTGAGGGGAACGAGGAATCCGCGCTTCTTCGCGTGCGTGATCGATCGAGGGAGCACGCGCTCCGCAGCCAGACGGACGAGTGCCTTGCCGCTGCCGCCCCGCAGCTTGACGTCGGGCGGAAGTTGCGCGGCCCACTCGATGAGGTGATGGTCGAGAAACGGGACGCGGCTCTCGAGGGATGCGGCCATGCTCATCTGGTCCTGCTTGGCCAGCAGCTCCTCCATGTACGTGACCTGATCGAACCGAAGCATCGCTTCCAGCGGGTTCACCGCCAACAGCTCCCGGTCGATGAGGGGTCCGAGCTCGGAGTAGGCGCCACCGGCGTGTCCGTTGAGGACGAGCGCGCGATGCGCCGCATCAAAGTCGGCGAACGGCTCGAGGTATGACTCCTCGAACGACGACGCGCGGGCGAGGAAGGACCGCTTGAGACGACTGCCGACGTAGTCATCCCCCAGCCGGCGGATCGCGCGCGCGAGGGACCCGCGCGCGGCGTTAGGCAGCACCGCGTCGAGCGCGCCACCAGCCCGCAGGTTGAGCAGCGCGCGCGGATACCGCCCGTAGCCGGCGAACAGCTCGTCGCTGCCCTCGCCGGTCAACACGACTTTCACGCTCGAGACCGCGAGCTCCGAGACGAAGAAGAGCGGAATGCTCGCCGAGAACGTGAGCGGGTGGTCACGATGCCGCGTGAGACGGGGCAGTGCGTTGAAGAAGTCATCGGCTGTGCAGGCGACCTCGTGATGATCCGTCTCGAACGTCTTCGCCACGATGCGCGCGAACGGCAGCTCGCTCGCCTCAGCCTCGGCGAAGCCGACCGAGAAGGTCCGCAGCTCGGACACGCCTCGCTCGCGCATTGCCGCGACGATCAGACTCGAATCGAGTCCGCCGCTGAGAAACACCCCGAGCGGCACATCGCTCATCAGCGTGATGTCGACCGCTTCGACGAATCGCCGCCAGAACTCGTCCGCTGCCTCGGCCAGGTCGCGAACGACGACGCGCCCGGGCTCGTACGCCGGCAGCGACCAGTAGCGCTCGATGGAGACACGGCCGTCCTTCCAGGTCAGCGTGTGCCCCGGCTCGAGCTTCTTCACACCTCGAATCAGCGTGCGACGTCCGCTCACGGTCCCGAGCGCGAAGTACTCGGCAACCGCGGCGTCATCTACTTCGGGCGTGACCATCCCGCTCGCGAGAATCGCCTTGATCTCCGAGCCGAACACCAGGTCACCTCCGGGCGTCGTCGCGTAGAACATCGGCTTGATGCCACTGCGATCGCGGGCGAGGAGAAGAGACCGCCGTTTTTCATCCCAGATCGCGAAGCCGAACATGCCGCGCAGCTTGCGCGGACACGCGCTCCCGTACTCCTCGTAGAGATGGACAATGGCTTCGGTATCGGATCGCGTGCGGAACTGATGCCCGCGCGCCTCGAGCGGCCCGCGATGCTCGGCGTGGTTGAAGATCTCGCCGTTGTACGCGATCCAGACTGTCTCGTCCTCGTTCGCCATCGGCTGATGGCCGCCACTCAGATCGATGATGCTCAGCCGACGGAAGCCGAGTCCAACGTTTCCGTTCACGTACTGACCGTCGTCGTCGGGGCCGCGATGGGCGATGGCGTCGCTCATCCGCTCGATCACACGCGGATTCACGCGAGCATTCGGATCGGACAGCACGATCCCGCAGATGCCGCACATTATCGGAGCACTGGGAGAGAAGAGGCCGGCGCGTCCATCGCGTCGAGCGACGGCGCTTCCCCGGCACGGATCGAGAGGACTCTGGCCGGTCCAGTCTCGCCGTCCGGAAGCTCGAGGCGCACCGAGTCGCCGTCGTGCAGATGACGACCGAGGCGGGTTGCCGGATTCGTGAACGACGTGACGACCGACAGAGGGAGTTGGCCGCGGTAACCGAGGCGTAGAAGCGCCGCGTCGACCTGACGCGCGTAGCCCGGTGCTCGCGTCGTCGACTCCACCGTCGCATCGAGCGGGCCCATGGCTCCGCTCCACGCGACCTGATAGTGCGGCGTGATCATCGCGGATCCCGACAGCGACACTTCGTTGGGTGGGATCCCGAGGGGCCAGTGCACTGCGATCGGGCCGTCGGTCACTCCGGCGATCCAGTCGCAGATGATCACGCCCACGCCCCGCACGAGCAGCACCTGTCGCCGATGCGCCAGCCGCCCGCCCAACGCGTCACGCTCGTAGGCGAGGTCGCACCACCAAACGTGCCCGTCATCGCCAAATCGATGCGTTGGCGTAGGCGCCAGCCGCGTCCACGAGAACGAGCCAGCGGGTTCGGCGAGCGACGACCGCTCGATCACCAGGCAGGCATGGGCAGCTTCCGAGCGGGCGTGATCGCGCGCGGGGCGACCGATCGTGTAACCGGCGCAGCCGGGGTCGACGACGACGTGGGTCGCACCGCGCGCGATTTCCACGTGCCCCAGGTCCGTGTGCGCGTGACCCGTGCGATCTCCGCCGTGCGGCCCTGCATCCACGAGGCACCACCACGCGTCCGCTCCCTCGCTCTCCCGTCCCACGAAATAGCCTGCGGCGGGAAGCGCACCGGAGTCGCGTTCCATGACGGGCTCCCGTCGTCGCGCTCGCGTCGCGAAGTACGCGCGATCGCTGCCTGACGGGCCGCGGTCCGCCGCATCGCGGAGCCACTGCCACGCCGGCTGGTCGACGAGCCACCACGCTGCCGCGCGATGAGCATCCGTCGTGAAACGCACGAGGTCCTGATCACGAAACAGACTCGCCCCGAGGGCGAGCACGGGTCCCTGATCCTGCGGGTCGACGGGAGCCAGCAGGAGCGTGTCACCACTGTCCTCATCGCCGATGACCGGCCACGTACCGTCGGGTCGGCGGAGGAGCTGCGCAGCATCCACCTGCGCCCGCACCCGATCACGCGCGGAGTCGGGCACCTCCAGACCGAACGCGCGGGCGAGGAGCAGGTAGTGGAGGTAGAACTCCGCCGTGTACTTGTGGTATCCGACGGACCGCTCGTAGTGCATGCCGTCGCTCAGGATCTGTGCATCGAGCTCCGACTCGAGAATGTCCTGCCCGAGCGCGGCCCAGTCCGCGGCGCGACGCAGTTCCGGGAACATCAGGCCGACGTACAGGAGACCGAGGCCCTCACCCGTGAGGTGAGTGTTCGGGCTGTGGTGAATCGAGTCGAATCGCTCGATGTGCCGCGCGTGATGCCACAGTGACACGAGAAAGCGCTGTACGCGCGCTGGGGTCCAGCCCGACGACTGGCACGTCAACGCCCAGATCCAGCACCACGCGATTGCCCGGAACGCCACCTCCAGGCTGCTGGTCCAGTTGATTCCGATGCCGTGTGGGTTCTCGGCGATCCAGGAGTCGAGCAGCACCATCAGCCGCTCCGACGTCGCTTCGTCGCGGTCGAGGTAGTAGCCCTGCGCCAACCGGACGAGATGGTGATGGCGGCTGAGCTCCCAGATCACCTTCACGTCGCCGCCGGCGATCCCGTCCATGTAGCGGACCCGACTCCAGTGCAGGCGCGAAACGACTGCCCGTGACGTGGGATGTCGGTTCCATTCGTGCCGCGCCGGGTCGATCGCCAGCGGAATCCCGAACACGGACCAGCGGCCGCTCTCGGCATCAGCGACCGATCGCTCCAGGGGCTCGCGTGCGGGGAGCGATCCAGCATCGCGCCCGCGAAGGTGCGGGAGCGGGAACCGATCCTGGGACGCGGCAGCCAGTGCACGTCGCAGCGCGTCGCGATCGGAGCTCGTGGCCAATTCGCTCAGGCTGGGCGTGAGCAGGGCCCCGAGCGACGACGGTCCCCGCAGATACGGGGCAACGCGATCGAGGCGTTTCTCGACCTCCTGACGGATCCGAATCAGTGTCGCGAGACGGCGGCGAGACGCTTTGGGCACGACCTGGCAAAAGAGAACTGGCCCGCGTGGCCGGGGTGGCGTTGCGGGGCGAATTCCGACCGAACGATAGCATGCGGCGGAGGCGAGCTGCGCCTCTCGAGACCACAAGCACCGGTATGCAAGTCCCCGACCGGACTATCCATGGCTCACGGAGGGGACCCTGCCATGGCACATGAGGCGTCCATGTTGGGATGTCTGGACACGTTGTGGCGTTTCGCCTACAGCGCGATAGGTAACTAACTTTGGCCGCGCACGTTGCGGTTACCTGACCCGCCCGGTATTGCGTCCATGTCGTACGGCGGGCTGCTCGATCGGCAAGGCAAGGATAGGGCGACGCTGGCCTATAAGCTGCTTTGACCGATCCGACATCTGCCGATGGGCGTCATCTCGCTCATGCGGTACGCAAACTGTGATGTCCGTACGTGTCCACCGATCGGAATGACCCGCAATCAATGACGGGCCTCGCCATAGAATCGCGAACCAACCCCGGTGCCACCGCGCACGGCAACGGGAGTCGAAGTCGTCCGGTGCGCGTGTGCATCCTCGCTCCGTCCATCGACGTGCTCGGGGGGCAATCGCGCCAGGCGGAACGCCTCATGAACGGGCTGGCTGCCGAGCCGTCCGTCGAGATTGGCTTCATCCCGCACGCGCCGCGTCTGCCTCGGCCACTGCGGTTTCTGCAGCGCATCAAGTACGTCCGCACCGTGGTCAACACCATCGTGTATTGGATCATGGCGGTGACCCGGCTCTGGCGGTACGACGTCATACACGCGTACTCGGCGTCGTACTACTCATACCTGCTGTCGGTGCTGCCGATCATCCTCCTCGCCAAGCTGTATCGAAAGCGGCTCCTGCTGAACTACCACAGCGGCGAAGCAGAGGATCACCTGGCGAACTGGAAGCTGACCGCGTTGCCGTTCATCCGGTTGGCTGATCTGATCGTGGTGCCGTCCGGCTATCTCGTCGATGTGTTCGCGAAGTTCGGCCTGAAGGCACGCGCTATCCACAACGTCGTGGAGCTCGACGTCTTCCGCTACCGCGAGCGCAAGCCGATTCGACCCGTGTTCCTAACGAGTCGCCTCCACGAGCCGCTGTATAACGTGCCCTGTGTGCTGCGAGCGTTCGCAGTGGTGCAGCGCCATTACGCCGAGGCGTCGCTGGTGGTGGCCGGCGACGGTTGGATGCGACCGCAGCTCGAGCAGTTGGCGGTAGAGCTCGGGCTGAAAAACACGCGATTCGTTGGACGCGTGCCGTGGGGCGACATGCCGGACCTTTACGACGCGTCCGACGTGTACCTCACCGCGACGAACATCGACAACATGCCGGGTTCCGTGATCGAATGTCTGTCGTGTGGCCTGCCCGTCGTCACCACCGACGCCGGAGGCGTTCCCTACATCGTCACGCACGACGAAACGGCGCTGATCGTGCGGCGTGACGATCACGAGGCGCTCGCCGCGCAGGCGATGCGTCTCCTTCGCGATGCCGATCTCGCGGTACACCTCGCGCGAAACGGGCGAACGGCTTGCGTCAACTATGCGTGGCCGGCAGTTCGCTCCGAGTGGCTCGAGGCGTATCACGAGCTCGGTCGACAAGTGATGTCATCCGCCCCCTCCCCGATTCGCTCGGAGATTCAATGAAGCAGGTGTTACGAAAGGGCCTCAAGCACATCGTCGTGGACGAGGTACCGGATCCGGCGCCCGCGCCGCATCACGTCCTCGTTCGCCCAGTGTATTCGCTCATCAGCGCCGGCACTGAAACGGCGAGCATTCACAAGGAAAGTCTCCTGAGCAGCGTCGCCGAAAATCCGTCGCACTTACGCAAGATCTACGACGCGATGAAGGTAGCCGGACCGGTCCGCACCGTGGCCGAGGTTCAGGCGAAGTTCTCGGAGTATGCCGCGCTGGGGTACTCGGGTGCTGGCTACGTGGTGGACCGCCACCCGTCGGTAACGGACCTCGAGGTCGGCAGTCGTGTTGCCTATGGCGGCGAGGGGACCGGACACGCCGAGACAGTGCTGGCCGGGCGTCTGCTGACAGCCCGTATCCCGGATGAAGTGTCGTTCGAGGAAGCCTGCTTTACGACGTTAGGCGCCATTGCCATGCACGGCGTCCGCATGGCGAACCTCGGTGTCGGCGACGTTGTCGCCGTCGTCGGGATGGGTATGATCGGCCAGCTGGTCGCCCAAATCGCGCGCGCGCAGGGTGCTGTCGTGATTGCGCTCGACCTGCGCCCGGACCGAATCGCGCTGGCGGAGCGACTCGGTGCGGATCACGCGTTCGCCCCGGGTGACGAGGCCGAGCGGCGTATCGCGGCGCTCACAGCGGGACGCGGTGCGGATTGCGTGATCGTTGCCGCCGCCGCCAAGTCATCGGCGCCGGTGGAGTTGGCGCTGCGACTCTGTCGCGAGCGCGGCCGGGTCGTGGTGGTGGGCGCGGTGGAGATGAACCTCTCCCGCGACCTGATGTACGTGAAGGAGATCGACGTGGTCGTCTCGCGCGCGTATGGGCCAGGGAGCTACGACCCGGCATACGAGCGTCAAGCGCGAGACTACCCAGCGGGGTACGTCCGGTGGACCGAAAACCGGAACATGGAGGAGTTTCTCCGGCTCATCGCGACGAAGCGTGTCGACGTTAGGCCGATGATCAGCCATACGTTCGACCTTGCCCAGGCGTCCGCAGCGTACGACACGATCATGGCGCCCGGGTCGAACAGCCTCGCGGTCGTACTGCGCTACCCGGATCCGGCGGTGTCGGGTTCGGAGCTGACGTTCACCCCGCGCCGGCGCGTCGATCTGGCGCCGGCCGCGGCGCGGAAATCGGGCGATCTCAGAGTGGCGCTGGTCGGAGCGGGCAATCTCGCTCGGTGGGCCCATCTCCCGAACATCGCGAAGATCGATGGCGTCTCGCTGCACGCGGTGTATTCCGCGAGTGGCCCGCGCGGCGCGACGTACGGCAAGCGATTCGGCGCGGCGTACGCCAGCTCGGACTATCAGCAGATCCTCGACGATACGGACATCGACGTCGTGCTGATCGTCAGCCGCAACCAGCAGCACGCCGAGCAGGCCGAGGCAGCGCTGCGCGCCGGCAAGCACGTATTTCTCGAGAAGCCGATGGCGCTCACGGAGCTCGAGTGCCGCGCGCTGAATACGGCGGTCGAGGAAAGCGGCAGGTTGCTCACGGTGGGGTTCAACCGCCGGTTCGCGCCGTTTTACGTCGAGCAGAAGCGGATGCTGTCGCGCCGCAGTGGCCCGGCAGTCGTGAACTGCCGCGTGAACTCGCCCGGACTCTCGGGCACGTACTGGGCGGCGGAAGCGGCGCACGGCGGAGCGATCCTCGGCGAAGGTTGTCACTTCACCGATCTCCTCTACTGGCTCCTCGAGTCCGAGCCGGTATGGGTGAGCGGTGCGTGTTTGCCGACGACCGCAAAGGAGCCGATCGGCGACCATAACGTGGCGACGACGATCGGGTTTGCCGACGGGTCGGTTGCGAACCTCACCTACTGCACGATCGGCAGCAAGACGTCGGCGGGGGAGCGCGTGGAAGGATGGGCGCCTGGCCTCGGCGCGATCGTCGAGGATTTCAAGTGGTTCCAGTCGCGCACGGGAACGCGCAGCACGAAGTCGAAGTGGTGGCCCGAGAAGGGCTACGAGCAGCAGATGCGCGGGTTCATCGAGTCCATCCGCAAGGGTGGCGCACCCGCGGTGTCGGTACGCGACGGGGCACGATCGACGCTCGTGTGCCTCCGCATCCTCGAGTCGGTGCGCGACCGCATGCCGCGCACGGTGGATCTCGACGCGCTGCTGGGTTGACCGCCTAACGAACTACCGCTACCACCCCTTCGAGTCGTTTTTTCAGCCCGTTCAGGTCGGCACCGGGATCGGTGCCGCCTGGACCCCGCTGTTTGAAGTCGCTCTTGGCGCGCAGGCGGAAATCGTGGCCTTCCTGGTCAACGAACCCGATGTGCGCGATGGTCGGCGCGTACCAGTTGCCAGGCGGGTGCAGGCTCACGTACTGCGGGTCGACCCCGCCGATGACGTTGCGCGCGAACGTCCACGAATTCCCCGCCATGGCGCGCATGCTCTCCGAGCCAACCTTCATCCCGGAGTAGAAGATCCCGTAGCCGACTCCGCTCGTGAACACGTTGTCGGTGATCGTGAGGTGACGCGCCTTGCCGTTCCCGTAGTCCATCACGAGCGGCGTCCCACGGTTCGGTATGTTACCGACGAACGTGTTGTGGCGGATTGCCACGTCCCGCAGGTCGTGCGTGAGCAGCATCAGGAAGCCGTCGGATCCCGTTTCGTTGTACGTCCCGATGTTGTAGAACAGGTTGTTCTCCGCGCGAACGCGCTGCACGTGGACGTCCACGCACGCCTGGCCGGTGCAGTCGACCGCCTGCAGGTTGAACCCGCGGGGTGAGTTCTTCACCATGTTGTAGCGGAAGGTGACGTCGGTCGTGCCCTGCCACGTGCACGTGCCGCAGGAGTCCTGTGACGACTTGATCACGATGGCCATGCCGGACTGCGCATCGGCCCAGTTGTTCTCGAACACGTTGTCTTCGACGAGCACGCGGCGGGCATTCTTGAGCTCGAAGAGATTCTTCACTGTCCAGCGGCCCTTCCAGCGTGCGTCCTTGAAGAAGTGGTTCCGGCGAATGGTGATATCGCTCGGCGACAATCCCTGAATGCCGGGATCGGCGCCACCGAACATGACGGTCTCGCCAGCGCCGGAGAGGAAGTTGTTCTCGATCAGGAACGGCCCGGGGCCGTTCCACCCCTCGATGGCCTGCGAATCGAACCCCTTCGCGTGGCAATCCGAGACCCACGAGTTCACCACCGCCGATCGCGACGAGTTGAGCGCGATGCAGCGCACCAGGTTCGTCGCCTCCGTTCCATGGACGTACACCCGGTCCAGGATGATGCGGGACGGAACGCGGCCGGCCGAGGTCTGCGTGTCGCCCCCCTTTACCCAACCCCCGTCGCCTAACGCGATGAGCGCGTAATGGATCGCCCCCGGGGCGAGGTCGGACGCAACCGTTACCTCGATCCCGAAAAGCCGCCAGCCGCAGGTCGGGTTTTCCGTGCGAAGCGCCGGCTTGTCGTTGCGCGTCGCGATCTTGGCGAGGCGTGCCGAGGTGGCGGGCGTGATGCGCTCGCCGTCGGCCGGGAGGTCGGAGTCCGGCACGTCGGTGCGGACCACGATTGGCGCGGCGCCGCACGGCTTGGTGGGCAGGATGAAGTTCCCTGCGTACGTCGCGCCGGACGCGAGCCGGATCACGTCACCCGGCTTCGCGCGGCCTAACGCCGATTGCAGGTTGTCGTTCGCCCCGACGCGGATCGTCTGACCCGTGGGCGGGACCGAGCGAACATCCACCTCCGATCGCGGGAGGTCCGCGACGCTGTCACGCGGCGTGGTGTCGTTCTGCGCCGGTGTCGCGGCGATCGCCGCGCGCACGTCGCGCAGCGTGGTGGAATCGGCCGTGGGGTTCGATTGTGGTGTGGAACGCTCGGGGCATCCGAGGAGCACCGCGAGTCCAGCCGCGGCGCCAAGGAGGCGGTGCGTGGATACGACGTTAGGCATCGGTCGAAGTCACCGAAAATGACGGGCGTTGGCCAACAGCTGGTCGTACAGTCGCTCGAGCGACGCAACCACAGCGGCGGCGTGAAACTCTTCACGGGCACGTTGAGCACCGACCGCCCCCATGCTGCGTCGCAGGTCTGCGTCACGCAGCAGCACCCGAAGCGCATCGGCGAAGGACGGCGCATCGCCGGCTGGCACGAGCAATCCGTTCTCGCCGTCGCGCACCGCGTCGCGCACGCCGCCGACATCGGTCGCGACGATCGGCCGACCAGCCGCCATCGCCTCGACTAGCGAGTTGGGGAATCCTTCGGAGACGGAGCTCAGCGCGGAGATGTCGAACAGAAAGTGAAAGCTAGGCACCTGGGGGCGCAGCCCCGCGAACCGCACGGCATGCGCGATCCTGAGCTCGTCGGTGAGTGCGCGGAGGCGCTCCGACTCCGGGCCCTGCCCAACGATGACGAGACGCAAGGTGGGCCACTCCGGAACGAGCGCCGCCACCGCCCGGAGCAGGGTTGCGTGGTCCTTGATCGGCAAGAGCGACGCCACGATGCCCACCACGACCGCGTCCGGTTCGAGGCCAAGCTCCCGGACCCATGCCTGCCTAACGTTGGAGGTCGGTGCGCCGAACGCCGCGTCGTCGACGAAGTTGGGGACCACCACCACGCGGCCACGCGACAGCCAATCGTCTCGCTGCAGTGACGCGGCTACCGCGTCACTATTCGCGATCACGCGTGTCGCGGCGCGAAACCCCACGCCGTTCGCTATCCGATACCGCCACGGCGAGTGAAGCCAGCGTTTGCTCGCGATGACCACCGGGACACGGGCCCACCGCGCCGCCATCGTCGAGAAGAAGTTCGAGTACTGGTCGTGACAGTGGACCACGGACACGCGCTCCTCGCGCAGGAAACGCGCGAGGCGAATGCCCTGCCGGACCGTCTCGCTTCCGTAAAGGTTTTGGATCGGGAAGCGAAGGACCGGCACACCCATCCGCTCGTACCGCTCCGTGAGGGGACCTTCGCCGCGCAGCGTCACGACGCTCAGCCGGTAGCGCTCCCGATCCAGCGCCTCGGCCGTGCGGACCGCGTTCATCTCCGTCCCGCCGACGCTCATGGTGTCGATGGAGAAGACGACGTGTACTCGGTCCCGTTCTCCGACGGGCGCCGGGCGGGCGTCAATCACGGCTGAGGACATGGAGTGCCAACTGGATCGGTTCGGATGACGACAAGCAGACGGGTGCAACGTCAGAAATGGTACACGGAACACGACGCGACGCATGAAACGCCTCGTTACTCGTACCCGTCTTACCAGCGAGCAAGCGCGGTTCCGTTCGCCTCGCACGGTGCGATGGTTGCATTCCCGGGGGCGGCCCACGCTACGTTGCAGTGAGGCTTTTCCCCGAAGCGTCTTGAATCCTCCCTCTGCATGAGACCACGTCAGGGTGGTTGGCGAAGTGCACGTCATGTGGTGCCACCACCACAGATGGCGGTCGTCGACGCAACGCCAGCGCAGCCACGCACCGCTGCGCCCGTCATCCGCGCGCCACGGGGACGCCTTCGCTCGGCGGTAGCCGCCACCAGCGAGTCGCTCGTTGCCTCGTTCATGAGGGGGACGGCTCAGCATCCCGCGACCTGGTCGGTCAGCTTCGTCGGCCTCCTCGTGTACCTCTTTTCCGCCGTGACGTATCGTTTGCCGCTCGTTATTCCGGCGATGATACTGGCGCTCCTCGGGCTCCTCATGGAGCGCCGCGTCACGGTTCCGTTTTTCGTGATGCTGTTTGCTGCCTACCTCGCGTGGGCCGCGGCGAGCTACACGACGAGCGTCGACCCCGCAGGCACCCTCGCGCAGACCATCGTGCTCGCGAAGGTCTTCGTGATCTGCTTCGTCATCGCCAACGTCACGCGCGACGGCTGGCGCATGCGCGTGTTCATGGTGTTCTTCCTCGCGTGCTTCGCACTGTACCCGGCGCGCGGGACGTTCGTGAACTACTTCGTTGCGCGGTACACCGTCTTCGGCCGGGCATTGTGGAACTACATCTACAGCAACCCGAACGACCTCGCGGCGCTCACGTTCTTTCCGCTCGCGCTCTCGGTCGCTGTAGCGCTTACTGAAACGAACAAGTGGATCAAGCGTGCGGCGCTCGCGGGTGTCGCCGGGCTGCCGCTGATGATCCTGCTGACCCAGTCTCGCGGGGCGTTGATCGCGCTCGTCGTTTCCGGCATCGTGTTCTTCATCGTGCACACGAAGGGGCGGCGTGTGCGCTCACTGCTGGTGGCGGCCGCCGCGGCGATCGTCCTTCTACCGTTCGTTCCGCGCTCCGCCTGGCAGCGTTTCGAGGGAATGGGAAAACTGGCCAGCGGCAACACAGCCGAGGCTGACCCGGAAGGCTCTGCCGACGCCCGCTACAACATCTGGCGCGTCGCGGGGACGATCATCAAGGAGAATCCGGTCTCGGGGATCGGCCTCGGCGTGTACCCGCGTGGCCATGCCATGTATGCGCCGCGCGTCGGCGTCCCTGACGCTGCGCTCGGATTCCGTGACACGCACAGCACGTATCTCAACGTCGCTGCCGAGACGGGGATTCCCGGCCTTCTGCTATTCCTCGCCACGGTTGGCGTTGTCGCGGTGGCGTCCGAGCGCACCCGTCGGCTCGCGCGCGGTACTCCTCGTGCCCAGCAGCTGTTGGCGCTCGAGCTTGGGCTGCTGGGTTTCATGTTGGCAGGCGTCTTCGGCTCGTTCGCGAAATTGAGCTTTCTCTACATGCAGCTGGCGATCATGTGGTCGGTGACGGACATCACAAAACGCGAGCTGGCTTCGGGTGCTGCCCAGCCAATGCGAAGCACGAGTCCGCAGGGCCGTCGTTTGCAACGTCTTGCTGCCCGTTAGGCTCCGCGCGGCGTTGCACCGACTCGTGTGAATCGGCTCGGCGACGTTCTTGGTTTGTAGCGCCCCAGAGTTGTGGCGCCAGGGCAACAGGGATGCGTTTCGCGCATTGATTCGGGACTTCGCTCGGCGGCGCATCAGTCGGCCAAACCCGCTCTGCTATTTCAGATAGCGGGCATGTCCGTGAGCTGTCGCAAACACACGCTGGGGCGCCATCCTTGCACATGCGGCTTTCGAAATTCACCGAGTGCGGTTGTGGTTGGGGTTAGATTCTGCTCACGATAAGCCGGGCTCGGCGTTCGTTCTCGATGTGAAGCAGGGCGGTTTCACCAGATCGCGATGGCCATGTTCGATGTATCGGTGATCATCGCATCGGTGGAGTCGGCACGATCGATCGGGCGCTGTGTCGAATCGGTTCGCGCCGCGCTCGAAGGGAAATGTTCGGAAGTGATCGTCGTCGATGCATCACGCGACACGAGCGCGGACATTGCGGAGCGGGATTTCGGACACGCGGTGGTCGTCATACGCTGCGCGCCGGGCACGCTCACACCCGAGCTCTGGGCGATCGGGATTCGTCGATCGACCGGACGTGTGATCGCTTTGACGACGGGGCACTTCGAGGTCGGGCGGGCCTGGCTGGAGAATCTGGAGTCGGCGCTCAGAGCGGGTCACACCGGTGCAGCTGGTAGACTCGATCTCGCCGATGCGACGTCCGTTACCGACTGGGCGGTGTTTTACCTCCGATATTCGGAGTTCTTGCAAGAACCCGAGAAAGTGTGGCGCGGTGTTCCGGGGATTCCCGCTGACAACGCGGCTTATGACGGTGAGGCGATTCGGCGATTCGTGATGAATTCAGACGACGGCTTCTGGGAAGTGGAATTTCACCGACAGCTTCACGCCGCTGGTGGCTCACTCGCCGTGGTGCCGGGTGCGACGGCGCGCTACGCGCGCTCGTTCCCCTTTCCAACCATCGCTCGCCATCGGTTTCACCACGGTCGTCACGCCGGCGCGTGGCGTGCTTCACGGGCTGGGCGCTCGGCGGCCATGATTGTCGCCGGCACCCCGCTCGTTCCGTTCGCGCTGGCGCTGCGTGCCTGGCGTCGCGTGCGTCCCATGGTGGAGCACCGCGGTCGATTTTTGCGCGCGCTCCCGGCGTTTCTCGTCCTTGCCGGCTGCTGGGCGGTCGGTGAGGCAGTAGGCGCGATCGGCGGCGCACCTGCGCCGAGCGGCCCCGTCCCGAGACCCGCCTAACGATGTCCTCGCCCAGCCGATTGGACAGCGACGTGGCGCGTTCGCTCGGGCGCGGCCCCAAGCGCGGGTCTGGCCCAACAGTCTCTGTTGTCGTCGCGTCGAACCGCGACAAGACGCTTCTCCACGCATGCCTCGGATCTCTGCTCGGTCAGTGTCAGCGACTGAACGCCGAGCTTCTCGTGGCGCGTGCGGGAAGTGCGCCCGACGTCGCTGCTCTGGCGAAGACCTACCCCGGCGTCCGATTCGTGACGGCGCCCGCCGACGCCTCGATCCCCCAGCTGCGTGCCGTCGGGATGGCGCAGGCGTCGGGTGATGTCGTGGCGCTGACGGAGGACCATTGCGTCGCCGACGCCAACTGGGTCGAAGCGCTGACGCAGAGCGCTAATAGCGACGCTGATGTTGTCGGCGGCGGGATGGACAATGCGCGTCGGTCGCGCGTCGTCGACTGGGCCGCGTATTTCGCGGAGTACGGATTCTTCTCGACCGACCGGCCCGAAGCACCACAGCGCGCGCCGCTGCTCACGGGCGCCAACATCGCGTACAAGCGTCACGTCATTGCCGACGTGATCGGCTGGGCGCGGGACGGCGAATGGGAGAACGTCGCCCATACTCGGCTCGTGGCCCGTGGCAGCATGCTCCGGTTCGCGAGGACCGCTGCGATCTATCAGAACCAGACGTACAGCGTGGCTGCATTTTGCACCGACCGCTACGAGCACGGCCGGGACTTCGCGCGAAAGCGGTTGGCGGAGGAGCCTGGAGCCCGTCGCTGGTTTTTGCTCATGGTGAGTCCGCTTTTGCCGGCGCTGCTCACATGGCGTGTTGCACGCGCGGCGGCACGCGGACGGTGGGGAACGTTCCTCCGCGCGCTGCCTGCGACGATGTTGTTCCTCACAGCCTGGTCGATAGGAGAGGGCGTCGGATATCTGCGCGGGCCGGCCGATGCGCCCGCGCCGAAGCCGGCAGGCGATGACTGAGCCATCGCTCACGGTCGTCGTTCCGTCGGTGAACGGCCTCGGCGACCTGATGGACTGTCTCGCGGCGCTTACCCGGCAACGAACGGACGTCGATCTCGAGGTACTCGTCGCTGATCGCTGTGGCGAGTCACTCCGGCGAGAAGTTCGCGCGACCTACCCGTGGGTCCGCCTGCTGGAAGCGCCGCCAGCGACGACGATTCCCGATCTTCGCGCACTCGCGTTTCGTGAGGCTCGCGGCAAGTCCGTCGCGGTCATCGAGGATCATGTCATCGTGCCGCCCGGGTGGGCGCGCGCGCTTCTCGATGCGCAGGCGGGAGCGGACGTGGTCGTCGGCGGAGCCATCGAAAATGCCGCCGTCGATCGCCTGGTGGATTGGGCGGCGTTCCTGTGTGAGTACAGTCACTGCATAACCCCGCTGCCCGAGGGGCCCGCCGATTGGCTCCCCGGGAACAATGTGGTGTATCCGCGCGCGTTGCTCGGGCGGTACGAGGCAGTCCTTGGTCGGGGTCAGTGGGAGAATCGACTCCACGATGCGATGCGTCGCGACGGCGTATCACTGGTATGCCGACCCCAGATTGCCGTGGGCCACAAGAAACACTACACGATGGGCGAGTACCTGTCGCAGCGATATCTGTACGCGCGGTCGTACGCGGGGGCGCGGGTTGCCGGCGCGCCCCTGCCGAAGCGACTCGGGTATGGCGCGGCTGCGCTCGCGCTACCGCCGCTCCTGTTTTTCCGAACCGTGTCGCGAGTCGTGGCGAAGCGTCGGCACCGTGCTGAGCTGGTGCGGTCGCTGCCGTTGCTGGCGGTCTTCGTGGTCTCGTGGGCGCTTGGCGAGATGGTGGGTTACGTGGCGGGTCCTGGTGACTCGCTCGCCAAGGTGTGCTGAGATGTTTGCCGTGTTGACCTCGCGCGCGCCGCGCGCGAATGTGGATGGAACGGAGGCCAATACCTGATGCGCATCGGGGTGGATGCGACGTGCTGGGCAAATGCCCGCGGGTATGGGCGATTCGCGCGCGAGCTGCTTCGCGCGATGGTCGTGGAGGGCGCGTCGCACGAGTTCGTGTGTTTCGTCGACGAGCGCTCGGCGCGTTGCTTCGATCTGGCCGGTGCTGGCGTGCGCACGGTGCTGGTTAAGCAGTCAGCGTCACCCACGACCGCGGCGAGTGCGAACGGCAGCCGTTCGCTGAGTGACATGTGGCGAATGACGCGAGCGGTCGCGCGCGAGGAGCTCGACGTGTTTTTCTCGCCGTCGGTCTACACGTATTTCCCGCTGCCACCGATGCTCGCCGCGGTGATCACGTTCCACGACGCGATCGCCGATAAGTTTCCCGAGCTGACGCTCCCGTCGTCGCGAGCGCGGCTCTTCTGGCGCATGAAGGTACAGATGGCGCTGGCGCAGTCGCGCCTCGTGCTCACGGTGTCGGATTACGCGGCGGCCCAGGTCAGTCGGACGCTGGGCGTGCGTCGCGATCGCATTCGCATTGCGGTGGAGGCGGCGGCGCCGGCCTATAGGCCGAGTGAGTCAGTGGACGATGTTCTGGCGGCGGCGCGGCGCGCCGGGATTCCTGACGGCCGGCGCTGGTTCGCGTACGTGGGCGGCTTTAATCCACACAAACACGTTGACGCGATCGTTCGTGCGCACGCCACACTCGTCGCAGATCTCGCCGATCCGCCGATGCTCGTGCTCGTCGGCGCGATCGACGACGACCCGTTCTACGGAGCGCAGCAGCGCATCCGTGACGAGATCGCGCGATGCGGTACGGGCGCTCATGTTCGGTGGGCGGGCTACGTACCGGATGATGAGCTGCGCCACCTGTTGTCAGGCGCGCTCGCTCTGGTGCTGCCGTCCGAATCGGAGGGGTTCGGTTTGCCGGCGGTCGAAGCGGCGGCGTGCGGTGTCCCGGTCATTGCCACCACCGAGAGTCCGCTCCCGCAGTTACTGGCCGGCGGCGGGATCTTCACCGCGCCGCGGGACGAGATGGCGTTAGGCGCCGCGATGCGGCGCCTCGCGACCGACGAGCCGCATCGCCGCGCGCTCGCGGCCGGTGCGCTCGCGCGTGCCGGTACGCTGAGCTGGACGTCGAGTGCGAGAGCGGCGCTCGACGCGCTGGCGGAGGCGGCGGCGTGACCGGCCCGCTGCGGTTCTGCATGTTCTCCACGTTCTACCCGCCGTACAGCTACGGCGGCGACGGCATCACGCTCCAGCGGCTCTGCCGCGCGCTCGTGCGGGCCGGTCACGAGGTGACGGTCGTGCATGACGCCGACTCGTACACGTCGTTAGGCTACGCGGCGCCGGCCGCGACCGCCCTGGATGACGGCGTCGAGGTCATCACGCTGCGCAGTTCGCTGGGGGCGCTGTCCGTGCTGCTGACGCACCAGTTTGGACGGCCGGTCGTCCACCGCGCGGAGATCGCGGCCTTGCTCGCCCAGCGACAGTTCGACGTCGTGCATTTTCACAACGTGTCGCTGGTGGGCGGACCCGGCCTGTTCGCTCTCGCCCGCGGCGCCGTAACGGTCTACACGGCCCATGAGCACTGGCTCGTGTGTCCCACGCACGTGCTGTGGCGGCATGGTCGCGAGCCCTGCACGGGGCGGGAATGCATTCGATGCTCGCTCCGGTCCGGGCGCCCGCCGCAGCTGTGGCGAAGCGCGGGACTGCTCGAGCGATCGCTGCCGCATGTCGACACGTTCATCGCGCTGAGCGAGTTCAGTCGACAGAAGCACCGCGAGTTCGGATTCCCGCGGGACATGGAAGTCCTGCCGCCGATCGTGTTCGATGCCGACGAGGAGACCATCAGCGAGTCTGCGGCGAGCCCGCATCCGCGTCCGTACTTCTTCTACGCCGGCCGGCTCGAGCGCATCAAGGGTCTCGACGACGTCGTGCCATTGTTTCGCGACCCTGATGCACCGGCAGATCTGCTGATCGCCGGGGCAGGGTCGCACGAGCGCACGCTGCGCGCGCTCGCCGGTGACTCGCCGCGCATACGATTTCTCGGCTACGTCCGTCCGGAGCGGCTCGCGCCGTTGTATCGACACGCCGTGGCCCACATCGCTCCTTCGGTGTGCTTCGAGACCTTCGGCAACACGCTGGTCGAAGCGTTCCGTCAGAGCACTCCGGTTATCGCGAGACGCATTGGGCCGTTTCCGGAGATCGTGGGACACGCTGGTGGTGGCGAATTGTTCGACAACGCCGTCGATCTCCGACGCGCGCTGGACCATTTCGCCTCGGATCGCGACTACCGCGATCGGCTCGGCGCGGCTGGACGGCGCGCCTATGAAGCGACGTGGTCGGAGGACGCGATCGTTCCGCGATATCTCGAGATCATCGAGCGGACGGTTGCGCGCCGCCTTCCGGCAGCACCGACCGCGCAGGCGGTCGCACTCACGTAGCCGCCGTGCGCGCGATCCTCACGTATCACTCCATCGACGAGTCGGGGTCCGTCATCTCGATCTCGGAGGAGGTGTTCCGTGAACAGATCGTGTGGCTCGCGCGGAGCAAGGTCCGCGTCGTGTCGCTCGATACACTCATGCGGATGCCGAGCGATGCCAACGCGGTCGCACTGACGTTCGACGACGCCTTCGTGAGCTTCGGTGACGTCGCTGCCCCGCTACTCGCCGATCACGGGATGCCGTCCACGCTCTTCGTCGTCGCGGACGCGGCCGGAAAGACCAACGGGTGGCCCGGGCGTCGAGATCGGGGCGTGCCGGAGATGCCGCTGCTCGGCTGGGACGCGCTGGGGCGCCTCCATTCCCAGGGCGTCGAGATCGGCGGGCACACGCGCACGCACGCGAACCTGGCGCGCCTAACGAATGGCCGTATCCAGGATGAAGTGGTCGGCGGCGCCGAGCGCATCAAGCGGGAGATCGGCCACACGCCCGCGGTGTTCGCGTACCCGTACGGCGCCGTCAGCGACGCTGCCGTGGGTATCGTTGCCTCACGATTTGCGTGGGGCTGCACGACCGACATGCGCTGGGTATCCGGGAATGAGGCCCGCGCGTTGTTGCCACGAATCGACATGTTCTATCTGCGCAACCGCGGGCAATTGGAACGATGGGGAACAGCGAGGTTTCGGTATCATCTGAGCTGGCGGGCCGGCGCGCGTCTCGTCCGGCGGCACTTCCACGATGTGACCGGGGGCCGACGGTCGTGACGACACCGTTCATGTCGGTCATCGTTCCCGTGTATCAGGGTGCGCACGTGCTTCCGCGCTGCCTCAGCGCGCTGCGCGCGAGCGAGATGCCTCGGGGATCGTGGGAACTCATCATCGTCGATGACGCGAGCACTGACGCCACCGCCCTCATTGCCGCGGAGTTCGCGGATGCCGTCGTGCGGCTCCCCGACCGGCCGCGCGGGCCTGCCTACGCACGCAACCGCGGGGTCGAGTTGGCGCGCGGCGAAATCGTGGTGTTCGTCGATGCCGATGTCTGCGTCCATACCGACGCCCTCCGAAAGTTCACCTCGGTGCTCGCGAACGAGCCTGATGTGAGTGCCGTGTTCGGGGCGTACGACACGCAGCCGGAAGCGCCACAGCTCGTGTCGCAGTACCGCAACCTGCTGCACCACTTCGTTCACTCGCAGAGCGCGGGCGAAGCCGAGACATTCTGGGGCGGGTGCGGGGCCATTCGCCGCGACGTGTTCATGGAGGCCGGCCGATACGACGAATGGTCGTATCCCCGACCACAGATCGAGGACGTCGAGCTCGGGCACCGCGTCCGCTCCCTCGGACACCGCATCATCCTCCGGCCCGACATCCAGTGTACGCATCTCAAGCGCTGGACCCTGCGCGGCTTCGTGACCGGTGATTTCCGTGATCGCGGCGTGCCGTGGACGCGCATGCTGATCCAGCAGGGGCTCGCGACGAAGTCGCAGACGCTGAACCTGCGTACGGTCGAGAAGCTGAACACGATGCTGGTCTGGTTGTCCATGGTGCTCGTCCTCGGCGCCGCGATCTGGCGCACCTGGATGCCGGTGATCTGGGCCGCCATCTCCTTCTCGGTTGTGCTGATTCTCAACCTGCCGCTCTATGGCTTCTTCTTCCGCACGCGAGGCGTCCTGTTCGCGCTCGCGGTGGCGCCGCTGCACACCCTCTACTACCTGAACAACGGGTTCGCCGTGATGTACGGCTGGACGCTTCATCATCTCTTCGGCGAGCCGATGCCCGATCCGACGACGCAGGCGTACGCCGAGGTCGGCGTCGAGATGTGGCCACCAGTGCCGGCGAAGAAGCCCGACTCGGGAGACGCGCGGTGAGTGCCCGCGCGGTGGCGTGGCATCAGTCGTTAGGTGTCGTCTGCCCTCGGTGTCGTGGTGACCTCGCCACGCGGGCCGACGCGTTCGACTGTGAGCGCTGCCGCATACACTATCCCGTCGTGCTGGGAATCGCCGACTTCCGTCTCGAGCCCGACCCGTGGATCGGCCTCGAGGACGACCGCGAGAAGGCCCAACGCCTCGAGAAGGGTTCGCGTGGTGCGTCGCTCGAGGCGATGGTGCGAGCATATTGGTCCATGACGCCCGGCACGCCGGTCGAGCAGGCGTCGCGCTTCGTGCATCACGTGATGAATGCTGGCGCGCGCTCGCGCGAGTGGGTCGAGCGACTCGACTCGCCTGGCGGTCGACCATCGGGGGCGTGGCTCGATGTGGGTACGGGCACTGGTGACCTCGCATGCGCGGTTGCGGAGCACGGCATTCGGGCTGTCGGGATCGACGTGGCCATGCGATGGCTGGTTGTCGCGCGGCGGCGGGCGGAGCTCGAGGGCGCACAGGTCGATTTCATCTGCTGCAATGCCGAGCATCTTCCGTTCGCCGATCGGACGTTCGCGCGCGTCGTCTCGGTTGGAACGCTCGAGCATTGTCGCGACGCGGAGCGGGCGCTCGCCGAGGCGAAACGCGTGCTGGTTCCGCGTGGCGACGTCAAGCTCCGCACCGTGAACCGCTTCACGATGCTCGCCGAGCCGCACGTCGGTGTGTGGGGTGTTGGGTTCGTGCCGCGTCGGCTGGCCGATAGGTATGTGCGGTGGCGCGGCGGTCAGGGCTACTCACACCACCGCCCTCTCTCATCTCGCGAGCTGCGACGCGGCATGCACCGCGCTGGCTTCACGTCCGTGCACGTCGAGCCGGCCTCGCTGCTCGCACCTGAGCGCGCGCGGCTCGGCACCGCGCAGTGGGCGGGTCGCGCCTACGAGCGTGCGCGCCGGTTGCCACTCATGAGTGCGATGCTCCGGGCGTCCGCGCCGCTGCTGGAAGCGGATGGAGTCGCGGCATGACTGCGCCACGGATCTTCACACCCGAGTACTACGCGCGGATGCGCGAGCTCGAGGATGCCGGCTGGTGGAATGCGGCGATGCGCGATGTCGCGGCGATGCTGCTCAACGACGTGCAGCTGCCCGCAAGCGGCACCATTCTCGACGTCGGCTGCGGGTCGGGTCAGACGCTCACGTGGTTCAGCCAGCGCTTCGGCGCATGGCGGACGCTCGGATGCGACATCTCGCCGGATGCCGTGACGGCTGCCACGCAATCGGGATTCGAGATTACTCGAGCGTCGGCGCTCGCGTTACCGTATCCATCAGGTGTGGCGGACGTCGTGGTCTCGCTCGATGTGCTGCAGCATGTGCCGCTCGACGGCGGCGATATTGCCGCACTTCGCGAGATGCGCCGCGTCCTCAAGCCCGGGGGTTGGTTGTTCGTCAGGACGAACGCCCAGAGCTTTCCGGCCACCGCGGATGATCATGCCTACCAGTTTCATCGCTACGAGCCGCGCGAGCTTCGCGACAAGCTCCGGGGCGCAGGGTTCGAGGTGAGGCGGCTCAGTCGGTTGAACGCGATGTTGGGTCTGGCGGAGATCCCACGGGAACTGCGCGCGCGTCGCGTGCAGGCGAGCGATTATCATGGCATCCTCGCCACGAGTCGCGACCATACGTCGTGGGCGTCCGCGATGAAGCGTGCGTGGCTTCGGCTCGAGGGACAGGCGGTGCGCCGTGGCGTTAGGCTTCCGGCCGGCCGCACCATCGTGGCACTCTGTCACACCGGAACCGCTTCGTGAAGTGCACGCGGATCGTTTTCGCCCCGGGACCCGTATCGTGACGGCGAGCGCTTCGCCACGGGGCGACGATATCGGACGCACCGCGGGTTCAGCGCCGGCGCGCAGGCTCCCGGCCATCGCGCCCGAGGAGGAGCTCCTGCTGCTGACCGCCGGCGGCCCGGCGAACGATCTCGCCATCTCCGCACTCGCGCGAGGTGAAATCGACTGGCACCGGCTCCTCGGACTGGCGCAGGTCGAGCGTGCGGTGCCGGTGATCTACCCGCGGCTGCGCGCGTTGGCGGGCGATGCTGTGCCGCCGGCCGTTCTGGAGCAGATGCGCCGGCTCGCCCTGGTCTCGGACTTCGCGATGCTGCACCTCGACGCGCGCCTCCGAGAGTCTCTCGCCGCGCTGCACAATGCCGGTGTGCGGGTGCTGCTCCTCAAAGGTGCCGCGCTTGCCCACACGGTCTACGCCGGGGTGCGCCAGCGGCCAATGTCGGACATCGATCTCCTCGTCGATTCGAGCTGCGCCCATGTCGCGCGTCGCGTGATGCTCGACACCGGCTGGCGTGAGATCGTCGGCGGAATTCCTGATGCGGTGTACGAGCACCATCACCATCTACCCCCGCTGCGTGACGGCCGGTCGCCCGACCTGCAGCTCGAGGTTCACACGGCGCTGTTCCCCGAGCGCCAGCCCTTCGCGTTCGACGTGAAAGACCTGTGGGCGAGTGCGAAGCCGTTAGGCAGCGCGTTCCCGGACGTGTTCGTGCCGAGCCCGATTCACTCGCTCCTGCACGCGTGCCTGCATTTCCTCTGGTCGCACCAGGGCCGATTTGGGGTCTGGCGGACCGTCCGTGACATCGACGTACTCTCGCGCGACTTGGCGGTCGACTGGATGGCGTACAGCGAGTCCGCGCTCGCCGCGCGCGGCGGGACGTCATGCTACTGGACGTTGCGCATCGCCGACTTGGCCGCCGGAGTTACGGCGCCCGCCGATGTCATGAGCCGATTGCGCCCGCCCCGAAGCGCCTACGTTCTCCGCGCCATCGAGCGGCACTTCATTCGGAATCTCTTTCCGGTAGACGGTGCCTGCCCTTCTGTGGCGCTCGACCACGCACTCTGGGAGCTCGCGGTGATGCCGTCGTGGAGCGGTCACGGCGACGTGCGGCCGTGGGACGAAGAACCGGAATTCGTGGTCCCGCCCAAGGAGCCGGCCCCGGTTCACCTTCTGCCACGGCGCGAACGTGTACGTCGACTCCTGGCATCGCCGGGATACATTCGCGGGCTTCTTCGGCCAGACGGCTAGCCATTTCAATCGGGCCGCAAACGCTCGCGCGGGCTCTGCCGCTGGCGTTTTTCTGCCGCTCCGCGTCGTATGGCGTCGCGTCCACGGTTCTGTCGACGGTACGCCACTCTCGCGCGTCGACGGTGAACCATTTACCGTAGCCCGCTCCGTAACCCGCAGAGACACGACGAGTTAAGGCGCAACCGCGCCTCGTCTCGAGCAATCCGGCGCGGCATGTACGGTGCAAAACAAAAATCACACGGTCCAGGTCGCAGTCCGTTCAGTATGTTTGCCCATCGCTTGGTTGAAATGCATCGTCCCGTTTCGCGTCCCGCGCGTGGTACCACGCTCTAGTCGATGAGTGGTTTCCTCGCGGTGATCGACCCTTCGCGGCGCCTGCTCGCGGAAGCTGGCCTCGTGCGACCGATGGCGATGCTGTCGTCGCGCGGCGATCGCTACGCCGTGTGGCGCAACAGCGAGTCCGTGATGGCGGTCGCGCGGTTCGACTGGGAGCTGGCCGATGAGTTCTCGGGATCTGCGCTCATCGTGCACGATGGGGACATCACTGTCGCCGCTGACGCGACGGTCTATTATCGCGGTGACCTGGTGCGCGCGCTCGCCGGCGCCAACATCAAACCGGCGGGTCGGACGCCTGCACACCTCATCGCCGCGGCCTACCGGGCGTGGGGCACGGACTGTACGCGGCACATCGAGGGCGACTATGCGTTCGTGCTTCGCGATCATGCTCGACATCGGACGTTCGCCGCCCGCGACTTCATGGGTCGGCGACCGCTGTATTACGCAGAGCTCGGCGGCGGGCTGATCGTGTCGTCGCAGGTGAGCGCGATCATCGCGCACCCTGCGTGCTCTCGTGACCTCGATGACATTGCGCTCGCAGAGATCGTCGGCTTCAGTCTCGCGGGTCACGACCGTACGCCGTATGTCGCCGTGCGCGCGCTGCCGGCAGCGGAAGCGCTCGTGCGAGATGGCTCGGGCGCGCTACGTGTCACCAAGCACTGGAACCTCCAGGTGGATGACGTCGACTCGGCGGAGTCGTTCGACGCCGCGAGTGAAGAGCTGCGCGAGCTTCTGGGGAATGCCATCGTCGAGCGGCGGGCGGTGTCTGGTCCGACCACGATCTGGTTGAGCGGTGGCTACGACTCGCCAGTCATGTTCGGCGTCGGGAACGCGGCGCTCGAGCGTCGCGGGTTCAACCGGCTTGCGCCGGTGTCGTGCAGCTATCCGCCCGGCGACCCGGGTCGAGAAGATGAGCTGATCGAGGAGATCACGGGGTTCTGGTCCACGCGCGCGACGTGGGTGTCGATCGACGACATCCCAATGCTGGCGAACGCCCGTGAGCACGCTACCCGCGCCGACATTCCGTTCCAGCACGCGTTCGAGAACTGGCTTCGTGCCTTGTTAGGCGCAACGGCCCAGCAGGGCTCGCGCGTCGTGCTCTACGGCGATGGGGGCGATCAGCTGTTTGCCGTATCGACGGTGTTTCTCCGTGATCTGTTCAGCAACGGTCGGTGGCGCGAGCTGCGTCGCGAGTGGCGCGCGTTCGACGGCTCGGGGGTGCGCGAGCTGTGGCACACGGTGGCTCGTCCCGCGCTCGCCGCACGTGTGCGGCGAGCGCGCGGGAGGGCGACGCCCAGCGTCGCGTTACCGGCGTGGTTGGACGCGAGCTTCGTGGCGCGGAACTCGCTCGTCGAGCGGCAGCTGGAGGCGCAGACAGCGCTGGAAACGGGCGGACACGCGTCAGGAGAGACCCGGCGATCGTTGGGGAATCCAACGATTCCACGGGTGCTCACTGGACTTTCGGGGATGGCGCTGGAGCACGGCATCGAGCTCCGTGCGCCGCTTCTCGACCAGCGCGTCGTGCAGTTCGCGCTTCGGCGTCCGCGCCGTGAGCGCGCCTCTGGTGGCGCGGTGAAGCATCTGTTGCGCGGCTCGGCGCGGACGCTCCTGCCGCCCAGCGTGCTGGCGCCGCGCACCGGGAAGACGGGAGTTCTCACTGGCTACTTCGCGCGGTCGTTCCGCAGTGACCCGGATGGTGTGGTCACCGACGTATTCTCGCAGTCGATCCTGGCGGATCGTGGGATCGTCGATGCTGCGGCGCTGCAACACGCGTGGCGTGAGTACAAGGCTGGTGCAGGGGGTGGTGGTGCGTATTTGTACGTGGCCTTTCTGACCGAAATGTGGCTCCGCGCCCGGGATGTGACGGCGGTCGCATCGACCGAGGCGCATGCAGAAAAGATCAACGTGCCAGCGGTAGGGTTTGTGCAGTGACGTGCATCCGACGTGATAATCACCACGTCCGGCACTGCCGCAGGCTTGCAGCTACGGCCATGCCGGCCGTAATTTGCCGGGAATTCCCGGAGAACCACCTCTCATGAGGAGGGTTGGATGTACCAGGCACCGAAGCTGGAGCGTTTGGGCACGTTCCGCGAGGTTACCCTCGCCGGCGGAATGGTCGAAGCCGGTGACGGCGCGAACCCGTATCACCGGTACGCGTAACCGCTGACGCTCTGCTGACGGGGGAGGCGAAAGCCTCCCCCGTCGGCACTTTATCCCCCGTAGTTCCGCGTTCACAAATCGTGGCTGTCCCAAGCGTCTCCCCCGTGCGAGACTACGCCATCTTTGGTGGCTGTCTCCGCTCGGAGATCCCGCTGCCCGAGCTCCCGCCGAGCGAGACCACCACCCCCGATTGGACCTTCGAGCGGGCCGTGGAACCGCCCACCGGCGGCACCTATCTCGGTGACGATCGCGTCGACGCTACCATCCGTGTGCGTTGCAGCAGGTTGAATGACGGATTCCGACTCGAGTTCGACGACACCGGTACCTTCGATATTACGCAACGAGGGCGCACCATCGCCTGGACGCCCGGTACGGCGTCCGCGATGGAGTTGGTTCGCGCCGACCTGTTAGGCGGCGTGTTCTCGGTCGCTCTCCATCTGCAAGGCCTGCTCTGTCTGCACGGAAGTGCCGTTGGCGTGGATGGCGCTGCCATCGGGTTTCTGGCGAACAAGGGCTCCGGCAAGTCGACGTTGGCGACCGCCTTGTGTGCCGCTGGAGGGACGCTGATCACCGATGACATGCTGCCGGTCGACCCGCGCGCTCCCGGCACGGCGTGGCCCTCCATGCCTGCTGTGCGTCTTCTCCATGACTCCGCGTCGCACCTTCGTTTCGCGAGCGGACAGACGCACCCCATGACGAACAAGTACCACGTGAACGAGCTGCCCCAAGAACAGGTCGAGATGCGCCGGTTGCCGGTGTCGGCGATCTACGAGCTGATACCGGTGCCGGCCGGCCCTAACGTGCCTCCCGTAGATCGCGTTCGAGTGAAAGGCACGGACGCGGTGTCCACGCTCCTCCGGCATCAGCGCACAGGAACAGCGATCAGCGGATCGGACTCCATGCAGATCTTTCTTCGCGCGAGCGATATTGTTCGCCTCGTGCCGATGTACCGGCTGCACGTGACTCGGGACTTCAGCCGGTTGCCGGATGTCGTGGAGCAGATCCGGACATGGCACTCGGCCGCGCGAACCTCCGACGCCGCCTCGTGATCGAGCAGTCAACCCTCGCGTCGACTGGCGCCATTGCGTTCGTGACCCCTGCCGCTGCCCGCAGCCCGGCGGTCGTGCTGCGCGGGCTCACGAAGTCGTTCCCCAGGCAGCGCGGCTGGCGCGCCATGTTCAGTGGCAAGGCGCGCGAGTCGGTGCGTGCGCTGACCGACGTGTCGTGTGAGGTTCGCGCCGGCGAGTTTTTTGGCCTACTCGGAGAAAACGGCGCGGGCAAGACGACGCTGTTCAAGATTCTTGCGACGCTCGTGACTCCGGACGCGGGTTCGGCCGTCGTCGGTGGTCACGATGTGCTGAAGGCGCCGAGTCGCGTGCGCGAGCTGCTTGCGCCAGTCATCGCCGACGAACGAAGTCTTCATTGGCGCCTGTCTGGTCGAGAGAACATGCGCCTCTTCGCCGCGCTGCACGGGCTTCGCGGCGCGCAAGCAACGCGACGCATTGAGGAGCTGCTCGCACTGGTGAATCTCGTGGATGCGGCGGATCGCCTCGTCAGCGGGTACTCGTCAGGCATGAAGCAGCGACTCCTTGTCGCGCGTACGCTGCTCGCTCGCCCGAGCGTCTTGCTCCTCGATGAGCCAACGCGCAGTCTCGACCCCATCTCGGCGCGGTCGTTCCGTCAGTTCCTCCGTCAGGACGTGGCGCTGGCGCAGGGATGCACCGTGTTGCTCGCGACGCATAACGCGGAAGAGGCGTTCGAGCTCTGCGACCGTGTCGGCGTGTTGCATCGTGGCCGGCTGGTCGCCACTGGGGCGACGCCCGAGCTCGCGCGCGAGGTCGGTGAGGATCGCTTTGCGATCTGGATTCGGCCTGCAGACCAAGCCGCGATCGACACGCTCGCGGCGCGCGGTGTCATGCGTGAGGTCAAGGTCGCGGAGGCCGATGCGGACGGTTGGTCACGGGTCGAGTGCGACTTGCGTGGAGGATTGGACGGCGCCGCGGAGGCCATCGCGTTTCTGTCACTTCGCGGAGTGAGCGTCGCGCGCTCCGAGCCGGTGAAACTATCACTCGCGGACCTTCTCGAGCGAGTACTAGCACGTCATACCGATGCATAAAGCCTGGGCGCTCGTTCGTTCCAATTGGCTTGCAGCCACCAGCTACAAGCTGAGCTTCCTGTTCTCGTTCGGCTCGCTCATTCTGAGCGTCGTGCCGATTTTCTTCATCAGCGGCGCGCTCCAGAAGACGATGGCGGACGTGATCAAGGGCCAGGGGGATCAGTACTTCGCGTTCCTGGTCCTCGGCCTGATCGCACTGAACGTCGTTTCAGCGGCGGTTAGCGCGCTACCGAGCGGGCTGCAGACCGCAACGTCCACCGGAACGCTCGAGGCGCTGCTCGCGACGCCGACGTCAATCGCGTCGTTGCTCGCCGGTTTATCGGGGTACGAGGTGCTGCTCTCGCTGTTGCGCGGCCTTGTGATGCTCGTGGCCGCCGGGCTTCTCGGTGCCCACGTGGCGTGGCCCCGCATCGGCGCAAGCATTCCAATCGTCGTGCTCGTTGTTCTCGCCCACCTCCCCATCGCCATCGTCGCGGCCGCGATGGTACTCGCGTTCCGGACGCGTGGGCCGCTACCACAGCTCGTCATGCTCGCCTCGACGTTCCTTGGGGGCGTGTATTACCCGACCACCGTAATTCCCGGTTGGATCGAATCTATTTCCGCATTTCTGCCCCTGACCTATGGGCTCAAGGCGCTGCGGGCGGTGCTGCTGGAGGGGAGATCGCTCACGGCGGTATGGCGCGATGTGTCGATCCTGATAGGATTCACCGTGGTCACACTCGCCGCGAGCGCTGTGGCGTTCAGAGCAGCGCTCGGGTATGCGCGCCGCGTGGGGAATCTGGCGCAGTACTGACGCGCGGGCAGATGCGGCCTAACGCGGTTCGTTTCGCTTCGCGCTCTCGGCCGGTCCGACACCGCTCCCGGGATCGAACAACGACTTCGACACCTCGGCGTACGGAGCCCGCACCAGCATGATGCGGTCGAGCATGACGCCGTCGTGGTGCATCCAGACGTTCAGCACGTGCGGGCCGGGATCCACGATGTTGAGCACCGCGAGGGTGGTGTCGGTCAGCTGGAACTGCGCATCCCACTCGAAGGCGTCGCGCGCCCATCCCCACCGGCCCACCGGCAGCTGACCGACGCGATCCGCGAGACGGACCTCTTCGTTGTCGAGCCCGAAGTGAAGGCTGCGCCGCGCACGGTCGGGCGCCATGCCTCGAGCGTAGGCGACGTACGTGCCGGGGTGCTGAACCCAGAAAGTGTAGCGGAGCTCGGGCGCCTTCGTTTGAAAGTCGCCGGCTTCCACGACAGTCCCGCGCTCCGGGCCGGCAACGAGATAGCCGTCGCCGGAGAATCCCGGGCGCTCACGGCTCACGCTCCAGGCTTGGCCATTGCGAGCTATTGCAGTCGTAAAATGCTCGGCCTCGATGACGACGCGGCCGCTGTCCTCGACGAACTGGCCGCTCGGCGACACGACGTTGACACGAATCGCGCGTGGCAAGCTCGTCGCCGAATCGCTCATCACCCTGAGCTCGAACGCGTAGTCGCCGATGTCGGTCGCGGCAAACCGAGGCGTCGCGCTGGTCTCACCGACCAGTCGAGCGCGCGGCCCGTCGGTCTGCCGCCAACGATACCGAAGCGCGCTCCCGGGCCTGCCGTAGCTCGCGCTTCCGTCGAGCGTGATCGTGTCTCCGAGGACGTGTGTCGACGTGAACCCGGGGTGCGCGAGCGGCGTTAGGTTCGCGTCGGGCCGGCCGAGCAGACGACGAGCGTTCCCATGGTAGTATTTCGCCATCACGCTGTCCGGGAGCGGCCACCGTTCGGTGAACGGGAGGAACATGTCGAGCCGCTGGCGATACGACTTGAGCCAGCGGAACGTTTTCTCCATGTAGTCGGTGCCGAACATGACCTGGTTCTGGTATCGAACGAAAAAGGCGGCTTCCGCGGAGTCGAGCGTGGCGAATTCGGCCTTCGGCTGGTTCGCGCCGCCTTCCGCATACATGTTCGGGTACTTCTCGAGCAGCTCGGCGAGATAGGGCCGATCGCCGGCCGCACCGCCCCAATGCGCCGCGATCAGGTGGAGACGCGGGTGCTTGCGCAGCACGCGCTCGCGCTGGAGCATGAGAATCTCCCAGCGGACGTCACGGTTTCCGCCGTTAGGCATCTGGTGCTCGCCCTTGTAGGCGCCGCCGAGGTGCACGAGCACGGGAATCCCGAGCCGCTCGGCGGTGCTCCACAACGGGTCGTACGCGGAGGTGTCGAAGGGCACCAGATTGCCGTTGCGGTCGTGAGTCCAGTAGTCGACGCCATTCCCGGCGCCCGCCTGGTCCTTGATCTTGAGGCCGGACGCGCCTCGCCGTATGGCATCCTCGAGGATACCCGCTACCCAGGTCGGATAGTCGGGGCGGTGATCCGCCACGAACTCGTTGTTCGCATCGTCGATGGGCACGTTGGCGAACAGCTTGAACCGCGCGGTATCCGGGTAGAGTGAAAGCCGTTCGGAGACGCGCGCGCCGAACACGCCGTTACGGAGCGAATTGTCGGGTGCCTTGAAATCCACGACGAGCTCGACATGCATCTCGTTCATCGTCCGCGTCAGCTCGTCGAAGTTCGGTTTTTTCCCTGGCCACGTTTCCACGCCGCCGAGGTGCGTGTGAATGTCGACGATCGAGAATCGTGGCGGCGGCGCGTGGGGCGGAGCCTGATCGCGGCAGCCAATGGTGCTCAGGGCGGCGATGATTGCCCAGCGCCTAACGCAGCCAACCGTGCTCATTGTGCCCGAGCCGATGCAGGGGCACGCCACGGTCGAATCATCCAGCGGCGTTCGTCCGGCCGGAGAAAAGCGAGCGAGACACCACAAGCTCCGAGGTAGACCGCTGCACGCCACAACGGCGGCGGTCCGGGCGATCGCGTTGCCCACCACCCCGCGGCCGCAGCCGCGCCCAAGGCGATCACCAGCAGCGCTACCGGCGCCACGACCCGAGTCGCGTTATGACGGCTCAGCAAGCGGAAGCCAGTCGCGATCAGGATCACCGCGTTGCCCGCGAGAAACGCGATGCCAACACCCATCCCGCCATCCGACGTGACCAGCCATCGCGTCAGGGTAATCGTTAGGAGTTGGCCAGCGACGGTGCATACGAGAAACCCAGAGATATCGTCGAACCCGATCAACAGTGCCTGGAACACGCCGGCGACGAGGAGCACTGCCTCTGCCAATACGAACACCGCGACGAGCGCCACCGCCCCGCCGAACTTTGCAGAGTACAGCAGCGCAATCCACTGTGCCGGAAACAGCACGCACACCAAGGTCGACAACACCACCAGCACGACGAGGATTCGCAGATACTCAGCGACTGCCGCGATACGTTCGTCCTTTGGCGTGTTTCGGTTGACGAGCGGCGTCAGGTACAAGCCATTTGCCTGGTTCAGCACGAGACGTATCGAGACGCCGATGCCGTAGGCGGCGGCGACGAGCCCGGCCTCGATCGCGCCGTGCGTCGAGAGCAGCATGGATCGGGCGAACAAGTACGCGAGCGGCGACGTCAGCGCCAGCACGTACATCGACCCAGCGAATGACGTGAGGCCCTGCTGTGATCGAAGCGCAACGGCGGCCGTCGATGCGCTGATGTTCGACGACAAACTGAGGCCAACCGATCGCCCGAGATACCACTGCATCCCCACAATCGTTAGGACCAGCACGATCGCGTTGGCGACGTATAGACCTACGAGGCCGCCGCTCATGATACCGAGCGCCGCTCCGCCAACCGTCAGAACCGCCGTGAAGAGTGCGGCCAGCGCCGACTCCCGGTGCCGCTCGAGCGCTGCCATCGCGTTGCGAAGCAGCGGCGCGAGGGCAAAGGCGGGAACGCCGACCAAAGCGACGATCAGGGCGGAACGGTAGGGCGTGAGCCCCTCACCGAAGGTCGACGGCCACAGGACCGCGATCGTGGTCGCGATTGCTGCCGACGCAACTGACGCAAGCACGAGCAACAGTACGAGCGCGTTGTACACTCGACGCGTCTCGTCCGGGCTTTCATCGCGCGTGCGCGACAAAAACTTGAGCGCGACGAACGGGATGCTCAGCGATCCAAGCTGCGCGACGAGTGACACGACCTGATCCACGACACTCGCAACACCGACGCCGGCGGGACCAAGCAGGACGGCCAGCACCTTCGTGCGCGCAAGCCCCGCGAGCATGGTGAGCGCCTGAATCCCGCCGAGTGCGACGATCGCCTGCAGCGGACGGAATGATGGCGCAGGAGCCGAGTCGACCGCCGGGGGCGACCCTACCCCCATAAGTGCGCGAGTCCGCGTTCGTTCAGGTGGGCTTCGATGTCGGCGATGAAGCGGTCGGCAAAAGCGTCCGGCGAGAACTGACGAAACTGCTCCGACGACAGGTAATCGCGGCCCGCAATGCGAAGTCGCTCATAATCAGCCGCGCTCATGGCATCGAGATATCGCTGCATCTCGTCATAGCTCGCAAACTGCCGCGCGTCGACAAAGCAGTCCGGATCCACGGCGGTGTCGATATCGGGCGCGCCGAGGTAGATCGGCACGACGCCGGCATAGAGGCAATCGAACAACTTTTCCGTAACCCATCCCTCGAGCACCATGTTCTCGTAACAGATCGCGTACTGGTATCGACTCATCGCCTCGTACTTGTCGTCCACCGGCCCGCGTAAGGATTTGCGAACGGCATCGCCATACTCGGCTTCCAGATCGCCCAGACCGTTCTCCCAGAGTCGCCCCCAGAGATCGATCTCGCCGCGAGCCGAGAAATGCTTCAGTGCGCGCAGACGTTCGGTGTACAACTCGCCGTCCGTCAACGCCGCCCGCTTGTTGCTGTTCACGAGGATGATGCCCCGGCGATCCGTCCGACTCCAATGGGGCTCGATGACGCTGTCGTACGGCATCGGAATCCGGAACGGCTTCACCGCGGGGATGTTGGGCACGAACGCTCGGAGGTGCTCGGAGGTCGTCCAGCAGTAGATGCTGCGAAAGTACCTCGCGAGCTCTGGAGCGGCCCGATACATCACCGGGTCCACGACGACGACCTCGAACAGGTAGAACGCGTTGAGTAACACGTCATCGCGCCCGACCAGCGACCGATACGCGTCGTGAATCCCGTATGACACGTAGATGTTTGCGCCCGCCTTGTTCGTGCCGGGCTGAGCACCCGTGAGATAGTCGCCGGTGTCGATGGGGATGCCGCGTTCGGCGAGTCGTTCCTTGAGACGAAACCAGGGCTTGAGCGCGTTGTCTCGATTGAAGCGTGACCGCGGATCGAAAAGCGCGTTGCCGTGGAAGTGTCGCGTGAACGGATCGAGGTAGACCCGAACGGAGGGCGACCGTCGCTGCGAAGGCACGCGAGTTTCCGAGGCTGACGCGGCGTTAGGCGCTGGCGCTGTCGCTCCATTCGTCGCCCCGTTGCCGAGCGAATGCGCCAGCGAGGTCGACGGCGGTGCGAGGTCCCGCGCCGGGAACCGACGAAAGCGGGCAAAGTGGATCAGCCGCCGCGCGTTCATGTTCGTTCCGCTTGCGGCCGCGGCGCGCACCAGGGTGCGGAGTGCTAGCACCCGCGCGACCTGAACGCGGCGCGATGATCGGAGCAGGGGACGCACCAGCGAGCTGTTGAGCAGCGCGACCGCCTTCTGACGGTCTCCGAGCACGTACGCGTTTGCTGCGCGCTCCGCTTCGTCCTGTACGCGCCACACGCGATAGGACGTCAACGCGTCAGCGCTCACGAGCCCTCGGATTCCTGGCCGCGAGAGGTGTCGATCCATCACGGCGAAGAACATTTCCGGTTCCGTGCGCATGCGCTCGTACTGCTTCGACCATTGGGCCGTGTAGTGCCGGTAGCCCATGAGGTACTCGTGCACGAGCCCAATGCGCCACTCGATCGACAGGCGCACCCACATGTCGAGATCCGCCGCGATGCCGAACCGTTCCTGGTCGAAACCCCCCACGGCGTCGAACGCGGCACGTCGAAACATCACCGACGGCGTTCGCAGAAACGTGTTCTTGTGGCGCAGCAGGCTCTCGGCAAGCAGCGCGGTGTCGAACAGCTCTACGCGGGCGAGCGAGGGAGGAAGCTGCAATCGAGAGTATTCGCGCCCGGATTCGTCGATGAACCGATCGAGGCAGAACACAGCGCCGGCTTCGGTGTGTTCACCAAGGAACCCCAGCTCGCGCTCCACAATGCGCGGATCGTAAACGTCGTCCGCGTGGAAGATCGCCACGTACTCGCCTCGGCTTTCGCCGACGCCGCGATTCATGGCGCCGTATCCGCCGAGCGTCCGCTCGTTGCGAAGGTAGCGGATGCGATCGTCTCCGGTTCCGCGCGCGATATCGGGCGTCGCATCCGTCGAGGCGTCGTCGCACACGATCACCTCGATCGTCGAGTGTGACTGCGCGCACACGGATGCGAGCGCGTCACCGAGGAAGCGCTCGGCGTTGTATGCCGGTACGACGATCGATACGAGCGGAGATGTCTTCGTCATGCGTCGGTGTGAGCCAGACGACCCAGGGGCGGACCCGGGCAACGGCCAGTTCTGTGCCCTGTGCGGGCAAGACTCGAGTCCTACTGCGTGATCGATCGCACGCTCGGGACATAACGAATGTTACGGACGGCGTCGCCCTGTTGCGATAACGCAACGCTGTGTGTTTCGCGTACTTTCGTTGGCGGCGCGAACACGGCCAATCGCGGGGCTAGACCGGTGCACACATCTTGCCCCCGGAGGGGCCACGAACGCGCTTGGCCTGGTCGGGCAAGCTCGACGCGTAGATTTCTCACACCCCGCCGCCTTCCGACGTGTGGGGTTTGACCCATTGGAGACACCACCTCGATGAAACGAGCGGTCGTGTGCGGAGCGGGCGGCTTCATCGCGAGCCACCTCGTCAAGCGCCTGAAGCGCGACGGATACTGGGTGCGCGGCGTCGACATCAAGGAAACGGAGTTCGCGCCCACTCAGGCGGACGAGTTTCGGCTGCTCGATCTCCGGGACATGGACCAGTGCCGCGAGGCCGTGAAGCCCGCCGCCGACGGCCCGATCGACGAGGTCTATCAGCTTGCGGCCGAAATGGGCGGCATGGGCTTCATCAGCACCGCCGAGTGCGAGATCATGCGCAATAGCGCGTTGATCAACGTCAACATGCCGCAGGCCGCCGCGGAAGCCGGGATCAAGCGGTATTTCCTCTCCTCGTCGGTGTGCATCTACCGCGACATGGCCATCGGCGAGGCGGAAATGAGCGAGGACGAGGCATATCCCGCCCATCCCGACAACGAATACGGATGGGAAAAGCTCTTCGCCGAGCGTGTGGCGTTCGCGTACGGACGGCGCTACGGCATGGCCGTTCGAGTTGCCCGGTTCCAGAACTGCTATGGCCCGGAGGGCACGTGGACTGGCGGCCGCGAGAAAGCGCCGGCGGCCATCTGCCGCAAGGTTGCGGAGGCGGACGACGGCGGATTCATCGAGGTGTGGGGCGACGGGACGGCGGTTCGCTCGTACACGTACGTCGACGATCTCGTGGACGGCATTGTCCGACTCATGCGGTCGGACCTCGAGGTTCCAGCGAACATCGGCAGCCCGGAATACGTCAGCGTGCGCGAGCTGGTGGACACCGTCATTGGGCACAGCGGTAAGCAGGTCGAAGTGCGCTATATCCCAGGCCCCGTGGGGGTCCGGTCACGGAATTTCAGTAACGCCCGCATCTATTCGCTGGGGTGGCAGGCAGCCACCGCTCTCCGCGAGGGCATCGGCGTCACGTATCGTTGGGTGGAGCAGCAGGTCCGCGATCGGCTGGCAACGGCGGGCAACGGTCAGCGCTCGGCCGAAGCCGGCGACCAGTAGGACGGGCGCCCCAGTCCCCATGCGTAAGCCCCGCGTGCTCGTCCTTGCACGCAACTACCCCAACAACGCGTTCCCCACGTTGGGTTTGTGGACAGAGCGGCTCGTCGCGGCGTCACGTCTCGTCGCCGAGCCGACGGTCGTCGCGCCAGTCCCGTACGCCCCGCCGTTCGTGCCGCTGTCATCCGTGCGCCGCTTTCGCGCGGTCGAACGGGGCAGCACGCGAGACGGGGTCGCTGTGCATCATCCGCGGGTTGCCGCCGGCCCTGGCCAGCTCCTGCACGCGTTCGATGCTCGGCTCGCGTATCCGTTCATTCGCAAGGCGATCCTCGACCTGCATCGCGTCACGCCGTTCGACGTGATTCACGCGCATTTCATCTATCCCGAAGGCGTGATTGCGAGCCGAATCGGCGCAGAGCTTGGCATTCCGGTCGTGTCGTCGGAGCATGCGATGTGGCGGCCGTGGCTCGACCGACACGCCTCAGTGCGTCGTCAGGTCGAGCGCGCGCTGCCGCGGATCGCACGGATAACCGCCGTGAGCGAGGCGCTCCGAGCGAGCATCGTCGCGCTCTATGGCGATGCCGTGCCGGTCGACGTCATCCCGAACGTGGTCGACGAGCAAGTCTTTGCCGCGCCGCGCGCGGACGAGCCGCGCGACCCATTCCATCTGCTGTTCGTCGGGCTCATTCGTCACGTGAAGGGGCTCGACGTTCTGGTGCGGGCGCTCGGTCACCTGCTCCCGGATATTCCGGAGCTCCACCTCTCGGTGGCCGGAGGCTCGTTTTATCGCGCGTACGAGCGCGATGCGGCCGCGGTGCGTGAGCTCGTCCGCGCCCTCGGCGTGAGCGATCGCGTCCACTTCCTCGGCGAGGTCGCGCCTAACGACGTCGCCGCGCTGATGCGGCGGAGCGCCATGCTCGTCGTCCCGAGCCGTCGCGAGACGTTCTCGCTGGTGACGGCGGAAGCGCTCGCGTCAGGCACGCCGGTGGTCGCCACGCGGTGTGGCGGCCCCGAGGAGATCATCACCGAAGAAACGGGTCAGTTGACCGACGTCGATGACGCGGCGGCGCTCGCCATTGCCATCGAGTCGATGCTGAATCGTTCGTATGACCGAGCCGCGCTCCGGCGTTATGCGGTCGACCGGTTTGGGAGCGCCGCCGCGGCCGAGCGCCTTGGGCGGCTCTACGAACGCGTGACGGGGCTCGCGCGCCCCGCAGGGGCACCTGTAGGGGGAGCTCTCGCCCAGAGCGATCAGCGCCGCGACGGTCCGCGCGGGCCGGCCAGATCGGCAACGGCCGCGGGAGCGACGTGATGCACTGGGGCGTCGACGCGCATCGTCTGGCCGGCCAGCGACTGGGTGTCGGCCGCTACATCGAGTACCTCGTCAAGCATTGGCGCGCGATGATGGATACCGATGACCGATGTACGTTGTTCACGCGCGAGCCATACGACGGATCGGCGTGGGAACCGTCGCCGTCCATTCGCGTCCGGAGCTTTGCGCCGTCGCTCCCTCCGAGCGTATGGCAGCACGGCATGTTACCGAGATTCACGGGTGGCGTCGATGTGCTCTTCTGCCCGAGCTACTCGGTTCCCGTGACCTATCGGGGCAAATGCGTGGTCGCGATCCACAGCATGAACGAGGTCGAAGGCGGCACCCATCCGTGGTGGTACAAGCTCACCTACAGCAAGCTGTATCGCTTCAGCGCGGATCGCGCCGACCGCATCATCGTTCCCTCCGAAAGCACGCGACAGGATCTGGAGCGATATTACGGCATCAGGAGCGACAAGGTCGACATCGTGGTGCAGGGTGCCGACGAAGCCTTTCGCCCTATCTCGGACGATACCGTCAAGCGGGCCACGCGCATTCGCTTTCTTGGAGAGGACCGCCCGTACATCGTGTTCGTGGGGAAGCTGTCAACGCGCCGCAACATTCCGATCCTGATCGAGGCGTTCGCGATCGCGAGGCGCCGCGCGAAGCTGCCGCACGCGCTGCTCCTGGTTGGTCCGAACCACGTTGGTGTGCCGCTCGACCAGCTCATTACCCGTCATGGCGTGACTGGACACGTGATCCAGACGGACGGGAAGTTCGCGAGCCACCTGGAGGTGCCGCCGATCTACGCCTCCGCGGATTTGTACGTGAACGCGTCGTCGTACGAGGGGTTCTCGATGACCCTCGTCGAGGCGCTGTCGTGCGGAACGCCGGTCGTCGCGGTCAACCGCGCGGGTTGCGCCGAGATAGCTGCCGGGTCTGCCGAGTTCGTCGAGGAGCCGACGCCCGACGCCCTGGCCGATGCGATCGAGCGTGTACTGACGGATCCGGCGCTGAATCAGTCGCTCGGCGAGCGCGGATACCGCCGCGCCGACGCGTTTCGCTGGAACGTCACGGCTCGTCAAACGCTTGACGTTCTGCGACGCGTAGCGGCATGACACTCTGGAGCAGCCAGCGCGAGGAGGTAGGGTGAAGACGGTGCTACTCGCCGGCGGGCTTGGAACGCGCCTGGCCGAAGAGTCCGAGTCGAAGCCAAAGCCGATGGTGGAGGTTGGCGGACGGCCGATTCTTTGGCACATCATGCGGAGCTACGCGGCGCGCGGGTTCAACGAGTTCGTCGTGGCGCTCGGGTATCGCGGCGACGTCATCAAGCGCTACTTCCTCGACTACTTCTACCTCCGGAACAGCCTGAGCATCGACCTGCACACGAATCAGATCGCCGTGCAGGGGTCGGACTGCGAGGACTGGACGGTCCACCTCCGCGACACGGGGCTCGAGACGCAGACAGGCGGGCGACTTCGTCGGCTCGCCGAGGAGCTGCGTGGCGAGACGTTCATGATGACGTACGGCGACGGCGTTTGCAGCGTGGACCCGCGAGCGCTGCTCGACTTCCACCGCCAGCACGGCAAGCTCGCGACCATTACGGCGGTGCGGCCGCCGGCACGCTTCGGCGGGCTCGTGTTCGATGGCGACCTGGTAGCGCAGTTCTCCGAGAAACCGCAGGTGGGGGAAGGGTGGATCAACGGCGGCTTCTTCGTGCTCGAGCCGCAGGTGCTCGACTACATCGACGCCGACGACACGATCTTCGAGCGCTCGCCCCTCGAGCGGCTCGCGCAGGACGGGCAGCTCGTCGCGTATCGCCACGAGGGATTCTGGCAGTGCATGGATACGCTGCGCGACGTTAGGCTGCTCAACAGCCTGTGCGACGGCAAGCTGCCGCCCTGGGACCCGGCGTTCCCGGGAACGAACGCGTCGTGACGGATCACGATTTCTGGCGCCAGCGCCGAGTGTTCGTCACGGGCGCAACCGGGATCGTGGGCTCGTGGCTGGTTCGCGAGCTGCTCGGTCGGAACGCCAACGTTGCGGTGCTCGTCCGCGATGCGGATCCCCAATCCGAGCTGCTGCGCAGCGGGGACATCCAGCGATGCACCGTCTTCAACGGGACTGTCGAGGACCTCTGGACGCTCGAGCGAGCAATCAGCCTCCACGAGGCCGAGTACGTGTTCCACCTGGCCGCGCAGACGATCGTCGGTGTGGCGCATCGCAACCCGTTCACGACGTTCGAGACGAACGTGCGGGGTACGTACAACCTGCTCGAGGCGTGCCGGATCCACGCGTCGCTCGTTCGCGGCGTCATCGTGGCATCCAGCGACAAGGCCTACGGCGAGGTCGATGCACTCCCGTACGTCGAGACAATGCCGCTGCGCGGGCGTCATCCGTATGAGGTGTCGAAGAGCTGCACGGATCTCATCGCGGCGTCCTACTGCCATAGCTACGGGGTGCCGGTCACGATCGCGCGATGCGGGAACATCTACGGCGGCGGAGACCTGAACTGGAGTCGCATCGTGCCGGGCACGATTCGCGCGCTGATGCGTGGCGAGCGGCCAACGCTCCGGAGCGATGGGACGTTCCGCCGTGACTACATCTACGTGAAGGATGTTGCGCGCGCGTACATGCTCCTTGGCGAACGCGCGTGTGATTCCGCAGTGCGCGGCGAGGCGTTCAACTTCAGCGACGAGTCGCCGCTGTCCGTGCTCGACATCGTGAACGCCATTCGTCGTCTCCTGGGTTCCGACCTCGAGCCCGACGTGCGAAACGTGGCGCAGGGGGAGATCCGGGATCAGTATCTGTCCGCAGCGAAAGCCCGGGACACGCTGAACTGGCGTGTCACGTATGACCTGGATACCGCCCTGCGCGAGACCATCGCGTGGTATCGGGCACTCCTCGCGTGACGTGCGGTCGCTAGCGGGACGCCGCGTACTGATCACGGGCGCGGCCGGCTTTCTCGGATCGCACCTCGTGCCGCGCCTGATCGACGAGGGCGCCGAGGTCTGTGTCCTCGACCAACCTAACGCGCGACGATGGGCGCTCCTGGAGCGCTCGGATCTCGCGGGCACCGTTCGGGCCGACGTCAGAACGCTCGCTGAGCCGGCCCACGACGCGGTCCTCGGCGACATTGACGTGATCTTTCATCTGGCGGCCGTCGGCGTGATGGGCGAGGTCAGTGACGTCCGTCAGCTCGTCTCTGGCAATATCGACGGCACGCTGGCCGTGCTGCTCGCCGCACAGCGGTTGGGTAGTCGGCTGATATACTGCGGCTCGTGCTTCGAGTATGGCGCAGGCGAACGGTGGTCCGAGGACGCGCTCCCGGCACCGACGACCGAATACGGCGCGGCCAAGGCGGCAGGGTGGCTGCTGGCGAACGCGTTCGCACGCCGAACCGGGCTCGAGGTCGTGTCCCTGCGCCCGTTCACGATGTATGGGCCGATGGAGCCGCCGGGTCGGCTCGTCCCGTCGGTCGTTAGGCACGCGCTCTCCGGCCGCGCCATCGACCTCACGCCGGGCGACCAGCTGCGCGACTTCGTGTTCGTCGATGATGCCGTGGATGCGTTCGTCGCGGCGGCCACGACTGACGCAGCCGTTGGCGGGACGTTCAACGTCTGCTCGGGCACGGCGGTCACCGTGCGGCACATCGTCAGCCGCGTCCTGCACTGCGCCGACAGCCGCTCGGAGGCCCGCTTTGGCGCGCTCTCGTACCGCCCGACGGAGCTCGCGGTGCTGTCGGGCGATCCCACGCGGGCCGCTCAGGTGCTCGCATGGCGCGCGCGAGTCTCGCTGGAAGACGGACTCGCCCGTACGATCGCGTGGTTCCGCTCGGCGGGTGCCGAATTCCCGGAATACCAACTCCAGTGAACCATTCCCGACCATCGCATGTCGTCGCCTGACGAGCTTCGAGCCCGAGCGCGGGCGCTCGCCGCAGAGTATTACGATGCCGCCCTGCGTCAGCCAGCGTTCGTAGCGGGGGAGAGCTGGGTACCGGTTTCCGGGCGCGTGTTCGACGCCACGGAGCTTCAGCACCTCATCGACGCGTCGCTCGACTTCTGGCTCACGACCGGCCGCTTCGCCTCACAGTTCGAGCGCGAGTTTGCGCGCACGGTCGGCGTCCGCCACGCGATTTTGTGTAACTCCGGATCGTCGGCGAACCTGCTTGCGACGAGCGCGCTGACATCCTGGAAGCTTGGCGACCGGCAGCTCCAACCCGGTGACGAGATCATCACCGTCGCCGCCGGGTTTCCGACGACTGTCAACCCGGCGATCCAGCACGGGCTCGTGCCGGTCTTTCTCGATGTCGACCTCGGCACGTACGACATCGATGTGACTCGCCTCGAGGAGGCAATCTCGCCGCGGACGCGCGCGATCATCCTCGCCCACACGTTAGGTAATCCATTCAACGTCGACGCCGTCATGGCTCTGGCGAAGCGGCATGGGCTTTGGGTGGTCGAGGACAGCTGTGACGCGCTTGGCTCGACCTATCGTGGAAAACACGCCGGGACCTTCGGCGACCTGGCGACCGTGAGCTTCTATCCGGCTCACCACATCACGATGGGGGAGGGCGGCTGTGTTCTCACGAACGCGCCGAAGATGAAGACCATCCTCGAGTCGTTCCGCGACTGGGGGCGCGATTGCTGGTGCGAGCCCGGCAAGGAGAACACGTGCGGCAAGCGGTTCGACTGGCAACTCGGCGAGCTGCCGCACGGGTACGATCACAAGTACATCTACTCGCACATCGGATACAACTTGAAAGCCACCGACATGCAGGCCGCCGTCGGTGTCGCGCAGCTCAAGAAATTGCCGCAGTTCATCGAGCGGCGACGCCATAACTGGCAGCGGCTCTACGAGGGGCTGTCGGAGCTTTCGCACGTGTTCGTCATGCCGCGCGCGACCGAGCACAGTGATCCGAGCTGGTTCGGCTTCGCGCTCACAGTTCGCCCCGACGCGCCGTTTACGCGCCGGGAGCTGGTCCGGTGGCTGGACGCGAGACGCATTGCGACGCGCCAGTTGTTCGCCGGAAACCTGCTGCGCCAGCCCGCCTACCGCGATCTGCCGCATCGTGTGGTCGGCGACCTCACCAACACCGACATCGTTATGCAGGGCACGTTCTGGTTGGGCGTGTACCCGGGCATCTCGGACGTCATGGTCGACTATGTCGTCGACAGCCTTCGCCTGTTCTGCGCGCAGACACTGGACGGCGTAGCGCGCTGAGCTCGTCATCGGGCGTCGATCGCCTGCATCCCTGACTCGATACTGGTTCTGATGACTCCTTCGTTTCGTGTAGCCGTTGTCGGCCTCGGCAACGCTGGCCACACCCTTCATCTGCCGGCGCTTGCGGCCATGTCGAACGTGCAGGTCGTCGGGGCGTGCGACATCGATGCGGGTCGCCGTGATCGCGCGGCAAAAACGTGGAAGGTGCCGGTTTACGATGACTTCGATACAATGCTGGCGCGGGCGAATCCGGACGTCGCCATCATCGGCACCCCGCCTGACTCACACGCGAGCTACTGCCTCAAGAGCTTTGCCGCGGGAGCGCACGTGATCTGCGAGAAGCCGTTCGTCTCGTCGCTCGAGGAGGCGGATCGCGTGATCGCCGCCGCGGAGGCGGCGGGGAAGCGTCTCGCGCTCAATCACGAGTTTCGCGAGATGCCGATCTTCCGCGCGCTCCGCGACGCGGCGCCGCCAAGCGACGTCGTGTTCGCGCAGGTGTGGCAGCTCATGGATCTACCGCCGTGGGCTGAACCCGGCTGGCGAGGGAAGATGCTGCAGCGAACGCTGTACGAGGCGGGCGTTCACCTCGTCGATTTTCTGATGGCGCTCTTCGGTGAGAAGCCGCGCGCCGTCTCCGGAACGGTGTCCACCTGCGGCGTACGTGAGGGCGAGACGGACGCGGTGGCGCTCGTGACGCTCGAGTTCTCACGCGGGCGTCTGGCCCAGGTCGTTCAGAATCGCCTCTGCAAGGGAGAAACGCAGTACTTCGAGGTTCGCGCCGAGACGCCGAGTGCATCGCTGCGGGCGTCGTTCGGCGGCCGTGCGCGGGTGACCGCCGGGCTGCACCGCAGCACGCGCCCGCACGTGCGCCTCGACTACGGTGTATCGGGCATGGCATGGCGCGAAGTCGGCAACGCTCGCACGTTACTGGCGAGAAACCCGAAGGAGCCGGGGATGATCGCGACGCGGTTCGTGTTCGAGAAGACGCTCGAGGCGTTTCGCACCGGCGGCGCGCCGCCGGCGTCCGGTCAGGATGCGCGCGACGTGCTGGAGGTCATCGCGGCCTGTTACCATGCCGCCGCGACAGGTCGCCGCGTTAGGCTGGAGGGGGCGACGCCGCCGGAGCTGGCGGTCATGCGGATGGGGGCCAGCCCGGCGGCATGAGTGAGCACGCCCAGCCCCGCGCCGCGATCATCGGCGCGGGGCTCATGGGTCGCTGGCACGCCGACGCTGTGCGAAGGATCGGTGGTCGGGTGACCGTGATCGTCGACCCGAACGACGCGGCGCTCGATGGACTCGGGCGACACCACCCCGAGGCACTCCGGCTCGCCGAGATGGATGCATCGCTTCTCGCACGTCACGCGGCCGCCGTGCACGTGTGCACTCCGCTCGGCACCCATCCGGGTATCGTGAGCGCCGCGGTCGAGGCGGGACTGCACGCGCTCGTGGAAAAGCCGTTCGCGAGGAACGCCCAGGAAACGACACGTCTGCTTGGGCTGGCCGAGCATCGTGGCGTGATTGCCTGTCCGGTCCACCAGTTCGTCTTTCAGGACGGAGTGCGCCAGATCATAGAGTGGCTGCCTTCACTCGGGCGAATTCATCGCGTGGAATTTTCCACGTGTTCCGCGGGATCTGTCGGGAAGGATGCGGCGAGCCACGATGATCTCGTTGCGGAGATCCTGCCGCATCCGCTCTCGCTCGTCACGACGCTCCTCGGTGCGCCGCTGGCGTCCTCGAGCTGGCAGATCGTCCGCCCGGTCGCGGGGGAGCTTCGCGCGATCACGTCGCTAGTAGACACCATCGTGAGCATTGCCATTTCCGCTCACAGCCGGCCGACGGAGAACATGTTGCGCGTGCTCGGCAGTGTTGCTTCGGCGACCGCGGATCTGTTTCACGGGTTCGCCGTTAGGCGCGATGGCGACGTGTCGCGTCGAACGAAATTGACTCAGCCGTTCATTATGGCCGGACAAATGTTCGGCAGTGCGTCGGCCAATCTGGCGCGACGTGCGGTGCGCCGTGAGCTCGCCTATCCCGGGCTGAGCGAGCTCGTGCGACAATTCTATTCGGCCGTACGTGGCGAGCGCGCTTCGCCCTTCCTGCCGGCAAACATTGCCGATGTCGCGTGCGCTCGCGACCACATCCTCGCACTGATGAGCCAAGCGTCGGCCGACTGACTCAGCCGACGGTCGCGTTTGTCATTTAGCGCAACAGGACCGCGAACCGCGGCATTGCTCCAACAGTTGCGGGATGCGCGCGACAACGGATCGATGGGCATCTAGAGGAACGCAGTGCATCTGTGCGGGTGCGAGTCGCCTGCACGACGCGCATTATGTCCGCGAATCCGGCGGATCTAACCCTCTCATAACTGGAACCGTCCAAAATCTTTTCACTCGGTAGGCGCTGGTCGGCCGCGCGCTACTCGGAACGCTTTGTGCCATAGGACACGCCGGTTCTGTAAGCGTCGTGGCTGTAGTCGAGGTGATGTGGGTTTGGATTGGTGGGCGCGGGTGGACCGTTGTGCGTTAGGCGGTTCTCATGGTTCGCGCTTTCAGGGCTGGCGACTCGCTTCTGCTTGCAGGGCTGTCGCGCAGAGCAGCACTCGGTCACTCACGCTCCATGTCACGGTCATGCGACGCGCTGGGGGACGTTTCTTCAACGCAATTTGGTGGCAGGCATCACTAACACGAGTGAGGAGAAGACATGCGCATGAACCGGAAGGCGGCGCTCGCAGTTGGCGCCTCAATGGGAGTTGCGTTCGTTGTGGCGTGTTCGGACTCGGCGACTGGACCGGACAAGGCCTCGAGCCTGGGCAAGGTCAACCTTGATGCCGCCGGCAGCGCGGCGACCGCGACGCCGGTCCCAAGCGAGTTCCGCGTTTGTAAGGACGGTAACACGTCGGGAATCTTCGTCGTCTCGACGTCTCCGGCTGGCGCCGGTTACGGCAACAACCACACGGCACTTTCCACGGTGACGATCCAGCCCGGAACGTGCGTTGTGGTTGCCGAGGACGACGCCCCGTCGGGCTCCGGCTCCAACGTTACGGTCGAGGAAAGCCCGGCGACGAACCTTACCGGAATCGCTGGCGTGCGGATCAGCACCGTGGCCGGGATCACGACGATCGACACCCCGACGAACCCGTTCACGGATTTCATCAACTCGATCCACGGCGTTCGTCTGACCTTCACGAACGAAGCCGTGTCCTCGGGTTGCACGTACACGCAGGGCTACTACAAGACCCACGAGTCCTACGTGCAGAAGATCCTTGGCCCGAACGGCACGCTGAACATCGGTACGATTGCGAGCCCGTTCCTTCTCACGGCCGCGCAGATCGACGCGACGCTTGAGACGCCGCCGAAAAAGGGTGACGCGTACTACATTCTCACGCACCAGCTCATCACGGCCGAGCTGAATATCCTCGGTGGCGGGTCCGCTCCGGCGGCGGTTCAGCAGGCGATTGCTGATGGCAACGCGATCCTGGCCGACAAGGTCGTCACGGCGGATGAACGCGATGCGGCCATTGCGATATCCGCGATCCTCGATGATTACAACAACGGGCTGACCGGCCCGGGCCACTGCGGCTGAGCAATCGCTCGAAACTCGGAGCGCATGAGCGGGGCGGCGAAAGCCGCCCCGCTTCTTTGTCGTTCACACGGCACTCACGACAACGTTCTCACGACGCGCGAGCCCGAGCAGCTCGCGCGACACGCAGCCAGGTGACCGCGACAGATACCGCCAGCAGCGTGGCTACCATCGCCCAGGTTCGCGTCTCCACGAACTGATACGTCACGGCGTGGAGTAGTGTGAACACCAGGCACCACGTCACGAGCGCATGAAGGGATCGCCAGCGCCGGGTTCCGAGCCGTCGCAGTGACACGTCGTTCGACGTAGCGAGAAGCGCGAGGAAGATCAGGGCAGCAGCAAGGCCCGTATAGTTTGCGGCCCCGAAGGGGTCGATCCGGGGCAGCACGACCCCCTTCACCCGGTGCACGAAGTACTCCCACATCTTGCCCCGCAGATGCACCTGCAGGCCAACGACGACGTGAGCGATCGCGACCAGCGCGCTCCAGATCCCGAAATCCCGACGGATATCGGTGCTGACGGGGTAGCGACGGCCCCGCAGCGCGGCGTTCGGGCCGAAGCCCAGCGTAACGATGAAGAGACCCAGCGCGACATACGCCGTGGCAATGCTCGCGCGAAATACCGGGTCATCCGAGTCGACGCCCGCGAAGACTGCCCACGTGGCGCCCAGGCTGATGACGCCTAACGCCACATGATTGCGTGCTCGGCGCGCGCGACGTGTCAGAGTCCTTCGTCCTGGCACTATCCCGAGGTCCAAAAACGAGAAGCCCGCATGGCTTCATGCCATGCGGGCTTCATAACCTAATCGACTGTCGCTCAACCCCGGCTCACCACCCGCGAACCTTGAGCACCATCGTCGGGATCGTTTTCGCCATGATCAACAAGTCCTCGGCCAGGCTCTGGCGGCGAAGGTACTCGAGATCGTAACGAACCTTCGAGCGGACGTCCTCGAGACACGAGTCATAGTTCTGGTTGATCTGCGCGAGCCCGGTAATGCCGGGCTTCACGCGCTGGCGAAGCGGGTACTCGCGAATGTCCTCGCGAAGACGCGCGACGATGCTCGGCCGCTCCGGTCGCGGGCCGACAATGTTCATGTCGCCCTTGACGACGTTGATGAGCTGGGGCAGCTCGTCGACTCGGAACTTGCGCATGAATCTGCCCAGCGGCGTGACACGCGGATCATTCACGGTGGCCCAAACCGCGCCGGACTTGCCTTCGGCGTTCACGTACATCGAGCGGAACTTGAAGATCGTGAACGCGGCGCCGCCCAGATCCTGCAGGCGGCGTTCGCGGATCGCGAGCTCGCGGCGTCCGCGCCGGTCGATACCCACACGCGTCTGCGTGTAGAAGATCGGTCCCCGCGACGTGAGCTTGATCGCGATGGCGACCAGCACGAAGAAGGGCGAGAGCAGGGCGAGGGCAACACCACCGAGCGCGAGGTTCATGGCGCGGCTCAAGGCCTCGGAGCGCTCCCGCGGCACGACGTCGACAACGGGTTCGGCGACGTCGACCTCACGAACTGCATCGATCGACCTCGTACGCTCGATCGACTTTGCGTCGGCAGTTTCAGCTCTTCGCGAGCGCCGGGCTCCGGTGGACGGAACGCGGACACTGACGTGATCAGCAAGGTGCTGGTAGGACTCCATATCCTCTCGAAGTTACCGCAGGTTCTTAAATTCTCCTAACGAAACCAATGTTCGTCAACGGTTCGTCAGGTACGCTACGGCCCACACGATACCCATGATGCTTGCAGTGATTGCCGCCAATTTCTGCCAACGGCTAGTGCCCGGCTTCGTCGGAACGTAGAGCTCATCGCCGGACCGGGCGCCGATATCACTCATCGTGAGCTCTTTTTGAATCGCTGTCTGGATTCCGCCACGATGGACGACGGTGGTCGATCCGCGACGTAGCTCGATCTTGTCCATCTCGGCATTTTGCGACGGGCCACCCGCGTTCATGACCACGTCGGTGACGGGCGTGTCGGTGCGAATCGAGTAAAACCCTGGCTTGGCTACGTCTCCACTGACCTGCACCCGCAACAGCGCCTGAACGCGTACCGAGGGGTCCCGAATGTACTTGGCCAACTGGGTTGCCAGGTAGCCTTGAAGTTCGGAATCCAAAATACCGGCGAGCGAAATCTCAGGAAGATTTGGTAACTGCAACTTCTGATCCGACATGACCGTGAATGTGTCGGACAACGCGCTGTCACCCGCGATGAAGAGCAGGATGCGATGTCCCGTCTGGAAGTCGCCCTCAGCCAGCCGCTTTCGAATGACCTGCGCCTGCCAGAGAAGCTCGGCGCGTTTGTTGGCGTCCTTTTCCGTGCCTGCCGCCTTCTCGAAATTCTCGGCGGCTTGGGTGAGCGTTGCCCGTTGCGGGCTCACGCTGGCAGGCGTCGGAATAGGCTTGGCCGGCGCAACGGTTGTCGTCTGCGCACGCGCGAGCAGCGGCAACGCCAGGATTCCAAAGACAATCCCCGCCACCATGCCTAACCGTGATGGGCGGATCGAGAGCAGTCGTCGAGCTGAAGTCATGTCGGGTTTCATTGCGAAGACCTCTTTGCAGCCTTCGTGCTAGTGTTTGGACATTGCGTCGAGGCCGTAAGTCACGACTTCTCACCGAATTGATGGTGCGTTCCGAGCAAGACGCCAGCCGCGGGCGTGAGAGGCTGTCGTGCGGATACAACAGCATCAGGCAACTTTCCAACAATCATCGAATGCCCGGGGTCGTAACACCGACATGGCGCGTCGTCGCGCCACGCGGAGTTAGCGCCCACCGACGCTGCGATACGCGCGACAACTTCGGATACCAATAAGTTGCGCCCCCACTCGTCGCGAAAGTTGTGGCCTTGGTAACGCATTTCCATCGAAAGTGTAGCGACCGAGCCGCAAAACCATCTCGGTCACTGCCCTCAGGTCACGGTAAGTCGTGCGGCGTCAACGGCTTGAATTTCACCGCCGTAGCTGCACGAGTTCTGCAACGACAACGGAGCCTGGTGAGCTGGGTCACAGTGCGCAGTCGCTGTCGCGGCTGCGAACCTCCTGTATGACTGAGAGTGCATGCTCGACATCGATAAGACCACGGCACCTCCGCTCGTTCTGATCGCGAACGACCAGGAATGGTCTGCCCGCTCACTCGAAAGCATCCTGGGGCCGCAGGGGTATGCGGTTGTTCGCGCGCATACCGGCCGACAGGCGATCGACCTCGCGTGGCGAACGCATCCCGACGCGATCGTGATCGACTCGGGCATGCCGGATATCGGCGGCGTCGAGGTCTGCCGGCTGCTGCGGCAGGACTCGCGGTTCTCGGTGAGCACACCAATCATCGTGACGACGTCCGGCCCAGCGGCCAGGGCTGAGCGGCTCGAGGCGTATCGCGCGGGCGCATGGGAGTACTGTAGCGACCCGATCGACGCAGATCAGTTGCTGCTCAAGCTGGAGACGTTCATCGCGTCGAAGCGTGAGCTCGATCAGTGTCACGACGACAGCCTGCTGGATCGTGACACGGGCCTCTACAACGTTCGTGGACTCACCCGGCGGGCGCAGGAGCTCGGTGCCGATGCATCGCGACGATCTGCCCCGCTCGCATGCGTGGCGGTCTCGGTCACGCCTAACGCGGCCGTCGGCGACAACGACGCGAATGAGCTCGGCCACCAGATCGCCGAGCACCTCGGCGAGATTTTCCGACGGACGGCCCGCGTGTCGGACGTCATCGGGCACCTCGGTCGCTCGGAGTTCGGAATCATCGCGCCGTCCACCGCCGCGCCCGGTGCCGTGCGTCTCGTCGAGCGAATCCAGGAGACCGTTCAGGCCGCGTCATTCGCCGGCGACCACACGATCCAGTTGCGTGCGGGATATTGCGCGGTCCCGAATTTCGCCGAGTCGTCGGTGGACGCGGTGGAGCTTCTGCTTCGGGCGGCCACAGCGCTCCGCCACGTGAAGGGAAGCGAGAGCACGCAGATCACGGCGTTCGAGGACGTTCCACTCCGCTTCGTGCACTGATCCGCTGGCTTCCCGATTGATGCCCCGCCGAGCTCGCGGGGCCTGAACAAAGACGCGGGGCCGATCGACATCACGTCGATCGGCCCCGCTCGCATGCCCGACAGGTTCGCCGCCCTAACGCCGCGGCCCGCCGTGGCTCAGTTGGCCCGCGCTGGCAGCGGCGCTCCGCCGGCCGGCACGAGTCGGGGAGTCTCGTCCTCGTCGAGCGTGCCGTAACCGTCGAGGTACGCATAGTACTTGTACATCCCCTCGGCCTGCACGTCGTTGACGACGGCACCGATCAGCCGCACCGGCAGGCGATCGAGCGTGGTCAGCTTGGCCTGGGCGAGCTTCCGGTCGGTCTGGCCGGTACGAAGGACCAGCATCATCGTGCCGGCCGCGGCGCCTAACGCGTACGGATCGATGCCCGCTCCGAGCGGCGCCGTGTCGACAATGATCGCGTCGAACCGCGATCGGAGCGCACGGATCATCTTCACCGTCGTATCCGCCGCGAGCAGCTCGGGGCCACGATGCCGGCGCGTCCCGCAGGGAATGAGGAACAGGTTCCCGTGCGAGGTCTCGCGGATGACGTCTTCGACGACAATGTCGCCCGTGAGGTGGTCGACGAGACCCGGTCGCTGCGGCACGCCGAACGTCGAGTGCAGCTGCCCGCGACGAATGTCGCCGTCGATCAGCAGCGTGCGATATCCGGCTTCCGCAAACGCAAGAGCGAGGTTCGATGAGATGAGCGACTTGCCATCGCCGGGGCCCGGGCTGGAGATAGCGACCGTTACCGGCCCGCTCCCGTTCGCGGCGTTGCGGACGTTGAGCCGCAGTCCGCGAAATGCTTCCACGAGCTGGGCCTCATCCTCCATGCGTGTCGCGCCGTTCTTGCCGCGACGAATCGTCGGGATGGTTCCGAGAATGTCGAGTCCGAGCTCGTGAGTCGCCTGCTCCGGATAGCGGAAGCGCTTGTCGAGCAGGTCGAGCAAAATGGCCAGCACGATGCCGAGTCCGAGGCACCCGCCGATGACCATGAGAAGAATCATCGGCGCGGTATTGCTGGCCGGCTTGAGCGGGGCCACGGCGGAATCGAGCACGCTCACGTCCGGAATGGCACTCGCCTCGGCGAGCTGCGCCAGCTGGTATCGCCCCTTGATGTCAGCGTAGAGCGTCGCCGCGAGATCGCGTTCGCGCGTCAGCCGCGACTCTTCGATCGACGTTGCCGGGATCCGCTGCATGTCGGACGAGGCAGCGGCGATTCGCCGATCGAGCTCGGATTCCTGCCGGCTCAACTGCTCGAGCAGCTGGCGCGTGATCGACGGCAGCGTTTGCGTCTTGATACGCTCGACTTCCTGTGCCTTCGCGATCACGAGCGGCATCTGCTCGGTGTATCGCGAACGGAGTGTTCGAAGATCGGCCTCGGCTTTCGTGAGCTCGTCGATCGCCGCCTTCAGGTCCGGCGATGATGCGATCAGGCTCGGGATGCTGAGTAGCTGCTCGGGTGTGATTCGAGCGTTCGGTCCCGACCCGAGCAGCGACTGGACCGCCTCGCGGTCGCGGCGAGCCGTCTCGCTCTGGACCTTCATGTTGAAGAAGCTGGCGGACGCCGGATCCTGAATGATCAAGCCGTTGGGCAGCATGGGCAGGCCCTTGGGCTGCTCGAGCGAGACCTTGACCTCGAACTCCTTCAACTGCCGCTCGAGGTTCTGGAGGTTGGTGCTCGACTGCTCGAGCTGCTCGTTCAGGGCGACACGCTGGTCGGTGAGGTTTTTCTTCTTCAGCGCCGCCGCCTCACTGACGAACTCTCGGAGGATCGAGTTCATCTCGGTTGCCAACGGCTGCGGCCGTTTGCCGCGCAACGAAACCTTGATGAACCGGCTCTCGGGCGGGAGGTAGACGGTCAAGCGGCTGCGCAGATCGGCGGCTGCCTCACGCGGCGACGTGACCTCGAATTTCACGGGACTGCGCGCCGCGACCGCCTGGGCGTTAGGCACCCACGCGAAGCCGACGGTGCGCCCGACGGAGTCGCCGAGCGTTCCACTCTCGACGACCGCCGTGGAGCGTGCACGCTTGACGGCGAGGTCGTATTTCTTGGTCGCCTTGTTGGCCGTCAGCGTATAGTCACCGGCCTGGAGATCCGAGGTCGGCTCGAAGCCGCGGAAGACCACCGAATCGGCCTCGGAATTCGGGGTCAGGAAGGAGCCCGACTGCCGCGCCACCGGATCCAGGATCGCGAAGCTGAGCAGGAGCTCGCGCCATGCCTCCTCTCGCATGGTTGCCTGCGGTGCGACGGGGCCTTTCGGATCTGGAGACTCCCCGATGACTATCGTGGTATCGACCTGATATGTCGGCGTGATGAAGCGGGTCGCGACGATGCCCCCAGCGATGCCCAACAGCGTCATGATCGCGATCAGCCATTTGTACCGCCGCAGCGCCGAGACGTAGCGTCCGAGGTTCATGGCGCCCGCGGCCGGAGCGGCCGGCGGTGCCGGCGGCCCCCAGCTCTGCATGGCGCCGGGGCCCCCATCGGGGGCGATATCCACGGACGGGGACGTCGATGGGACGAGAGATCCGGACATTCGAGACGGTGAGAGCGTGACGGAGGGTTAACTCAAGTCTATGACAAACTAGCAAAGCGCCGTGTGACCCATGTCCCACGCGCTGGTTTCCAACAAATGGACACCAAGCCGTTCCGCAAAATCAGGCCCACGCTCGAGCGTGCTCGTGGGCGCCTCGGAGCAGGGTTTCCGGGTTCGCTGCGCCTCTGGGAGGGGTCGGTCGTGCCTTCCATGTCGATGTGATGCACCATAGGGTGTCGGATGTGATACACAACCAGTGTGGCCACGCCGCTATGCTGTAGCTTGTTGGCAGCATTTTTTCGTTGTGTCCAGGTACCACGGTCGTCATACAGATGAGTCAGCATCGCACCTTGTCACAATGGCGATCGTCTGGCGACCTGGTTACGGTGATCGAATCTGGAAGAACACCGGCGCGCCGCGGCGACTCGTCGCACGCGCGCCTCTCTGCTCAAGGAGTTGTGGATGTCGACTTCGGCTGCGGTTCTTGGCGATTCGGGGCGCTCACTCGCTGCGGGCGATAGCGAGACCGCCAGAGACCCGTTGTCCATCTCGGCGGAAGTCAAGTCGAGTCTGAGTCTCCTGATCGTGGACGACGACCGCACGCTCCGCGAAGGGTGCGCGAGCGTTCTGCAGATGGACGGCTTCAATGTCACGACGCTCGGGCGTGGGGATGAGGCGCTGGACCTGGTGCGTCGCCGCAAGTTCGACATCGTACTCGTCGACCTGTACATGACGCCCGTGTCGGGCATGGAAATCCTTCGCGCGACGCTCTCTGCCCACAAGGAGACGATCGTGGTCGTGATGACCGGAAACCCGAGCGTGACGACGAGCATCGAGGCGCTCCGCGCCGGCGCGTGGGACTACCTGCCGAAACCATTCTCGGCGACGCACCTGCAGGTGCTGATCGGACGCGCGTCACACGCCGTCATGGTCGCACGCGAGACGCGCGATCTTCGCATTCAGCTCCTGAAACAGAACGGTAACAGCGACAAGATCACGCTCCTCGGCGTGTCGCCCGCGTTCCGTAAGGCCGTCGATCTCGCGCGTCGTGTCGCGAGCACCGATGCGTCGGTGATGATCATGGGGGAGAGCGGTACGGGTAAGGAGCTCATCGCCCAGTTCATCCATCAGCACAGCCGCCGTGCGAGCCGTCAGGTCGTCCCCATCAACTGTGCGGCGCTGCCCGAGGGTCTCCTCGAGAGTGAGCTGTTCGGGCATCGCAAGGGAGCGTTCACCGGCGCCGATCGCGACAAGCCGGGACTCCTCGAGATCGCGAACGGTGGTACGCTGTTCCTCGATGAGCTGACTGAGATGTCACTGCCGCTGCAGGCGAAGCTGCTTCGCGTGCTGCAGGACGGCGTCGTGCGCCGCGTCGGGAGCGAGCAGCAGGACGCTGTCGTGGACGTCCGGTTCATCTCGGCGACGAATCGTGACCCGGCCGAATGCGTGGCGAAGGGAACACTGCGCGAGGATTTGTTGTACCGACTTCGCGTCGTGCCGATCAAGCTGCCGCCGCTCCGTAAGCGCCTCGAGGACATCCCGCTGCTCGCGAACCATTTCCTGACCCACTTCTGGGAACGTCATCGGCAGCCGGGTGAGGCGACGCCGCGAATCACGGAGGCAGCCATCGACTTCCTCCGGTCGCGCCCATGGCGAGGCAACGTGCGCGAGCTGCAGAACGTCGTCGAACAGCTGGCGGTGTTGGCCGAGCCCGGCCAAGGCGTGCAGCCTGACGACGTCCCGCTGTACGACGACGCGGCGGCGGCTCCAGCGACGGCGACCGGACTCCCGATCAGCATCATGACCGAGAGCTTCCACCTGGCCAAAGAGAAGCTCGTCGCGCATTTCGAGAAGGAATACCTGACGCAGCTGATCGCGCGGGCCGGTTCGAACATGTCGAAGGCAGCCCGGCTCGCGAGCATCGACCGAACGACGCTGTACCGGCTCATGGAAAAGCACGGTTTCCGCCGTGATGAGTTCGGCGGCGCCGTGGACGAGTGAGCTCACGCTTCAAACCGGGTCGCGTGTCGCGGTCGAAAGCACAGAAACCAACCTCACGTGGGACGGCGGTAATCGATTCGGCGGCGCGCGCCGCCGAATCGATCGCGTCCAGCGCAGTATCGCGCGCGCTCACGGCGGCGGTTGCCGACGTCAGTGCGGAGTGGCCTCACACCGAGCATGGGGCGACGTCGGCCAACGACGTGCGCACGACTGTCAACGCTCTCGCTGACAACGTTAGGCAGGCGCTCAACGGCGAAACCCTCACGCTCGTCACCTTTCCGCCGTTCGTTCCCGTTCGTCGCGCGCTCGAGCTGCTGCGGCGGGCGTTCCTCGAGCGAACGGAGTCGCCTGACGTGGTGTCGGCGGGCGAGGCCAGCGTGTTGGAAGTCATCAAGGCGATCGAGCGCGTGCAGCAATCGATCGACCAGGACGCGGCGCATCGGTTTGCGGCACGGCTCTCGGGGCAGGACGCACAGCAGCTCGTGGTCGAGATGGCGCACGACATGCGCTCGCCGCTCGGCTCGATTCTCATTCTCGCGGAGCGGCTGCGCTACGGGTCGGGCGGCACGCTGACGCCGATCCAGGAGCGACAGCTGGGACTCGTCTACTCCGCGGCGTTTGGTCTGAGCGCGCTCGCCGGCGACGTGATCGAGCTCGCGCGCGGTGGCACGACGTTGATGGACCAACCGCGTATGCCGTTTCTGGTGTCAGATGTCCTGCAGTCGATCATGGACATTCTGCGACCGATGGCGGAAGAGAAACGTCTCATCGTGCGATGTGTGGGGCCGGAGGCCGACCTGCGCATCGGCTACCAGGCCGCGCTCAATCGCGTGCTGCTCAACCTCGCGACGAACGCCATCAAGTTCACGAACGCCGGCTCCGTTGACGTGACGTGCAAGCAGATCGACCGGAGCCGCGTGGAGTTTTCGGTCAAGGACACGGGGCGAGGTATTCCGCCGCACGTCATCTCGAACCTGTTCGAGGCATTCCGCCAGCGACAGATCACTGGCGACTACGCCTTTTCGAGCGCCGGGCTCGGACTGTCGATCTGCAAGAAGTTGATCGCCGCGATGGGTGGCGAGCTTGGTGTGGAGACGGAGCTCGAGAAGGGCACGCGATTTCACTTCGTGCTCGATTTGCCGCAGGGATCGAGGCTGTAGGGAATCGGGAATCGAAGGGGAACCGGGAACGGGGAACGGGGAACCCGAAGCCACCGAGACTGGACGGCGCCTAACTCGTCTCGCAGGTTAGACACGCGATCGAACTCCCCCCGGTTCCCCGTTCCCGGTTCCCGCTATGTCCGACCGACGCGCCTTCATCTCCACGCTTGCCCGCGCTGGGTTGGCGGTACCCGTTTTTCGTTCGAATGCGCTCGGGTCGGTCCTGCGCGCGGAGCATGTCGCCGCCGGGCGTCTCGCGGGCCCACTCGCGGAGGACGAGACCTACTGGTCGGAGATCCAGCGAGCGTTCGACGCCGACCGGACTCTGATCAACCTGAACAACGGCGGGGTGAGTCCCACGCCCTCGCACGTGCTCGAGGCGATGATCCGCGACCTGCGCTTCTCCAACGAAGCGCCCGTGGAGCACATGTGGAGCGTCCTGGAGCCGCGGATCGAAAGTGTGCGTCGCGAGCTCGCGAAGGAGTTCGGCTGCGACCCCGAGGAGATGGCGATCACGAGGAACGCCTCGGAGTCCAACGAGACAATGATCTTCGGGCTCGATCTCAAGCGCGGCGACGAGGTCATCGTCACGACGCAGAACTACCCGCGCATGATGACGTCGTGGGATCAGCGTGCACGCCGTGAGGGGCTCGTCGTCAAGCAGATCAAGTTCACGGTGCCGCCACCGTCCGACGACTACATCGTCAACCAGTTCCGTGAGGCGATCACGCCTCGCACCCGCGTCATCGAGATCACGCACATCACCAACCTGACCGGCCAGATTCTCCCCGTCGCGAAGGTCGTCGCGATGGCACGCGAGAAGGGGATCGAGGTGTTCGTGGACGGCGCGCACGCGTTCGCGCACTTCCCATTCACCCGTGATGAGCTGGGCTGCGACTACTACGGCACCAGCCTGCACAAGTGGCTCCTCGCGCCGATTGGCACCGGTTTCCTGTACGTTCGCCGGGCGAAGCAGAAGTCACTGTGGCCGCTCATGGCGGCGCCCGCGAGCATGGACGAAAACGTGCGAAAGTACGAGGAGATCGGAACCCACCCCGCGGCGAACCACAACGCCATCGCGGCGGCGCTCGCGTTTCATCGCGCCATCGGCGGCGAGCGAAAGGTCGCCAGGCTTCGTTACCTCCGCGACCGGTGGGCGAAGCGTCTCCTGGCGGAGAGCTCCCGCGTTCGCGTGCTCACGCCGCTCGAAGGAAAGCAGGCAGGCGGGATCGCGCTCTTCAACGTCGACGGGATCGACAGCGCGAAGCTTCAGGGGTGGCTATGGACGAAGCATCGGATCATCACGACGCCGATCATCCACGCCGAGTTCAGCGGGCTGCGCATCACGCCTAACGTCTACACGACGCTGGACGAGGTCGATCGCTTCGGCGACAAGGTGCTCGAAGCCATCGCACGAGGCGTGAACGCGTAAGTGCGAGCCGCCGTGGGCGGCCGGCGTCAGACGCGGGTCAATAGCCAAGCCGCGCTGGCCAGCCCAATGGCAATGATCGCCTGACGCACGCGCGCCTGGGTCACGCGCTGGGCGAGTCGTGATCCAGAGTAGCCGCCTAGTGTGGCCCCAACCGCCATCGTGGCGGCCACCGGCCAGCTCACAAGCCCGCTGAACGCGAAGGTCGCGGCGGCAACGGCGTTCGCGCACAGGCCGCCCCAGTTCTTGAGACCGTTCATGCGGTGGATGTTGCGGAGTCCCATGAAGCCGAGCGCCGCGAGCATGAGGATCCCGATGCCCGCGCCGAAGTACCCGCCGTACACGGAAACCACGAACTGATACGCGAGCAGCGTCTTGGTGGGAGCGACCGCCCAATCGGCTGTGTGATCGTCGATGGGCTCGTGGGTCATCGGAGATTCGGCGCGCAGACGCGCCGCGAGCGGCTTCTGAACGACGAACAACACCGTTGCGCCAAGCACGAGCCAGGGCACTATCGCGTCGAAGCGCGACGGAGGTGTCTTGATGAGCAGCCAGGCCCCGACGAGTCCGCCGACGAGGCTCGGCATCGCCAGACGCGTGACCCAGGAACGCATCCCCGTGAGCAGGTCGCTGTAGCCCCACATGCTGGCGACCGCTCCGGGCCATAACGCGACGGTGCTCGTCGCGTTGGCCATGATCGCCGGGATCCCGAGGCCGATGAGCGCGGGAAACGTCAGCAGCGTTCCACCACCGGCAATCGAATTGACCACGCCCCCGACGAGTGCGGCTACGAGAACGAGCGCGAGCCGAAACGGCTCGGAGTGGACGGGCGACGCCATGGGGCTGGGAAGAAAGCACGCCGAGCGGAACGCGGCAATGCCGTTCGTCGTCGTGCCTCGCTAACTTTCACCGCACGATATCACAGACCCGAGATCGCTTGAGGGAGAACGCGGCATGACGAAGACGGAAGCGGTTGACGCGCCGGCGGCCACCGATGCGCTGGAGATTCGCGACACTCGAACGGGCAAGACCTACACAGCCCCGATCGCCGAGGGCGTGATTCGCGCCAACGACCTGCGACAGATCAAGACCGACAGCGACGACTTCGGTCTGATGAGCTACGACCCGGCGTTCATGAACACGGCGTCGTGCAAGAGCGCCATCACGTTCATCGACGGCGACAAGGGGATTCTGCGCTATCGCGGATATCCCATCGAGCAGCTCGCCGAGCGCGCGAGCTTCCTCGAGGTGGGGTGGCTGCTTCGCAACGGCGAGCTGCCTAACCAGGAACAGTACGATCAATGGGTGCACGACATCACGTTCCACACGTACGTGCACGAGAACATCAAGCGGTTCCTGGAGGGCTTTCGCTACGACGCGCACCCGATGTCGATGCTCTGCAGCAGCATCGCCGCGCTGTCGTCGTTCTACCCGGAAGCGAAGAACATCTTCGATCCGGATCAGCGGTACATCTCGATCATCCGACTGCTCGCGAAGGTCCCCACGTTGGCCGCGTTCATCTACCGGCACAACAAGGGGCTGCCGTTCATCTATCCGGACAACGACCTGTCGTATTCGGAGAATTTCCTGTCGATGATCGCTCGGATGAGCGAGCCGAAGTACGAGGCGAACCCCGTGTTCACCAAGGCGATCGAGGTGCTGTTCATCCTCCACGCCGATCACGAGCAGAACTGCTCGACGAACGCGGTCCGCGCCGTCGGTTCATCGCACGTCGATCCGTTCTCGGCCGTAGCGGCCGGCGTCGCCGCGCTCTACGGGCCCTTGCACGGCGGCGCCAATGAGGCCGTGCTGCGCATGATCGAGGAGATCGGCTCGGTGAAGAACGTTCCGGCGTTCATCAGCGAGGTGAAGAGCGGCAAGGGCGGTCGCCTCATGGGATTCGGCCACCGTGTCTACAAGAGCTACGACCCTCGTGCGAAGATCGTGAAGCAGCTCGCGAACGAGGTGTTCGAGGCCGTCGGCATGGATCGCGACCTCGAGATCGCGCTGGAGCTGGAGCGGATAGCGCTGAGCGACGACTACTTCGTGTCGCGCAAGCTGTACCCCAACGTCGACTTCTACACGGGACTGATCTATCGGGCGATGAAATTCCCGACGGACTTCTTCACCGTGCTGTTCGCGGTCGCGCGGACGTCAGGCTGGTTGGCCCAGTGGGAGGAGATGTTGCTGGACAAGGAGCAGAAGATCGCGCGGCCACGCCAGGTCTACACGGGCTACGACGAGCGGCCGTACAAGTCGTCGCTCGACTATCGCAAGAAGTCCGGCAAGCGCGCTAGCGGGGTCTGACCCGAATTCGGCCGGTTACCGGTCGGCGAGCCGGGTTGCACACAGGCGCGCCACCGGGCACCGGTCGCAGTGCCTAACGCGCGCCGTGCAGAGCAGGGCGCCGAGCTCCATCAGGGCCTGGTTGTGCACCCACGTGTGCGGACCCGTGCGCGGAAGTAGCTGTTCGGCAATTGCCCAGGTCGCCCGCTGTCCTCGTGAGGACTTGGGATCGACGGCCGGAAGAAAGACGCGCTGGAGCACCCGCGCGACGTTCGTGTCCACGAGTGCTGCGCGGCGCTCGTACGCGAACGATGCGACGGCGCCGGCCGTATATGCGCCGATTCCCGGAAGGGCGCGGAGCTTCTTCGGATCGTCCGGAATGACTCCGCCATCGCGCGTGACGTGCCGAGCGAGCGCGTGCAGGCTCCGGGCGCGAGCGTAATAGCCCAGCCCCGCCCACGACTTCAGCACGCTCCGCCGCGGTGCCTCGGCGACGTGATCGAGCGTCGGGAAGCGAGCGAGAAAGCGCTCATAGTAGTCGACGACGCGAGAAACCTGCGTCTGCTGCAGCATGAGCTCGGACACGAGCACCTGGTACGGGTCACGCGTACGTCGCCACGGCAGGTCGCGTCCGTGATTCCTGAACCACGCACGAAGACGCCGCGAGAATTCGCGGCGTCTTGCGGGTTCGATCTCGATCGTGGGGCTCGTGCGGGGCGCGCGAGGCATCCCCCAATATACGGATCGGTTGTCCCGATGCGGGTCAGCGCACCTCCGTAGTCGTCCTCAGTATTCAGGGACGTCGGCGTCCACCTCACGTGACCAGCGCAGGATTCCGCCGCTCACGCTCCAGACACGCCCAAATCCGGCGTCGAGCAGGTCGCGCGTGGCCAACGCGCTGCGCGTACCTCCCTTGCAGATCACGGCGATGGGCGTCGAGGCATCCAGCTCGCGGAGCCGATCTCTCAATCGGTGGAGCGGGATGAGCGTTGCGCCATCGATATGCCCAATCTCCCACTCGTGCGGCTCGCGGACGTCAATGAGCTGAATGGCCTCGCCCGACGCGCGGCGAATGGCGAGCTCGCGCGGCTCGATCTGCGGAACCGCATCGAGTCCGGCTCCATCGCCGCCGCTCGCTGCACAGAACTGATCGTAGTCGACGAGGGACTGCAGTTCCCGCGTTCCGCACGCCGGGCACGATGGATCGCGCCGCACACGGACTGACCGGAACTCGGCGTCGAGCGCATTCACGAGCAGGAGACGACCGGTAAGTGATCTGCCAATCCCGAGCAGCAGCTTGATCGCCTCAGTGGCCTGCACGGTCCCGACCAGTCCGGGAAGCACGCCGAGAACACCGCCTTCGGCGCAGCTCGGGACCAGCCCTGGCGGGGGCGGCTCCGGGTAGATGCAGCGGTAGCACGGCCCGTCGGCTGTGGCGAAAACCGAGGCCTGACCGTCGAAGCGGAAGATGCTGCCGTACACGTTAGGCTTGCCCAGCAGCACGCACGCGTCGTTGACGAGATACCGGGTCGCGAAGTTGTCGGTGCCATCGAGCACCACGTCATACTCGCGGATGATCGTCAGCGCGTTCTCGGCTGTGAGACGCGTCGCGTGCAGCTCGAGCTTGACGTGCGGATTGGTGTCGTGAATGCGGTCGCGCGCCGAGTCGAGCTTGGAGCGGCCGACATCGCTCGTGCCATGCAGCAGCTGTCGCTGCAGGTTGGTGACCTCGACGATGTCGAAGTCGACGAGCCCGATGGTGCCGACGCCGGCAGCGGCAAGGTACAGCGCGGCGGGCGAGCCCAGGCCTCCGGCGCCGACGATGAGTACCCGACCAGCCTTGAGCTTGCGCTGTCCGTCGATAGCGACTTCGGGAAGCAGCAGGTGCCGGCCGTAGCGCAGCAGCTCGTCGCGGTCGAGCGTCGGCCCCACGCGCGAACGTGGCGTGGGAATGGCGAGCGTGGCCGTCATGTCACCCTCCCGCGACCGCGGAGACGATGGTGAGCTCATCGCCGTCCCGAACCGGCGCGGCGAAGCCGCCGCTGAAGCGGATGTCCTCGTCGTTGAGGTAGAACGTCACGAACGGATACGGCTGCCCGGCGTCGTCGACGAGACGGGGAGCGAGGGACGGGAAGCGACGGGTGACGTCGGCGACCGCTTCGCCGACGGTGGCGCCTGACGCGGAAAGCGCACGGCTACCATCGGTGAGGCGGGACAACACGCTGGGAAGGGAGATCGTGAGCGACATATGAGATAGAGTTGGGATCGTTAGGTTCACGCCGCTTCGACCAGCGCCGCCACTTCGCGAAGCTTGGGCGCGATCAGCGGGGCTGGTGGAAGGGCATCGACGAGCGGGTCGAGTGTCTTGAGGCCGTTGCCCGTTATGCAGAGGACGACCTCGTCCGTCGGGCCAAGGCGTCCGGTTTTCGCCAAATGCAGCGCCGCGGCGGTCGTGACGCCGCCCGCCGTTTCGGTGAAGATCCCTGTCGTTTCGGCGAGCAGACGGATGCCGGCGACGAGATCGGCGTCGCTTACCGCTGCCGCCCAACCTCCCGTGTCCGCGATACCGCGTGCGGCGGTCAGGCCGTCTGCCGGGTTGCCGATGGCGAGCGATCGGGCGATCGTCGCCGGGATCTCCGGCTCGATCCGGCCGCTCCCGCGCTCGACGAGCCTAACGATCGGCGCGCACCCTGATGCCTGTGCGCCATAGAGGCGTGGCAGCGCGTCGTCGAAGAGGCCCGCCGCCGCGAAATCCCGGAAGCCGCGATGCAGCTTGGTCAGCAGCGCGCCGCCGGCCATGGGCGCGACGACCGCGGTCGGTGCGCGCCAGCCGAGCTGCTCGATGATCTCGAACGCCATGGTCTTGGAGCCTTCGCCGTAGTACGCGCGGAGATTCACGTTCACGACGCCCCAGCCGAAGTTGTCAGCGACCTGCGCGCAGAGGCGATTCACGTCGTCGTAGGTGCCGCGCACGCGCACGAGCTTCGGCGCGAAGATGGCCGTATTGAGCACCTTCGCCGGCTCCAGGTCGTGTGGAATGAAGATCCACGCCGGTTTGCGTGCTCGCGCGGCATGGGCCGCGACGGCGTTCGCGAGATTGCCCGTCGATGCACAGGCGATGACGTCGAGCCCGAAGGTGTGCGCCGCGTTGATTGCCGTCGACACCACGCGATCCTTGAACGACAGCGTCGGGTGCGAGACGGCGTCGTTCTTCACCCACGCTCGAGCAACACCGAGTCGACGCGCGAGCTCCGGGGCCTCGACGAGCGGCGTGAAGCCGGAGTCCGGCGAGAGCGTTGGTGTGCCGTCGAACGGCAGCCACTCGCTGTAGCGCCACAGCGACTGTCGACGGCTCTGGATCTCGGCGCGACTCGGCAGCGAGCGATTCGGGTCATACACCGGCACGAGCGGACCGAGGCACGTTAGGCAGATCGCGCTCGGTTCGGGATCGAACTGCGCACCGCAGTTCTCGCAGGCCAGGGACAGCGCGGTGAATCCGGCGTGGCCGGTGGTGTGCTCGCCCGTTGGGGCTAGTAGTGAAGCGGTCATCGGAGGGCTCCGGCGGGATAGGCTGCAGGTCGGACGCGACCGAGGGTTCGCGCGGCGGCCAGTGTGTCGGCGAGGAGTGCGGACGCGGTGGAACGACCTCCGGCGCCTGCACCGTGCCAGGTGAGCGTGCCGGCCAGCGCGGTGCGAACCTCGACGACGTTGTGCGCGCCGGTGCCGCTCGCGAGCGGGTCGGCGCCGTCGAGCACTTGCGGCTCGACGGACGCGTGGAGGTGGCCGTTGCGCTGGGCCGATGCGACGAGGCGAACGCGTCCGCCGTGTTCGCGCGCGGCGTCGATCGTGTCGCTCACCGTCGCGTCGATTCCGCGAACGCTTACGCGATCGAGGGTGACCGGCTCGCGCCACGCTATCGAGCAGAGGATCGCGAGCTTCGCGGCGGCGTCGGCGCCGCTCAGGTCGTCCGACGGATCGCGCTCGGCGAATCCCTCGCGCTGCGCGTCGGAGACGGCGTCGGCGAAGGGACGCTGCTGCTCCAGGCGTCCGAGGACGTACGTCGTTGTTCCGTTGAGGACGCCGCGCAGTGCGTGGATCTCCTCGCCGGCGAGCGATTCGCGCAGGGCCCGCACGATAGGAACGGCAGCGGCAACGGCGCCCTCGCAGTGAAGGCGGGACTCCCGGGCGGCGAGGGCTGCGAGCAGTGAGGTGTCGCGAGCCAACGCCTGCTTGTTCGCCGTCACCACGGCTGCGCCGCGGTCGAGCGCGGCCCTGAGCCACTCGGCCGCGTTAGGTGCGCCGCTGGCCTCGACGACGATGTCAATCGTGGGATCGGCTGCGAGTGCCGCCGCGTCGCCGGTGAGCGGTGCGGGTGCGAGATGCGGATCGCGAAGGTGGGGACGGAGCACGGCGACGCGAGCGAGGCGCAGGCGCTTGCCTGTCAGCTGCTCGAGCGAGGACTTGCGGTCCGCAAACGACGCCGCGAAGGCGGAACCGACTGTTCCGCAGCCAATGAGACCAATACGCAACTCGACAGGTGGCACTCTGCTTCTCTCCTCGTCCACCCATCTCGCCGCGCCGCCCAGGGGCAAAAAAAAATCCCCGAGGCGAGAAAAAGCCGCGGAGACGCGTGGCCTTTTAGCTGTTTGTTTTACGTGGCCGCAATACGCCGCAAATCACCACGAGACTGACTTCGATTGTGACAGTATGAGTAAACGCGCGGGCTTCAGATCGCAAGGGGGGTGTGTAGGGACATCGGGACTGGTCCCCACTCCCCTAGCTCACCGTCTTCGTCTTCCGACGCAGGAAATCCATGAGGATGAACTGGCCTAACGTCATCGTGTTCGTGAAATAAGCCTTGCCCTTGCTGATCTCCGAGACGCGCTTCACGAACTCGACCAGCGCGCGATCGCGCGCGAGCATGAAGGTGTTGATCATGATGCCCGAACGCCGGCAGTTCGAGACCTCCTTGAGCGTCTGGGCGATCACCGTCGCGTCGAGGCCCATCGAGTTCTTGTAGATCTGTCCGTTCGGCATCGTGAGCGCGCTCGGCTTGCCGTCGGTGATCATGATCACCTGCCGCATGTCCTTCTTCTGCGCGAGGAGGATGCGGCGCGCCAGCTTCAGCCCCTCGGCGGTGTTGGTGTGGTACGGGCCGACCTGTGCGTGGGCGAGCGTCGGGAGCGGGATCTCCTCCGCCGAGTCGTGGAATAGCACCACGCGAATGGTGTCGCCGGGGAACTGCGTGCGAATGAGATGCGTGAGCGCGAGCGCGACTTTCTTGGCGGGCGTGAACCGGTCCTCGCCGTACAGAATCATCGAGTGCGACGTGTCGAGCATGAGCACCGTCGCGCACGACGATCGGTACTCCGCCTGCCTCACCATCAGGTCCGAGTATTCCAGGTCTATCGGAACTCCGATGTTCCCTGTCCGGGCAAGCGAGTTTTTCAGCGTTTCATTGACGTCGAGGTTCAACACATCTCCGAACTCGTATTGCTTGCTCCATCCGTCGGATTCGATGCCGGTTGCGAGATACGGCGTGTCGTGCGCGCCGATGCTCGATTTGCCGAGTGACCCGAGCAGGTTGCGCAGGGTTCGATAACCGAGGAAGTCGATGCCCTTGTCGGTCAGGTTGAACTGGACGTCTCGCGAGGCCGCGTGCGCGATGCTGCCACGCCCCTCGAGTGGCTGATGTGTATCCGGAACCTGTGGCGGCGCGTCGATGTTCAGATACCCTTCAGCGGTGAGGCGCTGCACGAGGTCGTCGAGCAGTTGGGCGAGTTTCGCCTGTGCTTCCTCATCGCCATCGCCTCGCAGGGCCTGGAGCATCTCGGGGGTAAACTGGCCGCTTTCGATCAGCGCGTTGAGGATCGCTTCCTTGAGCGCTTCGAGCGATCGGTCGGCATCGCCCCCAAAGTCGCCCCAATACGGGTGCGACATGCGTCCGCCTGCGAATCCGGACTGTAAGAGAAAATCGGCCAGCTTCTCGAGCAGCGACTGCAGATCGACCGCGTCAGCCAGCTCGGGGCTGAACTTGGAGTAGGTGTGGAAGCGCATAACAGCAGGGACTGGGGAAGCAGGGCTGACGACGAGACCACGTCGACCCGAAGGCGGACGAGCGCGCGGCGCTGGACCCGTCTGGATTCGCTGTTCGCAGTCTATCGTAACGTACTGCCAGGTCTCGGGCCGCGCACGTCTGGAGCCGCGTTGGATGTCCGGCCGTCGTCCGCGTCGCCTGTTTCGGCGCCATCGATCAACCCGTTTCGGGTGCTCGTTACGCACCGGAACTTTCGGTTGTTCTGGATTGGCCAGACGCTATCGCTCATCGGCACGTGGATGCAGACGATGGCCTCGGGCTGGCTGGCGCTCGAGCTCACGAACAATGCCTTTCTCGTCGGGCTCGTCGCGTCGATCGGGTCGCTGCCCATCCTGTTGCTGTCATTGCCAGCAGGGGTGCTCGCGGACCGCGAGCACAAGCTACGGCTCGTCACGATTGCGCAGTCGCTGCTGCTGTGTGAAGCGCTCGCGCTCTGGTGGTTGACGTTCACCGGGCACATCACGATCGGGTGGCTCCTGCTGCTCGCGGCCGTCAACGGCGCGGTCAGCGCCTTCGAGATTCCGGCGCGGCAGTCGCTGATGATCGAGCTCGTCGGCCGCGATGACCTTCGCGACGCGATCGCGCTCAACTCCAGTGGGTTCAACCTCGCGCGCATCTTCGGGCCGGGCGTCGCCGCCGCGGTGATCGCGAAGGCGGGCATCTCCTGGTGCTTCGGCATCAACGCGCTCAGCTACTTCACGGTGCTGATCGGTCTTACGCGAATTCAGCTGCCTCCATGGCACCCGCCGCTCACGACAGGCTCGCCATTGCACGGGATGCTGGAAGGCATCCGTTATGTTCGCGCGACGAAGAAGGTCTCGACGTTGATCCGGTTCATCGCGGTGTTCTCGGTGCTGGGCGTGCCGTACATCACGCTGATGCCCGTGGTCGCGCGCGACCTGCTCGGGCTCGATGCGAGCGGATACGGACTCCTCCTGTCGTGCCTCGGCGTTGGGGGCCTCAGTGGTGCGCTCGCGCTCGCGGCCGCGAGCGGCCGACTCCCACGCGGAAAGGTGCTCGTCGCGGCAGCCTACACGTATGCGTTCCTGCTGATCATGTTCTCGCTCGTCCGCGTGGCGTGGCTCGCCTACCCGATCCTGCTCGTGACGGGTTTCTGCATGATCGTCACGAACGCGGTGGCGAACAGCCTTCTGCAGTCGTTCGTTGCCGACCAGTTCCGCGGCCGACTGATGTCGGTGTATTCGCTGATCTCGGTGGGAATGTCGCAAGTCTTCGGCGCGTTCGCGGCGGGTGCCGTAGCCGGCGCGGTGGGCGTGGACTGGGCGATCGGGTGCGGGGCGGCGATCATGCTCGCATTCGCCATGTATGCGTTCCGGCGCCACAGCGCGTGGATCGTCTCTGAACACTGAGTGCGCGAACTGAACTGGTTACTGGTTACTAGAACTGGTTACGGGTAATCGACCCTCGGGATGTCTCTCTCAGCGAGATGAACATCCCGAGGGTTCAAATCACGAATAACCAATTCCAGTAACCAATTACCTGTGTCAGTTGCGTCGTTAGGCGAGCCGCTCGCGGGCTACCTGCACGATGAGATCTCCCGCGCCGTCGATGCCGAGCCACTCGGTGTTGACGCACAGGTGGTAGTTCTCCGGCGCGTGCCAGGAGCGCTGCCAGTAGCGCCGGACGTATTGATCGCGGCGCTTGTTGGTTTCGTCAACGCGCTTCGCGGCTTCCTCGGCTGTTATCCCCTCACGCTGGACCACGCGCGCAATCAACGCCGGGCGCGAGGCGTAACAGAAAACATGAAGCGCATCGGTACGCTGTGCGAGGTACGATTGCGCGCCGCGTCCGACCAGGACTACCGGTCCGCGCGCGACCGCGTCGTCGATCACGCGCTCCGTTACCTCCAGCAGCCGTTCTTCCGTTGGCGGCAACGGCGCCGAAAGGGCGGGTGACACGATCTCCGGCGACCCGAGCGCCAGCGCATCGGCGAGACGCTCGGCCAGCGATGGGACGCGCTCCTCGATTGCCTGGACCTCCACCGGTGTGCGCCCGAGCCCTGCCGCGACGCGATCGACGAGCGCGTTGTCGAGCAGTGTCCATCCGAGAGCGTCGGCGACGCGCGCCGCGACCTCGGATCCGCCAGACCCGAACATCCGGGAAATCGTTATGACGGGCATCGCCGGATGCCTAACGCTGCTTCAGCGACCGAACGCGAAGATGTTCGGCGACCTCGAAGCCCAACGCTTCCCACGCCGCATTGGCCAGCGGATTGTCCGCGGCGTTGTGGAGTCGCATCTCGTCGAGGCCGCGGTCGGTACACCAGTCGTCCGCGGCGGCGAGCAGCCGCCGTAACACCCCCTGCTCGCGCGCTCTGGGGACGACGTACACCGACGAGATATAGGCGTATTGCGGCGGATCGAGCAGCGGCGAGCCCGCCGAATGGATGCATCGAAGCACGCCAACGGCCTCGCGGCCGATTTCGGCGATGAAAATAATCTCGTTAGGCGACTGCAGCTGCGCGGCGAACAGTTTGGCCGCGCGCGATTCCGCGTCCGGCCGCAGCCGGCCGTAGATCGCGTTGTGCGAATGCTCGCGCAGCAGCGCCAGGCGGAGCGCGAGGATCGAGGGAAGGTCCTTCGCCGTTGCCTGGCGAACGGAGATACGGGAGGCGGGGAGCGGCTGTCGGGAATCGGGAATCGGGAATCGGGAATCGGCGTGATTCGACGTGGCTCCGTTCCGCACCGGACCCGCTTCGAAAGCAGGCCGGGCGGCGTCCATTCCCGATTCCCGATTCCCGATTCCCTTTCGCTTCATGCAGACATTCCGCCGCCGAAGAGGTCCTGGTTTGGACGTCGTCGCTGCTCCTGCACCGCCCGACCGTACCGGCCCGCATCGGTCCGTGAAATCTTCTTCCTGGCAACCAATGCCTCAAGTACGAGCTCGCACGCGGCTGCCGTCATCGCCAGGTCGTTTTTGGAAGCCAGCCCCACATCGCGGACGATATCGAGGAGCGTCGGCACCATCGCAAAGCCCTTTACCAACATTTCGGCGGAGGCATCGTCGGTCACCTCGAGCGCGCCACCAACGTCGAACCACATCACTATCTCGTCGGCGTTCACGACGCCGGCCCGCTCGCGAAGCGTTGCGTCCGCCGCGCGCCGAATCAGCTCGCGCGCGATCGCCTGGCCCCCGATGAGCTCACCCTCGTATTCGAGCTCGATCTTTCCGGTGATCGACGGCATCGCTGCGTACACATCCGCCACGCGCGGCACGACGTCGGACTCGCCCGTGCGCAGCGTACGCCGTTCGGCGTTGGACACGATGTTCTCGGTCACCGTGATTGGCATCCGTTGGGACACGCCGGATCGACGGTCGATGCGTTTGTCGGTCCGCGCCTCGAACGCGACGCGCTCGACCATCTCCTCGATGAAATCCGGAATGCGGATCTGCCGATCGCCTCGGCCCGTCCATGCTTCCTGACGCGTGATGGATACGCCAATGTCGACCGTCTCCGGGTAGTGCGTCTGGATCTCGCTTCCGATGCGGTCCTTGAGCGGCGTAATAATCTTCCCGCGAGCCGTGTAATCCTCGGGGTTGGCCGTGAAGCACAGCAAGACGTCGAGCGGAAGGCGAACCGGATAGCCTTTGATCTGGACGTCGCCCTCCTGCATGATGTTGAAGAGCCCTACCTGAACCTTGCCGGCGAGGTCAGGCAGCTCGTTGAGCGCGAAGATTCCGCGATTAGCCCGCGGCAACATGCCGTAATGCATCGTCAGCTCGTCGGAGAGGACGTGCCCGCCACGCGCCGCCTTGATGGGATCGAGATCGCCGATGAGGTCCGCGATCGTGACGTCGGGCGTCGCGAGCTTCTCGACATAACGGCTCTCACGATCGAGCCACGCGATCGGCGTGTCGTCACCGGCTTCCTGCAATCGCTGCCGCCCGTACTTCGAGACCGGCGCGAACGGATTGTCGTTCACCTCGCTGCCCTCGACGATCGGAATCACTTCGTCGAGCAGCGTGGTGAGCGAGCGCAGGATGCGGCTCTTCGCCTGCCCACGAAGGCCGAGCAGGATGAAGTTGTGCTTCGAGAGCACCGCATTGACGATCTGCGGCATGACGGTGTCCTCGTAGCCGAGCACACCTTCGAACAGCGGGCCGCCCGCACAAACGCGGGTCAGGAGGTTTTGACGGAGCTCATCCTTCACGGATCGCCGCTGCATGGCGGGCGCACCGTACGACGAGCGCTTCAACGCGCCGAGTGTCGAGGGATAGGACTGCAACTGACCACTCCGTTATTGGAAATCCAACCAAATTTCGATTGTGTGGAAAATAGCGCTCAGTCCGCGAGCGCGACCTCCACGAGATTGTCGTAGAAAACCGGCCCGCCGCCCATATCCGTCTCGCGCTGCGACGTCGTGGCGTTGGCAGTCGTACCATCCGGCGCGAGCTTCGCCCACCAGATGGACGGCGCCCACACCACTCCTTCACGTACCTGGTCCCCGACGCGCGCGAGCGCGGTGAACTCCCCACGCGCGTTGAACACGATCACGCGCGCCCCTTCCGCAATTCCTCGACGTTCCGCATCGGCCGCATGGAGAACGCACTCCGGCTCGGCGTTCTTTCGCAGCGACTCGATATTCACGAACGTCGAGTTCAGGAAGAAGTGACGGGGCGACGAGATCAGCACGAGCGGAAAGCGTGCCGCAAGCTCCGGCGCGGTCTCCGGAAGCTCGAGCGGCGGCGTATACGTCGGTAGCGGGTCGATGCCCATCTCGCCCAAACGCGCCGAGACGAACTCGCACTTCCCACTCGGAGTCGGGAAGTTCCCCTCGGCGTACGGAACGAACGGGCGCGGCACATTGAGGCGCATCCACCCACGCTCGCGCAGCGCGTCGAACGTCACGCCACGCATACGCTCATGTGGGCTGTCGAGCGCTTGTTTGATGATGGTCACGTCATCGTCCGCGAGCACCGGGTGCGTCATCCCCATTCGCCGAGCGATCAGGCGAAAGATCTCGGTGTTCGGCTTCGCCTCACCAAGTGGCTCGATTGCGGGTTGGTTCAGCGTCGCGTACAGGTGGCCGTACGAGTAGTGCAGGTCCCAGTGCTCCAGTTGCGTCGTGGCCGGCAGGACGATGTCGGCGTAGTCAGCGGTATCCGTCTGAAAATGCTCGAGGACGACTGTGAAGAGATCCTCCCGCATCAGTCCGCGAACGACAGCGTTTCGATCGGGCGCGACTGCCCCCGGATTGCTGTTGTAGACGACGAGCGCGCGCACCGGTGGTCCACCCACGCCCGCGTCGGCATTTCCGAGCGCGTCGCCAAGGCGGATCATGTTGATCGTCCGGCTCGGCGGAGAAAGGTCGAGACGTTGCAGCGCGGCGTTGTTGTACTGAAAGGTGCCGCTCGTGGATAGCTGCACGCCGCCGCCCGCGCGGCGCCAGTGTCCGACGACAGCAGGCAGGCACGCGATCGTCCGAACGGCCATTCCGCCGCCGAAGTGGCGCTGCAGGCCGTAGTTCACGCGGATGAACGCGGCCCGCGCGCGCCCGTACTCGCGGCCGAGCTCGCGAATGCGTTCGGCCGGCAGGCCCGTGATCGGGGCGACACGCTCGGGCGGGTACTCGAGCACACGCTGGCGCAACTCGTCCGCGCCTAACGTGTACCGCTCGAGGTAGTCTGGATCCTCGAGTCCCTCGTCGAACACAACGTGCATCATCGCGAGCGCGAGTGCCGCGTCGGTGCCGGGCCGGATCGCGAGCCACTCATCGCACTGCTCCATCGTGCGTGTGCGGATCGGGTCGATGCCAAGGATCCGGGCGCCGTTCTTCCGCGCCTCGAGCACGAAGGGCCAGAGATGCGGGTTCGACGTCAGCGTGTTGGTTCCCCAGAGCAGAACGAGATCGCTCTGCGGAAGTCCTTCGCCGTCGGCACCAATATTCGCGCCGACAGTCATCCGCATTCCGACGGTCCCCGGCATGGAACAGATCGTCCGATCGAGCTTGGAGGCGCCAAGCAGATGGAAAAACCGACGGTCCATCGACGCGCCCTGGACGAGGCCCATCGTGCCGGCATACGAATACGGCAGGATTGCCTGCGGACCATCCGACGAACGGGCGATCTCCCCCAGCCGCTCCGCGATCTCGTCGATCGCCTCCTCCCAGGACACCCTAACGAACGATCCCGTACCCTTTTTGCCTACGCGACGAAGGGGGTGAAGCAGCCGCTCCCGATGATACGTGCGCTCGAGGTACCGGTTGACCTTCGCGCAAAGAAAGCCGCTGGTGAACGGATGGTCCGGGTCGCCCGTGATCCGCGTGGCTCGTCCGCGTTCAACCGTGACACGCGTCGAGCATGCGTCGGGGCAATCGTGCGGACAGCCGCCGCGCACGACCTGGGTATCGCTCTCAGCGAGAGTAACAGCGCTCACGGCCGGGACGTTCGGGGGAACAGGATGGCGATCGGCGTCTATCGAAAAGGTACCGCGCCGGCAGGCGGAGAGCCACGGCGGGCGGGGCTGCTCCTAATACCTTCGACTAAATGGACTTACATCCGAAGCCGCGCAGCCGCGTGCGCCGCGCGCTCTGATGCCATGGCGCGCGCGAAAGCCGCGCCGCTTCGTCCCCAGCGGGACAATCCTTGCATGCGGCCTGGGCGTTGGAGGAAACACATTGCTGTCCTTGCACTTGGACAACATTCCCGGCCTTGACTCTAGCGATCGAAACCGTAGATTCCGCCCCCGATCCTGGTACCGCGTGCGCGGACCAAGGCACCGTTGATCATCCCCCTCAAGGAGAACGTAGATGAAGCGCCTGGCCCTTGTCGCCGCCGTGCTGGCACTCGCCGCATGCAAGACGAAGGAAGAGACTCCGACGACTGATACCACCGCTGCACCCGCTATGGCCCCTGCGCCGGCCATGGATTCGGCGAAGAAGGACACTGCCATGAAGATGGACAGTGCGATGAAGATGGACACGGCGAAGAAGGACACGACGGCCAAGAAG
>Ga0207674_10000112_pt1 | contig 94220 bp, 99 predicted proteins | sample KBSCornC72_FD_184303 | JGI IMG/M metagenome (GOLD analysis project Ga0207674, IMG submission 184303) | Corn rhizosphere microbial communities from Kellogg Biological Station, Michigan, USA - KBS Corn C7-2 (SPAdes) (version 2) | ecosystem: Host-associated > Plants > Roots > Rhizosphere > Soil ...
CGCGCGGCGCGAAGCACGCCGGAGTCCTCCCTGCGCCACCTGCCGAATCTCTTTCGCGGCGCGATGTTTTCGCTTCGGACTCTATGGTCGCAAATCAGTGCCCTGAATCTCGAAACCGCCGTGCCGGAATTGCAGATGCCGGTCTTCTTTTTCATCGGACGTCATGACCATCAGGTCGTTGCCGAAACCAGTGCCGCCTATTTCGCCAAACTGATCGCGCCCTCGAAACAGCTGGTCTGGTTCGAGGACTCGGCGCACATGCCCCCTTTCGAGGAAGCCGAGAGGTTCAATGCGAAGCTGGTCGAACTCGTTGCGCCGGTTGCCCGCGCGGCACAGTAGCGACGCGTCCAGTTATACAATTTCGTATAACAGTTCAACGCACTTTGGCAATTTCCGTTTCGATGCGGAGCGACCATTCTTGTCTCGATCCCATGAGGGTTCTGGCCATGGCCGAAGATGACAGGTTCAGCGGGGCAGTCGACGGCGGCGTGCGAACGCTGCTGCGCACAGAAGGGCTCGTGCTGTTGATTGCCGCAGTCTCTTTCTACGCGCGCATCGCTGGCGGCTGGGGCTGGTTCGCGCTTCTGTTTCTCGTTCCCGACTTGAGTTTTGCCGGTTACATGCTGGGACCGCGCATCGGCGCGCTGGCGTACAACATGGCGCACTCGACCGTCGGACCACTGGCACTGGCCGCCGTCGGCATTGCGCTCGACCGTCACCCGGCGCTGGCGGTCGCGTTGATCTGGCTGGCCCATATCGGCTTCGACCGCGCGCTGGGTTATGGCCTGAAACATGCACGCGGATTTCACTTTACCCATCTTGGCCGCATCGGCCGTTCATCGCAGGAGCGCTAGATGTTCATCGGTCACTATGGTCCCGCATTGGCGGCAAAGCCCCTGGAGAAGCGCCTGCCGCTGTGGTTGCTCTTTATTGCCGTGCAGTGGCTCGATGTTGTCTGGTCCGCGCTGGTGATGCTCCATGTCGAGAAGTTGCACATCGTGAAAGGATTCACAGAAGGAAGTTCGCTGGACCTCTATTATATGCCGTTCACGCATGGACTTTTGGGTGCGCTGGCGTTGTCCGCTGTGTTGGGTGCCATCGCGGCGCTTTTCTATCGCGACAGACGCACGGCGATCGTGCTTGTCGTGGCGGGAGCGGTGTTCTCGCACTGGCTGCTGGACCTCGTGGTACATGTGCCCGATCTGCCGTTGCTCGATGATTCCTACAAGGTCGGCTTCGGACTGTGGCGCTATCTCTGGCTGAGCTTTCCGCTCGAGCTTGCGTTGCTCGTCGCCGGCGCGTGGCTCTACGCTCGCGCGGTTCCCTCCACGACACGGTTCGGCGATCTTGCGCTCTGGCTTTTCGTGGCGCTCATGACGTTGGTCGAAACCTATGGAACGTTCGGGCCGGAACCTTCATCGCCCATCGCGGAGGCTGAGACGGCGCTCGTCGCCTATGTCGTGCTTGCCGCTTTGGCCGGGGCCGTCGACTGGGCCCGCGGAACCGCCGGATGGCGCCTGGCGCGGCCGCAAGTCAGTTAACGAATTCAGATTGACGGGCCGCAGCGCATCGCTATAACCCCGGCCCTCTGGACACGCGTTCCACCATCGAAGGGAGTGCGCATGGGTACCCAACTTCCGCCCGGCTATAAGCCGGTGGAGAGCGAACCCTTTATGAACGAGCGGCAACGGGAATATTTCCGCCGCAAGCTCAATAGCTGGAAAGACGAAATTCTGCGCGAAAGCCGCGAGACGATTCAGAACCTGCAGGCCGAAACGGTACCGCATGCCGATCTCGCCGACCGCGCCTCGACCGAGGCGGAGCGTCAACTCGAACTGCGCACGCGCGACAGGCAACGCAAGCTCATCGCCAAGATCGACGCGGCCCTGCGCCGTCTCGACGACGGCTCCTACGGCTTCTGCGAAGAGACGGGCGAGCCCATCTCCTTGAGGCGCCTGGACGCCAGGCCCATCGCCACGCTGTCGCTCGAGGCGCAGGAGCGCCATGAGCGGCGCGAAAAGGTCTATCGCGACGACTAGCTCGACCGGTCAGGCGAGCGGGCCTGCCACGTCGCGGAAAGCGGAAATCACTTTGTCATAGGTGTCGCGCTTGAACGGCACGATGAGGCGCGGCAACGCCTCCAGCGCCAACCACTTCCACGCGCCGAACTCGGGCTCCGCGGTCTGGATATTGATGTCGCCGTCTTCGCCGGTGAAGCGCAAGGCAATCCATTTCTGGCGCTGGCCGCGGTAGCGGCCATGCAATGCGACGCCCAACAGGTGCTGCGGCAAGTCATAGGACAGCCATTCATCCATCTCGGCGAGAAAATCCGCCTTGTCGGTTCCGATCTCTTCCTTCATCTCTCTCAAGCCGGCTTGCAGCGGCGTTTCGTCATCGTCGATCCCGCCTTGCGGCATCTGCCAACCTTCGATGGTCTGATCGATGCGGCGGCCGACGAAGACGAGGCCATCGCGATTGACGAGCATGATGCCGACGCAAGGGCGATAGGGCAGATCTTCGTGTCTGAGGAATTTGCCGGATCGAGGCATGAATGCGCTTATGGTTTTCTCGCCGTCACTATGGCGGATGCCGGTACCAGAACAAAGCCCCGCCCGGACAGTCCCTGAGCCCATTGGGTGACGCGGTCGATGGTGAGTGGATAGAGAAAGCCGGAGCCCGAGGCGGTGCCGTGCACGCGCGCCTCGTTCTCGAGCTCGGACAGTTGGTGGTCGATCTCCATGGCGGTCTGAATCGAATCGATCGTGGCCGTGGATTGTGCGAACGCCGTCCCAGTGCGGGCGGCGACGTCCGGAACCGCAGACCGGGCCGCGACACCATTGTCGAAGAACAACAGACCGTGGGCCGTGAGATACGCCAACACCGGCTCCAGCGAATCGGCATCCGACAGGAGCCGTGCCCCCAACAGGTTCGTCACGCCGACATAACCGGTGAACCGCGTCAGAGCCCAAACGAGACGATCGGTGTTCGAATCTTCGCCCATTCCGACGCGCAAGGTGTGCGGACCAGGATCGCTATCGGAGAAATCGAACGGCTCCATCGGAACTTCGAGCAGGACCTCATGGCCCTGGCGCCGTGCCAGCGTGACCCAATATTGCACGTCCGTCGCATAAGGCGCGAAGGCCAGCGTGACCTGAGGCGGAAGCCCGGCGAGAGCCGCGGCAGTCGCCTTCGCGCTGACGCCAAGACCGCTGATGACAATTGCGATCCGCGGTTTGGTACTGTCGCCCGCAGGCACAGCATAAGCCTGCATCGGCGTCCTGCCATCCGCGGCAACGCGCGGCAAGGGTCCGCGCTCCGTCATCTGGATGAGCGCAGGATCGGCGACAAGCTCTGAACCGGCGTAGACGCGTGCAGCACTTGCCACCGACGAGCGCGGCAGTGGCGGAACACTCTCCGTCGGAACGACGCTGACGGGAGCAGGAGGCTTGACGACCGTTGCCATCGGGGCGACGCGAAGGCGAACGACCGGTTCGTTCCCATTCGGCTTTCCCATGAGCGCAAGCGCAATTCCCGCAGCAGCGAGCAGCGCGAAGACGCAAATGTAAGCGATGGCGAGCGGGCGCGTGCCGCCTTGCGTGCTGCTGTGTTTTGCTTGGGGCGCACTCATGGCCGAAACATAGTGCAATTCGCGCTCAAAGACGCGTCAACTCTCAAACACTGCGTTTCAGGCGTGCTGAGGCACGCTGCCGCCAGCCGCCAAACTCTTGTGCAAGAAGTTGACCGCCATGGTGAGCTGAAAATCGAGATAGGCGTGACCGGCGAGCGGAACGATGGGCGCGCCAACCGGCTTGGCCGCAGGCCCTTCGGCCAAGAGATGATGCGGGAGTTCGGCTTCACGCTGATATTGCGGAACGCCTGGCCCATCGGCGACCGGAAGGTCGGGAATGATGCCGGTCACCTGGATGGAACGTCCCGAAGGCGTGTAGTAGCGCGCCGTCGTCATGTGGAGCGCGCCGCCTGCTCCATTGTCGAGCGGCATCACGGTCTGCACGGAGCCCTTGCCGAACGAGAGCGAACCTAGAATCGTCGCGCGGTGATGGTCCTGCAGGGCGCCGGCGACGATCTCGGACGCCGATGCCGTGCCGCCGTTGATCAAGACGACGATGGGCTTGCCGTCGGTGATGTCACCGGGATGAGCATCGTAGCGCTCCATGCTCTCGGTGTTGCGGCCGCGTACAGAGACGATCTCGCCGGAATTGAGGAAATCATCTGCAACGTCGATGGACGCCTGCAGCACACCGCCGCCATTGTTGCGCAAGTCGATCACGTAACCTTTGAGACCAGGCCCGATTTGCTGCTTGAGCTCGGCGACCGCCTTGCGCAGGTCGGGCTCGGTGCGATCGCTGAAGGCAACGATCCTGATATAGCCGACATCGCCTTCGCGGTGCCATGTCAGACGTTCGACCTCGATCGCTTCGCGCGTCAGCGTGACCGCGAACGGTTTCGCGTTTGTTCGGCCGATGGTCAGCTCGACGTCCGTGCCCACATTGCCGCGCATGCGCGAGGAGACGTCGTCCAGCGCGTGTCCCTTCATCGGCGTGCCGTTGATGGCGACGAGTTCGTCGCCCATTCTGATTCCGGCGCGTGCCGCAGGCGTCGACGGCACGACCGATACGACATCGATCCCGCCGGCCTTGAGAGCGATCACGACACCGATGCCGCCATAGGCGCCGGCGGCCTTTGTCTGCATCGCGGCAAATGTCGAGGGATCGAAGTAACTCGAGTGGGCATCGAGATTGGTCAGCATGCCGCTGATGGCATTTTCGATCAGCTGGCGGTCTTCGGGCTCACTCAGGTAATTGTCGCGCACGCGCTCGAACGCCAGTCCGAAGCGGCCTAGTTCGTTCTCGGTGCGAAAGCCGGGAGCACTCGAGCCATAGGCAAAATGCGTGGCCGCAGCGGCGAGACCAAAGCCCGCCGCCACGCCGGCTGCAATCAACGAGACGCTTCTGATGGCCCCCGCTAACGTCATCTAGTTCGCCTGGGCGCTCTTGGTCGGCGGCAGCGAAACCTTTCCGTGCAGAAAGTCGATGGCGTAGCTTAGCTGGAAGTCGGCCGGCTTCTGACCGCTCGCCGGCGGACGAACGATCGTGGCTGGCGGCCGGCGCACAGCCGCGTCGGCATTCGCAAGATGGCCCGGAAGATCGGCTTCGCTCGGCCTTGCGATGCGAGGGATGTCGTCCTCATCGCCTTGCGCGACCGCGATGTCGGGAAGAATTCCCTGCGCCTGGATCGAGTGACCGGAGGGTGTGTAATAGCGCGCCGTCGTGAGACGCAGCGCACCGCCGCCTTCACCGAGCGGAATGATCGTCTGCACCGAGCCTTTGCCGAACGAGGTCATGCCCAGAATGGTCGCGCGGTGGTGATCCTGGAGCGCGCCGGCGACGATTTCCGATGCCGACGCCGTGCCGCCATTGATCAGGACGACGACCGGTTTTCCCTCGGTGATGTCGCCGCCATGGGCGTCATAGCGTTGGGTGTCTTCGGCGTGACGGCCGCGAGTCGAAACCACTTCGCCCGAGGTCAGCATGTCGTCGGAAACCTGAACCGCTTGATCGAGCAGGCCGCCCGGATTGTTGCGCAGATCGAGCACATAGCCTTTGAGGGTGGGGCCGATCTGGCGCTTCAGATCGCGCACGGCATTTTCAAAACCGCTCGCGGTGTTTTCGTTGAAACCCGGCATGCGGATGTATCCGATGTCGCCGCTCCTATGCCAAGTCACCTCGTCGACCGCCACGACGGCGCGCGTGAGCGTGACGTCAAACGGCTTTCGCGCCGTCGCCTTTTCGGTGGTGCGTAGAATCGTCAACGTGATCTTGCTGCCTTCGGGTCCGCGCATCTTGTCGATCGCGGCATCCAGATTGAGGCCTTGCACGGACGAGCCGTTGATCGCGGCGATATAGTCGCCCGCTTTCAGTCCAGCCTTGGCGGCGGGCGTGTTGTCGATCGGGGAGATGATCTTGACGAGACCGTTCTCCATCGTGACCTGAATTCCAATGCCGCCGAAGGAGCCCTTGGTCTGGATCTGCATGTCGGCAAAGGCTTTGGCATCCATATAGCTCGAATGCGGATCGAGGTTGGAGACCATTCCTTCGATCGCCGCGTTGATCAGCTCGCTGTCTTCGACCGGGCGGACATAATTCGCGCGAACGCGCTCGAACGCGTCGCTGAACAAGTCAAGCTGACGATAGGCGCTGACGTCGTTTGCGCCGCGCGCGGACGGCAAGAGGCCCAGAGCCATGACGAAGCCGGCCACCATGCCGAGGCCGACGAATGCGAAACGTTTCATGATCTCTTTGCCTTCCTTAGATCAGGGCCCAGCAATGGCACCGGATTGGCGCCCCGCCCATTCTGACGTAGTTCGAAGTAAAGTTCGCCATCTTGGCCCATTTGCGGCATAGCGCCCACCGGCTCACCCGCCAGAACAAGGTCGCCTGGCCGCACCATGATCCGATCCAATCCGGCCAGTACAAGATCGTATCCAGCCGTCACTTCCAGGATCAAGACTTGACCCGACTTATGGTAAGGACCGGCGAACAGGACCTCGCAGTCTGCCGGTGCCACGACCTGGGCTCCCGGAGACGTTACAAATGTGACACCGGGCGCGCGGTTTCGCCGATCAGCGTCCGCGCGGATGGACCCAACGACCGGCACGAGCAGCGCGCCTCTTCCCGTGGCGGAGCGGGAACCCGCGTTCTGTGCGGTAACCAAAACAACGCTTTGCTGGGCCGGATGCGCGCGCAAGGCCGCGACCTTTGTCAACAAAGCCTGAAGGTCGGCGGCATGCGATGCGGCGGCCTCCAGCTTGGCCTTGAGTGTGCCATATGTCGCGGCGGCCGTGGCGGCTTCGGCCTCTTTGGTGGCGAGAAGCTGATCCAGTTCTTCGCGCGCGGCGACCAATTGACCAGCGGTCCGCACGGCATCGACCCGGCGTGCGAGCAAGGCATCGCGCGTTCGTCGCAGCGCCTCGACCCGGCGCGCCAACGTCGCCGCCTGGCCATAGACCTGGGGCAAGGAGGCTCCAATCAGCATCGCGCCGCGCGCCGCGCCCAGCGCATCATCCGGTCTGAGTGCCATCGCGGGCGGCGTGTCGTGCTGCAGCCGCTCGATCACCGCCAGCAATTTGGCGACCGCGACACGATCGCGGACGAATCCCGCCAATAGGACATTGTACTGCCCGGCCAGAACCTGGATCTGCACATCGAGCGCGGTCTTCTGTTCCTCGAGGGTTTGGATTCGCGCCGCCGTCTCGATCAGCCGCCTGCGCAAGCTCTGAGCCTGGGCTTTCAGGCGATCGCTCTGCGCCTTTGCCGTTTCGACACCGGGCTTTCCTTTGACGATGACGCCCTTGAGCTGACGAAACTGTTCCGCCGTCGATGGCAGCTTTGCGGCCACTGGAGCCGGCAGGGCGTGCGACAGATCCGGCAGCGGCTCGAGCGCCTGTGGCGGAATGCGCGCCGGATGCACAGCCGGCGGCGGCGGTTTTGGCCGCGGCCGCGGAACCGACGATGTCCTCGCTCCGCCGACCAGCGTTGCACAGAGGAGCGCCGCCAAGATCCCTGCCAGGCTGGAGCGCGGGTTCAGACTGCGTTCTCCGCTGCCACTGTCTCGATCAGGGAATGCCCGGTCATCGCCTTGGGTTGCGCAAGGCCCATGAGGGCCAGAAGCGTCGGCGCCACGTCGGCAAGCCGGCCATTGGCGAGCTTGAACGTGTGCTTCGCGTTCACCGCGATGATCGGAACATCGAGCGTCGTGTGCGCGGTGTGCGGCTCGTGCGTCACCGGATCCTTCATCATCTCGATATTGCCGTGATCGGCCGTGATCAGGAGAACGCCGCCAGCCTTTTCCACCGCTTTTCGTAGTCTGCCGAGACATTCATCGATCACGCTGACGGCTTCGAGCGCCGCGTCCATGATGCCGGTGTGTCCCACCATGTCCGGATTGGCGAAATTGACCACGATGAAATCGTATTTGCCCGACGCAATCGCCTCTTCGAGCTTGGCGGTGACTTCGCGCGCACTCATCTCCGGCTTCAAGTCGTAGGTGGCGACTTTTGGGCTCGGCACAAGGATTCTGTCTTCGCCCTCGAACGTCGTTTCGCGCCCGCCATTAAAGAAGAAGGTGACGTGGGCGTATTTCTCGGTCTCGGCGATGCGCAACTGTTTGAGCCCGAGCCCGGACACGACTTCGCCCAAGGTGGACGCGACATTCTCCGCCGGAAACAGCGCCGGCATGAATTTGGTCAACGCCTCGGAATATTCCGTCATCGAGACGGCAGCGGAAAAACGCACGACGCGATGGCGCTTGAAACCCTCGAACTCGTCGTCAAGCAAGGCAAGAGACAGTTCGCGCGCCCGGTCGGCACGGAAATTTGCGAATAGAAAACCGTCGCCGTCCGACATGCCGGCATAGTCGCCGATCACGCACGGTCGGAGGAATTCGTCGCTCACGCCACTCTGGTAGGATTGCGAAATCGCGGTCTTGGGCGAAACGACGTCGGAACCGACAGCATCGACCATCGCATCATAAGCGAGTTGCACACGCTCCCAACGCTTGTCGCGGTCCATGGCGTAGTAGCGGCCGGACACGGTCGCAATGCGCACGCCCACGAGCCCGGCGATGGACTTTTCAAACTCCTCGAGAAATCCAAGCGCACTTTTTGGCGGTACGTCGCGGCCATCGAGCAGGACGTGCACGAAGACGGGAAGCTTGGCCGCGCAAAGCGCCCGCACCAGCGCCGTGATATGCGTCTGGTGACTGTGAACGCCGCCAGGGGAAAGAAGTCCGGCGACATGGACGGCGCCGTTCGCCGTACGCACCCTAGCGATGAAATCGACGAGCGCGGGACGCGTTGCAAGCGTTCCGTCCTCAATCGCCACATCGATGCGCGGCAGGTCCTGGGCGACGATGCGTCCCGAACCGATATTCATGTGGCCGACTTCGGAATTTCCCATCTGTCCTGCCGGCAAACCCACGGCACGGCCGGAGGTGGCGAGCAGGGCGTGGGGCGAATCCGCCAACATGCGCGAATAGTTGGGTGTCTTGGCCGCTGCGATGGCGTTGTCCTCGCGCTCGGGCCTGAAGCCCCAGCCGTCGAGGATGCACAGCACCGCCGGTCGCGGGCGGGAAAGTGATGACGCGGCAGGTGACATGAAAAATCAGCTTTCCAATGTGCGGCCGACCATAGGAATCCCGGTCAGACCTGTCTCTGTGCTTATATTCCTATTGTATGACCGCTTTTCAAGGGGTCCGGAGCCTTCGGCCACTCTATATACGTCGGAAATCCAAAATGCCGCAGGATGCGCCCCTCAATCCGCGCCGCCGCGTTGGTTTCCCGGTGTGAAAAAATTTCCGCGCGCTTTCTTTCGAATGCCGACACGTTCTGCCCAACACGCAGACGACGGGTCACGCACGTCGATTCAGGAATTCTTAAGTCTGTCGTCGTTCGCGCCGTCGCGCCCGATTGCGTTTCAAATCGAAATGCATAGAGGCGTTTGTCGCGCTGCAAACATCCATCGCCTGTAGCGAAATTTTAACGCCGCAGCGCGAAAAATGGTTAGCAGAATATTCCCGGACGCTTTGATGACAGACGCGCCTGAAACTCACCGCCACAATGCGTTCCGACCGATCGCTGCGCATTCCTGCGCAGGCAGGAATTGAAATGGCCCTCACCATCCGATCGATCAGCGAAGAAACCGCGCCGACGCCGGCGCAGGATCTGGAAAAGCTGCTGGCGGCGGCGGCGGTTTTCGTGCGACGGCATGCAATCGCGTCGATCTATCACGCGGGTTCCGGTCATCCCGGCGGTGCGATGTCTGTCGCCGATCTCCTTGCATGCCTGTTCGGCGCCGAATTGAATTTCTGGCCCAACGCCATCGACGATCCGGATCGCGACCGGTTCGTGCTTTCGAAGGGTCACGCCGCACCGGCGCTCTATGCCATCGGCGCGCATTACGGCTTTTGCGATTCCAAGGCGGCGCTTGGCTTGCGCAAACTTGGCAGCGCCTTTCAAGGTCATCCCCATGTTCTCGATCTCCCCTGGGTCGAGAGCAGCACGGGTTCGCTGGGCCAGGGCTTTTCCGTTGCGCTTGGCATGGCGATGGGTCTCAAGCTCAAGCGCAGTTCGGCGCGCGTCTATACGCTCCTCGGCGATGGCGAATTGCAGACAGGGGAGGTGTGGGAAGCCGCGATGTGCGCCGCCCATCACCAGCTCGACAATCTCTGCGTCATCATCGACTACAACAAGCTGCAGAGCGACAACCGCAATGACGCCATCCTGCGGCTCGAACCTCTGGCAGCGAAGTGGCGCGCCTTCGATTGGGCGATCGCCGAAATCGACGGACACGACATTGCGCAGATCCTCGCGACGTTTCGCAGAGCCGGCGCGACGCACAGTCGCCCCTCGGTGATCATCGCCCACACGATCAAGGGCAAGGGCGTGCCGTTCATGGAGAATATCGCCTCCTGGCACGGCAGTGTGAAGCTGACGCGCGCGCAAGCCGAAGAAGCCTTGCTGGCACTCGGCGCCAATCGAAACGAGATCAAGGAATTCCTGGATGTCGATGGCTGCTGACACCCTGCAACAGATCGGTTCCAGGGCCGTGTCGCTGGACGAGGCGTTCGGGAGAACGCTTGCCGAGCTTGGCGGTGCGTTCTCCAATCTGGTCGTTCTCGATGCCGATAGCGCCGGCGAGACCGGTGCGCATTACTTTCGCAAAAGTCATCCCGAACGATTCCTGCAATTCGGAGTCGCCCAGCAAAACATGATGGCCGCAGCCGGCGGCCTCGCCGCTGTCGGACTTTTGCCGGTGGTCACGACATTTGCGGTGTTCTGCCTGCGCGCAGTGGAGCAGGCGCGCCTCTCCCTCGCCTATTCACGGCGCAACGCCAAAATCGTGGCGAGCCATGCCGGCCTCGACGCGGGCCCGGACGGCGGTTTGGTGCAGGCGTTCGAAGACCTTGCGGCGTTTCGCGCGATTCCCGGCATGACCGTCATCTCGCCTGCCGATCCCGTGGAAACGGCCCTTGCCACGCGCGCCATCCTGGATTTCGACGGTCCCGTTTACATGCGTGCCGGATGCCACGCGGCCAAGCGCCTTTTTGCGGACGACCACCGCTTTGAAATCGGCAAAGGCCGCATCCTGCGCGACGGCAGCGACGTCACGCTCGTCGCCTGCGGCGGGGAAGTGGCGCATGCGCTGGACGCGGCCGAACTGCTGGCAAATGACGGCGTGTCGGCGCGCGTGGTGAACATGGCGACCATCAAGCCGATCGACCGCACACTGTTGGTTCGCTGCGCCGCCGAAACGGGAGCATTCGTCGCTGCCGAAGACCACAATGTGCATGGCGGGCTCGGCAGCGCGGTGGCCGAAGCCCTCGCGCAAATGAGTCCGTGTCCGCTTGAATTCGTCGGCATCAAGGATGTGTTCGGAACGTCCGGAGAGCCTGGAGAGTTGGCGGAGAAGTTCGCCCTGACCGCGCCCCACATCGCACATGCGGCCAAACGCGCCATCGAGCGCAAACGCAATATTGCAGGGCGCCGGAAGAATTTCCGATGACCGGCAGCAATGGCGGGATGGATACTTGATGGGAAAGACGCTGCTCATCCTCTCGGGTGGAATCGAAGCCGTCGATGCCGTTAACCGCGCCAAGGAGCTGGGACACTATGTGGTCGTTTCGGACAGCGACTATCAGGCGCCGGCCGTTGCGATCGCCGATTCCTGCCTGATCGCCGATGTCCATGGCGCGAACGAAACCGCCGCAGCCGCTGAGCGTTTCAGCCGCAAGATCCGCAAGATCGACGGCGTGATCTCAGTTGCCGACGCCGCGCTGACGGCCGCCACTGTGAGCCAGCGGCTTGGCCTTCCCGGACTATCACACGCCACGGCCGAACTTGCCTCTGACAAGCTTGCCCTGAAACGCCGCTTGGCCGAATGCGGGATACCGGTCCCTTGGTGTAGCGAGGTTGATACACCGCAAGCTCTGCAGCGCATCGCCGTGGAGCGCGGACGCGATCTCGTCATCAGGCCGGTCGACGGCCACGGTTCTCGCGGCGCGCAGCGCGTCGCGCAAGTCGCCGATCTGAACAAGGCCTTCCTGTTCGCGCGCGCGCAATCTGCGAGCGAGCGCGTCATGGTCGAACAGGTTCTTGCCGGTCCAAAGGTTTCGACCGCGTCCATCGTGGTCGACGGCACATGCTTCACGCCCGGCCTCTGCGATAGAAACGATGACGATCTCGAGCGCTTTGCGCCTTTCTTCGTGGAAAATGGCGGCGACTTTCCCAGCCGGCTGCCCGAAGCGTTGCAGTCGAAGGTGCGCGATGTCGTGGCGCGCGCGGCCGCCGCGCTCGGCGTGACGCGAGGCACGGTCAAAGGCGAAGTCGTCGTGCATGATGGCGAACCCACTGTGATCGAACTGTCTCCACGCTTGTCGGGAGGCTTCGTTCGCCTCCACACCGGCGTCGATTTCGTCGGCGCAGCGATCAAAGTCGCACTGGGCGAGCCGGTGACGGCCGAGGAACTCGCCCCGAAACAGTCACGCCCCGTCGTTCAGCGCTTCGCGTTTCCAAAAGCCGGTGAAGTCGTTTCAGTGTCAGGCGTCGAGGACGCGCGCAGAATTGCCGGCGTCAGCGACGTCATCGTTAGCGCGAAGCCCGGCGACATCATCCCGTCTGCCGGCGAAGAGCAGCCGTCCGCCGCCATGGTGTTGACGACCGGCGCATCGCACGACGAGGCGCTCAGAGCGGCGAACGACGCGCTTGCCTGCCTGAAGTTCGCCATCAAGTGAACGCGCTCTATTGCGCGGCTTCGTGAGTCGACAAGAACGCGCGGACGTCGGCCGCCGACTGGTCTGCCACTTCTTCCATGGGAATGTGCCCGGTCGCCGGATAGACGATGAGCTTCGAGCCAGGAATTGCGGCTTTCCAGGTATGGGCGGTCTCGACGGGAATCAGGTGGTCCTCCTGGCCCCACAGGATGAGCACGGGCATCTTCAGCGCGCGAATGTGCGCCTTTACGTAGCCATAGTCTTCCCCAGTCTGATTGAACCGCTCGAACGTCGCTTCGCGGGTGCCCTCGAGCAGTGCCATGTCGGTGTAGAGATCGATCATCTGCTCGGTCAGAACGGATTTGCGCACGATCGCCTTGCCGAGGCCTTCGCGCGCCAAGGGCTTGGGATTGGCGTGCGCCATCACTGCTTGCAGCCACGGCATTCGCAGCAATTGGAAGGCGAGCGGGATCCTGTCGCCCATTTTTCCCGGCATGCCGCCGGCATCGACGAGGATGAGTGCCGTGACACGGTCGGGATACATTTCGGCAAAGCGGGCCGCGACCCCTCCGCCCATGGAATTTCCCGCCAAAGCAAATTTTTTGAGACCGATCTTGTCGGCAAATTCTGCGACGAAAACAGCCATGCCTTTCGTCGAGTAGTCATGATTGGGGACTGCGCCCGTCAGGCCGTGACCAGGCAAATCGAGTGACACGACCCGGAAGCGATCCGACAGGTTCTTCGACCAAGCTTCCCAGGTGAAGAGCGAGGCGTTCGAGCCATGCAAAAGCACCAGTGCGGGCGCCGTCGCTGCGCCGCGAATGCGATAATGCGCGCGTGCGCCATCGGGAAGAACCACGAATTGCGACGGCGGCGTCGCGTATTTGGCTTCGAGCGTGGCGCGCGGAATGTCCGCAGCGCTGAGCGCATACGCTGCGATGCCGAGCAAGACGGCGATGACGGCGACAGCAATCAGAAAACGGCGCATACGCCCCCCTGGCTTCATACGAGGCAATGGTATTCGCGAGTCTCTGCGTCAGTCGAGGCAATTCAGCAGGGATTCCTGATTGGGGCGCGCCGCTATCCGGACCTCCTTCATGGTCAGCGGCGCCAAGGCGGAAGCCGTGGCCTGGCTGATGCAGCCGGCGATCATCCGGGTGGCATGCTCTGTCAACCCGGCCTCGTTTAGGCGCTGCACGAAGGCTCGCGCGCTTCTGGGAGAGAATAACAGCACAGCATCGATGCGGTTCGCGACGATCTCTGCGGTGGCATTCGCCGACAATTCGTCGACCGCGATCACGTCATAGAGAATTTCGCTTCGAACCTGGAACCCTGAGGCCGTCAAGGCATCGGCCAGTTTTCCCGGCGCGTCAGCGCCCGCGGCATGCAGCAGTGGGCCCGCTTTGGGCGATGTCCAACTCGGCACCGCTTGCGCCAGCGCGACTGCATCGCCGTCGGCGCTTCTGACTTGATTGAATCCAAGCGCTCGTGCCGCCTGCGCCGTTTGCGGCCCGACCGCGAACACGGGCAAGTCGCGCCGCCCTGTGCGCCGCGCCAGCGCACGCATGCCATTGGCGCTGGTCGCCAGGATTGCTTGCTCGCCCGTCAAGTCGATCTCCGCTCCGTGCCGAAACTCGACGCGCAGGAGTGGTGCGACGACGACTTCGTGACCGCGTGCGGCAAGCAGAATCTGAATCTCAAGCGCATCGTCGAGCGGCCGCGTCACCAGCACGCGCATCAGAGGGCGAGCCATTGGGCGACACGCGGCCTGAGCGCCAGGCCGCAGTCGCGACCGGCCTTCTCCGCCGCTTCGCGGGGGTTGTGCCCAAGCTGGACCGTGAATCCAGTCGTCGCGCTGCCGCTTCCATCCGGCGACAGCACTTCGCCGCGAAAGGAGAGCGTGGCGCCTTCGAGCTGCGCAAGACCGGCAATCGGTGTGCGGCATGAGCCGTCGAGCGCTGCCTGGAACGCGCGCTCGCAAAGGAGTGCGAGCTCGCTCGGCTCGTCGTTCAGGAAGGCGAGTTCTTCACGTGCAAAAGTGTCGGCCTCGCGGATTTCAATGCCGATGACGCCTTGCCCGAGCGATGGCAGCCAGTCGGACGCGGAGAGAATCTCCGTCGCGCGCGCTTCGACGCCGAGACGCTTCAATCCGGCATAGGCAAGCAAGACCGCATCCATTTCCCCCGCATCGAGCTTGCGCAATCGCGTGTCGACGTTGCCGCGCAGAAGCACCAGTTCCAGGTCGGGGCGCCGCCTTGCCACCTGTGCCTGGCGCCGGACCGAACTCGTTCCAACGCGCGCCCCGATGGGAAGTTCGGCAAAGGTTCGGGCCCTGTGCGAAACGAACGCTTCGCGTGGATCCTCGCGTTTGAGGAAGGCAGTCAGTACGAGGTCGGCCGGCAATGCCGTCGGCACGTCCTTCATGGAATGAACGGCAAGGTCGATCTCGTCACGCAACAACGCGTCTTCGAGTTCCTTGACGAACAACCCCTTGCCACCTGAGTCGGCCAGCGAGCGATCCTGGATGCGATCGCCGCTTGTCTTGAGAATGACGAGATCGCAAGCGCGCCCGTGTCCAGCAAGCGCTGAACGGACCAATTCGGCCTGCACCAGCGCCAGCTTCGAGCCGCGCGTACCAAGGCGAAGTGTGCGATTTTGCGGCATGGCGCCAAAGGGTTTAGAGGACGGGCGCAACCCTGGCAAAGGCCGCGTCGCCTTGCGCGCACTCACGGTATTGGGCATCGAGACGAGCTGCGACGAAACCGCGGCAGCAGTGGTACGCGGGGGTGCGCCCGGCCCCGGTACCATCCTCTCCAACATTGTCTTCAGCCAGCTCGAAGAACATCGGCCCTATGGCGGCGTCGTTCCCGAAATCGCGTCGCGCGCCCATGTCGAGAAGATCGACGCCATCGTGGTCGAGGCACTGCGCGCGGCTGGCGTCGGACTAGACGATGTGGACGCTGTCGCCGCGACGGCGGGTCCGGGCTTGATCGGCGGCGTCATGGTCGGGCTGACGACGGCCAAGGGCTTGGCGCTGGCGGCGCAAAAGCCGCTCATTGCCATCAACCATCTCGAGGCGCACGCGCTGACCGTCAGACTGACGGAAGGGGCGGACTTTCCCTATCTCCTGCTTCTGATCTCGGGCGGACATTGTCAGCTTCTGGGCGTCGAAGGCGTGGGAACGTTTCGCCTTTACGGAACCACGATCGACGATGCCGTGGGCGAAGCCTTCGACAAGACGGCAAAATTGTTGGGCCTGCCCTATCCCGGCGGCCCGAACATCGAAGCCCTGGCGAAAAAGGGGAATGCGAAGCGCTACCTTCTGCCGCGTCCGATGCGTGGGCGCGACGGCGCAGATTTCTCCTTTTCAGGATTGAAGACTGCGGTCCGCCAGCTCGTGCAAAATGACGACGTGAATGCCTCCGACGTTGCGGCTTCCTTTCAAGCAGCCGTGATCGACATCCTGGTCGAGCGCACGGCCTCGGCGATGGCGATGTTTCGATCCGACTTTCCACATGCGCGCGACGCGGCGTTCGTCGTCGCGGGCGGCGTGGCCGCGAACGGCGCGATCAGGCAGGCGTTGGGCGAATTGGCATCCCGCGAAGGCTTTGAGAAAAAAATACCCCCGCCCGGACTTTGCACGGACAACGCCGCGATGATCGCCTGGGCGGGGGTAGAAAAAGGCCAACTGGGTTATTTCGACGGCATTGGGGTATCGCCGAAGGCCCGTTGGCCGCTTGCCGGAACGCCGCGCGGGGGGAGCGGAGGCGCGCCGGCCAAGGCTTGAACGGCTCCTTAGATGGTCACGAACTGTGCGAAGGTCAGAAAGCCTGCCAGAACCAGGACGGCTCCGGTGAACAGGTTGTCGACCAGGCTGTTAAGTCCGGAATGCTCGATCGGAACCAGACGATTGATATGGGTCATGACTCGTACTCCTCTTGGTCTGACCGAGCAGTGCGCCCACGCCCCATTCGGTCTGAATTTGGTTGGGCGACATCGCCCGACGAGAGGGATATAGGGTGCAGATGTTTGCTTTCAATGAACGAATTGAAAAGTATTTAGCATTTACATATTGTTTTTTGACGTATAACTGTCTGGAATATATAGACATTTGTGCGTTGCAGCAAGAAGCTATGCGCTGAGGACATAGGGGGAACTCGTCCGCTGTGAGGATCGCCACTTGGAACATCAACTCCATCCGGCACCGGATTGGGCTGGTCTCGCGGTTCCTCAGGGAGCACCAGCCGGACGTCCTGGCATTGCAGGAAACCAAGGCCGAAAACGCGCAGTTTCCAAGCGAAGCTCTGAAAAAGCTGGGTTATGTCCACCAGGCCATCAATGGCCAGAAGGCCTACCACGGGGTCGCCATCCTCTCGCGCATCCCCTTCCGCGAGACCGAGGCAATCGACTTTTGCCGCGAAGGTCATGCCAGGCATGTCAGCGTCACGCTCGAGAACGGCGTCGAACTCCACGATTTCTACGTGCCCGCGGGAGCCGATGTCCCCGACCCGATCAAAAACCCGAAATTCGCCCACAAGCTCGACTTCATGCGCGAAATGGAAAAGCGCTTCGCCAGACGCAAAGGCAGATCCGACGATCGCGTGGTCATCGTCGGCGATTTCAACGTCGCCCCGCTGGAGCACGACGTCTGGAGTCACAAGCAGCTTTTGGACGTCGTCAGTCACACGCCGGTTGAAACCGATCTTTTAAGCGAGGTGAAAGCCGCCTTCGAGTGGATCGACGTGACACGCGAATTCGTGCCGCATGACGAGAAGAGCTATTCCTGGTGGAGTTATCGCGCCATCGACTGGGAAGCCTCAAACCGCGGCCGCAGGCTCGATCACATCTGGGTCAGCCAAGCCTTAAAGAGCGGGCTGAAGTCGCAGGCGATCATCAGCAAGATGCGCGGCTGGCAGAAGGCCTCGGATCACGTGCCGGTGATCGCGGAGATCGACGTTTAAGCGGGCTTTGCCGCGTCCGGCCGCTTCAAAGGCGAGATCATGATCGTGGCGGTCGAAGTGGCGACGACCTTGCCGTCTTCGCGCGCCAACGTCGCTTCGAGAAAATTGATGGTTCGGCCGCGCTTGATGACTTTGGCTTCGGCGACATGGCGTCCGGCCGCGCCTTGATTGAGATAGCTGACTTTCATTTCAAGCGTCGGCGCGATTTCGCCCCATTTGGCGATGAAGCCGGCCGCAACGGCGAGAACATCGTCCATCACGCAGGCGATGGCGCCGCCATGCAACGCACCGAAGCGGTTGAAATGCGACTCTCCCAGATCGTAGCCGATCTTCACCCAGCCTTCCTCGACATCGACTTCGAGCAGTTCCTGGTTCAGCCAGGCCGAACACGGCGCAGCGCGCTTGAAGATAGCTTGGACGTTAGGGGGAAATTCGTCGGCTTTGGACTTGTCGATGACGCGGCGCATGGCTCTCTTCTGCTATAGCAAGGCGCCATCCTGCATGAACCCCAACGGGAAACACAAATTGCGCATCGCCTTCATTCGCCACGGCCCAACCCAATGGAATGGTGAAGGCCGTCTCCAAGGCCAACAAGACATTCCGCTGAGCGAGGCGGGACGGCTCAAGATGTCGGCCTTGCGCCCGCCGGCCGGGTTTGAGTCTGTACGCGCCTTTGTGAGTCCGCTCTCGCGTGCACGGGAAACGGCTCGGTTGCTGGGTCTGGCGAACGCGGTGGTCGATGAGCGCTTGAGCGAACATGGCTGGGGGAGCTGGGAAGGCTTGACCCGCGAGGAGATTCTGGCCCGCGATGGCCAAGACGCATTCGAGCGGGCAGGGCGCGGCATCGATTTTACCCCTTTTGACGGGGAGAGCACGCGCGAACTCGTGGCGCGCGTCGGCGCGTTCCTGCGCGACGTCGCGAAGGACGAAGGCGATGCGATCGCCATTGCTCACCGCGGCATCCTGCGCACGGCTTATACGCTGGCGACAGGCTGGGACATGGCAAGTCCGATGCCTGCGAAACTCGACCTCTCCTGCGCCCTCATCCTCGCACTCACGCGCGACGGAAAGGCGGAGATCTCCGCGTTGAACGTTCCGCTCAGATCCAGAATGGCTTCAGGCGCTTGAATTCGCGCCAGGTCCGCATCGCCCGGCGCGCGAGACGTTTTTCGCGTGCCTTGTACCAGCCGATGACCGCGCCTTTGGCAAAACTCAATTCCGGGCCGTCGCCGATGAGCGCCAGCACGCTCGCAACACCGTGGGCATCGTTCGCAGCGCCCAACTCGTCCAAGAGACCTTTCAGGGCCTTGATGTATGTCTTCGTCCGTTTTTTGGGGTAGAGCGGAGAAAAGAATTCGGCCGCATAGCGAAACTTCTTGAGGGCGATGCGCAGCTTGTGCGTGCGAGCATCATAAGAGCCATGCGCGCGCTTGCCGCGCTTCCTGGCCTCAGCGTACAGCGCATCGAGCGCGCGGCGGGAGAATTTCCCTATTCGCGCGGCAGTGCCGGGCAGCGTTTCGGCCACGGCTGCGACTTCGTTCAAGAACAAGCCAAATTCGGGATTCTGAATTTCTGCGATGGCGTCGTCCCAGGCTTCGCCGCGGGCGTGGCGAAGTGCGAGCTTGAGCGCGGCAAACGATTCGTGCTCAGCAAACTTGTGCGCGATCGGCGGCAGAAGCTCGCTGGAGAAAACGTCGAGGTCGCGCGACGGCCCCAGAGCATTGGCCAACCTTCGGCCGCGTTTGCCTAGAGTTTTGAATTCCGGTGTGTCGGCACCAAAGGACTTGAGCGCCATTTGCAGGCGGCGAAGACCGACACGGATTTGATGAATGCCGCGCGGCTCGTGGGCACGGATGGCCGGCGCATTGCCGCCGACTTGCGCCAGGCATTCGAGAACGGTGGCACGGAAGGCTTCTTCGATCGACATGCGCCGGGTGAGGCGCACGCGGCGTGCCGTCACCGCGCGGGCGTTGGAGACGCCGTGCGCCGGCCGATAGGAGCGAACGATGGCGACGCGCGGTTCTTCCATGGAGGCATCATTCCTCACCCAAGGCGAACCGGCAATCCCGCCTGCGCCAACGCGCGCTTGGCGTCTGCGATCGTGACCTCGCCGAAGTGGAAAATCGACGCCGCCAGGACGGCGCTGGCATGCCCGTCGCGCACGCCCGCCACGAGATCATCGAGTTTTCCTACTCCGCCGGAGGCGACGACAGGCACACTGACCGCATCGGCAATCGCGCGTGTCAAAGATGTGTCATATCCGGCCCGTGTCCCGTCGCGGTCCATGGAGGTGAGAAGGATTTCGCCCGCCCCATACTCTGCGAGTCTCTGTGCGTGCGCGACGGCGTCTATCCCCGTGGCGTTGCGGCCGCCATGCGTGAAGACCTCGAAGGGAGGGGTGTTGTGATTGTGCGTGCCTTGCTTGGCATCGATTGCGGCGACGATGCATTGGCTGCCGAACTTCCTGGCCGCTTCGCGCACGATTTCGGGGCGGCGCACGGCTTCCGTGTTGATCGCGACCTTGTCGGCGCCGGCCAGCAAGAGCGCGCGGATATCGTCGAGCGTGCGCACGCCGCCGCCGACGGTCAGCGGCATGAAACAGACATCGGCCGTGCGGCGCACGACGTCCAGCAAGGTGCCGCGCTGCTCGTGGCTTGCCGTGATATCGAGAAAGCAGAGTTCGTCCGCGCCCGCCGCATCATAGATCATGGCCTGCTCGACGGGATCGCCGGCGTCGCGCAATTGTTCGAACTTGATCCCCTTGACGACGCGGCCGTCCTTCACATCCAGACAAGGAATGACGCGGATCTTCAGCATCAGCGCCGTCCCATGCGGGCGAGTGCCGCGATGTTGAAAAGCGCGCGCGCCGTCACCGTTTCGGGCGTCACGCCCGTCGTCTTGCACAGAGCTTCGGTTTCCAGGAGCAGGTCGAGTGCATCGGCCAGGCGTGGGGAATCCCAGCTGTTGAGCTGAAGCCTGAACGATGCCGCGCGCATGAAATGAACCGGGGGCCGCAGCTTGCGCATGGCCCCGTCGGCGGTTTCGCCCTTGTCCATATCGGCCCGCGCGAGCGCGAGCTTTTGGAAATGCGACATCGCCATGCGCACGATCCCGACCGGTGAACTCGCAGCCAGCCAGAGACGTTCGAGCGCGATGTCGAGCCGCTTCAGCTCGCCTTCGCCGGCCGCGTCGAGCGCCTCTTCGCTGCGCACTTCGGCTTCGTCGCCGAGCACGGCGCGGACATCGTCGAGCGTCACTTCCTTTTGCCCATGCGCGTAGAGAGCGAGCTTCTCCAATTCGCGCCGTGTGACGCCGCGGTCGGAGCCCAGGCGCGCTGCCGCATAGTCGAGCGCGTCGGGCGTGATGGCGAGACCTTCGGCCTTGAGCGCGCTGCGCACCACATCGGGTAGATCGCGCGCCGTGTCGCCATAGCAGGCGATGGAAGCCGCATTGTCCGCCGCTTCGAAGACGCGGCGGATGGCGGCGCTCTTCGAAAGATCGCCGCCTTCGACGACAATCAACGCGTCGCCGGCAGGTGCGTCGAGAAACTCTTCGAAGAGTTTGGCCAGGCTGTTGCCGCCACCGCGCACGCGCACGACGCGCCGCCCGCCCAGCATGGCAATCGCGGCCGCTTCGTCGAACAATCGTGCCGGGTCGGCGGCCAGGACACCGTCATCCAGATCGGCGACCAGAAACGGATCCTTGAGGTTCGGAACGATCGCTTGAATCAGCGTTTCGGCACGTTCGCGCACCAGGCCTTGGTCCGGACCGAAAATGAGTGCCGCGACCAGGTTCTTCGGCGGGTGGGTGAGCGTGCGCTCGATGCTGGCGCCCTTGACTTCGGTCATCGCTTTGAAAAGTAGACGTTGAGATCGAAGCGGATTCGGTTCGCGATGTCTTGCGCCGCACGCTTGTCGGCGTCCTGTTGCGCTATCTGCGTCCCATAGTTGGCACTCGGCGAAGAGGGCAGGACGTTATAAGCGGAGAGACCGGTTTCCGTGCCCTTGGTCACGACGTGACCGGCCGCGTCGAAGAGTTCGTACGTCACCGTGAGGGTGTCGTTGAAGCGGGTGATCGTGGTGTTCTTTTGTATATCGTTTTGCAGCGCGATGCCCTGCGTCGTCTGGGTCAGGCCGAGCTTCAGACGATACGATGCGCCGCCCGGCGTGCCGGGGCCGTCGAGCAAGTCGATCATGGTGTTGCGCAATTCGTAGCCGATGCGTTCGGGCACCGGCTCGACATAGATCGATGCGAGCGTCTCCTTCATGTCGCTGTTCATGCCGCCATAGAGCGGATGAAAGCCGCAACCGTAGAGCAGCAAGAGAGCGCCGATGAGCGTTGCGCGTCTCATGCAACGACGTTCACGATGCGGTTCGGCACGACGATCACTTTCTTCGGTGCCTTGCCCGCGAGCGCACGAATGACGCCATCGCGAGCAAGGGCCGCGTTCCTGACCGTCTCTTCGTCGGCATCGGCGGCGACGGTGACTTCGTCGCGCCGCTTGCCGTTGACCTGGATGGCGATCGTGATCGACTCGGCGTGCGTCAGCTCCGCGTCGAATTTCGGCCAGGGCGTTGCGACGACCATGGCCTTGTGGCCAAGCGCTTCCCAGCAGGTTTCCGCCAGATGCGGCATCATCGGGCCGACCAAAAGCACCAAAGCCTCCAGCGCTTCGCGGCGCACCGCGCCCGACGTCGCGTCCGCAGCCTGGATGGTGTTGGCCAGGGAATAGAGCTGTGCCACCGCGCGATTGAAGCGCAGATGCTCGAGATCGTCGGTGACCGCGGCAATGGCGCGATGCGTCGCACGGCGCATTTCGAGATCAGGGCCGTTCACTTTGCCGATCGCCGTTCCGGGCGGCGGCAAATCGCTCGCCTCCGTTACCAGGCGATGGATGCGCTGGATAAAGCGCCAGCAGCCTTCAGCGCCGGATTCCGACCAATCGACATCGCGTTCGGGCGGCGAGTCGGAGAGCATGAACCAGCGAATGGTGTCGGCGCCGTAGACATCCACGATCACTTCCGGCGCCACCACATTCTTCTTCGACTTCGACATCTTGATCGAAGGTCCGATCGTGACCGCCTGGTTGGTGCCTCTGCGGATGGCCGTTCCGTCGCTGCGTTTGTCGACTTCCTCCGGCAGCAACCAGTTGCCGTCCTGATCCTTGTAGGTTTCGTGACACAGCATGCCTTGCGTGAACATGCCCGCGAACGGCTCGTCGATGTTGGTGTAGCCGAGCTTCTTCATCGCGCGCACGAAGAAGCGCGAATAGAGAAGGTGCAGAATCGCATGCTCGATCCCGCCGATATATTGATCGACCGGCAACCAGTAATTCGTCGCGTCGCGATTGATCGGCTCCTTGGCATGCGTGTCGCAAAACCGCGCGAAGTACCACGACGAATCCACGAACGTGTCGAGCGTATCGGTGTCGCGCATCGCTTCGCCACCGCAGGACGGACACGTCGTGTGCTTCCAGAGCGGATCATGGTCGAGCGGATTGCCGTGAACTGCGAAATCGATCGTATCGGGCAACGTCACGGGCAGATCTTTCTCGGCAACCGGCACCACGCCGCATCTGGCGCAATGGACCATCGGGATCGGACAGCCCCAGGGCCGCTGACGCGAGACCAGCCAGTCACGCAGGCGATAGTTGATCGTGCGCTTGCCAACGCCGCGTGCCTCAAGGCGCGAGGAGACCTCGTTCTTGGCCTGATCCACGTCGAGCCCATCGAGAAAGCGCGAATTGGCGAGTCGGCCGGGGCCGACATACGCCTCGCTCTCGATCGCGAAGGATTTCGGATCCGCGCCCTCCGGAATGACGACCGGCAGGACGGGGAGCCTGTATTTGCGCGCGAATTCCAGATCGCGCTGGTCATGCGCGGGACAGCCGAAGATCGCGCCGGTGCCATAGCCCATCAGCACGAAGTTGGCGACCACCACCGGCAGCTTCCACTCAGCGTCGAAGGGATGGGTGGCCGTCAGCCCCGTGTCGTAGCCCATCTTCTCGGCGGTTTCGATATCGGCTTCGGCCGTGCCGATGCGTCGACATTGGACCACGAATTCCTGCAGCGTCGCATCCTTCTTCGCCAAGTCCTCCGTCAACGGATGATCGGGCGAGAGCGCGACGAAGCTCGCGCCGAACAACGTATCCGGGCGCGTCGAGAACACGTCCAGTGTCTCGCCATTCGACAAGTCGAATGCAAAACGCAGGCCTTCGGAACGACCAATCCAGTTGCGCTGCATGACGCGCACTTTTTCCGGCCAGCGATCAAGCGTCTCGAGCCCGGCCAGGAGATCGTCGGCGAAGGCGGTGATGCCGAAGAACCATTGCGACAGCTTGCGCCGTTCCACCGGCGCGTTCGAGCGCCAGCCACGACCGTCGATCACCTGCTCGTTGGCGAGGACGGTCATGTCGACCGGATCCCAGTTGACGTCGGCTTCGCTGCGATGAACGAAACCCGCCTTGTAGAAATCGAGGAACAGCTTCTGCTGATGCTTGTAATAGTCCGGATCGCAGGTCGCGAACTCGCGGGACCAGTCGAGCGACAGGCCCATCAGCTCGAGCTGAGCCTTCATCAAGACGATATTGTCGTAGGTCCATTTGCGCGGATCGACGTTCATCGCGCGCGCGGCGTTTTCCGCCGGCAGACCGAAGGCGTCCCAGCCCATCGGATGCAGAACGTTGTAGCCCTGCGCACGACGGAATCTGGCGATCACGTCGCCCATGGTGTAGTTGCGAACATGACCGATATGGATGCGTCCCGAAGGATAGGGAAACATCTCGAGCACGTAACATTTCGGTTTGGAGGAATCGGTCGGCGTGACGAAGGCGCCAGCGGCCTTCCAGGCCTGCTGCCATTTTTGTTCCGCTTCCTTGGCGTTGTAACGCGCCATCGTCGCTTGATCCTTCCGGTGCCGGATCTTCGGGCGCTGAGGCCTCCGGCACGGATCAGGCTACAGCGATTTGCACCTTCTAGCTGCCTCCGCTGGCAAGTCGAAGCTCGCGGGCGCGCGTCAGTATGGCATCTTCGAGCTTGATCGCCGTGTCGGGGGCGACCTGGGCGTCGGCCCAGCCGTCCGCGGATTTGGTCTGGCGGAAGACGGCAACCTTCAAACCATCGGCGCGAAGATTGCGATCGAGGATATAGACCGTGACCTTCATCCGTTCCGTCGGGGCCTCGGGCGCCGAATACCACTCGGTGATCACGACGCCTCCGAACGGATCGGCCGAGGCAAGCGGTATGAACGACAGTGTGTCGAGCGTGGCATGCCAGAGATAGGAATTCACGCCCAGAGTCCGGCCGCCGCCCGCGGAGATCGCGGTCGAACCGGCAGTCGTGTCGGGCATCGCGTTGTCGGAGTCGCAGCCGGCCAACGTCAAGGCCAGCGCCAGAACAATCAGAATCCGCATTGGGCCGCTTTCGTTCTTAGGACGCCTGGACGGCGTCTCTCGCGCGTCCCCCCTGACGCGGGCTTATACGTGGCCCTCCGAAAGCGTGCAATGTCGAAGGCTGCCGCAATGTCTGTCGCTCACCGTTCGAGGTCTTTGCAAACTGCGGCGAAGCGTGGGACATCCACACCCGCAGCGACGACGGACCCGCACGCCGGCCTCGCAGCTTCACCCAAGACGTTGGGATCACATGTCGATGAAATTTTGCGCGCTGGCTGGTGCAGCGGGTGTCCTTCTGCTGGTGTCATTTCCGGTCCGAGCCGCCTCCTGGGACGATTGGAACATTTCGCCGTTGAGCGGGAGCCTTGGAGACCTCAACTACTCCGTCGGAGGCCAAGCTTACGGCAGCGCGTACTGGGCCGACCAACCGGCAGCGCCCGGTCTGGACCGATCAGGTGTCACGGGCGCGGCGTCGCTCAACGCGCGACTTCAGCGCGACTATGACAGCGGTCTGTCGCTGGCCCTCAAGGGGACGTTCGAGATCTATCACGATCAGCTTTCGGGCGATAACTATGGCAGCGACCTTGTCCAGAAGGTTTATGGTTCGGTGCAGACGGGACTGGGGCGTGTTGATATCGGAATGTCCGACGGTGCGGCCTATGCACTGTCCATCACCGGGCCGACGGTAAATCCCGAAGTCACGATCGACAACTCGAACGCCACGTTCTTTCGCGATCCGACAACTGGACGGGCATTCACGAATGTCTTCGGACTGAATAGCGCGGTCGAATCGTCGCTGAACTTCGCCAAGGTTTCCTATTTCAGTCCGCGCCTCTTCGGCGTGCAAATCGCAGGTTCCTTTACTCCCTCGCAAGGAAAAGACGTCCTGCCGTTTCTCAATTCCGGTCCCCATGTCGCTGATCGGCAAACCGATCTGTGGGAAGCCGCGATCAACTACAGCAACACGTTCGGTCAACTGACGTTCGGCCTCTATGGTGGCTTCATCTTCGGCCATGACGCCGCCAAAACGGTGGGCCACAAAGGCCTGACCGATTGGGGCGTGGGCAGCGAGCTCGACTGGAGCATCAACGACGATATGAAATGGTCGTTCGGCGGCGCCTATCGCGAAGCCAACACCTACGCGTTCAACATCGACAATGCCGGCAGCAATACAAAGAGCCTGCATCTCAGCACGACGATCAGTTATGGCTCCTGGAGCGCGGGGTTCGAGTTCGGCAATGGCCGCAGCGATGGCCTTCTGGCTGCACCGACGCTGGGCACGCATGCCTTGTTGGTCGATGCCGCCTATGCGCTGAACACCAATCTGCAACTGAGCGCCGGCTGGCAAAAACTGAACTACAGCCGCAACGCCGGCGTTTTCTACAATGGCGCACCCATAATCAGCATGGACGCCGTCTTCCTGCACGCCGTGTTAAATATTTAAGGCAACAGCGCGCCGATTGCGGCGACGCCTGCGAAGCCGTGCAGCAGCGAAGCGTTTTGTGCCGTCACGCCGCCCAGCGCATAGACCGGGATGCGGAGCGCGCGGGCCATTCGATTGGCGCGCACCGGTTTGTGCGCCGACGTTTCGCCATGCGAGTGCGTAGGAAAGACAGGTGACAGGAACACAGCATCGAGAAACGGCCTGGTACTGGCGTGATGCAAGCCATGCGCTGCGACTGAGAGAAACCAGCGCGGGCGCAAAGCCCGCCAGTGCACCGCGAGATGCGCATTCGCTTCCGACAGATGCAAGCCGTCTGCCCCAGAACGCGAAACCAACGGCGCATCGTTGGCGATCAGCACGATGAGGCCGCGCGAATGCGCCACAGCGACGATCGCATGCGCCAAGCGGCAACGACGTTCGTCCTCGCGCGAGCGCACCACCACAAGCGCGCCGCGCGGCAGAATTCGCACGGCCTGAAGCGGATCAGCCACACGGTCATCGTCGATCATCAGCGCCAGGAACGGCACGCGGCCAAAATACGCCGAGCGCGCGTTGAGATGCGCGGCTGCGCTTGCTAGCCTTCTGCGCGCCAAACTGTTCGGCACATGTCACCTGAACAAATCAACGAGAACTTGTCGCACATTGTCGCGCGCATCGAAGCCGCGCGAAAGGCGGCTGTTAAGCCGGCCTCCGCGACGACGCTGGTCGCCATCACCAAAACACATCCAGCGGAAACGATTTACCCCGCCCTGATTGCCGGACAGCGGATATTCGGCGAAAACCGGGTCCAGGAAGCCAAGGCCAAATGGGGCGCCATCCGTTCGGATTATCCCGACATCGAGTTGCATCTGGTCGGGCCGCTGCAAACCAACAAGGTTCGCGACGCCTTGGCTCTGTTCGATGCCATCCAGACCCTTGATCGCCCCAAGCTGGCCGACGCGCTCCGCGCCGAAATGGATCGCACGGAGCGAACGCCGTTCCTCTTCGTGCAGGTCAACACCGGCGAAGAGCCGCAGAAGTCGGGCGTGTTGCCACGCGGGGCCCCCGCACTCATCGCGCATGCCCGGGCACTTGGATTGCCGCTGAAAGGGCTGATGTGCATTCCGCCCGCGAGCGAAAACCCTGCGCCACACTTTGCCCTGTTGCGCAAGCTCGGCGAGGAACACGATCTGCCGCTTCTCAGCATGGGGATGAGCGACGATTTCGAAATCGCGATCCGCTTCGGCGCCACGCATGTGCGGATCGGCAGTGCGATCTTCGGTGAGCGTCTCAAGGCATGATGGTGATCGAATCCGCCGGCGCGAGCATGCTGACGATCTTCAAAAGATCGTCCCGTGCGAGCGCGATGCAACCCTCCGTCGGCGCAAAGTCCGGACGCGCAACATGCAGAAAAATGGCACTGCCGGCACCGGGAACGACAGGCGCGTCGTTGAACCCGGGAACGACGAATAGGTCATACAGGCCATCCTCACGCCACAGCGTCTCTGTGCTCGCGCCATAAGGCCGCTTGACCCGCCGATTGTAGTAAGGATCGAGCGGCGCGTCGCACCAACCGTCATCGGCCTCGATCTTGGCGACTGGCAATCCCGTTGGCGGACAGGCGAGGCGATCGGCGCGATAAAAGACCGACCGGAGCGGAAATGTGCCGACCGGTGTCACGCCGTCGCCCTCGCCTCGTTTGACACCAATTCCGTTGACGCCGACCGCCGCGCGAAACCGATCGCGGCCGCACTGCAGGACAGCGCCTGCACCCCTTTGCCGAACGATGAGATCCATGCGTAACAAGACTAGCGCAGTCCGCACAATTCGCGCAGTGGCGCTAAAACAAGTGCCCCGCTCTTTGCGCCTTGGTGCGCAAATACTGCCGATTGTGCACATTGTCGGGAAAAGCGTGTTTGACGCGGCCGACGACCTTGACGCCAGCCTGTTTCAGGCCGTCGACTTTGCCGGGATTGTTGGTCAACAACCGGACGGACTTGTAGCCGAGCAGAGCAAGCATGCGCGCCGCGATGCCATAGAGCCTTTCGTCAGCCTCGAAGCCCAACCTTGCATTCGCGTCGATCGTGTCAAAGCCCTGGTCCTGGAGCCGATAGGCGCGCAATTTGTTGATCAGGCCGATGCCGCGGCCTTCCTGTGCGAGATACAGAAGAATGCCGCCGCCGGCTTTCGAGAGCGTCTCGATTGCGCCGCGAAGCTGCGCACCGCAATCACACTTGAGCGAACCGAGAAGATCGCCCGTGAAGCACTCCGAATGCAGACGCGTGAGGGCCGGCTTTGCGGTAGGCGGCGCGTTGATCACGATGGCATAATGCTCGGGCCCGCCGTCCGCGGGACGGAACGAGACAAGCTCCGTCTTCTCGGCGCCTTCAAGCGGCACATGCGCGCGCGCGACAATCTTCAGTGTGCGGACAATCTCATCGTCATAGGCGAGAATGTCTTGGCGCGAAAGTTGCCCGGCGGACGTCGCCCGATCTTCGGCGCCAACGAGAACCGCAGGCAAGAGGCCGGCTAGCTTTGCGAGCTTGATCGCGGCGCCATAAGTGCTGGGCAGTGCGGTTCTTTCCGCCGCGAAGGGGCCTTTCAATGGAAAGGAGAGATCGTCGGTGGGGTCGGCGATGGCGCGCAGTTGCGCCGCGTCGAGCCCCGCATCGACCTTCAGCGCAACGACATCGGGTGTGTAGAGCCTGATCTTGAGCGTGTTGGCGCGCGCATGGGTAAGCACGAGAAAGACGGCCCCGCTCGACGCGCGCCGCATCGCCCTCAGACCAGCATCCGTTACAGTTTCGACAGATTGAACCGTGACCGCTCGGCGTTTGTCGCGGATCACAATCGCTTGACCGCGCCGCAGCGCGTCGACGCCGACAATTACGCGGTCGACCGGCGAAGTCCGGGACTGTCTTGCGGTCTTTGGCCGGCGACTGGTGGACTTGCTCATGTCCAATCCACATACACCGTCGTCCAAAAACCGGGTAGAGTTCGCGACGCCCCCTTGATCCGGACCCCTCTTCGACATGGCCAGTACCAAGCGTGTTCTTCTTGTCGATGACGATACCATGCTGCGCACATCCCTGGCCGAGCAATTGACCAGTGCCGGCGCCTATAGCGTGGCGGAAGCCGCCAATTGCGAGGAAGCGCGTACGCGTGCCGGCGAAGGTCTCTTCGAATTCATCATCCTTGATGTCGGCCTGCCCGATGGCGACGGCCGCGAGCTCTGCTCCTGGTTACGCGGCAGCGGCGTAACCGCGCCGATCATTCTGCTTACCGCTGCCGATACCGATCAGGATACGATCGAAGGCCTGAAATCGGGCGCCAATGACTATGTCGCGAAGCCGTTTCGCTTTGCCGTATTGATGGCGCGCATCCACGCGCATCTGCGCAGCCACGGACAGAACGAAGACGCGGTCTATCGTATCGGTCCCTATACGTTTCGCCCCAGTGCGAAAGTCCTGCTCGACGTCAACAGCAAGAAGATTCGCCTGACGGAAAAGGAAACCAACATTCTCAAATTCCTTTACCGCTCGGGAGAGACGGTGCCGCGCGAGACGCTCTTGCATGAGGTGTGGGGCTACAATCCGGCAGTGACGACGCACACGCTGGAGACTCACATCTATCGTCTGCGCCAGAAGATCGAGGTCAGTCCCGGTCAGGCCCGGATCTTGGTGACCGAGAGCGGCGGCTACAGGTTGATGCCCTGACCGGCCTGCACTAGTTTGTTCCCCTTCCGTTTCGGCATTGGAGGTGCGCGAAATTAGTGTTCGTTGTCACCTAATGGGGAGAGACTATCTGTCACTTCGACATAGAACCCGCCCTTAAGGAGGGCACTGGATATGCGTAACCCCACCCGTTCCATGCTGGTCGGCGCCGCGGTTGCGGCCCTCCTGGTCTTGCCGGCCGCCGGCGCCGATACGGGCTGGGTCACCTGGCCGACCAAGAGCTTCGACAGCAAAGGCCTTCGAATCACCGACGTGGTCGGCGACGTCCGCGTCACCGTTCAAGACGGACCGATGAAAGTCGACGTCTCCGGCAGCAAGGAGCTGGTTGGCGGACTGACCGTCAAGAAAGAGGGCGATTCCCTCATGATCGATGGCTCGGGCAATGTTTCTTATTCGGTCTGGGACTGGCGGAAGTGGTTCGATTTCTCCCACATCCACGACGACTACAACCAGGGACATTTGCTGATCAAGGTAACGGTGCCAAAGGGTACGCCAATCAAGATCTCCGATCTGATCGGAAACGCTGCAGTCGGAGATACCTATGGCCCGATCAGCCTGGAATCCGTTGCGTCGGATGCGACCATCGGGAAGGTGAGCCAGGCCAATGTCTCGCTGGGCGGTTCGGGCAAAATTGCCATCGCGGACGTGGCCGGCGAGCTGAAACTGGAAATCGCCGGCTCCGGACGCATCACGTCGGGACATGCCGGATATGTACGCGCCGACATCGCGGGTTCCGGCGACGCGCAGCTTGGAACGATCGCCGGCGGCGTGAACATCGACATCGCAGGCTCGGGCGATTTCACCGCTGCGCGGGTGAACGGCCCGGTGCATGTCGATATTGCAGGTTCCGGCAATGTGAAGATCGCCGATGGCGTCGCCGATCCGTTGAAAGTGGACATTCTGGGTGCGGGCGATCTCTATTTCGGCGGTACCGCGGTCAATCCCAGCATCAGCGCGATGGGCTCGGGCAATGTGCGCCTCAAGTCCTATCGCGGAAAGCTCTCCAATGACGGGATGGCCGACGTCCAGGTGGGGGGTGTGGCCCCGCCGACGCCACCGACGCCGCCGACACCACCCACACCGCCGACAGCCCCGCGCCCACCGCATGCGCCAACGCCGCCGCACCATTCCGACGATGACGACGACAATTGAACGGCGACGCCGCGGCTTAGATGTTTAACGCCCGTTAAGAATTGGCGCCTAGAACCGGCCCCGAGGTCGGCCAATGGCTCGAAATCCAAGGCAAAATTCCCGCGACGATCCGCGCTGGCAGGACGAAGACCGCATCGCACCGCCGTCGCGGCGCAAGAGGCGCCGGGTCTGGCCCTATGCGGCGCTGCTGCTTCTGGCCTGGGGCCTGATTTTCGGAGCCGTCTTCTGGTCGCACTTTCTGTCGGATTTGCCGGACGTCAACAAACTTCTCGTCGCCGGCGCGTCGCGCGACGTCACAGTACTGGACGATCGCGGTCGCCTGATCGCACGCCGTGGACTGACGCAAGGCGCGCGCGTCGACGTCGTGCAGTTGCCGCCCTATGTTCCCAACGCATTCATCGCCGTCGAAGACCGCAGGTTTCGCTCGCACTATGGCCTCGATCCGATCGGCCTCTTGCGCGCCGCGTTCGAAAACATTCTCGCCGGACATGTGCGCCAAGGCGGCTCGACACTCACGCAGCAACTCGCGAAGAATCTCTTTCTCGATTCCAATCGGACGTTTGGGCGCAAGACTCAGGAGGCGATGCTCGCTCTCTATCTCGAGTCGCGTTACAGCAAGGATCAGATCCTCACGCTTTACCTCAACCGCGTTTATTTCGGCGCCGGCGTGTACGGCATCGAGGCCGCGGCCCAGCGCTTCTTCGGCAAATCGGCACGAAATCTGACCTTGCCGGAAGCCGCGATGCTTGCCGGAAGCGTAAAGGCGCCGGCGCGCTACAACCCGCTTGCCGACATCGATGCATCGCAGGCGCGCGCCGCCATCGTTCTGCGTGCGATGGAGGAGGCGGGCTTCATCGACGATCGCACGCGCAGTCTGGCGCAAGCGACGCGGCCGAAGATCATGCGCGGCGCAGGAACACCGGGATCGGGCTATTTTACCGACTGGGTGATCTCCCGGCTCTCCGGCTATACCAACGACGCAGGCGAGCCGCTGATCGTGGAGACGACGCTTGATCTCGCGGCGCAAGGCGAGGCCGAACGCGCCGTCGCGAGTGGTCTTGCGGCTCAAGGACGCTCTCTCAGGGCTCACGAAGGCGCCCTCGTCGCCATGACGCCGGATGGCGCCGTGCGCGCGATGGTGGGTGGGCGATCGTACGAGCAGAGTTCCTACAACCGCGCCACCGACGCGATGCGCCAGCCCGGGTCGGCTTTCAAACCTTTCGTCTATCTCGCCGCATTCGAGCACGGCCACACGCCAAACGACGTGATGCACGATGGGCCTGTCGATATCCATGGCTGGAAACCGGACGACTATGAAGGCAAGTTCGAAGGCGACATCAATCTGACCCGCGCCTTCGCAAAATCGTCGAACGTCATCGCCGCGCAATTGACCGATGAGATCGGCGCCGACGTGGTCGCGAAGACCGCACACCGGCTTGGCATCGTCTCGCCGCTCAATGCGGTCGCCTCGCTCGCACTGGGAACTTCGACCGTGACACCGTTGGAACTCACCGCGGCCTATGTGCCCTTCGCCAACGGTGGCGAAGGCGTCATTCCCTATGGCATAGTCCGTATACGGACTAGGGCCGGCAAGGTGCTCTTCACCCGCCAGGGCGGCGGCGCAGGCGACGTGGTGTCACCGGTAAATCTGGCCCAGATGACAAGCTTATTGGTCGAATCGGTCACCAGCGGCACCGGGAGGTCGGCCAGGCTCGCCGAGCGGCCGACAGCCGGAAAAACCGGCACGACGCAGGACTATCGCGACGCCTGGTTCGTCGGCTTCACGGCGGACCTCGTTTGCGGCGTATGGATCGGAAACGACGACAATTCGCCGATGAAGCGCGCCACCGGCGGCGGATTGCCGGCGCGCATCTTTCACAACTTCATGGAATCTGCCGAAGCTGGGTTGCCGGTGAAACCCTTGGCGGGCGACATCGCGGTCGCGGCCAGCGAGCCTGCCTCGACCGCGCCAACACCGCCGCCGGCACCAACGCGCAAGAGCGATGCTCTCGAAACTCTGATCAACAAGCTTTTCGGCAACGGCACCTAGCGTCGCGGCGCCGTTTCGCGAGCCGCGTAGCGATGCAGCATCACGCCGTTCTCTTTCAGCCATGCTTGCGCGGTGGATATCTCAGGTGTCAGTGAGCGCACCAGCCGCCAAAAGCGTGGTCCGTGATTCATCTCGAGCAGATGCGCCGTTTCATGCGCCACGACATAGTCCAGCACAAACGCCGGCGCCAAAATCAGGCGCCAGGAATAGGAAATCGATTTGTTGGCGGAACACGAGCCCCAGCGGCTTGCCGTATCGCGCACAGTGACGCGGCGGGGCCTCGTGCCAAGCAGTGCCGCGAATTCGAACGAGCGCCTCTCAAGCGACGTCCGTGCTTCGCGCTTCAGAAAATCGATCAATCGGCGCGGCATGTGCTCGGCACGGCCACTGACGCGCAGGTGACCATCTGAGTCCTGCCAGACCGGCCCGCGGCCTTTCTCGGCCGGCACAATCAGGCATTCGACACCCCGAAATGGAATGCGCGCCCCTGAGACGAGAGGCACCTGCTTGGGCACGCGAGCAAGCTGGCGCGCGATCCAGGATGTTTCGCCGCGCGCAAAATCGAGAGCGCGCGTGAGCGAGATGCGCGACGGGGCAACGACCGTCACCTCGCCCGTCGAAGGATGCACTTTGACGATCAAGCGTCGCGCCCGCGGATTGAGACGCATGGTGACCTCGACGGCGCGACCATCGATGCGCAGCAATTCACGTTTCGAACCGTGGCGACTTGCCAGGGACTTGCGCATGAGCTTCCCTTCGCTTCCGTAACCTGTTTCTTTCGTACGTCTGGCGAGATCCATCATGACCTCACGCCCTCGATTCCATCTGGCATTTCCCGTGCGCGATCTTTCCGAAGCGCGCGCCTTCTATGGAACCCTGCTCGGCTGTCCTGAAGGACGGTCAAGCGACGAATGGGTGGATTTCGATTTCTTCGGCCACCAAATCGTCGCGCATCTAAGCGCGGATAGCGTCCTCGATAAAGCGCATAATGAGGTCGACGGCGAACAGGTGCCGGTTCGTCACTTCGGCGTGATTCTCTCTATGTCGCAGTGGCATACGCTGGTCGACAGATTAAAACAAAGCAAAGTCGATTTTGTGATCGCACCCGATACACGCTTTGCGGGACTTCCTGGCGAACAGGCAACCTTCTTCATTCGCGATCCCAGCGGCAACGCTCTGGAATTCAAGGCGTTCGATGACGAGAACCGGATATTTGCACGATGAAAGCTGAACAAGTCACATTCTTCGCCGGCGCGGTCGCGTTGGCTCTGATTCTCGGCGCGCTTTTTTTTCAATATGTTCTGAACTATCCCCCTTGCGAAATGTGCCACTGGCAACGCTGGCCGCACATCGCAGCGGCAATCGTGGGCATCGGCGGCGGGCTTTTGCTGCGTCGCGGAGTTTTGAATCCGGCCACCGCGTTGCCGCTCGCGATTTTAACGCTTCTGCTGATTGCTACGTCCGGCGCGATCGGCGTGTATCATGCTGGTGTTGAGTGGCAGTGGTGGCCGGGCCCGTCGGCCTGCACAACGGGCTATGTCTTCACCGGCAAGCTTGACCTCAACGCGCCCGTGCCGCGCTGCGACGTCGCGGCGTGGCGGCTCTTTGGAATCTCGATGGCGGGCTATAATGCCATCATCTCGCTGGGGACGGCAGTCCTTGGCTCCACGCTTTTGGTGCGCAAAGCATGAGTCGCAAAGCTCGCCCCGCCTTTCCCGGCAGCAAAGAGAAAGCCGACATCGACGCGATGATTCGCGTCGATCATGCCGGCGAATATGGTGCCGTGCGAATCTATGAAGGTCAGCTTGCGGTCTTTGGCGCCACAAATTCCGCTGCAGTCGACGCCATTCGCCACATGGCGGAACAGGAGAAGCGTCATCTGACTTCGTTCGACACGCTCATCAACAAGCGCCGCGTGCGGCCGACCGCCCTGGAGCCCGTGTGGCGCGTGGCCGGCTTCGCGCTCGGCGCCGCGACGGCGTTGATGGGCGAAAAGGCCGCGATGGCTTGCACCGCCGCCGTCGAGGATGTCATCGACGAGCACTATGCTGCGCAGGTGGCCCGACTTGGCGAGTCCGATCGCGAATTGAAGGACACTGTCGAGGCCTTCCGGCTTGAAGAGGTCCAGCATCGCGACACGGCGATGGCGCACGGTGCCGAGGAGGCGAGGGGATATCGGCTTCTCAGCGAAGGCATCAAGGCTGGTTGCCGTCTCGCCATTGCGCTCTCGGAAAAAATATGAGCGCTGACCGGCATGCGCTGCTGGCTGCCGCAGCGGCGCCCAGGCGCGCAAGTGACGCGGACGCGTCTTCGCTGTCGCGCCTGTTCGCGGCTGCGTTCACCACCGATCCGGTCTTCAACTGGATCGCTCGGCCAGGCGCCAGGCGCCCACTCGTGCTGGAGCAGTTCTTTTTCTGGCTCCTCAAGACGCGTGCCATCCCATTCGGAGAAGTGTGGATGAGCAGCGACGGCGGCGTGTGCGCCGCCTGGCTGCCGCCCGGTGCACCGGCAAGTCCCGGAGGTTTCCTGGAGCAGCTCAGGCTCTTTCCGCTGTTTGTTCGTCTATGCGGCTTTCCGCGGCTGAGGCGCGGTTCGGCCATGGCGGAAGCGATGGAGAAAAACCATCCGCACGAGAAGCACTTCTATCTTGCCTTCATTGCCGTCGCGCCGCGGCTCCAGGGGCTTGGCCTTGGCGGAGCGATGCTCGACGCGACCGTGAAGCGCGCCGACGAAGAAGGTGTTCCGGCCTATCTGGAGAATTCCAATCCGCGCAATACCAAACTCTACGAACGCGCCGGCTTCGTGGCGCGCGGCAGCATCTCGCCGCCGGGCGCCCCGCCGCTGGTCGCGATGTGGCGAGAAAAGCGCTGATTCACCTTTTCGTCGCGTCGGTCAGTATTCTTTGTTGGGCGGCGTTTGGGTTGCCGTAGAAACGCAGGACTCGATCGTCTTTGGTGAGCACGGCCCAGGCTTGGCCACCTTCGGGCGTAAATAGGACATAGAAGAAATTTCCGCCGCAATTGTGTGGCTGACAGACGTCGTAGAGTTCATAGCTCACACCGCCGGCAGAGACCGCTTTACCCGGAGTGCCGAGTCCCTCTTCGCCGCTCAGAACGGCTTTCACCCAGCTCTCGAGCGGCTGACCGGCGACGATGGCGGTAATCGAGTGCTTGTACGCCGGTTTTGTAATCACATCGTAGAGATAGTGTTCTTCCGCCGCGGCAGCCGATATCACCAGGCAAAGCAACACCGTCGTGGCGAACAATCCTCTCATCGAACGGACCTTACGGCTCGAGCTCGCTGTCCCAGTAGAGATAGTCGGCCCAGGAATCGTGCAGATAGTTGGGCGGAAATTTTCGCCCGTTGCTGCGCAGCTCATTGATCGTCGGCCGATGCGGACGATGCTTGGGATGCATGCCGATGTGATGCGCCATGCGTCCGCCTTTGAGCAGATTGCAAGGCGCGCAGGCGGTGACGACATTGTCCCACGTCGTGCGTCCGCCGCGCGAACGCGGGATGACATGATCGAAGGTCAAGTCTTCGTCCGAGCCGCAATACTGGCACTCGAACCGGTCGCGCAGGAAAAGGTTGAACCGCGTGAAGGCAGGATTGCGCGCGGGGCGGACATATGTCTTGAGGGAGACGACGGAGGGAATGCGCATCTCGAAGCTCGGCGAATGCACAATGCGATCATACTCCTCGAGGATGTTCACGCGCTCGAGAAAGACGGCCTTGATCGCGTCCTGCCACGACCACAGCGACAGCGGGAAATAGCTGAGCGGCCGGTAGTCGGCATTCAGCACCAGCGCGGGACAATTGTCTGGAAGCCGGGCGGCTAACACGAAACAGGTCCTTTGATCGTCACTCCTCTCAGGCGGCGGCACCATAAGGGCAAAGCGCGGGCGCTGCCAAGCTGCCCCAGACAATAGTCGATTCGGCGTGACAGATCGGTAACGCCCTAGGGTAAGGGGCAATTAACCTCAGGAACGCGTCGACGAAGCTGATGGCGAAAGGCCATGCTGAGAAAGCTGCCGCCCATTTGAAGTCCGACGGGATCGATGCCGTGACCGACGCCCGGTGCGACGTGCCACTGTACGCACGCCCCGGCTTGGCCAAGCATTCCGGCCGTGGCAAACATCGCGTCCGGCGGGATCATCTGATCGGCGTCGCCGTGCACCAGCAGAATGGGAGGCGTATCTGCCGGCAGCGGCTCCATTGCCGTGCCGCGCGCGAGCATGCCCGAATAGCCGACGATCGCCGCCGGCTTCACTGCGCGTCTCAGACCGACATGCAGCGACATCATCGTCCCTTGGCTGAATCCGACCAGCGCCAGGCGATCGGCTGCAAGTTCGAGCCGCGCAAGCTCGGCGTCGAGAAAGTCGTTGAGTGCCGCCGCCGCAGACTCGACGCCCTTCTGCATCTCGCCGGGATCAAGGCGGGAGATGGCAAACCACTGATAACCTGTGGGCGAGCCGGCGCAACGTTCCGGCGCGTTTGGCGCAACGAAAGCAACCGTCGGCAACTGCCGTTGCCAATGCGGCGCCAGTCCGATCAGGTCGTTTCCATCGGCGCCATAGCCATGGCAGAGCACGACGAGATGTGTCGCCTGTCCGCGCTGCGCCGGCAGGCGGGGACCGGTGAGTGCGCGCTGACCGAATGCCATGCTCGCTTCTACCGATTTCACCGCGTCACGGGAAGCGGGCACCGAGACTGTTGTAGACTCGCTTCATGATTGTCACGCGATTTGCGCCAAGTCCAACCGGTCTCTTGCATCTCGGTCATGCGTTTGCCGCGATCAAAGCATTCGAGGCCGGCCAACAATTCATTCTGCGCATCGAGGATCTCGATACGGCGCGCTGCCGCGAGGCGTTCGTCGAGGCGATCTTCGAGGATTTGCTCTGGTTGGGGATCGATTGGGCGGAGCCGGTGCTGCGCCAGTCTGAACGCATGGCGGCCTACCAAACTGCCTTGCACAAGCTGGATGCGCTGGGACTCACCTATCCTTGCTTTTGTACGCGCAAGGACATCGCAGCTGAGATCGCGCGCGCGGCAGAAGCACCATCTGGTCCGGATGGTCCAATCTATCCGGGCACGTGCCGCAATCTGACCAAAACGGAACGGGACGCGAGAATTTCCTCCGGCGTGTCGCATGCAATCCGTCTCGACGTGACGAAGGCAGCGGAATGGGTTGGGCCACTCACCTTTCTGGAGCAAGGACAGGGCACGAAAGGCGAAACGGGAACGATCAACGTGCAACCGGAATTGTTCGGCGACATCATTCTTGCCCGAAAGGATCTTCCTGCCTCCTATCATCTCGCGGTAGTCGTCGACGATGTGCATCAGGGCGTCACGCTCGTGACCCGGGGCGAAGACCTATTCGCCGCCAGCCACGTGCAGCGACTGTTGCAGGCGCTGCTCGGTCTTTCCGAACCTTCTTATGCGCATCACAGGCTCATCTTGGACGCTTCGGGAAAAAAGTTCTCCAAGCGCGACAAGGCGATCACCTTACGAGCGTTGCGCGACAAAGGCTGGACGCCGGCGCAGGTCCGATCGAATTTGCCGTTGTGAAGTGTCCTAGCGCACCGACAAATCGACCAGTCCCTGCATGATCTGGCTCAGATCATAATCCTTGGGACTGAAGACGGCAGCGATTCCGGCTGCCTTCAATGTCGCTTCGTCTTCGGGCGGGATGATGCCGCCGGCCACGACCTTGATGTCGGAGAGGCCGGCTGCCTTCAGTTTCGTCACGACATCGCGCGCCAGCGAGACGTGACTGCCGGAGAGGATCGAAAGGCCGATGAGGTGCGGCTTCTTCGCCTTTGCCTCGGCGACGATGTCGTCGGGCGAGAAGCGGATGCCGTTATAGATGACGTTCATGCCGGCATCGCGGGCACGGATGGCGATCTGTTCGGCGCCGTTGGAATGGCCGTCAAGTCCGGGTTTGGCCACGAGAAAGGTGAGCTGACGGCCGAGTTTCTTCGATGCGGTCTCGACGCTCTCGCGCAGCGCGCCGATCCGTTCGTCGTTGCGCGACGGGCCGGTCGCCGCCACGCCGGTCGGCGCGCGGTATTCGCCGAAGACGCGCCTCAGAGTCCGGGCCCATTCGCCTGTGGTTGCCCCTGCCTTGGCGCATTCGATCGACACGGGCATGAGGTTCGTATCCTGACGCGCGGCGCGCTCGAGTGCTGCGAGCGCCGCTACGACTCTTTTTTCGTCGCGCACCGCACGCCAGGCGCGCAGCCGTTCGATCTGGCCGCTCTCTGCCGATTCATCGACGGTCAGGAAATGACCATTGCCGGCCGTCAGGGGTGAGACCTCGGTCTCGCGATAAGCGTTCACGCCGACGCGCATCTCGTCGCCGCGTTCGATTGCTTCGACGCGTGCGGCATTCGAGGCGACCAGGCGCTCTTTCATGTATTCGAGCGCTTCCTGCGACGCGGCGCCGCCAAAACTCTCGATACGCTCCATCTCCTCTCGTATCTGGGACTTCAACTGCTCGACCTTTTCGCCGATCACCTTCGAGCCGTCGAAGATGTCGCCATATTCCAACATATCGGTCTCGAAGGCGGCGATCTGCATCAGGCGCAGCGACCATTGCTGGTCCCAAGGTCTGGGCAACCCAAGCGCTTCGTTCCACGCGGGAAGCTGCACTGCGCGCGCACGCGCATTCCTGGAAAGCGTGACGCCGAGCATCCCGAAGAGAACGCGATAGACATTGTTTTCAGGCTGTTGCTCGGTGAGCCCCAGTGAATTCACCTGGACGCCATAGCGGAACAGCCTGAGCTTTGGATCCGTTACGCCATAGCGGTCGCGCGCGATCTCATCCCACAAGGCACCCATTGCGCGCAGCTTGCAGATTTCCGTGATGAATTTGACGCCGGAATTCACGAAAAAGCTCATCCGGCCGACGGCCCTGGGAAACTCCGCCGCCGGAATCGCGCCGCGCGCCTTCGCAGCGTCCAGCACCGCAACCGCGGCGGCGAGAGCGAATGCCGCTTCCTCGACCGCGTCTGCGCCGGCTTCCTGCAAGTGATACGAGCACAAATTGATCGGATTCCACTTCGGGAGTTCCGCCGTCGTGAACGCGATCATGTCCGTGGTCAGCCGCAAGGCCGGCTTGGGCGGAAAAATGTACGTACCCCGTGCCAGATATTCCTTGATGATATCGTTCTGCGTCGTGCCGGTGAGGCTCGCGCGCGGCGCACCTTGCTCGTCGGCGACGGCGACATAAAGCGCCAGCAGCCAGGCCGCCGGCGCGTTGATCGTCATCGAGGTGTTCATGTCCTTGAGCGGAATACCGTCGAACAGCGCGCGCATGTCGCCGATGTGCGAGACGGGAACGCCGACCTTGCCCACTTCGCCCTTGGCGAGCGCATCGTCGCTGTCATAGCCCGTCTGGGTCGGCAGATCGAAGGCGACCGAGAGTCCGGTTTGGCCCTTGGACAAGTTCGCGCGATAGAGCGCATTCGACGCCGCCGCGCTCGAATGGCCGGCATAGGTGCGAAAGATCCAGGGCTTGTCGCGCGACATGGGCGAGATCATTCTCAGACAGAGAACAGCAAGCTATAAGATATTTTGCTGCACTGCAAAATAAGTGCTGGGAGGCGACATGCGCATAGCAGGTTTGGCGACCGCTTTATTGCTCGGTCTTTTCAGCATCGCCGCTGTCGCGCCGAAGACACCGCAGGAGGAGTGGAAGTCCGAACTCAAGGAGGCCAACGACGCCTATGCCAAAATCCCGCACGCGATCCTGAAGATTCAGGACGCCGCCTATCTGGGTGAGGGACAATCGGCGACGCTTACGGGTGTGAAGGGCAATCCCGATTCTTATCGCTGGGTGCCGGGAAGGAGCGATGGCGTCCTGACCGCGCGCTATGCGGCGGGCCGCATGAGCGCGACGATGTCCGGAAAGGCCATCGACGACGCCACGCTGCGCAAAGGTGTCGCCATCGACTCGAATGTGGACATCATGGGATTTCCGACACAGGTGAGCGCCGGCGTGATGGGCGTTCGCATCCTCGTCTACAATCAGCACCGTCGTGAAGCCGTCGCCTTTCACGGTCTGGACTATTTCCCCTATGACCCGGCGTACCGCGTCTCCGCGACATTCAAGCCAGATCCGAAATTGCCGCCGCGCGTCTTCCGAACCTCGCGCGGCACCGACAAACAATTCTTTCACGCCGGCGACGCGACTTTTACCTTGAATGGAAAAAGCTTCACGCTGCCATTTTACGGCGACAGCAACGATCCACGAAAGTTGACGGATATGTCGGCGTTTTTCATGGATGATCTGACGGGGAAGGGAACCTACGGCTCGGGACGCTATGTCGACATTTCAAACTTCGGCACCTTTCCGCCCAAGACCGCGACCATCGATTTCAACTTTGCCTACAATCCCAACTGCGCCCGCTCGCCGTTTTACACGTGTCCTGTTGCGACGGACGCAATCGCGACGGCCGTTCATGCCGGAGAGCGCGACCCGCACGCGGCGCACTGAAAGAACAATTGCCGCCACCGTCAGAATCGCCCAATCTTGATGGGGCAGTCCGTTCCATTGCGAGTGGGAAAATTGATGACAAAGGCTCTTCCGGCTGCAGCCGCGGTCATGCTTGTGGCTGGCTTGTTCACGCATGCTGAAGCGCGCGCAAAGGCGGATGCGGCTCCCGCGCAACTTACGCCTGCAGCACCGCAAACCGTCGGCTTCTCCGCAGACAGGATCAAACTTCTCGACGCCGCGATGGATCGCGCGGTCGACGGCGGACAGGTTGCCGGAATTGAGACCATGCTGGTGCGCCATGGCAGGATCGTCGACCTCCATCTGCACGGTCTGAAGAGTCTCTCCGCGGGAACACCGATTACGCGGGACACCATCTTCCGCATGTATTCGCAGACCAAGCCGATGGTCGGCGTCGCCATGATGATCCTGTTCGAACAGGGACTTTGGCGATTTGACGATCCGATCACGAAATTCATTCCCGAATTCGCCACTCTCAAGGTGATGAACGGCACCGACGCCAAGGGGCAGCCGACCGTCGAAGACATGAAGCACGTGCCGACCATGCGCGAGCTGATGACGCACACGGCGGGCTTCGGCTACGGCCTGCGCACCGGCAACCCTATCGACGACGCGTTTCGCGACCACAAAGTGCTGGCATCGAGCAGTCTGCAGGACATGGTCGACAAGATCGCCAAGATTCCGCTGCTTTATCAGCCCGGGACACGCTGGTCCTACTCCGTCGCCGTGGACATTCAGGGTTACATCATCGAGAAACTCTCGGGTCAGCGGCTCGGCGATTTCATGGCCGACCATATCTTCAAGCCGCTTGGCATGAAGGACACCGGCTTCTTCACACCGCCTTCACAGAAGGCGCGGCTTTCGGAGGTGTACGTCACAAATCCTCAGACCGGGAAACTCCTCGAACTCACACCCGCGCTCTTTCCTCAACTGCAAGATTTCACCAAAGAGCCGCCGATGGACTCAGGCGGCGGCGGAACGGTTTCGACCATCGACGACTATGCTCGCTTCTGCCAGATGATCCTGAACGGCGGAGAGTTGAACGGCGTGCGCATCCTGGCGCCGGCGACCGTGGCATTGATGCAGGCCGATCACATCGAGGATTCCGTGACGCCCGGCCATCCCGACGAGTACGGCCCGCCAATCGGCACGGACGCGTTGGGCTTCGGTCTCGACTTTGCGATATCGCTCGACCCGGCAAAACTCGGATCGTTGCAGGGCAAAGGTTCGATCTGGTGGGGCGGCGCAGCCGGGACATGGTTCTGGATCGATCCCAAGAACGATCTGTTCTTTCTCGGCATGATTCAACGCTTTGGTGGAGGCGCAGCCGGCAGCGCGCGACTTGGCGTCGAGTCCCAGACGTTCGTCTATTCCGCGCTCACCGATCCGTCGCGCTGACGAATTCTATGACGGCAAGCCCTCGCTGTAGACGCCGCCGATCTTGGCGCCTTCCTCGAGCAAACCGCGTCCCGGGACATGATTGATTTCCAGGCGGGTTCCATCCGGATCTTCGAACAAGACCGAATAATAGCCGGGCGCATAATTGTCTTGCTGAGGCGCATGCACGATGTGCGCGCCGATATCTTTGAGAAAGCGATGGGCCTCATCGACCTCGCCGCGTTCACGGGCACGGAAACAGACGTGATGCAGACCGACGTCTCCTTGGACGAAACGCTTGCCCTTCGATCGTTGCGGCGGAGCTTCGATGCCGAAACCGGTTCGCCCGCCGACGCAATAGTAGATGCCGGGCGCGTCCGCGACGACTTTCAGTCCCAGGAATGGCAGCAATTTGCTATAGAAGGCGCGAGACAAATCGAAGTCTCCGGCAGTGATGAAGATGTGCGCGATGCCGTTGATTTCCATCGGATGCGTCCTTGGTCTCGCTTATCAGTGCAAACCATCGCCGACGTTCTGTCGAGACTTGTGGGCGAAGAGAAGGGTTGCAAGAATCCGCGTCGTCACGACGCGCGGCTGCAGCAGTGAAACAGAAGAAACTCCCCGATCGGCGTGAACAGGCGAAGCGTGCGGCCTTGAACGCCTTGAAGCGCGCCCGCCGTGCGGCTGTGCGCAGTGGAATCAAATTGTCGGATTGGGAGGGAGAGTTTCTTGGGTCGGTCGAAGGTCGCGTCGAAAAATACGGCCGGGCGTTCGGCGATCCCGAGAAGGGCGCACCGGGCACGTCGCTGTCCATCCGCCAGACGGTCAAGCTGAAGGAAATCGCCGGCAAGGCGAAAGGCCGGAAATCGGGTTGGTCGGGTCGGCACCGTAAACCATAACGCAAGATAATTGCGCCAATGGTCATATTTGCACAGCAAAAGTGACCGATTTCTGTTGCAATGCAACACGAGGGGAGGCCTACTTCGCCGCCCACCTGAGGGAGTGAACATGGCGCAAGCCGAGGCCAAGCCAGCGCTCGAAGTTTACAAGGACTTGTATGACATCGGCGAAATTCCGCCGCTCGGCCACGTGCCGTCGAAGATGCATGCCTGGGTGGTGCGCAAAGACCGGCACGGTCCGCCGGAACAATCGATGCAGCTCGAAGTCGTGCCGACCTGGCCGCTCGATTCCCATGACGTGCTGATTCTCGTGATGGCCGCCGGCGTCAACTACAACGGTGTGTGGGCCGCGCTCGGCACGCCGATTTCTCCCATCGACGCGCACAAGAATCCGTTTCACATCGCCGGCTCCGATGCCTCGGGCATCGTGTGGGCCGTAGGCTCGAAAGTCACGCGCTGGAAAGTCGGCGACGAAGTCGTCGTGCACTGCAATCAGGATGACGGCGACGACGAAGAGTGCAACGGCGGCGATCCCATGTTCTCGCCAAGTCAACGCATCTGGGGCTACGAGACCCCGGACGGCTCCTTCGCGCAGTTCGCGCGCGTGCAGGACCGCCAATTGATGGAGCGCCCGCGTCATCTGACCTGGGAAGAGTCGGCCTGCTACACGCTCACGCTCGCCACAACCTACCGCATGTTCTTCGGCCATCGTCCGCACATCCTGCGTCCCGGGCACAATGTGCTGGTGTGGGGCGCGTCCGGCGGGCTCGGCTCATTCGCGGTTCAGCTTTGCGCCGTCTCGGGCGCCAACGCCATCGGCGTCATCAGCGACGAGAGCAAGCGCGACTTCGTCATGTCGCTCGGCGCCAAAGGCGTCATCAATCGCAAGAATTTCCATTGCTGGGGCGCGATGCCCAAAGTCGGAACGCCGGAATACGACGCCTGGACCAAGGAAGCGCGCAAGTTCGGCAAGGCGATCTGGGACATCACCGGCAAGGGCAACGATGTCGACATGGTGTTCGAACATCCCGGCGAATCCACCTTCCCGGTGTCGTGCCTCGTCGTGAAACGCGGGGGCATGGTTGTGTTCTGTGCCGGCACCTCCGGCTACAACATCACCTTCGATGCGCGTTATGTCTGGATGCGCCAGAAGCGCATTCAAGGCTCGCACTTCGCCAATTTGTTGCAGGCGAGTCAGGCCAACCGGCTGGTCGTCGAGCGACGCATCGATCCGGCCATATCCGAAGTGTTTTCCTGGGCCGACATTCCAAGAGCCCACACCAAGATGTGGAAAAACGAACACCTGCCAGGCAACATGGCGGTCCTGGTGAACGCGCAGCGCACGGGACTTCGTACCTTCGAAGATGTCGTCGAAGCGAGCGGCGGCTAGCGCAAGGAATGCCCGGCGAGCCATAGAAGAACACCGACCGTCGGATAGAAGGTCAGGGCAAAGCCGATGGCACGCGCCCAGGGTGCGATCAGATAGCCCGACCAGAAAAGGACTCTGCCAAGCGCGAAGACGGCGGCAAGTACACCGATGAGTCCCAACTGATCGTGCGGCAACGCTAAGGCGAGTCCTGTCCACGCGACGGCGGCAAGAACCGTTTGCTCCAGCGTGTTCAGATTGTAGCGAATGTTGATCTCAAGTGTGCGGCTCGCCGGCGTTCGCGTACCGTCGATCGCGTCGTCCGAGAAAAACCGCAGACTGCCCAGTACACCGATTCCGGCAAGGAGACACAGCGCCGGAACGAGCAGCCACTTCGCCGCGAAGGCCAATCGCGCGGCAACATCATCGTCTTGAGGTGCCGGAAATTCGCGGCCAACTCCGGGGATTGAAATCAGCACCAGCAGCAGAACGACAGCCAGCATTATTTGGAGCAAAACGAGCCCTTGTTTGCCGGGCATCAAGGCCTCCATCCCGCGCCAATTAGGATCACGCAGGTCCCAATGGCGCAAGGCCAGACACACAATGGTGCACTGCGACACAGGTTCCGCTAAGGTCGAGAGCGACATCCCCGAAGTGCCAGTCCATGCTCTCCATCACGGTCCCCCATCTGCTGACGCGCTGCGAGGAAGCGTTGTTTTCCGCCGAGGGGCTGCTTGTTGCCGCCAAATCCTCGGTTGCTGATCTGGTGACGCAGGACGGAAAGATCTCGTCCGAGGCGTTGGACCGCGAGCAGCGCGCGACGCACGCACTCGCCTGGTTCGCGACTTATGTCGAGGCGCTGCGCCAGATGGTGCGCTGGGCGCGCGGCCTCGAGGAGGCAAAAAAATTCGGCGAGATCGAACAGCTCATCCTGCTCGCGTCTTTTGGCGAGTACCTGGCGCAGTTGCCAGGTGGGATCGCGATGAGCCAGAACGAAATCGCGAGGCCCTACGACCTTGGTCTTGCCGACGAAGAGATCGGCGACTTCTGGTCGCCGGCCGTATCCGAATTGGCGCGCATGGGCACGCGCGCCGAAGTGCGTGCCGGCATTGTCGGCTACATGGTCAAGCACCAGGGCGCGATGTTCGTCGGCGAGCCTGGCCTCGACGACACGATGAGCTTGATCCGCGAACAGTTCTTTCGTTTTGCGCAAGAGAAGGTGACGCCGTTCGCACATCAGTGGCATTTGAAAGACGAACTGATACCGCTCGCAGTAGTGAAGGAACTCGGCGATCTTGGCGTCTTCGGGTTGACCATTCCCGAAAGCCATGGCGGGTCAGGTTTGTCGAAGCTGGCGATGTGCGTCGTGTCGGAGGAATTGTCGCGCGGCTATATCGGCGTGGGTTCGCTGGCGACGCGGTCGGAGATCGCCGCCGAGCTTATTCTGAATGGCGGCACCAAGGAGCAGCGCGATCGCTGGCTGCCGCTGATTGCGAGCGGCGAGAAACTTCCGACCGCAGTCTTCACCGAACCGTCAGGCGGCTCGGATGTGGCCGCGCTCAGAACGCGCGCCGTCAAGGACGGCGACGTCTACAAGATCTACGGCAACAAGACCTGGATCACGCATGCGGCGCGCGCCGACATGATGACATTGCTGGTTCGGACGAACCCTGATCGTCCCGGCTATCGCGGTCTCTCCATGTTCCTCGCGGAGAAGCCGCGCGGGACGGAGAAAGACAATTTCCCGGCGAAGGGCATGAGCGGCGGCGAAATCGGCGTGCTCGGCTATCGCGGAATGAAGGAGTTCGAGATCGGTTTTGACGGGTTCGAAGTGCCGGCGGCGGATCTTCTGGGGCTCGAGGAAGGCCAAGGTTTCAAACAGCTGATGCAGACATTCGAGTCGGCGCGCATTCAGACGGCTTCGCGCGCCATCGGTGTCGCGCTCTGCGCCATGGATCTTGGCGTCCGCTACGCCACCGAACGCCAACAATTCGGCCGCCCGCTCGTCGAATTCCCGCGTGTGCGCGACAAGCTCGCCATGATGGCGGTTGAAATCGCGATCACGCGTCAGTTGAGCTACTACGCCGCGCGCGAGAAAGACGAGGGCAGGCGCTGCGATCTGGAAGCGGGCATGGCGAAGCTTCTGGGCGCGCGCGTCGCCTGGGCCTGCGCCGACAATGCGCTGCAAATCCATGGCGGCAACGGCTTTGCGCTGGAATATCCCATCAGTCGCGTGCTCTGCGACGCGCGCATTCTCAACATTTTCGAAGGCGCCGCCGAGATTCAGGCGAACGTCATTGCGCGCCGGATTCTGGAAGACCGGATCAATTGATGACGGATCACCCAATCGACCGGCTCTTCAAACGCATCGCCTCGCGCAAGGGCGGCGACGCCAAGAAATCGTATACGGCGCTGCTCTTGAAGAACGGCCCGGCGAAATGCGCCAAGAAGTTCGGCGAGGAAGCCGTGGAGGTCGTTCTTGCCGCGGTGGCAAAAGACAAGGGCGCACTGACGGAAGAGTCCGCAGACGTTCTCTACCACCTCCTGGTGCTCTGGGCCGCGTGCGGCGTTCTGCCCAAGGACGTCTACGCCGCACTCGCCGCGCGCGAAGGACAGTCGGGCCTTGCCGAAAAAGCCGGCAGAAAAAAGAAGCCCGCCTGAATCCTATTCGACGGTGTCTTCCGAAAGCTGCTTGACGAGATCGAGCACCCGTTTGCGCAACTTGGGATCCTTGATCTTCATGAAAGCAAGACTGAGCTGCAGACCCTCGCCGCTCGATACGAATTCCATCACCGGCGGCGACGAAGGGTTATCGGTGAATCCGCCGGCGAGCTGATTGTTCACGCCTTCGTAGAAGTAGTCGATGTTCACGCCCAGGATGCGCGACACTTCGAAGAGGCGCCCCGCGCCGATTCGGTTGACACCTTTTTCGTACTTCTGGACCTGCTGAAAGGTCAGGCCTAGCAATTCACCAAGTCTTTCCTGGCTCATGCCGATCAACATGCGACGCAGGCGGACGCGATTGCCCACTTGGGCATCAATGGGATTGGCTTGTTTCTTAGGCACGGTTTACACAACGCTCCGTCTATGCCCGACCTTGCTACGCCGGTCAGGCGGTTGAAGCCCCAGTTCCCCGCATCGGCTTGTGAAATACTACTTGCGCGCAAGCCACCAAGAAAGTCCCGCACTTGTTGCCAATAGCAGCAAGAAGGCGGCGTCACCGTAAAGTGCGTACCCAGGCATGGCGAGCGCACGAGGTAAGCCGAAGTCTATCGTGCCTGTTCGATCCAGTCCAAGAGTAACGAGCACGCGTCCGAGCGGATCGATGACCGCGGAGATGCCCGTGTTTGCCGCGCGCACAACGGGCAGGCCTTCTTCGATCGCGCGCACCCGTGCGGCAAAAAGATGCTGCCGTGGGCCAGCCCAGGGGCCGAACCAGGAATCATCTGTCACGTTGACGAGCCAGCCGGGCCTTCGCTCGCCGATCACGGCCGAGGGGAACAAAATCTCATAGCAAATGAGAGGACCAACACTCGGCGCCGCGGGCAGCGGATATGTGTGGGGGCCGTCGCCAGCAGCAAAGCTCCCGGGGAATCCGACGAGCTTGGTGATACCAAGTTCATGCAGGAGCGCTTCGAACGGCAGATATTCGCCGAACGGTACAAGGTGGAATTTGTCATAGGTCGAAAGCAAGCGGCCATGAGGCCCGAAGATATAGAGGCTATTGAAAAACACTCGGTGTCCTGCCGAATCCAATGCCATGCGCTGATTGCCGGTCATCAGGACGCGATGTTCTGCGGTCAGCTCGGAGATCTCCTCGCGCGCCTGCGGCGACAATTGCAGGAGTATCGGCGGCGCAGCTTCAGGCCACACGATGATCGAGGGCGACGCGCTTGTTTTTTTCGAACTCAAGTCGACAAGACGCCGCCAATTGCGCTGGACGAGGTCGCGGCGATATTTTTCATCCTGCGGAATGTTCGGTTGCACGATGCGCAGGCCGACGCCGGCGACCATCGTGGTGGGGTTGTGATTCAAGCGGAGCGCTCCACCGACCCAGATCAGCATGAATACCGCCGCCATCGTCGCGGGGAGGCGTAAGCGCAGCGGCCTCGCAAAAAGCTCCGCGAACGACGCGCCGAACAGGATCGTCAGAAAGCTCAGCCCATAGGCACCCACAACCGAGGTGCTCTGCAGAATCTCGAGCGACAATCCCCAGCAGTAGGCCGACAGGTTCCACGGCAGGCCCGTCAGGACATGGCCGCGCAGCCACTCCGTGCCGGCATACGACGTCGCGAGTACGAAGATCCTGGATGCGCCAGGCTTCCACCAGAACGATGAAAGCAGGGCCGCAAACATCGGGAAAAGTGCAAGCCCACCCGGAAAGAGCAACGCGACGAAGGGAATCTGCCAGGCGTGTTCGACGGGATCGACAAGGAAGGGATAGAAGATCCAGTGCATACCGACGACGAATTGGCCGAACCCGAATGCCCAACCGGTGAGTGCGGCGTTTCTTTGGGGGTGCGGGCCGAGATTGGCGCCATCGAGCAGAATGACGAGAGCGGCGACGCCCAGGAGGAACAGCGCGAAGGCGTCGATAGGCGGAAAGCCGAGTGCCGAAATCGCGCCGGCGACAAAGGCTCCAGCCAAACGCCGCCAGCGCGTCAAGCTCTCGAGGAAGATGCTGCCGCGAAGAAGGTAGGATGTCACGCCGACCTTTCGGCCAGCCCCGGCCGCCTGGCGGGATCGCGCAGCCTGAGACGCTTGACGCGACGAGGATCGGCTTCCAGCACTTCGAACTCATAGCCGGAAGGATGAGCCACGATCTCGCCGCGTTGCGGCAGACGGCCGAGCAACGAAACGACAAGTCCGCCCAGCGTCTCGACCTCCTGATCGGCATCTTCCGGCGAGAGCGCGATTCCGGTCTGGTTCCGGAAATCTTCGAGGTCGGTGCGGGCATCGGCGATGATCGTGCCGTCGTCCGACTTCCGAATGCGCGTCGCGTCTTCGTCGTGCTCGTCCGCTATGTCGCCGACAATCTCCTCCACGATGTCTTCGATCGAGACGATGCCATCGGTCCCGCCATACTCGTCGATCACGAGAGCGAGATGCGTGTGCATCGCCTGCATCTTCAACAGAAGGTCGACCAACGGCATCGAGGGCGGAACGAACAGCAATTCGCGCTTGAACTGCGAAATGGGACCGTCGCGCCAGCGGAAGCTGCCGTCGGGCTGGATCTGCATATACGCGAGCACATCCTTGATGTGGACAAGCCCGGTGGGAACGTCGAGCGTGTCGCGATAAACCGGAAGACGGGAGTGCTGCACGTCGCGAAACAGCGCAATGAAATCCGGCAGCGAGGTTTCTTCGTCGACCGCAACGATGTCGGCGCGCGGCACCATGACGTCGCTGACGCGCAATTCGCCAAATTTGAGCAGATTGGCGAGCATCTTGCGTTCCGGGGCCGAGAGGGCCGGGCTTTGGCGGTCGCTTTCCTCGATCACCTCTTCGAGGCTTTCGCGCATCTGTGCCGCACTCGGCGAATCACCGCGCACGAAAAGCGACAGACGGCGCAGCAGGGAAGGTTTGTCCTCCTCCGGCGTAGGTTCGACTTGCGGCACGTCGCTCATCATGCCGCCCTGATCACGTAGGGATCGGCCACGCCGAGTTCGCCGAGGATTTTCGTCTCGAGCGGTTCCATCACGCGCGCCTCGTGTGAGGTTTCATGATCGAAGCCCAAGAGATGCAGGACACCGTGAACCGTCAGGTGCATGGCGTGATTGACGAAGGGCGCAGCGCCGGCCCGCGCCTCATCCGCCGTCACCTGATACGCAAGCGCAATGTCGCCGAGATAGTGGCCGTTGGAGCGGTCTGCCGGAAAAGAAAGAACATTCGTCGCCTTGTTCCTGCCGCGAAACTGCCGGTTGAGCTCCTTCAAGCGCGTGTCATCGGCCAGGAGAATCGTGAGCTGCGAGCGATCGGGCGCCTTGCCGCGCTTCAGCGCCAACGCGGCGGCCCGCCGCAGACGTGTCGAAAGGCCGCGCACCTTGCGCCAACGCCGATCGGCCATCCGAATGTCGATGAGAAACGTCACGGCTCGAGCTTTTGCGCGTCGGACTGATTATATGCGGCGATGATGCGCGTGACGAGAGCGTGGCGCACCACGTCCTTTTCGGAAAAATGAGCAACTGCAACGCCTTCGACGCCATTGAGAATGCGAAGACCGTCATTCAAGCCATCGGCCCGCCCACCCGGGAGATCGCTTTGCGACGGATCGCCCGTAACCACCATTCGCGAGTCTTCGCCGAGCCGCGTGAGAAACATCTTCATCTGCGCGGGCGTCACGTTCTGCGCTTCGTCTAAGATGACGAACGCGCGCGCCAGCGTGCGGCCGCGCATGAAGGCGAGCGGCGCGACCTCGATCGTTCCGAGTTCCAGCAGCTTTTCGGTTTTCTCGCCGAGCACGTCGAAGAGCGCGTCATAGAGCGGGCGAAGATAGGGATCGATTTTCTCCTTGAGATCGCCCGGCAAAAAGCCGAGTCGTTCTCCCGCCTCCAACGCCGGACGCGAGAGGATCAGGCGCTCTACCTGACGCTCGTGCAACAGATGCGCGCCGAACGCGGCGGCAAGATAGGTCTTCCCCGTCCCGGCGGGCCCGATCCCGAACACCAGCGGATGCGTGCGCATCAGGTCGAGATAAGCGGCCTGCGCCGGCGAACGGGCGTACGTTACACGTCCGGGAGCAGTACGGATCGAGGGTGATCCGAACGAAGCGCCGACCGGCGCCGCGGCCTGCTCGCCGGCGAAGCGAATCTCCGCGTCGACTTCCGGCAGGTTGCAGGTTTCGCCGCCCTCGAGCCGCGCATAAAGCGCGCGCAACACCGACGCCGCGCGCTCGCGCATCTCCGGGCTGCCCTCGACCGCAACGAGATTGCCGCGCATGGCGATGCGGACGTCGAGCTTTTGCTCGAGGCGGACAAAGTTCTTCTGGTGCGATCCGGAGAGGCCCGCGAGCAGCCTGTTGTCGGGGAATTCCAGAGTCACCTGCTCCTTCGTCGCACGCTTGGACCGGACGGGACTCAATGGCTCATTGCCTTTTCGCGCGTTCCAACCAGGCACCCTTTGAGGCTGTTGGGAAACACGGAGTCGATCCGCACGGGACGAATCTCGCCGATAAAGTCCGCTCCATCTTCTACGTGGACGGGTTGCAGATAAGGTGTCCTGCCGATCGCTTGACCCGCGCGCCGCCCGGCTTTCTCGAACAGAACATCATGCACCCGGCCGACTGTGGAGGCGTCGAACGCCGCGCGCTGCGCGCCGAGCACGTCCTGCAAGGCTTGCAGCCGCATCTCTTTGACGTCCTCGGGGACCTGTTTGCGGGCCGCAGCGGCCGGCGTGCCCGGGCGCCGGCTGTATTTGAAGGAATAGGATTGTGCGAATCCGATATCGCGCACCAGCGCAAGAGTCTTCTGGAAATCCGCATCGCTCTCGCCCGGATATCCGACGATGAAATCCGACGAAAGCGCAATGTCGGAACGTGCGGCGCGCGCACGATCGATCATTCTGCGATAATCGTCCGCCGAGTGGCCGCGATTCATTGCCCGCAAGATGACGTCCGAGCCGGATTGCACAGGCAGATGCAGATACGGCATGAGCGGCGCGAGCTCGCGATGCGCGGCGATGAGATCATCGCTCATGTCGCGCGGATGGCTGGTCATGTAGCGCAGACGCGACAGGCCTTCGATGCGAGCGAGCCGTTCGAGCAGCCGCGCCAGAGACCATACCGTCCCGTCCGGTCCCTCGCCGCGGTAAGCGTTGACGTTCTGGCCGAGAAGCGTGAGTTCGCGTGCGCCACGTGCCACCAGACGCGCCGCCTCCTCCGCGATCTGCGTCACGGGACGCGAATATTCAGGCCCGCGTGTGTAGGGCACGACACAGAACGAGCAGAACTTGTCGCAGCCCTCCTGCACCGTCAGAAACGCGCTGACGCCGCCGGGGCTTGCATCTATCGGCAGTGCATCGAATTTCTCGAGCGCGGGGAATTCCGTCTCCAGGGCGTGGCCACCCGAGCGCGCAATGCGCGCGATCAATTCCGGCAGACGGTGATAGGTTTGCGGCCCCACCACTATGTCGACGTGCGGCGCGCGCGCGATGATTTCCGCGCCTTCGGCTTGCGCCACGCAGCCTGCCACCGCGATGGTCAGCTGGCGCTTCTCCTTCAGCTGTTTCAGCCGGCCAAGCTCGGAGTAGATTTTTTCTGCTGCCTTTTCGCGAATGTGACAGGTGTTGAGGATGATCATATCGGCATCGCTTGGAACCTCGGTCGGGCCATAGCCGATCGGCGCCAGCAATTCCGCCATGCGGGCGGAATCGTAGACATTCATCTGACAACCATAGGTCTTGACGAACAGCTTCTTCATGGCGGCCGGTTATGGGCGAGAGCCGCCCTGCTGACAAGCGAACGCAGTCTCACGCGATAGCCTGCGCGAGCTTGTTTTCGGCATGCGCCTTGGCGGGCCGGACCTCGCCAACCGTGGGCCCGGAAAGGCCCGCGAGCGCGCGCCACTGGCCGCGGCGAACGATGGCTTCGGCGCGAGCGGCAAGCGCTTTGCGGCCGCCAAGCTGGTCGACGTCCATCGGCGGATGAAATTCGACGATGACGTCGATCGGTCCGGTCTTCAGCGCCTCCCAAAGATGCGGCACCAGCTCCATGTCGCCGTACCAGGCATAAAGCGGCCGGTTCTCTCGGCCCATCGGCATTCCGTGCAGGCTGACATAGGCGGTCGAGACGGGTTGGACGCGCACCGCACGCTCGCCGCCCTTGCCGTCCGCAACGCGGGCCTCGACCGCGCCCATCAACGCGCTCTTGAAGTTCAAAACCATATTGCCGTCGTTGGACGTGCCTTCGGGAAAAAGCACGAGCGTGTCGCCTGCCAGCAATCGTTCGCGAATGAGATCCCGCGCCTGTCCCGTGGCATGGCGGCGGGTCCGTTCGACGAAAACGGTCTCCTGCAATTTCGCGAGCGTCGAGAAGAGCGGCCAGGTCGCGACTTCGGCCTTGGCGACGAATGAAACTTGTCCCACGGCAGAAAAGACGATGATGTCGAGCCATGATGTGTGGTTGGCGACGATGAGAACACCTTCGCCCGTCAGCGGTTTGCCGATCGTCTTGATCCGTACGCCGAACAATCTTGCCATGAAGCGGTGGTAAGCGTGCGGGAAGGTCTTGCGCCGCGCCCAGCCGAAGCGCAGCGCCATGCTCTGATAAGGAATCCCGATCAGGGTGACGGTCAGAAAGACGATGACGATCGCCCAGGCACGCAGAGTCTGCATCAGCGGGGCTTCTTGCTGCCCTTGGGCACGGCGTAGAGTTCGAGGCGATGATCGACGAGTTCGAAACCGAGCTCTTCGGCAACCCGGCGCTGTAATTTCTCGATGTCTTCGTTGCGAAATTCGATGACGCTGCCCGACTGAATATCGATCAGATGATCATGATGCGACTCCGGCACTTCTTCGTAGCGCGAGCGGCCGTCGCGAAAATCATGGCGCTCCAGAATGCCGGCATCCTCGAACAGCTTCACGGTGCGATAGACGGTAGCGATCGACATGTGAGGATCAACCGCGGAGGCGCGCCGGTAAAGCTCTTCGGCATCGGGATGATCGGCAGCGTCGGACAGCACCCGCGCAATGACGCGGCGCTGCTCGGTCATGCGCAAGCCCTTCTCAGCGCAGAGCGCTTCGATCCGCGTCACGTGGGTCTCCGAGGGTAAATCCTCATAGTGAGGATTTTAGCTAGAGGCGGGCCGTTTCCCAAGGGGCGAAAGAGGAAGATTGCTGCGCAAAATCAAAGCATCTTCGAAATTTCCGGGGGCAGTGGCGTAATAGTTCTTGCGTCTGCCGACTTCGCCGAAGCCCAGTCCTTCATATAGCGCCGCGGCAGGCGCATTGCTGACGGCGACTTCGAGGAAGAGGCGGCTTGAACCCAGACGATGCGCATGATCGGCGGCCGAACGCACCAATAAGGTTCCCAGTCCCCGGCGGCGGCAGTTCGGGCGAACCGCAAGGGTGAGGATTTCCGCTTCGTCCGCAGCAGCGCGCACGACGATGAACCCGTCTTTGCCCGCGAAGGCGAAGGTTCCCGGCGTCTGGAGAATTTCGCGCAAAGAACCTTCCGTCCACGCGACAACGAAAGATTCGGCATGGAGCTGTGCGAGCCTTGCGAGATCGCCTTCCTTGGCAACGAGGGCGAGGTTCACAGGCACTCCGGAAGCTTGGCGTCGGGTGGACGCAAATAAAGCGGCCGCGGCGGACCATCCGGCAGCGGCGCCACCAGGCCCAACCTGGCAACCCAAAGCGCGTCGGGCTGGAGCACGCTCGACAGCTCCGCCTGAGGCAGATGCGATTTGGCCCGTGCAGCCGCGGTGCCGGCCAACACGATCGGGTCAGAAATCGCGATGACGCTTGCGACAGCATCTTCGAACGAGAGAAGGCGTGGCGGCGACACAATCGCACCGCACACTTCCATATAGACTTCGTCGCGGCGCGCATCGTGCAGCGTCACGCCAGTCTCAATCCCGCTCCCCGCCATGGCTTGCCGCGCCATGACCGAAAGCGTCGTCAATCCGACGAGCGGAATATCGAGCGCGACACGCAGCGCACGCATAAAGGCAAGGCCGACGCGTTGGCCGGTGAAGGTACCCGGCCCGGTGGTGACCGCCAGCCGGTCGAGAGTCGAAAAATTCAACGAGGCGTCTCGCATGGCGGTTTCGACCATGGGCGCCAAGGCTTCGGCATGGCCACGCGTCATGACGCTGAAACAATGCGCCAGCACCTCGTTGTTGTTCAGAACCGCGACCGAACAGGCGCCGAGCGCTGTGTCGACGGCGAGGATCTTCACGCGCGCACCGGCTCACTCAAGCCTGCAGGCCTCGTCGAATGACAGCCGCGGGCTTCGCGGGAACACGCCGGCCGGATCGCCATGACCGACACTGCAGATGAAGTTCGATTTGATCCTTGTGCCGGCGAAGAATTCCTTGTCGACGGCGTCGTTGTTGAAGCCCGACATCGGGCCGCAATCCAGACCGAGCGCGCGCGCTGCGAGAATGAAATAACCGCCCTGCAGCGTGCCGTTGCGAAATGCTGTCGAGTGCTCGAGAGCCGGATCCTTGAACCAATTCTTGGCATCCTGATTATGGGGGAAGAGTTTCGGCATCCGTTCGGCGAAATCGAGATCGTAGCCAATGATCGCCGTTGCGGGTGCGGCCAGAACCTTGGGGGCGTTTCCCGGTGCGCAATGCGCCGCCAGTCTTTCCTTCGCTGCTTTCGAGACTGCGAAGACGAAGCGGGCAGGCGAGCAATTGGCGCTTGTCGGGCCCATGCGCATGAGATCATAGACCGCCATCAGCATGGCCGGACTGACGGGTTTGTCGATCCACTTGTTCTGAGTTCGTGCGTTGCGAAAAATCGTGTCGAGGGATTCGTCGGTGATGGCGTGATGTTCCATGAGTGCAAGCTCCGGCGTGATTGTCGCCGCTGGTTGAATCGATTCGGCGGAGATTATACGGCTTCGACCGCGTTCACTTCCGGAACATAATGGCGGAGCATGTTCTCGATGCCATTTTTCAGGGTCATGGTCGAAGAGGGGCAGCCGGCGCAAGAACCTTGTAAATGAAGGAAGACGATGCCGGCAGCGCCATCGAAGCCCTTGAAGATGATATCGCCGCCATCCTGGGCGACGGCCGGGCGCACCCGGGTATCAATGAGCTCCTTGATCTGGGAGACAATCTCCGGGTCTCCCCCGTCGCCATAGTCGGTGTCGTCCCGCTCTTCGGCGCTGCCTTCGAGCAGCGGCAGGCCATGGGTGAAATGTTCCATGATCGCGCCAAGAATGGCAGGCTTGATGTGCTTCCAGTCGCCGTCGCGCTTGGTCACGGAAATGAAATCGGCGCCGAAGAAGACGCGCGAAACTTCAGGGGTCGCGAAGAGTGCGAGCGCGAGCGCCGAGCGGCCGGCAGAATCCTTCGACGGAAAGTCGGCAACGCGGCCCTCGCCCATCACTTCGCGTCCGGGCAGGAATTTGAGCGTCGCTGGATTCGGCGTGGATTCAGTTTGAATGAACATGTTGGTTCCGTCTGTGCAGTCTAGAGCCTTTCCAATCCATTACATGGACCCTGGCTCCAGCGGGATCAAGAGCAGGCGAAAACACCCTAGAAATCCGAGGCGATTCCCTTGTTTTCCCAATCGCCGTACCGCGTCGGATCAGGCCCCTTTCGGCCGCCGACTTCCTTCGCTTTTTCTTGCTGTTGTTCCTTGCGGCGACGCTCTTCCGCCTCCGCCTTTGCCCGCTCGCCGGCCTCTTTGACGCGCGCCTCGATCTCGGCTTTCGAGAGTTTTGGAGAGCCCATCTGGAAAATCGTCCGCTTGACGCTGCACGCGGTCAGCTTACATCACCAGGGCATGAATATAGTACGCACCGCATTGCTGATGGCGGGTCTTTCCGCCCTCTTCCTTTTCGTCGGTTTTTTGATCGGCGGCGAGGCCGGGATGATGATTGCGTTGCTCTTCGCCACCGCCACCAATCTCTTCGCCTATTGGAATTCCGACCGGGTTCTGCTGTCGATGTATGGCGCGCGCCAGGTCGATGAGACGACGGCGCCCGATCTTGTCCACACGGTGCGCCAGCTTGCCGGTCAGGCAGGCCTGCCGATGCCCAAGGTCTATATCGTCGAGAACGACCAGCCGAACGCCTTCGCAACCGGCCGAAATCCGCAACATGCCGCCGTCTGCGTGACGAGCGGGCTCTTGGCGCGTGTGAGCGGCGAAGAGCTTGCTGGAGTCCTGGCGCACGAACTCAGTCACGTGCGCAATCGCGATACCTTGACCATGACAATCACCGCGACGATCGCGGGTGCAATCGCCATGCTTGCGAACTTTGCATTCTTCTTTGGCGGCGGACGGCGTAACCCGCTCGGCTTCATCGGCCTGATCCTGGTTGCCGTTATGGCGCCGATTGCCGCCATGCTGGTGCAGATGGCGGTCAGTCGCACGCGCGAGTTCGAAGCCGACCGGATGGGTGCAGAAATGTCGGGACGGCCGCTCTGGCTCGCGTCGGCGTTGCAGAAGATCGATCGCGCCGCGGCCGTCACGGATAATCCGCAAGCCGACGCCAATCCGGCGACGGCACACATGTTCATCGTCAATCCTCTGCACGGCGGAGGACTTGCAGGACTCTTTTCGAGCCATCCTTCGACCGAAGAGCGCATCGCCAGGTTGCGCGCCATGGCCGAGCGGCCTCCTGTCCAAGCAGGCCCTTGGGCGTGAACGAAGGCATTCCGGCGCGCGCCGCGGCGCAAGCGATTCTGTCTGAGGTGTTGCGGCGCAAGCTCCCGTTCGATCTTACGCTCCATCATTTGGACGGGTTGTCGCCCCGTGACGCCGGCTTTGCCCGCACCATCGCCGCAGAGACGTTGCGCCGGCTGGGCCAGATCGAAGCCATCGCCCGCCACTTCGTTCCCAAGACGCCGCCGCCGCACAAGGCGGGACCGACTCTCGAAATTCTCTTCGCCGGGATCTGCGAGCTTCTGTTTCTGGACGTCGCCCCGCACGCCACCGTCGACGCCGCCAATCGTCTGGCATCGGCAAACGACAAGGCACGCCACTTCAAGCCATTGATCAATGCCGTCTTGCGCCGCGTGGCGAGCGACGGACGCGCGCTTGCGAAAGCGCAGGATGCCGCGCGCCTCAACACGCCGGACTGGCTCTGGACGCGCTGGTGCGAGAGTTATGGCGAGGAGCGCACACGCGCGATTGCGCAAGCGCATGCGGCGCAACCGCCGATCGACCTGACGCTCAAGGACAAGGCGTCCGCTCTGCAACTCGATGGTCAGATCCTTTTCGAGAATGTCGTGCGCCTTCGCGAGGCATCCTGGATCGAAGAGCTTTTGGGATTCGCTGAAGGTGCATGGTGGGTTCAGGATGCGGCAGCGAGCTTGCCGGCGCAGCTTTTAGGAGACGTTTCGGGGCGGACGGTGATCGATCTCTGCGCCGCGCCTGGCGGCAAAACCCTGCAACTCGCGGCGCGCGGCGCCAACGTCGTCGCAGTCGAGCGCGACGGCGCACGCCTCGCGCGTCTGCAAGACAACCTCGCGCGCACCAAACTCTCCGCCACGCTGGTCGAAGCGGACCTGCGTGATTTCACGCCGCCTGGGCCTGCTCCCTTCGTGCTTCTGGATGCGCCCTGCAGCGCAACCGGAACCATCCGCCGCCACCCCGACTTGCCATGGAACAAGGATGCGTCGGATGTGGGTTCCTGCGCACAGTCGGCGCAGGAACTGCTCGATGCAGCCGCCGACATGGTGGCGGTGGGCGGCTTGCTCGTATTCGCGGTGTGCTCGCTCGAACCGGAGGAAGGCGAAGAGCAAGTCGCCGCCTTTCTGCGCCGACGACGCGATTTCGCCCGCGTGCCGGTCACAGAACGCGAGCTCTTTGGCCACACGGAATGGATCGATCCGCAAGGCGATTTGCGCACGCTGCCGTTTCACCTGTCCGACCAGGGCGGCATGGACGGCTTCTTCGCTGCGCGGCTGCGCCGTCTATAGTCGGCCGAGCGCGTACGCGACCGCCAGATAGATCTTGCCGGTATCAGCGCTCAGCATGGTCGAGGTGAGCAGACCGCCGCCATCGCCTTCCTTTGCGCGCGCCAGAAGCGCCTCGAATTCTCCGAGATAAGAATTTGCCGCGTCGCGGAACCTGACATCCTCGCGATAAAGCGTCGCGACACGATTGACCGTATCGTCGTCGATCGCGTTGGCGAGCCGACGCGCAAAGACGCTTCGGTCGCCGGCGAGATAACGCCGCCACTCTTCTTCGCCAGGCGCGGCATCGGAAGAAATCGCGCTCAAATCGACCGCGAGATCGGAAAGCGCCACCTCAAGTGCGCCGAGCGCCGCCGCGCTGGCCGGTTTCAGTTCGCGCGTCTCGCTGGTCTCGACCGCGGCGAGGAGCGTGCGCATTTCCCAGGCCTTGGCATCGCCGCCGGACTCGGGCGACTTCTTTCTCGACCGTTGTGTCAGCCGCTTGGCCATGCCCAGAAGGCTCTCGCTTTCAGGCTGCTCCGCCTCGGAAGGCTCCTGCTGCTGATTGCGCACCGGCGCGCGCGGCGCGCTGCGCGCGTGAAGGGTCGACAGTGTACGCGCCGACAAATCCAGAATTTCCTCCGTCTCGGTCCGCACCATTTCGCGCACGCGCCGCGCTTCCTGCTGTGCAACGCCCGGCAGTGTCAAAAGATGCTGCTGCACGTCCTCGACGGTCTTGGCGAGTGTCGTGCGGATGGCCGTCGCTTCGGCCGAGAGCTCGCCCGAAGTTCTGAGCAGGCGCTCGCACTCCGCCATCGCTTCTCCGACCAACGCACGCGCATTGAGCTTGGCTTCCGAGGCGGTCTCGCCGATCAGCGTCTGGGCACCGCTGTTGGCGTCGTGCAACGCGCTGATCATGCCGGCGAGCGTCGCGGTCGCCGCATCGCTCGTTTCCTTCAGCTTCTCCGCTTCTCGCATGAAATTCGCGGTCAGTTGGGAGGCTCGAGCGGCCGCGTTGGCCATGATCTCTTCCAGGTGCCGTTCGGCATCGCCCGAGACATGTTCGAACTTCTGGGCTTCACTGCCCAGCGTCAGTATCGCGTGTTCGATCGATGAGCGCTCCTTCGCCAGAGCCGCTTCGAACGCCGCACTCTCGTCCTTCAGGCGCTGCATCAATTCGTTCATCGCGCCGCGATGGCGCTCCTGGCGGCCGAGAACGAATTCCGCGCGCGCCATGGCCGCATCTGAAACGGCCTCGATGCGCTTGGCCTGGCGATCGAGTTCGACAGCGGCGGCGTGCGGCGCGTCGGCAGCTGCGCCTGCGGCGGCGCGAAAGCCGGCTGCCTGGGTGTCGAGGGTCGCGCTGGCGCTCTTGAGAGAGCCTTCGGCACTCTCGATCAGCGCCTTCAATTGGGCGACGCGACCGGCGACGGTTTCGGCGGTGCGCGCGGCAGAATCGCTAAGAGTCCCGGAGACGGTTTCGATGCGTTCGCGTTCGGCGGTCAATCGCGCGGCGACAGCTTCGCCGCGCACCTCGGTGCGTGCGCCGGCCTCGTCGAGTGCCGCAATCTGACCTTCGAGTACCGATTCGAGCGCGCGCAGTCGCGATAACGCTGCATCGAGACCGGCGTTCAGTGCGTCGAGTTCGCGGCGCACCGCGCGTCCCAATCTGGCTGCGGTTCGGGAGGCGGTTTCGTCCGCGGAGAACAGTCTCTCCGTCGCATCGGCGAGCACATTGGCGGCTTCGCTCAACTGCTGCGCACGCGCCAGAGCCCAGGCCGTGGCGATGAAAAGCAGAGGCGGAATGAAGGTCGCCGCCGTGAACATCGCCAATTCCTGGACGTCCAGACCGGAAAGCCCTTTTGGTCCGAAATACCCCCACAGGTAAGCAGCGGCTGCGCCGGCCCAAAAAGCCGACAACACCGCAGCAAACACGATCACGCCAATTCCAAACCTGGGCTCCGTTCGCGGGGTTGACCGTGCAACCGAATCCCCGATCGTTTCGCCTGATTGGAGCGCGACTGGCTGACCAGATCCGACTATGGCCATCATACCCTCGGCGTTTGTCCAGACGACCGCACTTTACCCATCGAGAGCGCTGAGCGCGAGGGCGCTTTCCGAGATCGCCGGCATCGCAGAATCCGGCAATTTTGTTTACGATCATATAACAGGAGGCTAGCCGTGACGTTTTTGATTGCCGCCGCGTTCGCGTTTTTGGCCTTGCACCTTCTGATCGCAGGCACGCGTGTGCGCGACGCGATCGTGTCCGCGATCGGCGAGCGCGCCTATCTCGGACTGTTTGCGCTGGCGTCGGTCGGCGGCATCATCTGGCTGTCCATGAGCTATCGCGCGGCGATGGCAAGCGCGTCCAACGTCCAGCTCTTCGATCTCGGTTATGGAATCGACAATCTTGCCATTCCGGTCGTGCTCGTCGCCTTCCTGCTGGGCGTGCCCGGACTCCTGATGCCGAGTCCGACGTCGGTTGGGCAAGCAAGCGCCGCGGCAAAGGAAGAGACTGTGCGCGGCGTGTTGCGCATCACGCGCCATCCGTTTCTGTGGGGCGTGGCGATCTGGTCGGCTTTCCACTTTTGCGCGACCGGCGATTATGCCTCCACCATTCTCTTCGGGACGTTTCTCGTTTTGTCGCTTCTTGGCACCCTGTCGATCGATGCCAAGCGCCAACGCAAATTGGGCGACGCGTGGAGCAGGTTTGCGCAGCGCACCTCGAATGTGCCCTTCGCGGCCATTGCGTCGGGCCGAAATTCGTTTCGCGCGCGAGAATATTTCGACTGGCGTTTCCTGGTCGCGCTCGCACTTTTTCTTGCGGTGCTCATTCTCCATGCGCGGGTCATTGGTGTCTCACCGTTCCCCGGTGGCTGGACACCACCCTTCTGAGACGGCCCTTCGTTAACATTGTCTTGAGAAATTGCGCCCATCGTCGCGTTCCATTTCCGGGAATGTGCCATGCCGGCGGACGTTATCGATCTGCAACATCTTGCGCGCTATACGGGCGGCGACGTCGCGCTCAACGCCGAAATTCTCCGTCTGTTCGAGACGCAGACGAGCGAGTTGGTCGCCAAATTGCGCGCCATTCTCGAGGCGCGTGATCTCCAGTCCTGGAAGGAAGTCACCCACACGATCAAGGGCGCGGCGCGCGGCGTGGGCGCATTCGCCATGGCGGACGCCGCCGCTCAATGCGAGGTGGTCGGGATTGCCGATCCGCCTCTCACGGCGATGGCGCTCGCAAAGCTCGCAGGCGAAACCGAAGCCGTCCAAGCCTTCGTGAAGGCGCACTGCGCCGCCTGAGGTCATGCGGCGCCTCCAGGGCCGGATTTTTCTTTGTTATTCGTGCTGCACTGCGTCACATTGCGCCCGCTCACCTTGAAAGGGTTGTTGGCGGACCCATTTTTACATATGAAGAGCGCCAGTTTCCGGCTTCATACACTAAAAGACTGTGGAATAGCTCATGAGCACGCCCATCGAAACCGATGTCGTCATCGTCGGAGCCGGCCCCATCGGCCTTTTTGCCGTGTTCGAACTTGGTCTTCTCGACCTGAAAGCGCACCTTGTCGATATTCTGGATCGGCCAGGCGGACAATGCACCGAGCTCTACCCGGAAAAACCGATCTATGACATTCCCGGTCTTCCCGTCGTCACCGGCCAGGAGCTGACGAACAAGCTTCTGGACCAGATCAAGCCGTTCGGCGCTCAGTATCACTTCAACGAGATGGCGTCGGGTCTGGAAAAGCTGGCCGACGGCCGTTGGCGATTGAAGACCGACGCGGGGACCGAACTCATCGCGCCCGTCATCGTGATCGCCGCTGGCGGCGGGAGCTTTGTCCCCAAGCGGCCGCCTGTGCCGCACATCGAAGCTTACGAGGATCGCGGCGACGGCGTTGGCGTGCACTATGCCGTGCGCAAGATGGACGCGTTCCGCGGCAAGAACATCGTGATCGCGGGCGGCGGCGACAGTGCACTCGACTGGACGATCAACCTCGCGCCTTTGGCGAAATCACTCACACTCGTTCATCACCGCGACGGTTTTCGCGCCGCGCAGCACAGTGTCAATCAGATGCGAGAACTCGAGCGCGAAGGAAAAGTGAAATTCCACGTCGCCAGCGTGAAGCAGCTACACGGCGAGCATGGCAAGTTGACCGGTGTCACCCTCTCGGGCGCGGACAAGAAGGAGTGGCAGCTCGAAACGGATGCTTTTCTTCCCTTCTTCGGATTGACGATCAAACTCGGGCCGATCGCCGAGTTCGGACTCAATCTTCACGAGAATCTCATTCCCGTCGATACAGCCAAGTTCGAGAGCATGACGCCGGGAATCTTCGCCATCGGCGACATCAACTCCTATCCCGGCAAGTTGAAACTGATCCTCTCGGGATTTCACGAGGCCGCGCTGATGGCGCAAGCGGCGTTCCACATCTGCAAGCCGAACGAGAAGCTGCGCTTCCAGTACACCACATCGTCGTCGAGCCTGCAGAAAAAGCTGGGCGTGCACGCATGAAGATCATCGCCACGGACCGTAAAGGCGCGGAGCATGTCATCGAAGGCCGCGACGGCTGGAGCGTGATGGAAATGCTGCGCGATGCAGGTCTTCCGGTCGCCGCCGAATGTGGCGGCGCCTGTGCCTGTGCGACGTGCCACGTTTATGTGAATGACGGCTGGTACGAGAAGCTTTCGCCGCCGTCGGATGCGGAAGTCGACATGCTCGACATGGCGCTCGCGGTCGAACCCAACTCGCGTCTCTCCTGCCAGATCGTCTGCGCCGAGGCGCTCGACGGCATCAAGGTCACCGTCGCCCCGGAATAGGCTTGCCGCAGTTTTACACTTGTTATAACTCGCTGCCCATGACGAACAACTCGCCGAACACGGCGGTGCGTCGGGCATTCGCGACATGGGCATGTTCGAATCCGCATTGGCGCGACCCAAGAATCGGGCCGCATACGGCGAACCCGATGCTGCAGCGCTGGCAGTCGCCTATGCATTTGCCCACGCGATGAACCATCCCTTCGTCGACGGAAACAAGCGGATTGCTCTGGTCGCACTGGAATCATTTCTTGCGTTGATCTCTGTCGCTGCTGGTTCATTCAGCGAAGAAGAACTCACAGCTTGGATCAGAAAAAATATCGAACCGCTATAGATTGTAGGGCATGATGGCGTGTACGGGAGTAAAGCATGGGATTCTACGACAAGCACGTCCTGCCGCGGCTTCTCAACGCGGCGATGAGCGCCAAGCCGATTTCCTATCAGCGGCGCAAGGTGGTGCCGCGCGCGCAGGGACGCGTACTGGAGATCGGCTTCGGTGCCGGGCATAACCTTCCCTATTACGACGCCGATAAAGTCGAGCGAATCTGGGCGCTCGAACCCTCCGTCGAAATGCGCAACCGCTCCGCGGCACGCCGGGCGGCTTCGCCGATTGCGTTGCAATTCATCGATCTCCCGAGCGAGGCAATTCCGCTCGATGCCGAATCGGCCGACACGGTCCTGGTCACTTATACGCTGTGCACCATTCCCGACGTGATGGCGGCCTTGGGCGAGATGCGTCGTGTCATGAAAGTGAGCGGCCAGATGATATTCTGCGAGCATGGCGAGGCGCCGGACGAGGGCGTCAAGCGCTGGCAGCACCGCATCACACCGGTCTGGAAGAAGATCGGCGGCGGCTGCCATGTCAACCGTCCCATTCCGAGTTTGATCGAAAGTGCCGGCTTCAAGCTGACCGACATGCAGACTATGTATCTGCCGGGGACGCCGCGCTTTGCCGGATACAATTACTGGGGCGGCGCGACAAAAGCCTGAGCGACATTTGCCGCCGCGCGGCATTGCCGCTGAAGATTTCCACTGCGCCAAGTTCGCGCGCCGTCTCGGCCAGGAATTTCCGTGCCGCATGCATCGGGCGCAGCCGTTCCAGCCGTATCGCGGCATCCAGGAGACGCCTTTGCAGCCGATGCTCGTCGATGGCCAATTCGGATTGCGCAACCAGAAGGCGGGCGTAGGATTGAAAGGCTTGCCATTCGCGCGAGCGCCCTCCGTGCTTGAACGCGTTCTTGTTACCCTTTGGCGCGCCGCGCCGCCGCGCAACGGAATTGTTCGCAATTTTTGCATGCATAATTGACTTATCCCACAACAAGCGGATCGGCCGGCGCTCCTTCGGCAAAGGAGTCGTCAGACGGAGTGCGCGAGATCATAATCGCGTTAGCCCGCTGTTGGATTAGTTTCGGCATTTTCGCGCAGGCCATTGTTTCGCCTGGCTAAGTTTCGCATCGCGGCGTTGGATAGCGCACGCAAACGTGAACCGCTGCGAACTTTTCTTCACGGACTGCGCGTGATTTGTGATCGCCAAGGCCAATGGCCGGGAGGGGACCATGTTCGACCGCAGAAGCCTTTTGAAATCCGCCGGCGCCACGGCTGCCTTGCTGGCACTGACCCCTTATGCGCAGGCGGCGGGAGCGGGTAGCGCCGAGGCGCTGAACGCGCTGTTCGATACCTTCGTCAACGAGAATCTCGACCTGTCGCCGACCTTTGCGACATCGCTTGGCGTCGATACCGGCGCGCGGGCGCACCAGAGAAGCGAGATCGACGAGTCGTCGCTCGCCGCCAATGCGCGCGCGCATGAGCTTGTCGCAAGTCAGCTCAAGCGGCTCCAGGCCTTCGACCGAGCTTCGGTCGGCATCGAGGATCAGGTCAGTTACGATGTCGTGCTCTTCACTTTGAAAAATACCGACGCCGACAACCGGCGCTATCCTTATGCCGGCGGCGCAGCCGGCAGCCCCTACGTCATATGCCAGCGAAACGGTCTCTACAGCAGCATTCCCTCCTTCCTCGACAACCAGCACCAGATCGAAACCAAGTCGGACGCCGACGCCTACCTCTCGCGTCTGGAGCAGTTCGCGCTGCGGCTCGACGAAGAGGCCGGGGTCGTCCGCCACGACGTCGCGCTCGGCGTGGTGCCGCCGGACTTCGCGCTTCAGAAGACACTCGTTCAGATGAATGCACTGCGCGGTCAGCCGGCCGACAGCGCGACCATGACCATGTCGGTCGTCAGGCGCACCAAGGAAAAGAACATTGCGGGCGATTATCAGACGCCAGCGGCGAATATCCTGAATGAGAAAGTCTATCCCGCGCTCGACCGCCAGATTGCGCTCGTCACCGACATGCAGAAGAAGGCGACGCATGATGCCGGGGTGTGGAAACTGCCGAATGGCGATGCCTATTATCGCGACAGCGTCCTGACCTGGACGACGTCGAGCATGAGCCCTGCCGAAATCCACCAGACAGGACTCGACATCATCAAGGACCATAGCGCCCAGATCGATGCCATCATGCGCCAGCAGGGCATGACAAAAGGAACGGTCGGCGAGCGGCTCCGCGCGATGTACGACGACCCCAAGCTGATCTATGCCAACAACGACACGGCCAAAGAGCAACTGATCGCGGATCTGAACCTCAAGGTCGCCGCCATACGCGCCCGCCTGCCGGACTATTTCGGCGCATTGCCGAAAGCCGACGTCAAGATTCAGCGCGTTCCCAAATATCTCGAGGCGGCGCAAGCCGGCGGCTATTACAACGCACCATCGCTCGACGGAAAGATTCCGGGCATCTACTGGATCAATTTGCGCGACACCTCGGAGCAGCCGCGCTGGCTGTTGCCGACGCTGACCTATCACGAATCGATTCCCGGGCATCATTTGCAATTGTCGATTCAGCGCGAAGCCAAGATGCCGCTGATCCGGAAGCTCTCGTACTTCTCGTCCTACATCGAAGGCTGGGCGCTTTATGCCGAGCAATTGGCCGACGAGATGGGCATGTACAAGGATGATCCCTTGGGCCGCATCGGCTTCCTGCACGATGCGATGTTCCGCGCCGTCCGCCTGGTGGTCGACAGCGGTATCCACGCCATGAAGTGGACGCGCGAAGACGCGATCAAGTTCTTCGTCGATACGCTGGGAGACAAGGAATCGGCGACGATCACCGAGATCGAGCGCTATGCCGTCACCCCCGGACAAGCGTGCGGCTACATGCTGGGCAAGCTCGCCTTCCTCGCGGCGCGCAAGAAGGCGCGTGATGCACTCGGCGACAAGTTTGACATCAAGAGCTTCCACGACGCCATGCTGGTCGGCGGCGCGGTGCCGCTGGCGATGATCGATGGCATGACGGATCGCTACATCGCGTCGCGCCGACCTTTGGCACGCTCCGAGTGAGGACGTTATCCTCGTTCGAAGTGCGTAAGAGATCCTCAAGCCTTTGCGAGTATTGGGCTTAGTCGTTTTCGATCTTGCTGCACCCCCTCCCCCGCGCATGGCATCGTCATGAGTGACTAACAATCATTTCTATCTTCTCCCTGGTCCTAACTAGGAGGAGATAGGTGTCAGACAGCGTCACGGGAACGCGGATAAGTTCGACGGTTGCGAATAAATCCGCGCGAGAAGTTTCAACGCGTTGCGGGCAAAAGTGCCGATTTAGCGCGAAAACTTATCCTCACCGACATGAAGACAAAGTCTCGCTCGGTCAGGATCTCGCGATCGCGATACTGAGGTGCGTTTGACTCGTCACTTCTTTGAAGCCCATCCGAAGCTTCCGACAGTGGCAGTTCCCAATCGGTCCGGAGATGTCCGTTGCGCGCTGGCTCTGCCATCGCGGTTAATACGCGCGACAAATCGCTGTTCGTCCCAGATCTCAACCTCGCATCCGGTTTTTGCGGCGAGACTGGCAGCCAAATCCAGAGCGCTTAGATCGTCGTGCAGCGTGGGATATTGGCGAGCCAATATCCGATTGGCGTCATCAACACGGAATATCTTGTATTGGGTCAATCGCGCGACCTCCCGGCTTTGAGCGGGAGCGCGGGCGCCGTTCAGCTGGGCGTCCCGAAGGTCTCTCAAGCGCCAGTGCTCAAACCATCAGACTGGCGATGGGCCAGGTTAGCCCATTCCGACCAAGAACTGTACTATTTAGTACACTCGCTGAAGCCGTCTCATATCGGTGAAATGGAACCGCGAATGATGACAGCGCTTACCGGCAGAGGTATCCGAGCATACAAGACGTGATGCCGTAACTGCCCGCGATAGCAAAGCCTGTGGCGACCAAAAGCCAGAAATAAATCGACAAATGCGATGATTGGCGGCGCATGGTCATTGCTAAGTTCCCTGATAACGATGCCGGCAATCCTTTGAAAGTTCCCGGTAGAGTCAACGGAAATCAAGGTACGAAATCGCACCGTTACCCGTGGAGCGGCTTCCAGCCAATGAGGCGCTGATACTCGCGCTCAGGCTCGCAACGTCTGAGCGTCGACAACGCTTTCTGCTGACCGCGCCGGTGCGGGGAGAGGTAACTACCGGCTCATCAAGGCGTACTCGCCGCCCTTCTCGATGCCGCGCTTGTAAGCTGGTCGCGCATGCATGGCAGCGCGATATTTGACAAGTTCGGGGTAAGGCTCGAGCCGCGCGCCGGCCGCTTCGAGCACGAAGAGGAGCTGAATATCGGCGCCCGTCAGCTCGTTGCCGACGAAGAAGTTGCGGCCTTTGATGCCGGCTTCCATGTAGGAGAGGTTGTTGGCGATCTCGCTGTCGACACGCGGCTTGAGCGGCGCCGCCGCTTCACCGAGCATGCCGGTATAGAGCGCCATGAGCAGCGGCAGCATGGCCGAGCCTTCGGCGTAGTGCATCCACTCGACATATTTCCAGTGATCGTCGCTGCCGGCCTTCGGCTTGAACTTGCCCTTGCCATAGGTGTCGATGAGATATTCCACGATAGCGCCCGACTCTGCGATCGTTTTGCCGTTGTCGGTGATGACCGGCGATTTGCCGAGCGGATGGATGTTTTTCAACTCCGGTGGCGCGAACGGAACCGGACTCATGCGTTGGTATTTCACGATTTCATACGGCGCGCCGAGCTCTTCGAGCAGCCACAGGATGCGCTGCGAGCGCGAATTGTTGAGATGGTGAACCTTGAGCATGACGGTCTCCTGAATTTGTCCGAGCACCAGAGGAACAGGTGGGCGTTGCGCGCGCAATCCCCTGGCGGAAATACAATGTCCTGAGAGTTCAGGAACGCGGTTCGTTCGCTACCGGCGGCACGAAATCATCGTCGAAGACGCGTTCGGGATGATAGGCGGTGACCATCCCCATGAAGGGCGGCCAGATGCTGTAGCCGAGGAGCTCCTTAAGGCGCGGCGACATGGTTTTGGCGATGTCTTTTGGAATGGCGAGGAAGAAGTTTTCCTGCTGCCTGAGCCAGCCCTCGCAATATTGATACGTGATGGCAAGGCGTGCCGCGTTGCTCCGATTGGCGCCGCCGCCGTGATACAGCGTGCCGAGGAAGACGACGCAGGAGCCGGCCTTCATCACCACGGACTGGCGCGGAAGCGATTCGCGCGCCACATCGCTGCCGAGCTTGTGACTGCCCGGACAGATCACGGTGCTGCCATTCTCCTCGCAGAAATCGTCGATCGCCGCGATCATGCTGACGCTGAGCGCCGGGCGCGGCCGCGTCACGCGATAGAAGCTGTCGTCGAAGTGCAGCGCCTGCGCCGCTTCGCCGGGATCGATGCGGATGGCCTGTGCCGCGCTTAAGAGGAAATTCGGCTGCAGGAAATGCGCGATGAGCGCGAGAAGCCGTTCATCCTCGGCAACGCGCTCGAACACCTTGCCGCGTCCGACCAGCGTGTACACCCGCTCGGTCGCGAAACCTTCGAAGGCGTTGCGGCCATGATGGGCGCCGAAATGCGGTGCAAGGCCCGCGCGGACAGAGGCCAGCGTCTGGGCGTCGAGAAAATCCTCGATGATCGTAAAGCCGTCGCGCGCGATGCGTGCGATATGCGAATCGCAAGAGAACGCTTGCGCCGACATCGCGCTAGCGATTCAGTTCGCGCATCGCCAGGTCGAGGCCGCCGAGCGTCAGGGGATACATGCGCCCGTTCATCAGCTGCTGCATCAGCCCGATCGAGGGCGTGTAATCCCAGTGCTTCTCCGCGACGGGATTGAGCCACACGGTGTGCTCGAACATCGTCGTCACGCGGTCGAGCCACACCGCACCCGGCTCTTCGTTCCAATGTTCGACGCTGCCGCCCGGATACGTCACTTCATAGGGACTCATCGTCGCGTCGCCGACAAAAATGATTTTGTAGTCCTTGGGATATTTGTGCAGCACGTCCCAGGTATCGAGCTTCTCGTTGTGACGGCGGCGATTGTCCTTCCACACCGACTCGTAGAGGCAATTGTGGAAGTAGAAGAAATCCATGTGCTTGAATTCGGTCTTGGCCGCGCTGAAGAGCTCCTCGCACAGTTTGATGTGCGCATCCATCGAGCCGCCGATATCGAAGAAGAGCAGCACCTTCACGGTGTTGTGCCGTTCGGGCACCAGCTTCAAATCGAGATAGCCCCGATTGGCCGTGTCCTTGATGGTGCCGGGAACGTCGAGTTCGGTTTCGGCGCCGAGCCGCGCCCATTTGCGCAGCCGTCTGAGCGCCACCTTGATATTGCGCGTGCCGAGCTCGACGGAATCGTCGAGATTCTTGTACTCGCGCTTGTCCCAGACCTTGACCGCCTTGCCGTGGCGCGATTTGTCCTGGCCGATGCGCACACCTTCGGGATTGTAGCCGCCATTGCCGTACGGCGAGGTGCCGCCGGTACCGATGGCCTTGTTGCCTTTTTCATGGCGCTTCTTCTGTTCTTCGATCTGCGCCTTCAACTGGGCCATCAGCTTGTCCCAGCCGCCGGCCTTCTCGATCATCTTCTTTTCTTCTTCGCTGAGGAACTTTTCGGTCAGCGCCTTCAGCCACTCCTCGGGGATCTGCGCGATGAGCGAACCGTCGAGACCTTCGAGTCCCTTGAAGACATGGCCGAACACCTGATCGAACTTGTCGAGGTTGCGCTCATCCTTGACGAGCGCGGTGCGTGACAGGAAATAGAATTCCTCGATCTTCATGTCGATGATGTCCTTGTCCATGGCGGACATCAGCGCGAGATATTCCTTGAGCGTGACCGGAATCCTTGCGGCGCGGAGCTCATCGAAGAATTGGAAGAACATGGGAGGCGGCTTTCGTCGAAATAACGTTTAATGAAGTCTAGCGCGGCTTGGCCGGTGGGGCCAGCGGCTTGGGCGGTGCGGGTACGGCCTGGGTCGGCACGGCGATAACCTGCCCCTGCGGCGGCGCGACTTTGGCGATTCGTACCAGGGCTTCGGTGTAAACCGCATTCAGGAAATCCTTAAGCTTGTCGTCGTCGCGCGGCGTGGCGAACTCGACCGTGGCCGCGACCGCCCAGTTTCCGACGCTGCCGCTGGAGAACATGATTCGGTAGTGCAGCGTTTCGAGCGCGGCCGTCTCGTAGGTCCGCGAATAGACCGAGATGGGAGTAGCGCCGCCGCCGATTTTTTGCGTGCTCTCGCCGACGATTCTGCCGCCGATGCCTTCCTGTTCGATGAATTCAGGAATGAGTGCAGTCTTGGGATCGTACGGCGCCTTGAGCGGTGTCAGCGTGATGGTGCCATAGACGCCGTCGAGCGCGGAGTAAACGCAGAAATCCGAACCCAGCATTGGCGCGCGCTCGCCATAGGCATCGCGCTCGAAATGGCCGATGAAGAGCGGGCAGACGAAGCCCGAAGCGGTGTGCACCTTCGCTTCGTCCGGCCCGTCCTTGAAAGTGTCGATGCTCGTCGTCTGCGCAACTGCCGGTGTGGCGGCGAGCCAGCTTGCCAAGAGAAGAGTGAGACCAGGGGCCCGCACTAATTCCTCGGTTCTCTCCGGGCCAGGAATGCCAGCCGCTCGAACAGGTGCACGTCCTGCTCGTTCTTGAGCAGCGCGCCATGCAGCGGCGGAATGAGCTTGGTCGGATCCTTTTCCTTCAACGCTTCGGGCGGGATGTCCTCGTTCATCAACAGCTTCAGCCAATCCAGGAGCTCGGACGTCGACGGCTTCTTCTTCAGCCCCGGCACATCGCGGATCTGATAGAAGACGTTCAAGGCTTCCCCGACCAGCTTCTGCTTGATGTTCGGATAGTGCACGTCGATGATCTTCTGCATCGTCTCGCGATCGGGAAACTTGATGTAATGGAAGAAGCAACGGCGCAGGAACGCGTCCGGCAATTCCTTTTCGTTGTTCGAGGTAATGAGAATGATGGGGCGCAATTCTGCCTTGATCGTCTCGCCGGTTTCGTAGACGAAGAACTCCATGCGATCGAGTTCGAGCAGAAGGTCATTGGGAAATTCGATGTCGGCCTTGTCGATCTCGTCGATCAGGAGCACCGGGCGGGCCTTCATCTCGAACGCCTCCCAGAGCTTTCCCTTCTTGATGTAGTTCTTCACATCCTTGACGCGCACATCGCCAAGCTGGCTGTCGCGCAGACGCGTGACCGCGTCATATTCATAGAGCCCCTGCATGGCCTTGGTGGTCGACTTGACATGCCAGGTGATGAGCGGCGCCTTGAGAAAGTCGGCAACCTGAAAGGCCAATTCCGTCTTGCCCGTTCCCGGTTCGCCCTTGATGAGCAGCGGCCGTTCGAGCGCGATGGACGCATTTACGGCGATCCGCAAATCCTCCGTCGCAATGTATTTGTCGGTCCCTGTGAAGCGCTGAACAGCCATCGAGCTCTCTCTTTTTCCGGAAATAGCGTGGGTGAAAGCGTAAGTGGACGCGGAACGAGGCGCAAGGGCGGCCAATCGACACGAGGGTGGCTGAACAGGCGTCGCCTTCGCCCGGACGCTGCGTTAGTCTGGGGCCGGTTCTTCATGCGCATCCATCCCATAATCACCCTTTCCGGCAGCGTCGGCACTCTCGCGCGTTTTGCCCTCGCAAGCGCCACAGCGGGGTTTGCCTTTTCCAGCGCATGACCGTCGCACACGTCTACACGGTTGCGTTCCAGGGTATCGAAGCACGCGAGGTGGACGTTCAGGTCCATATCGGCGATGGCGGCGGCACGGGCGTTTTCAACATCGTAGGCCTTGCCGACAAGGCGGTGGGCGAAAGCAGGGAACGCGTCCGCGCTGCGCTCTCCGCCATCGGACTGGCGCTTCCCTATCAGCGCATCACCGTCAATCTCGCGCCTGCCGATCTGCCGAAGGAAGGGAGCCACTACGATCTGCCGATCGCGCTTGGACTCTTGTCGGCGATGGGCGTGCTGCCGGCGAGCGAAATGGCGCGCTATGTGGCGCTCGGAGAATTGTCGCTCGATGCGCAGCTCACAGCCGTTGCAGGCGTGCTGCCGGCCGCGCTTGCCGCGAGCGAACAGCAGCGCGGCCTGATCTGTCCGGCAGTCTCAGGTCCCGAAGCGGCCTGGGCTGGCGGCGTCGAGATCATCGCCGCCCCTTCGCTCATCGCGCTCGTCAATCATGTCAAAGGCGTTCAGGTCTTGAACCGGCCGACCGCCAAGCTTGCCGTGGAATCGGCAAGCGAGCCGGACCTGCGCGATGTGAAGGGACAAGAGACTGCAAAACGCGCCCTCGAGATCGCGGCGGCCGGCGGTCACAACCTTCTCATAATGTGTCCAATTAAACCGGCACAACACATTGAAACTGTTGCGTCAAAAAATGCGTGCCGGCGGTCCAGATTCACCATGTCACCTCCTGGAGAATTCGCGCCAGACGCGCCGGGTTATGCTCGACGTAAAGCGCCGTGGTCCGGACGTTCGAGTGTCCCGCGATCACGGAGATCGCTTTCAGGTCCACTCCTTTCTCGGCGAGCTGGGTGATCATGGTTCGCCGACCCGAGTGAGAGCTGCCGCGAGGAATCCCGGTCTCGACGTAGAGCTGCTTCAGGAACCGCGACATGGAGGTCGCAGTCAGGTGACCGCCCTTCTGGCTCTTGAAGAGCGGCTCGTTGAAATCCCAGGGGCGGCTCTCGGAGTGGTAATCCTCCAGGGTGCGCCGGAGCTTCGGGGATGAAAGGAAGATGTCTCGGGTCTTCGCTCCTTTGGTATACGCGGCTTTGAGGTGGACGACTTCACGGACCTCTCCTTCGGGCGTGAAGACATCGATCCACCGCAGGGAAGATAATTCCTTTGCTCGGAGTCCTGCTCCCACCGACAAGGTGAACGTGGCCAGAGCACGAAGCGGGAGACGTGCACGAGCGCGAGCCACGGCCGCCACGGCGCGAATCTGATGGGTGGTGAGAACAGCAGCTCTTCCCGTCGTACCAGGAGGGCGTCCACGGTGGCGCTTCAAAAACCAGTCCTTTTTTCACTTCAGGGTGGTCTATTTATATCGTTTGTGAAATTCCGTACACAGATTAATTATGGCTAAGCTATTGCTTGGGCATCGTTATCTGGACGCATGAATTATAATGGTTGGAAAAAATCTTTTGCGAAGCGCGTCAGAGTCGTCAACGCGAAAAGTCAAATTGCGGCTGCTTGGTTCGGATGCTCGCCAGGGCGTTGCGGCAGGATCAGGACCAGCGCGACGATAATCGCAGCGAGGATCGCGGAGGCTAAGGGACGGCTCAAGTTCAGGCCCCCATCTGCAAGCGGTTTATCCAGAAAGTCACCGACCGTTGCACCAAGAGGGCGGGTTAGAATGAAGGCGGTCCAGAAGAGCGCCACGCGCGAGGCATTGGTCCAGAAATAGAGCGCAGCCACGACCGATAGTGCGGCCACAAACACGAGGGCGCCGCCGAGATAGCCAAGCCCCGACGTGTCGGCCAGCCAGTCGCCCAATGCCGTTCCGAGCGTCTGCGAGAAGGTGATGGTCAGCCAGTAGAAGGCTTCGACTCTCGGCGTGTTGACCGTATCGACGGAGATGGTGCGCTCGGACCAGAACCAGAAGGCCAAAGTCAGGAGCACGCAAACGAGCAGCAAGGCGGAGCCGCCGGTGTAGCCGATGCCCAGGGAGCGGTCTGCAAAGTCCGCGAGGGTCGTGCCCAGCATGGTCGATGCCACGATGGTCACCCAGTAGAGAAACGGATGAAATTTCTTTGCAACGATCTGCGCCACAACCAATGCCACGAACGGCAAAAGCACCAGGGCGGTGCCGATCAGGTAGCCGTAACCTGTGGCGGAGGTGGTCGTTTCACCGAGCCAACTCATCGTGATGGTGTCCCCGCCGGTCTCGCCCAGGGTCGTGGCAAGGATCTTGATGATCCAAAAGCCAAGGGTGACCGCTGGCACCTTGCTCATTGTGGTTTCTACTTTCATCTGAGCGGATCCACTTGGAGCACCGGCAGCCGCTGACGGACGATGAACTTGAAAAGTCACGGGCTGCCAGTGCTCTATTGAACGCTGTCACTGCACCGGTACGGCAACCGCTTGCAGAGTTTTGGGTCCCGAATTTTTCGGCAGTGAGATCGTCTTGATTAGTTTGTGCGTGGCGACATCAATGACGGCGATCGCGTCGTCTTGCGCCAGTGCGATGTAGCCGAACCGATCGTCAGGCGAGAAGGCGACCCAATAAGGCGATGCGCCGACCGGTATTCTAGCGATCAGCCGTACGGGCTCAGCCGTGCGGTCATAGGCGTAGACGACGCCGTGGTTTACCGAGTTTGTCCATACTTCTTTCTGATCGGGCGTAATGCCAATGCCATGCGCGCGACTGAAGGTGGTCTTCTCATCGTCCGTGACGAGAGGAAATTTGACCCGCTCGATCACCTTTCTTGCCTTCGTATCGATGACCAGGAACCCAAGAAAGCCATCTATGTCGGCGTAAAGCCTCTTTCCGTCATCGCTAGCCACAATCGGACGCGGCGCATTACCGACTGGAATTGTTCCGACAATTGTATTGCTTAGCGTATCCGCAACATAAATCTTGTCATTGGTTGTGTACGCGGCCTTGGGTTTGCCGTCGCAATCGCGCAGTACTCCACGGGAGATGGCATATTTTGCGGCTACGGCGGAGTCCGCGCCCGTGGGCGAAAGATTCATCGGCGCCAGGTACATGAAGCGACTGTCATTCGCTGCCTTGACGACATTGTGAGGGCTCCCATCGACTGGAAGATGAGCAACGACTTTTCCCTTTTTTGTGTCGAAGACATCATAGCAACCATCCATGAATCGACCGGTATAAAGCAAGCGACCGTCGTTGGTGATCTCCATTTCCTGTTGGTAGGGACCCAAGTTAAAATTGGCGGTGACGACGTCATGCACAGCGTCGATCTTGTGGATTTTCCCGTCGCCCTCGGTCGCGATCCAGACCCAACGCCCATCCGTCGTAGCGGCAATGCCGTGCGGTTGTTTTCCCACATTCAGAGTCTTGATGATCGCATTGGTATCGACATCGATGACATAGACTTCGCTGCCGCCCGTGGCAGCCACATATAGTTTCACTGTGACCGGCGCGCTGCTCGAGGTTAGTGAACTGCAGAGACAGGCGGTGTAAACCGCAGCCATGATCCACGCCCATCTCATAGCAGTCTCCGCTCGAGATCGGCTTCTACGCCCGTCACGGTTAGGCCAGAGGCTTTGGTCTCGTATTGCAACCGAAAGGTGCGGCGTAGCGCCGGGCCCGAGATCCAAGCGCCGTCGTGCTGCGGATCGAACAAACTAAAGTGACACGGACAGCGAAGCAGTTGGCCATCAAGCTTGATCACGCAAAGCTCGTGCGGACAGTAGGTACAAATCGCGACGGGACCTGCCGGCGTTCGAACAGCAAGACCCGGAATGACGCTGTCGTTGCCATCGGACTTGGTAAACCGCGCTTTGAACAACACGGGCATCCAATCGTGTACCAAGCCATCGAGTGGAATATCGACGGGCGCCTTTAGAGGCAGAAACTCGGCCTCGCCGGAAGCTGGCGTTCCATGAGCCGCACTGGCGATCACGGCACAACTGCCGCTCAGGAATTCGCGTCTATCCAGCGCTAGGCTCCTTCGTGTCCAGCCGGCACGTCGCTCAGAAATTGCGCGTTACCGAGACTCCAAACGTTCTCTCGGGGTAGTATTTGACGAGGTACAAGAATTCATTTGGATCTAGGAACTCCGGCAGCGTCTGGAAGAGCACACCAATATTGGAGGCACGCAATAGTGCCCGGTCGTCCGTTATGTTCTTGCCCCACACAGACACACGCCATTCCGAGTCATCTGTGACGTAATCAGCATGTAAATTGACTATGTCGTCCCAGGACGTTCGGCTGGCGGCAAATTCTGGCAGGACCTCGCCGGGATTGAACAGCACGCGGCTATGGTATGTGAAGTCGCCTGCCAAGCTGATCACACCACCCAGCGACGGGACCGGCCAGTGGAGATCGCCTGAAATGTTGATTTGATGGCGCGGGGTATAGGGAACGCGAGTGCCATCCGCAAAATGGGCATCGAGATAGCCGTAGGTTAGGCCCATGGTGAACCAGTCGGTCGGAACCGCCGTCGCCTCCAACTCGACTCCCTGCACGGTTGTCGTTCCAGGTGCATTCGATGTGATGTTGGCTAGCTCGTGGTTTGGCAGAAGAACAAGTTGTGAGGTCTGCAGCTTCTTGTAATCGGCACGAAACAAGTCGCCATTGACGACCAGGTGATTGTCAAATCCCACAAACTTTTCACCGACTTCGTAGCTCCACAATGTCTCGGGATCGAATGGCTTAGCAAAGGCCAGAGCGACGTCTTCAGAACTACTGGCTCCCGTGCCTGAGAGATCATAGCCGCCGCTCTTGAACCCGCGCGTCACGGAGACATACAGGAGAAGGTCGTCGGTCGCCTGGTAGCTCAAATTGAACTTCGGCGTGAACGCATCCCAAGAGTGGGAGTATGCAGCCGACGCTGGGAATAGATGCGCCGGATCGACGATGCTGTAGCTCACCATCGAAAAGCCACTCTTGCGCTCCCACGTTTCGCGGGCGCCGAGCGTCAGCTTCAAGGAGTCGGTTATGGCGTAAGCGCCCTCGCCGAAAATCGCGTAGCTGTCGGTCGTGACATTCTGGTTCGCTATCTGCGTGTAGTGGGTGTCGGCGGAGAAGAGTCCGGCCACCGTCGCCGGATCGAACGCAAAGATGAGCGAACCATCTTGCAGCTTGCTTGAATGCAAATAGAAGAAACCGCCCACCCATGTCAGCTGCTGGTCGCTGGGCGAAGTGAAGTCGACCTCTTCGGTGACCTGCTTGTCCTGAACAATTCCAATTTGCAGAAGTTGGTTGTCCGGGTCCCCCAGAACACTGTTTGGAAAGTGGTCGTTGACGTTGCGATAGCCCGTGATCGATGTGAGAACGCCGATCGGATTTGTCCAGCTGATGCGAGCCAACCCCCCGGCGATCTGGCGATGTTGAAACCCATTGAAACCTTGATTGGTCGTGTTGGGATCATACGAAAGATTCGGAAAAAGTATGGGCTTGAAGTTTGCGATCAGACGACTGGGATAGCCACCGGAGTTGTCATTCAGATAGTCCGCTCCGAGAAGAACTTCCAAATCAGGGGTGACGTTCCACAGCAATTGACCGCGAACATCGAACTCGTCGGTGCCGTCCGTTTTGCCGCCGATCGTAACATTTTTGATGAACGCATCGCGGTGGTTGAAGTCGACCGAGAGCTTCGCCGCAAGGGTGTCAGTGATCGGGCCAGTGATATAGCCCCGGGCCTGAACGGCATTGTAGTTGCCGTAGCTCACCTGAGCTTTACCGGCGAAGTCGAAACTTGGCGACAGTGTGTGAATGACGACCGCACCTCCCGTCACGTTGCGCCCGAACAGCGTGCCTTGAGGTCCACGGAGGACTTCGATTTCGCTAAGGTCAAACAAATCCGGATTCTGGTCCCCGAGTCCGGTGGTGGGTACTCCGTCGATGAACGTCGTCACTGCGTCGTCCCAACCGGCCGCATTATTGTTGATCAGCGTGCCGCGAATGGAGAGGTACGATTCCTGAGGGCTGAACTGTGTGTAGGTCAAATTTGGAACGCGAAGCGCCAAATCGGCAAAAGTGTCGATTCGGTTGTTCTCAATCGTTGTTGCCGTCAGAGCAGTAATCGCTACTGGTGTTTTCTGTAGAGGCGTGGTGCGCCGCTCCGCGGTCACCGTGACCAGCTCGATGCCTGTTGATGTCGTAGCATTCTGGGCGTTTGCAGCCGGCGTAACCGCCGACAGAACGGTCGCAAGTGTCACCAGGCAGGTGTAGGCGATCGTCTGGTTCGGTGTGCTGCGTGCAAGCTTTTCTTTCCTCATGGCGTTCCCCCAGATTTCGTTTCATGGTCGGTGCGTGAGAGCACCGGGATTCCCTCATTTCTTCTTCAGATCGACGACAAGCACTTTGAACGTGCCGGGTTCCACACCCGGCCGATCGCCGTGTTTCTTCGGAAAAATGATGTTGCCGGCCGGCAGATAGAGGAGCCCGCTCTCGGCATCGACAGCCTCAGTGTGGATGCCCGATGCAAGCGCGACGCTTGCGTCAATACGTGGAGCGCCATCGCCGCCCTCGGAGATTATAAACAGCGTGCCCGGTATGCAGGGAACGTAAAAAACCCGCCGAACCGGATCGAACGCAATCAGGTCGGGGTACTTGGATATCGGCACCGTTCCGAGAACCCGCCCATTATGCGAATCAACCGTCATGGCTTTCTGATTGGCACAAGTCACCAACAAAATGCCTTTGGCGTTGTCGAGCGCGAGCCCTGATGCGTCATCGCACTGCGGTAGCGGGATTTGTTTGACGAGCTTGTGTGTCGCAACGTCGATGACCGAGATCTCGCTATGATCGGAAATCGCGGTGAATACGATTCCACGTCCGGCCACAACGGGGGTCCCTGGCTCGCCATCCAGCACCAGATTTCCGAGTACCGCTCCCGACTTCGAATCGGCAAAGACTACGTCATGGCTAATCCCGTTCATGATCACGATTTGGCCGGTCGTGGGCTCCACCGCGGCGCCATCAGGTTTTGTACCCGTTGGTATTTCGCCAAGTATCTTTCCGGTGCCCCGATCGAAGATCACTGCTTTGGCAAGGCCGCCATTCGTGGCGAGGGCCCGATTGTGATCTAGGAGAACAATATCGTGTACTTGCTTGCCTTCGATAAACTGGGGAGTCACTTTGCCGCTATCGAGATCGATCGTCGTGACGCCGTTTTCGCGGCCGATATAGAGCCGCCGCGCCGCAGAATCGAGAACGGCATAATCCCAGAATGCGTCACCCGCCTGAAACGTTCGCAACACTGAATAGGACGCAGGTGACGTATCAGCCGCTGCTGCTGAGAAGAACGAGAGGCCTGCCAGAATCCCCGCCAAAGCGGCAACAATTTTCATGTTGTCTCCTAATTTCGCTGTTCTGCTAAGCGCAAAGTGAGTCGCGACAAAGAGTCGGTCGCCCGCAGACAAAGCAGCAGCTTCGTGTGACCGGGCGATCTCTGTTTCGTGACAAGTTGAGCCGGTCTGTCCATGGCCACATGTTTCACATCTGGGCGAGGTGTTTGGCGTGGCGCCGTGGACCGGCGGAATCGTTTTTGGGCGGAGCGCTTCCGGTTGAGCATCGTTTGCCGACCGATGCAGTTGAGGAAGAAGACGCTGTCCCTCATCGCTTTTCCCCTCAAACGCAGCACTCACTTCGTTCCGTGACACGGAACAGCATTCCATGCTACAGAACCGTGGGCCCCTCCTTAGGATTTGTCAATGAGACCGGTTCGCTTGGCATTTCAAATAGTGGAAGAAATAGCGTCTCACCAACCAATTGGAACCAGCGAACTCGCCAGGCGGCTGAAACTTTCCAAGACAACTGTTCATCGCTCGCTGAAGAGCCTCCACGAGTCCGGTTGGATCGAGCCCTCCGAAGAGTCGAGAACGTCCTGGCTCTTGTCGATTCGCGCGCTTGTCGTTGGCGGTCGCTCTGTGGAATCATTGGGCAGCCTACGTCGCGTTTGCGTCCCCGTGATGGAGGATCTTCGTCGTTCGACTGGAGAAACAATCCATCTCCTCGCGCACTATCAAAACAACGTGGTGCTTATCGAACGATTGGATGGCATCAAACCGGTGCGAGTGTTCAATCCATTCGGTGGGCGCGCTCCCTTGCATCGCACGAGCTCGGGAATGGCGATCCTGGCACATCTGACGCGCCAGGAGCAGAACGCTTACTTCGCTGAACTTCGCTCGAGAACATCAAATCGTTCGGCAACTGACATCAGGGGGTTGCAAGACGAGTTGGCTCGCATCAGACGACGTGGATTCTCGGTCAATCTGGGTCAGAATCTACCGGATGCGAACGCAGTTGGCGCAGCCATTTTCGATGCGCGAAGAATCCCGATCGCCGCAATTACAGTCTCGGCGCCATCTGAACGAATGTCGCCTGCGCTGTGCATTAAGTATGGGCCGCTCGTCAATGACGCGGCGCGCCGCATTTCATTGGGCATGGGCATGCGCGGTTGACCCGTCGCGATGCGCGTCGCGCGGCAACGAAGTAGGCCGAGGGCGCTCCGCCGACCACTGCCCCGACAGGATTTGGTCGAAGCGAGCGTTCGTGGGCCGACCGACCTAGCTCCTTTGGGCGGCTCGTCGCGCCACCACGTGACAAGTAACGCGCTTTGGTTGAAGTTGGTCATATCCGCGTTCAGGGATGGGTTGGCTCTACGCGCACGGGATGCGATCGAGGTACTGTTTGCATGACGGACGTTACTGCAACGACACCAACCGCGGCGCTGCTGAACGGCGCATCGCTATCGGGTCCCAGGCATCGCTATATACTTCTACTTCTTCTGGGTGCCTACACACTGAGTTTTCTCGATCGGCAGGTCGTCACCATCTTGGCTGAAGCGATCAAAAAGGACCTGGACATTAGCAATTTGGAGCTCGGGATGCTGACTGGGCTCGCTTTTGCAGTCTTTTACACGTTTCTTGGAATTCCCATTGCGCGCCTCGCTGAGCGGCGCAGCCGGCCGCACATCATCGCAATCTCAATGGCGTTGTGGAGCGGGTTTACCGTACTGAGCGGTCGTGCGACGAGTTTCGGCGTGATGGGGCTGGCGCGGTTGGGCGTTGGATTCGGAGAAGCCGGATGTAATCCATGCGCTCACTCCATGATTGCCGACATCACACCGCCAGAGAAACGAGCTTCGGCCCTGGCGTTTTACTCCCTTGGAGTTCCGATCGGCACCATGCTGGGACTCGTTCTAGGAGGGGTCATTGCCGACGCCTATGGCTGGCGTGTTGCATTCATGGTGGCCGGCGCGCCCGGACTTTTGCTGGCTGCGATCATCGCGCTCACGGTCAAAGAACCGCGCTCTCAGTTAGCCGCCGATATCAAAGTGCGCGCCCAATCGATGCCGAGCTTCCAACAGACACTCAAGGAACTTCAGGCGAAACGCACGTTTTGGCTGATCGCGGTCGCTGCAGGATTGCTCGCCTTTGTCGGTTACGGTCAAGGTGCGTTCGGCACGCCATTCTTCCTGCGCGTTCATGGCAAGGAAGTCACGGCCCTGGCTCACGGATTTGGCCTGGGCCCACAAGGTTTCCTGGGTATTGCTGGCGCGCTGAGTACGGGCGTTGGTGGGCTGGTCGGCACCTGGCTCGGCGGCTTTCTCGCAGATCGTGCCGCTGTGCGTGACAAACGCGCCTATATGAGCGTGCCGGCAATCGCCGGTCTTGTGTCACTGCCCTTCATCTATCTGATCTATACAGTGCAAAGTTCCGCGTTAGCGCTCGCCCTGGGGTTCATCCCTGCGCTGTTGAACGCGTTGTGGTATGGCCCCGTATATGCGACCGCACAGAGTGTCGTGAGTCCGCACAGCCGCGCCACTACTGCAGCCATTCTTCTGTTCGTACTGAATATGATCGGACTTGGGCTCGGACCGATGAGCGTCGGTGCTCTCAACGACCTCCTTGTCGGACCCACCTTTGATCTTGGCGAGATTGAGGGTATCCGCTTGGCGATGATCCTCGCAGGTTCCGTGATCCTAATTTCGGTCGGTCTCTTCTGGTGGGCACGCGACACGGTGCGGGAAGATATCGTGAGTTGATAGCAATCGCCGAGCGCAACAATGATACGTGCTGCCGAATGTTCGCTTTGGGTGGAAAGCGGACATTCGAGCTTTGCTAGTTGCGTGCACGAAACGGCGGCACAATGGCCCGCCCTGGTTACGCTCATCCGCCTTTGTTTTGATAAGCTAGGCCGCGCACAATCGGAACACCGTAGAGGACTACGCTCGCTGTCGGAGGAGAAGTCGTGTGAAAAGATCTCCCAAGGATATGCTCGTTGGCACCTGGGTTCAGGTCTCGCTGGATACTGTCTCCGCGGACGGTTCGAGGCGGCCGCTCTACGGTGAAAATGCGAAGGGCATGATTATCTACACCGGCAACGGATATTTCACGCTCATGCAGGCTAGCGTTGATCTTCCTAAACTCAAATCAGGCCTACCCTCAAAAGCGACGCCTGAAGAGGCTAAGGCCGTGATCGCCAACTCCATCGCTTATTTCGGCAAATATTCGTTAGACGAAACCAGCATGGTTCTTAGTCTCGATATTCAGGCCAGCACCTTCGCAAATCTGACCGGCAGTCCTTCAGAAAAGCGCAATGTCACTTCTCTGACGGACTGCGAATTGAAGTTCAATAGACCATTTGTGAAAGGCGTAACGCTAGAGGCCGTTTTCGAGCGAGCCGAATAAACGATAACCGATTTTGTCGATTAACCCACCCTGAAGTGAATGTCCGCTTTGGGTCGAAAGCCGTCTTTCGGCGATACCTGCCGCGGCGACCTAGCCGGCTGGCCGGAGGCGGATTTAACGTCTGAGCTCGAATATCTGGCCCAAAGTAAGGGGTGAACTTCAGGGGGGCAACCGGATAGGCTATTCGGGACCAATCAACCGCCCCCGCACTCTGATGCAGCGCAAACTTACCGCAATCCTTTCCGCCGATGTGGTCGGCTATAGCGGCCTGATGGAGCTCGACGAGTCCGGCACCCTGGAACGACTTAAAGCTAACCGGGCGGGGATCTTTGATCCCCACGTCGCTACGCATGGCGGGCGGGTGTTTAAGCTGTTGGGTGACGGCGCGCTGGTGGAGTTCTCGAGCGTGGTAGCCGCCGTGAATTGTGCGCTGGCTATACAAGCAGAGACGGAGAAGGCGGGAACCAACAATACCAAGCCAATCCGCTACCGCATCGGCATCAATCTCGGTGAGGTGATCATCGAGGGCGATGACATCTACGGTGACGGCGTCAATGTCGCTGCGCGCATCCAGATGCTGGCTCCCGAAGGCGGTGTCGCCCTGTCACAGTTGGTACGGGATCAGGTGAAGGGAAAATTACCCTTCGAGTTTGATGACATGGGCGAGCATACGGTGAAGAATATCGAAACGCCTGTGCATGTGTTTTCGGTCCGCGCCGCCAGGCGGAATGAGACGGAAGGTAAGGAAGTGGAAGAACCGCGCAAGCTGTCAATCTGCGTTCTGCCGTTTTCGAACATGAGCGGCGATGTCGAGCAGGAGTACTTTAGCGACGGTATAAGCGAAGACATAATCACCGATCTGAGCAAGGTCTCGGCACTTTCCGTCGTTTCGCGCAACACAGCCTTCACGTTCAAGGGTAAACACGTTGACCTTAAGCAGATTGCGCGGCAGTTGCAGGTCAGCCATGTGCTGGAGGGCAGCGTTCGCAAGGCCGGTGAGCGTGTTCGCATTACCGCACAGCTGATTGAAGGAGCTAAAGACAGCCACATCTGGGCCGAACGCTACGACCGCGACCTGAACGACATCTTTGCCCTGCAAGACGAAATCTCTGAAGCCATCGTCAAGGCTTTGAAACTGAAATTGCTGCCCGAAGAGAAGAAGGCGATCGAATCGCGATCCACGACGAATCCAGAGGCCTACAAACTCTATCTAATGGCGCGGCAATACAGTCTCATGGCAAATGCTCGTCACCGGGAAATCATTATCCGCCTGTGCCAGCGCGCTACCGAGATCGATCCCAACTACGCGCGCGCGTGGGCACTCCTTGCGATCAGCCAATCCAATCTTTTACTTCTTGGCGGTGTCGCAGGTGACAATGGCTGGGAAGCCGCAGAAAGGGCCCTCGCCCTCGACCCGACCTTGGCAGACGCACATGCTGCCCGTGGTCGTGTCCTTGCTGACGGTGGGCGCTTCGATGAAGCGATTGCCGAGCACGAATTGGCTTTGCGGCTCGATCCAGACTCCTACGAGGTCAATTCGGCTGCGGCCCGTTGCTTCATTCCCCTGCGACGATATGACGATGCCATCGCCTGTCTTGAAAAGGCAGCTTCTGTTGCTCCCATGGACTTTTGGGCGCTTGGCATGGCTGTTCAGTGCTATCGCGCCAAAGGCGACAGCGAGGGTGAAAAGGACGTTGCGCGCCGGACATTAGCTCGTGTCGAGAAACTGCTTGTCGCCGAACCCGATCATGGCAACGCAATGAGTTTTGGCGTGACTGCTCTGGTCTCCCTCGGAGAGGGAGCACGCGCCAAGGAGTGGGCGCAGCGCGCCGTCCTACTTGATCCAAACAATCGCAACCTGCGCTACAATCTCGGCTGCAGCATGGGACATTTGGGCGAGTTCGACGCCGCACTCGATATGCTTGAACCCGTGTTCCAAACGGCCCCTCCTCAAGGACTCGTGTGGGCCAAGGAAGATAACGACCTTGACGCGATCCGCGACCACCCTCGCTTCAAAGCGATGATCGCAGCCGCCGAAGCCCGGCTCGCGGCAGAGGAGTCGGCAACCAAGTCGCTGCCGTCGTAGCGTCGCCCCCTTGATTACTTGCAAGCTTTGTCTCGTGTGCTTGGGTCCAAGCTCGAGGCACGGAACACGAATGTCCGCTTTGGGTGGAAAGCGGACTTACGTTTCGCAAATAAAGCGAGAACGTCACGAAGACTAAAACGGCGGCACGATGGCCGCCGTTGTCACCACGTAGGTGCTGTCCTAATTAGCCCCTCAGTGTCCGTCGTGTTTTTTCTTGGGCTCGCATGGGGCCGATCTTTTGAGACCAAACACGAATGACGATGACAGTAGAACCAATACGAGAAGCGCCATTTCTTCCCTTCGATTTGGAACCATCGTGGGAGAAAGCGCGGACACAAGAAACATGACAGCGACCACAGTACCCAAGAAGAGACTCCATCCCGCCAAACTTGCAGGCCACCAGACGAGGATCGTGATGGGAGGTATGCCGACGCGCGCGTATCGAAACCAAGGTCTCCGTTCGCTCATTGTTGGCTGCCCTCAACTACCTAACGGGCCCACTTTACGGGTGCTGTCCGAATTAGGACAACCAAGAACGGAACTTAGGACACTCCCTTTCGTTCGCCTTTAACGGCGGCAACAGCCTCTAGCCAATCGCTCCACTGAGCCGGGTCGCCGGGTTCTAGGTTTAGCTCGGTGTTTCGGCTGATGTCAGTCAGTAGAACGGCAACATCGCGGGGGCTCTTGCCGCCACGTTCCCAATAGGCTCGCAAGAATTTCTGCATTGCATCGTAAGCTTCCAGTTCGGTGAGGCCGTACTGCATAGGCTGGCCCCACCGGCTTTGCTTTGTGCTTACGCCGCTCACGGCTGACCTCCGTCAATTACTGTGAACCGGTCAACCTTACAGCCTTTGGGCTAATCGGTCACGACGCGGTTTGATGTCGAGAGCGCGAGCGTTAGACTAAACAACCTAACTTTGTGAATGTGTGTCGGGGGATGATGTGCTGAGGTTGATTTGCACATTTTGGGCAGCAGTGGCGCTCCTAGTAGTCACGCCCGGAGTAGCGGCCCCGCCAGACAATTTGCGACTATTTTCGATCCTTGACGAGGATGTCAGTCTTTCAATGGACGGCATGGCACCAGTAACCATTAAACACGGCAACATATACTTTTATCATTTTGAGTTGGGCGACCATTCGTTGGTTATGACCAATGCATCTGGGCAGTCGGTCTCTCTGAACGTTAACCTGACGGAAGATCAGATGGCCACGTCACGTGGCCGAAGATGGTGGTGTGCGAGTACCGGCATACGAAAACGTGACAATGCTTGGATGTTTTTTCTCGATAGCAAAAAGCTCTGCCAGTCAGTGTTGGATTTAGCGCCCGAACAGGATGATCCGAACGACGATCCAGCGTCAAAATGATGTGAACGAACTAGGACTATCGCTAGAACAAACCAGGTCACTGTCGCAAATAAAATAGGTAGTGTGCCAAAAGTGCGGCTCATTCAATTTTTCTCGAATCAGATCACCATGGTATGAACATGCCGATTGACCAGGAACGATTGACAGCCGAAATCAACGCTGATCTCGACGTTATCCGAAGCCTGACGGAAAACGGCGACGTTCCTTCGATCGTTCGTCCAGTGGACGTACGCTTCGCAGGTGATGACGTGGCGATCGACAGGCTAAAGGCCCTCGTGGGAGGTACTACTTGGAGGATTGTACAAGTCGTCCCGACTGACAAAGGCGAGCTCGCCATTGACCTTGAACGTGACCAGACCACCGATTCCGCGACCGTCATCGAGCTAACTAAAGAAGCGCTCCAACTAGAAGAGAAATCGGGAGCCAGATATGACGGATGGGGAACGATCGCAAAAGCCAAAACTGAGTTGTGATTTTTATGGTGGTGGTGTGAATGTGTGTCGGGAAGCGCGAGGAAGATCATGGGACTTTGACGAGTTGATTGGAGAACCAATGTCAGCCTCAGGCATAAGACACCCGATAGCTGAGCGCCATCTTCAGTTGACAAATGGAGGCCATGTCGACGTTTTGATTTGGGCACCGGAACGTATCGCCGATGGCGAGTTTCGCTGCGCCTATCAGATTCAGGGAATGACTGTCGCCCGTGAGAGCCACGCGATTGGTGCCGACGGCATACAGGCCTTAATGCTAGCCTTCGAAAAAATTGGAGTTGAACTCTACACTTCGGATGACGCCAAATCTGGCGCCCTGCGGCTGGACGGGGAGTTAGACTTGGGATTCCCCGTACCAAAAGGGCTAAGCGATCTCTTACCAAAGGTTGGGTCTTAACTTATGACCCTGGACGAACAGGAGACGCGCAAGTTAGCGGAAGCGTGGATAACTTTCACCGCGAACCGCCTTGCCAATGAGAACAGCGAATACTTTTGGGCGTTTGAACAACTCCAAGCGCTGGTTGATGTAGATCCGGATTCTGCCTGGAAAGTGATCGATTCAATTCGACGTCTTGATACTTGCAGCGACTTGGTTCTGGCGAACCTTGGAGCTGGACCATTGGAAGATTTACTCGCTCGCCACGGGTCGAAATTTATAGAACAATTTGAAACCCTAGCGCGGCAAGATGCTGAATTCCGCCGATTGCTAGGGGTCGTGTGGCAAAACAATATTGCCGACGATCTGTGGCTGCGGATCAAATCGGTCGCTGGACCATCTTGGTAAGAAGGCTAGTACGCGCCTTGCGCTTCTGACCTTGAGGGCCTTTAGGGACGGGGAGACTTCCACCGAAATAAGAGTCCCATGGCGCTGAATAGCAGTATGGCTTTGACTATGTCAGCTTCGAGTCCCTGAATGCCCCATATGGGCTCTGGCATTCTCAGGTCAAAGAACATCCAGCCGAGCGCAGCGCCTAGCGCCAGTAAACCAGCGGACACGCGAATTGGATTCTCTATAAAGCGAACGAGCGACATGGCGGACTCTGGGTTACTTTCTGACCCTATTCCCTTTACTTAAAACCCCGCGATCCCGTCAAAATCCAAGTTGCCCTTCGTTCTCGCGCATGGCAACCATTTCAACATGACCGATCTAAAAAAGCACCTCGAGGGCCAAGTCCACTTCCAGTTCTATCGGGATGGCCAGCTTTGGTATGAGACAGATAGCGGTTTCAAGTTTCCTGTTCCGATTGAAGATTGCGGAACAGCCGCATTTAACCGCGATGACAAGGCCATGATGTTCATGCGTTATATTCGCAAGTTCATCGCAGTAGTCGATGCCGAAACGCAAAAGCCTAGGGGCTGAGAGACCAACGTCCAATCCTGTTCCAACCCATTGGCAAAGAATCTGATGAAATCGAAGAGCGCGAAATTCTTGGCGACGATGAAGACCCTATCCAGTGGCCTTTTGCGGCTCACGCGCAAATGCAGGTGATGAAATTTGTTGATGATACAAAACGGGAGTGCGGACTTGGTGAGCGCCCCATCACGCAGCGAGCCAAAGTTTCGCATCACACGCTTGGAGACGCGCGAAACGGGATTCCCATCGACGCGGCGAGGCTTCGCAGAATTGCAGCGGCAACTGTGGCGCTAAGGGACAGCTTCCTGCGGTCAAAGTCGGAGGCTGAGGAACTGCTGGATTGGGCACGCGAAGCCGCTATCGATGTCGGCGGTCGAAATGCCTTGGCAGAGTTGCTTGGTGTGAGCGGACCTTACCTGGGCCGCGTTCTTTCAGGAGAAAAGCCGTTATCTTCGGAATTGATGGCCCGTTTTCGGCATCTGCGAAAGCTGATCTAATGTCCAAGGAGCGCAAGATCAACAACGCGAAAGGCGAGATAAGACCCTAAGCCGAAGTCCAAACCCTAGTTGGAAATGCAGCGGGGGCATGGCTGGGGAAGTCTCTAAAATTATCGGTTTCCTGGGTTAAGGCGCGCCGGGAAAGCCGAAGTGAATTACCGTCAAACTTGTGACCTTCTCATAACCGAGTTCCATTTGAGATTTGGCAAGGGGGCACTTGGATGTTGCACTTTCGTACCGCTTGGAACGGGTTGCTAATCTCTGCACTGGTGGCCGTTTCGTGTTGTCCGGCGATCGCCGGCCCATCGCCTAACGTCGGTGGCGCGCCGTCAACCGCATCCAGCATTGTTCCAACAAAAATCGACCCTTCGAAGCCACACATTTTGATCTATCCACCAATCGCCACTTGGAACGAGCAACAGGGCACCGTCGTAGTTGATGTTGCCGTCGGCGCGGACGGATGGGTACGAGATGCGCGAATCGTTACTTCAAGTGGCTATCAGCAACTCGATGCTGCGGCCCTCGTGACCGTTGGATATTGGCATTATCTCCCCGAAACAAGAGATGGAGTTGCTATCGCCAGTGTGCACCGAACACAACTTATCTTTGCTCTGAACTTTGGTAATTCAAACGCTCGATGGATGGTGCGACCTGAGCCGCCTCCGCCCGTCTCTGGTGAACTGAAGGATATCGCTGTCGATACGTCGCACTTCGTGTTGTACCCACAGATGGCAAGACGAAGTGCTCAGAGCGGCGATGTGACATTGAATATTCTGGTTCGAGGCGAAGGATATGTGAGCGATGCTCTCATTGTCCGCTCAAGTGGATTCTCGCAATTGGACAGCGCCGCTTTAATCAGCGCCGGTTACTGGAACTTTTTACCTGCAGCAAAGAACGGATCTCCGATCGATGCCTGGAAGACGGTGAGAGTGCATCTTGCGCCACCGGATTCCGGTCCCGAATCGCCAAGCGACGAATTTGGCCCAAACTTACCTAGTGTGTTTGAAGGAAATCGAAATGGCGTCAGTCGAAGTCCTGGCATAATGGGCGGAGAAAACCAATCCGCGCAGCCTGCATCAGCCGCTCAGCCTCCGCCCGAATTGCCGAGCTCGTCGATAGAGTACCCTTCGGTGGATGTCGCACTAGCCGCGCTTCATTCAAAGCCTGGGGTGGTATTCACTACTAAAGACGACGGATGGATGAACGCGGACGACCCCGCAACTCACACCACTTGGCTCTTTTCTCCTAAGGGCACTCGGGCTTTTCCTGCGATGGTGAAGCGCCAAGTCGTTGTCAAAGATGGGGTGACTATTCTCAAGTCATCTGTGGAGTGCGAGGCGACAAAAGATGCCTGTGATGACTTAGCCCGAACGATTCAGAAACTAAATGCCGACATTGCGGCCAAGATGCAGAGTCATCAGTAGCCGATTGTCAGGGGGTTGGATGTTGAGCTGTCGTCAGATTGTCCTTTGTGGAGCGGTTTTGCTCGCATCGACGGCCACCGTTGCTTCGATTTCGCCAATACTTGTGTCGGCGCGCGCTGAGACCGCTGACCCCAACAGCGACCAGGTTTGGACGCAATGCCGAAGCCCAGCCGACCCGGGATATGTCGGTGCCCAAAACCTAACAGGCTGCACAGCACTGATTGAATCCGAGCAGCTTAGCACGTTGGATCGTGCAAAGGCCTTCGCATATCGCGCGATGGCGCGTTCGGACCTGAATCAACTTGAACAGGCGATCGCCGACTTTGTCCAAGCCCATCAGTTGGACAGCGAGATTTTATCGAGTCTGCACATCGTTCCAAGCAAAGCCATCGTTGCTACGCGGGCCTGTGACCGCTTTTATCCCGGAGAAGCCTTACAGAAGAGAGAGACCGGGGAAGTGCTGGTGGGTTACGACGTTGGAAAGCAGGGGGAGATCACTAATGTTCACGTGGTGAAATCCAGTGGTTGGCCCCTCCTGGATCAAGCAGCCCTCACGTGCGCGTCAACGCAATGGCGAAATACTCCAGCGATGATCGAGAACACCCCCCTCGTTTGGCCTAACATCAAGTCGACGGTGGGTTTCGACATTCATGGGTGATCTGTGAGCAAGTCGGCGTACCTGGGTGGAACTATTGATTACGAAAATGGGTGGTGCCCAAGGTGTGGCTCGATTTACGAGAAATGAGAACGGCAAGTGAAGTACAAGAATGACTCGCGCTTTGACGCGTACTATCTGGAAGATAGCTACCTGCGAGCAGTAGACGAGAGTGAGGCATCTCGCCTTGCATTCTCGCTCCTGCTTGCGTTGACCCCACAGCATCCGCTCTATTCTGCACCCCCACCAACCGATCAACACTGTTATCGAAATGGCACGCTGACATTTGAGGGTGTCGGCAACGTCAATTGGGAAGAGCGCCAGTTTAAGCCGCTCCGCGATCCTGACGGCTCAATTGACTACGGCAACATCGATGCCTTCGAGATCGAACCCGAAGGGCGATATCGTCTTGAAGGGGAATGGGGGCGCGTCACTCTCACGGCACAGCGCGCCAATATTGTGGTCTCCTGAGAGGGCTGGTGGTGTGCGGAAGGCAAACCGAAACAACAAGACGTGGAAGTAAGACAGGCCGATGGACTTCGATGATCCTCGATGGAGCAACTTGGAAGGGGGATACCGCACACCCTACGATCCTCGCAATGCTCTCCGAGCGCTCGAACGTGGCGGCAACGAGTCGGTCGCATGGGAAGAATTGTGGAATGAACTTCATCACCAAAGCGATGTAGGTGTTGCGTCATACGCTGCAGTGCCTCATTTGGTGCGAATTTATGCAGCCAGAGGTATCACTCACTGGAACACATACGCATTGGTCGCAACAATCGATGATGGCAGACGAAATGGCCGCAACCCCGCGCTGCCCGAATATCTTCGTCTCGACTATGAAAGAGCCTTTGAGCAGCTCGCTTTACTTGGCCTACAGGAACTCCGTGACGCAAAAGACCCGGAGCTTGTTCGCAGCATTCTTGCTGTTTTGGCAATCTGGAAAGGCCTGTTCGTTCTAGCTCATTTGGTGGGCAATTTCACCGAGATCGAGTTAGAGGAATTGGTGGCAAAGATTGTATCTTGAGCCGCATATCGTCTCAAAATTCGGGTGGATGCGCATGGAAACAGACAATGGTCCGTAAGCTCGTAAGGTATTATGTGGCGATCGTATTGGGCTTGTTGCTAACATACATTCTCTTGCTTCTATATCTTGTCTGGACATTTGGATACGCGCCACTATTTGACACGCACGTTCGCAACACAATCTTGTTTTTTCTAGAGATTTTGCCTCCAACCGCACTTATCCCTGTCTTGTTGATTTACGTTCAAGAGATTCTAGCAAAATACCGCAAGCGTTCGCCGCCCGAGTGAACGAGATCGTCTGAGCAGTTAACGGTGGTGCCTAAAGTGTGGCTCGAATGAAAACCGGTCTATTTGCGATCACAATCGCTTGCGCGACTTCGCTGTCGGCAGCCTCACCGCATGTACTTACAATGACGAGCCTTGGAAACGTCCGCATAGGAATGACACTTCGTGAGCTACAAAGAGCGTTTGGCGGGCGACTGACGAACTCGGACGGCACGTCGGAGAGCGACTCTTGTTGGGTCTACCATCGTGGGGACGGCTCCGACAAAGAAGTCGGCTATATGATCGAAAGAGGGCAATTGACGAGGATTGAAGTAAGCGCCGAGGGATCGCCCACA
>Ga0207674_10000113_pt1 | contig 93918 bp, 63 predicted proteins | sample KBSCornC72_FD_184303 | JGI IMG/M metagenome (GOLD analysis project Ga0207674, IMG submission 184303) | Corn rhizosphere microbial communities from Kellogg Biological Station, Michigan, USA - KBS Corn C7-2 (SPAdes) (version 2) | ecosystem: Host-associated > Plants > Roots > Rhizosphere > Soil ...
TGGCATCCGGTCGCTGCGCTCGCGGTACTGTAATGGCATCCGGTCGCTGCGCTCGCGGTACTGTAATGGCATCCGGTCGCTGCGCTCGCGGTACTGTAACGTTGCCAAGCGCCTTGCGTAAATTCGACCGTTTAAGCAAAACCAAAGGCCCAAGGTACAACGTGCTAGGAAGAGAGTTTAGAGAGCAAAGCCATGACCTGGATCAAAACAATCTCCGTATCAGAAGACGATGAAGTGCGAAAGGCTTCAGAGTCGCAACGCCATTTGTACCCGATCGAATATGCAACACCCGTGCATCCAACGTTAGACGGTGAGAGTGCAGGCATTGTTCAGTCCCACAGTTTGATTCCGGATGCGCTCTTTCATGCGTTTGCCACATTCGGTTCATTGATGTCTCCGGATTTGCCGTTACAACGACACCAGCATGAAATGATCGCGACGATGGTGTCCGTAACTAACCGGTGCCATTATTGAATTGAGTCTCACGCAGAGTTTCTGCGTCGCGTTACCCTAAATGAAGAGATGGTCCAGGCACTGAAGGACGACTACCAGAATGCGCCTATATCAGAGCAGGACCGAGCAATGTTGGATTACGTAATCCAGCTGACCAAGGATGCGACTCGCATCTCGCCGAAGGATCATGAGCGACTTCGCTCAGTTGGTTTTGACGATAAAGGGATACTCCAGATTACGTTGATAGCTTCGTGGTTCAACTATATCAACCGGGTCGCAGATGCTCTGGGAGTTGGAAGAGACTGAATAAGAATCACTTATCCGATAACTGGGGTGGCCACGGAGGGCCACCCCTACCATTAAGAATGTCATAGATGATTATTCCTCTTCTTCTTGTCCAATCTCTTCTTGTTCATCAATGTCCACCTGGCCGCTCGCGGCGAAATCCGCGAACCAACCCGGTTTGTTCATTAACTCTTCAGGTGTGCCTTCTTCGATGACCTGCCCGTCGTCCAGGACGTAAACATAGTCGGCGTCTTTGACCATCGAGAATCGATGTGCAATTACTATAGTAGTACGACCCTTTCGCAACTTTGCTAGTGCCTCTTTGACTTCAACCTCAGTCGCGTAGTCCAGGTTCGCAGTCGCTTCGTCGAGGACCATGATCCGCGGATTAGCGGCTAAGACCCGGGCCATCTGTAATCTTTGTCGTTCACCTACTGAAAGGCCCATACCTCCTTCTCCAACTAAAGTCTCGAGACCTTCGGGCAATCGATTAAGGGCGTTGCCCAATCCGGCTGCGAGCGCTGCCTCTCGAATTTGTTCACTCGAAGCCTCGGGCCGCTTATAGCGAATGTTGTCGGCGAGTGAACCGCGGAAAACTGCACCGTCTGCCGCTACAACTCCAATGTCACGGCGAACAGACATTGCCTGAAGCGAAGAAAGATTCTGACCGTCAATCAAAACTGAACCTGAGGTTGGCTCGTAGAGCCTCATCAGCAAATCAGTAGTAGTGGTTTTGCCGGCGCCCGATGGTCCAACTAATGCCACCACTTGTCCTGCTTTGATCCGCAATGACAATCCCGACAAGACCTCCTGGCCTGGGAGATAACTGAAGTGCACATTTCTGAATTCGATTTCACCTCGCCCGGGCTTCAAAGGTTCGCCTTCTTGTGGCTCAACTTTCTCTTCCGTTAGTCGCAGTGCCCGACGCAGCGCGATTCCGTTTTGCTGCAACTCAATTGCCAGGGCAGTCAGCGCATCAATCGGATCGTAAAGCATAGAAACATAGGAAACGAACATGACAACGTCGCCAGGCGTCAATTCGTGCTGCAACGCAAAGTAACCACCGACCCCCAGAACGAGGGCGTTTCCTAACCGTGTAATTGCATGCTCCCAGAATTCATAACGATTACTGAGCCGATTGCGTTGAATGTATGCATCGTAAGCTTCTTCCGAGATAGTTTTGAACTTGTCTATCTCTCTTGTTTCGGCGCCAGACAATTTCACGGTTTTGATCGCCGAGAGCGAATCTTGAATTCTTCCCGATACCTCTTCCCACTGTGAGTAGTAACTTTCGAGTCCTTTTTCTAATCGTTTGGCAGAACGCCACGCGATCAGGAAATAGAGTGGCAGTGTCGCGAGAGCAATCAGCGTCATCTGCCAATTCTGAGTCAGCATGATGATGAAAGCTCCAACGAGAGTCATTGTCTGAGGCACAATGGTTTGCGTGAATGCGTTGACGATCGGTGAAACCTGGTCCGACTGGTCTATCTGCTTTGCGAGTGCGCCGCTCGCCCGCTTCCCAAAGAAACTCAACGGTAGACGTAAGACATGGCCGAAGACCCTCTGGATGAACCTTGTTTCTATCTGGCTTCCTAATTTTGCGCTCAGGTTGTCGCCAAGCAGCCAAATGAAATAGCTAAAGACACTCAAGGCAAACATCAAAGCCACGGCCCAGATGAAAGTATTCAAGGTTTGAGTCGGTGTCCTTGGTGCAACATGTCCGCGGCGATGCGGTTGTTGATACCGCAGGCGGTGCTGACGTTCGGCTCTTGTTTCTGCTCTATGACGTGGTGATGGCGAAGGTATCCGTGACTGATAAGTGGCAGGTTCGAATTCAAGTGCGACTGCAGTTTCAGACTCAACTAAATCCGTTTCAATTTCGGCGGGCTCTCTTTGCGCTTTGTCGACAAATAATCCCGCCACATCGTTGACTGCAACTCTATAGATCAGCGGCTCAACGAGGCTTGCCGCCGTGCTGAGTCCTGCCAGGAATATGATCAACAAGATGCGACCGCGAAATGGGCGAGATAGATCGATCAGCGTGCGCCACGGATTCAGCCTGGAACCCTCATAAGGTTCGGAGCCAAACTCCGCATCACCGGACAACTTGGGCATCTACAAAGTCCTCCTTAACTGAGTTGCTGGCCCAGTAGACTTCGCCTTCACCTAAAAGCGACTCTAACTTTCTCCTGCAAGAGACGTCATTAATTAATCAGAGCCACATCGATTAGTCGTACTCGATGTTGTTCTCACCCATCTTGACGGTTTCAACTAATTGAGGAAATGCGAGCACGGGATAAGTGGAAAGATAAATTTCATACTCCTCCCAAATCACGGCATGTGCTTGTGCTCTTGCATGCGACATTGGCGAGAATTTCGGGTATGGGCAATTGAATGCCATATGGATGGAATGAAAAAGTAAATGTTTGGTAGCACAACCACCTGGTAGAGAATGAAACGAACGGCCTTTTTAAAAGAGAAGCTTCTGAGGTAGAGGTGAGCTGTCGTCACCCACTTAGCGCTTCTTTGGTCCTACCTCAATTACAGTAATCCGAGCCGAGTATAAGACTGACGACAATTGAGTTACCGCGCGGCCGCGGTCTTGTATTTTCGCCTGAATTGCGCAGGTGGGCACTGGAACACGCGTTTAAAGGCACGATTAAACGCTGCCTCAGAACCGTAACCCACCGCAGCAGCGACTTCAGCGACACTGTCTTCGGTAGACTGAAGAATATCGGCGCCTAGTTTTAACCGCCATTGAGCCAGGTAGGCCATCGGCGATTCACCGAGAAAATATCTAAAGCGATCAGCCAGGCGTGTGCGTGATAAACCTACGCGCTTGCCCAGGTCGGCGATGGTCCAGGGATCAGCCGGTTCCTTATGCAGCAGCGCGAGGACCTCACTAATGACCGGATCACGAGCACCAGCGAGCCAACCCTTCTGACCTGGTGGAAGGGAACTCACATAGCGTCTCAACGTCTCGACAAATAAGACCTCAGAGATCTTCGTTAAGACCAGTCCTTTACCATCATCGGGGGCATCTGAGGCATTGACAGAGTAGCGAATTGAATTCTGGATCCATTGTCCCGATGGCTCGTCAGCGATGCTCAGCTTCAAGATTTTCGGCAAGCCACTCAACACGACTGAACTAAGACGAGGATCACAAGCCATGAATCCGCAAACGAACTTCGTGGTTTCGCCGCCGCCTCCCAGGCGTGTTACCTGAACTCCTTGCGAGAGATTCTTTTCAGGGATTCTAAACGTTTCCGCCGGCCTGGCACCCTGGCCGTTTCCAAGGATATGAGGATCACTGTGTGGAAAAACAACAATATCACCGGGACCTAATTCGATGGGTGGGCCACCGACCAGTCTGGCATACGCGTGACCTTCGGTGACGAAGTGGTACCTGATCACATGACCAGCAGTGAGCGATATGAAAGGCTTCAGGGCGTCTGGCGGACTCGAGTTTACGGACCATGGCGCCGAAAACTCAGCGTTGAAGAATATTGCCCCTTCTAACTTGATAACCCGCAAAACCTCGGAAAGTACGTCCATTTAGCACACTCATTAAAATAAATGCATCCGGTTAAGAATACGGGACGATCAGTCAAGCATTCAAGACAGGGAGCATGGGATAGTAAGCGCGTCAAGGGCCAACGGTCGAAGCAAGGTGGTCCGGGGAATCCATTTGACCGTCCGCTGAGCCCGAATGAAAGGAAAAACTGATGTATTCGATTGAAAATCTAAACAAACTACCAAAGTTGGGCGAACTTTCGCCGGAGGCGATGGCCACATTTCGCGCATATGACAAGGCGGCCCTGGCAGAGGGAGCGATTCCAAAAAAGTATAAAGAGTTAATGGCGATCGCAGTCGCATTGACTACCCAGTGTCCGTATTGCATTGAGGTTCACAGGCAGGCTGCCGTCGAGAATGGCGCCAGTGAAAAAGAGTTAGCCGAAGTGGTTTTTGTAGCTAGTGCGCTACGGGCGGGCGGAGCGATCACTCACGGTACGCATCTTTTGCAAGGCTGAGTAAGCAAGGCGTTGGATGTTTTGAGGGAAGCCCCCAGCGTGAGTTGGGGGTTTTTGGATCCAGCTTAGGTAAAAACTGAGGGAGACGGTCAGTTTATTGTTCGTGCTATTTCGGGTCAGATTGTGGATCGCCCGTTATACCTGGAGAAAAAGATAGACACCGGCTTATAACTCAAACCGGCCGGTACTATCACCCAATGTGTCCTGGTGGACTCCTATCCGATCCAGTAGTGACAGATAGAGGTTAGTAATTGGAGTACCCTGCGTGGCCACCATGTGTTTGCCTGGCTTCACACCCCCTCCCCGGCCCGCAAGCAGCACCGGTAAGGCCTCGTGAGTATGATTATTGCCATCGGCAATTCCGCTGCCGTACACCAGCAGGGAATGGTCTAACAATGTCCCCTCACCTTCGGGCGTAGACTTGAGACGTTTTAGCAGATAAGCAAACATCTCTACGTGCAGTGTATTAATTCGGGTAACCTTTTCGATCCATTCGGGATTATTCCGATGATGCGTCAATGGATGATGTGGGTCGTCGATCCCGATCTCCGGATACACCCGGTTGCTTCCCTCGCGACCAATGACCAGCGTGGCCACGCGAGTTAGATCCGACTGAAAAGCCAGAACCTGCAGGTCGCACATCAGCTTCACATACTGCGGAAACTCGAAAGGAATGCCGCTCGGTTTGTCGATACCCGGCGCCGGCCGCCGCGGATCCTTTTCAGCACTTTGAATTCTTTGTTCAACTTCGCGTACTGAAAACAGGTACTCGTCCAATTTTCGGCGGTCGCCTGGTCCAAGCGTTTTGACAAGACTCTGTGTATCGCGCGTAACTAAGTCGAGAATGCTTTTCCTGTAACGAAATCGGCGAGCCCGGGTTTCGGGATCGAGACTAAGATCTTCGGCCGTGCCGAAAAGTCTCTCAAAAACCGCTCGAGGGTTTACCTCTGGCGGCATCGGCGTCTGCGGTGTACGCCACGACAAACTGTTGGTATAAGCACAGCTGTAACCGGAATCGCAATCACCAACGGTGCGTGAGTCTTCACAACCCAACTCGATCGAATTGAACCTCGTGACCCCGGTGAATTTCGTTGCGGCAACCTGATCTACCGACACGCCTCCGCGAATGTCAGCGCCAGCCGTCTTCCGGCAGTGCACGCCGGTGAGAAACGAGGCGCCAGCTCGCGCATGATCACCTGGTCCGTCACCGAGCGCATTACCAGTGTTCGAGTCAAGATTCGAGAGGACCATCAAATCGTCCCGAAACGATTCCAAAGGCTTGAGAATACGGGTGAACTCATAGTTGCTACCCGTTGTCTTCGGCGTCCAGTCTTTCATGACTATGCCGTTTGGAACATAAGCAAAAGCGATTCGAGACGGGGTCTTGAGATCAACATCACGACTACTGCCAAAGGCAGGGACCATCGCGTCCAACATCGGAAGAGCCATCATCGTTCCCATACCGCGGAGAAATGTTCGCCTTGGTAATCGTTTTCGCGTAATTATCATTACGGTTTTTCTCCCCTACGTCTTTGGAAGGCCGGACTCTCAACAATCCCCATTATCAAACTCGAGAAACGATAGTTATTAGCCGATACGCTTTTGACAATCTCTTTAACGACATCTTCGTCGGCAGGCTCAAGGCCGCGGCCAAGTGCGTAAATCATCAATTTTCGCGTCAGGCACTCGGCGAAAGCATCGGGCTTCTGCTTGAGTATGGCCTTCAACCCTTGCGGGCCACTGAACGAGTTCCCGTCCGGTAGTGTACCCGAAGAGTCAATCGTAAACTCGCCGTCTTTTGAGCGCCAGGCACCAATCGCATCAAAATTTTCCAGCCCGAATCCGAGTGGATCCATGCGCGAATGGCACGAGGCGCAAATAGCATTCTTTCGATGCTGCTCCAATTGCTCTCGCATTGAAGAAGTCTTGCCAATCTTTGCCTCATCCAGGTTTGGTACGTCGGGTGGTGGAGGCGGTGGCGGAGCGCCTACCAGGTTCTCCAACACCCACTTGCCGCGCAACACCGGGGACGTTCGATTCGCGTAGGAAGAGATTGTTAAGACGCTCGCTTGTGTGAGCAATCCACCGCGATGAGATTCGGGATCAAACGACACCTTGCGGAACTCCGGCCCCGTAACGTTTGGGATTTTGTAGAACCTCGCCAGACGTTCATTGAGATACGAGTAGTCTGCATCGATGAAGTCGAGGATGCTACGGTCCTCTCGAATGATGCTCGCAAAGAAGACCTGAGTCTCCCGCGCCATCGAAAGCCTTAAATACTCATCAAATTCTGGAAAGCGTTTACCGTCGGGCTTTACTGACTCAAGCTTCCTGACCTGTAGCCATTGTCCGCCGAAATTGTCGACCAGCGATTGAGATTTTGAGTCAAGCAACATGCGTCGCACCTGCGCTTCAAGCACATCAGGTCGAGCGAGCTTGCCCTTATCAGCTGCGAGCAGAAGCGCGTCGTCCGGCATGCTGCTCCAAAGAAAATACGAAAGGCGCGAGGCGAGTTCATGCTGCGAAAGCTGTCGCGAAGATGCGGTGGTTGAAGCCGGTAACTTCTCAACACGGAAAAGAAAATTCGGCGACATCAGGATTGCTTGAATAGCGACAGCCAATCCTTCCTCAAAAGATCCGGTTTCTTTCTGAACGCTGGTGACCAAACTTGTCAACTGGACCACTTCGCTTGAGCTGACGGGTCTGCGATAAGCTCGATGGGCCAGGCGTTCAACGATCTTTCGGGCGCAACTGGCGCTGTGATGACCATTCAGATGTTTACAGACATAGATCTTCTGCTGGCTCTCTGTCGCTGGGCCCTTATTTGAAGCATATGGACCACCCAGTTCGAGGAATGACACCCGGGCACTATTGGCCGGGATTGTTTCCAGCCCTTTTTTCTCGTGCTCCAGCCGTCGTTCTTCGATCTCTTTAGGGGTGAGATCCGGTGGGGGTTTATACTTCGGCCATGGCGGAATAGGTAATTTTGATGGGTTTGGGCCGTTATACCTGGGTGGCAGACCTTCGTACAAGCGTGGTATTGCCACTCCAATCCAGTGTTCACCTTCGGGCACTGTGACTCTGAATTCCGGTCGTATACCCCAGAGCTGTTGCGGCTCTCCTAGCTGTCCAAACGAGGCGAGGTTTCCGGGATCGACGCGAATAGTTTGTTTCAGCTCGCCATCGATCCAAAGCGACAGCTGGAACGCTTCAGAACCAGCGGGCCGATCGCCGCCAAGGTTTGCTCTGATTACATACTCTCCATCAACTGGAAACCGATATGTCGTATGGACCGCATTCGTTAAACTCAACCCCGACAAATCGTAATCGGTAAGCGGCGTTAGTTGCGGAGTATAGGTTCGCTCACCACTTCGTAACCGAACGAGGGTGGGCTTGATGGGTTCCACGCCAAAAATCGCAGTACGAGAAATCTTTTCTGCCGCAGCGAGATATTTCTCCATCAATACTGGCGACAAGGAAAGGACGTCGCCGATATTGTCAAAACCGTATCCCGAGTCGTCCTGGGGAAATTCGTCTGCCAGGTGACGATCGACTCCAACCAGATCGCGGACAGTGTTGTTGTACTCGACGCGATTAAGACGTCTTAGCGTCACTCGTCCTGCACTTGAACTGGCTGAGTTACTCGCAGCGCTGTCCGTAATCTTGTCTGGCATTTGGGCGAGCTGGTGCGTCAGCCATGAGGTGAGTGCAGCCACGTCCTCAGGCTTAGGTTGTGGCATCTTTGCCGGCGGCATTTGGCCGTTCTTAACTTTTTCCAGGATCAGCTTCATCGTGGCGCGTTGTTGCGTAAGTGATGAAGTAGTTGTGAAGGCACCGAGATTAAGGTTCGCTGTTTGCAGGTCCTCGTCGTGACAGGCGAAACAGTTTTTCGCGAAAAAGGGCTTAACAATAGTTTGAAAGGCTGGATCCTCTTTTGAAGGATCCTGCGGTTTCGATTCGACAGTTGTTACGTAATGAGTTAGCGCTAGCGCAGAGACGAACAGCGCCGGGCAGAGAAGTAGCAGGATGGGTCTGGTAATCGAGATTTTCACGGTCCTATAAAAAAACAGCAGAATCAGATCTGAAAGAACTCCAGACTGTCTGGTGCCCGGCGAACTTATTGCAAATAGAGAATATAGATGATCAGGCAGAGTGAGGGAAGACGGGAATGCGAGCCGCCGGCAAAAAATTTTTTATAGCATGGTAAATGGCCAGATGGGGGCGAAGAGTATAAGGCGATCCACGCGCATCTCACGATAGATACCAAGGAATTCCCTGGGAAATTAAATTCCGTCGTCCTTGAGTGCTTCTTCGATAGAGGCGGTTAAGCGATCACCACTGTGCCCGGTTGAATAACCGGACCATTGCCTGACAATGCGCGCATGACCGTCCATCACTATGGTTTGGGGAATGGCGCCCCGACCGTTCATCAACATCCTCGCCAGGTCGCGGTCAGCCCATCCGAGGCGAAATCCAAAGTTTACTTCACGTAGAAATCTGTTGACGCGGTCTGATGATGAACGCGGATCTTCAGTGGTTAGACCGATGAACTCGACATTCTGCCCAGTGTAGGACTTTCGAACCTTCTCATATTCCGGCACCTCTTGACGGCATGGCCCACACCAGGAGGCCCAGAGATTTATCACGACTACCTTTCCATGAAAGTCAGAAAGCTTAAAGGTGCCTTTGGTGAGGGATTTGATCTCGCGTTCCCGGTAGCTCTCAGGAATTGACATCAAAGTTACAGGTGCGGCTGAGCCGGCTGGTTCTGGCTCCGGTGTAAGAGGGGCCTGGATCGGAGCCGTTGGTGCCGCACGCGTTGTACTAATTTTTCTTCCTGACTGGTCCGCAAGCGTTAATGCTGAGGTGGCAACAAGGAGAAGTATGAGCGTTAGGTTTCTCATGATTGTTTTCCAAAGTCGGATTTGAGACAACTAGTTGCGGAGGCTTTATATATAAAAGCACCGGTATTGAACAAGTCAGAAATTAACGGGAAGCCACAAAGATGGAAGTTTTACGATTGATGGGACCAACCGCCGCACTCGAAGAGTGCAAGCGACAACGCCTGGCCCAACTTTAGAAAACGCCCTTCAGCGTAGTATTTGGAAAAATCTGTTTCAGTGAGTATTGACTGGGCGGCTGAAACGTATGCATCTCTAAAACGTCGCTCAGCCGGTTCAATGTTGTAGTTGATTGACTCGCGTAGACGATCCGCCGCTGCCGCGAGTTTCGCCGCTACCTCAAGCTTGTTACGCGCCACCGCGAGAGCTCCGAACCCGTCGAGCGCATACGAGATAGCGATCTTATCGCCGGCGATCTTTCCACCTGAAGCCTGGGCCATCTTGAGCGCTTCCGAAAAATGGAGTGCCGAGGCTTCATAATCTTGCAAAACATACTCTGCGGCGGCGAGGTTATTCAGGATGTTACCGATCGCATATTGATTACCAATTCTGCGGCAGATCGCTAGCGCTTCCTCATACAACGGTCGAGCCTGGAGGTCATCTCCACGAGTTCGAGCGAGATCCCCCATCATGCTGAGCGAGCGGGCCACACCAAATTGATCGCTAGCCTGACGAGCTGAAGTTAGAGCTTCTTCCAGAAATCTTCGCGCGGCATCGTATTCTCCCTGCTCCATTGCTAAACCGGAAAGCCCTCTGCACGACAGTGATATCTGGGAGAGATTATTTATTGCTCGACCCTCGGCTAACCCCTCTTCGTACATGTCGCGTGCCGTTTGGTGGTTACCCAAAAATCGCGCGAGATTTCCCGCCATACTCAATATCTTCCATCGTGCTTCCTTTGGTATCTCTTGCCCGAGATTTAACACTGCCTCTGACCAGCGCAAGCCTTCGGTCAGATACCCTTGAAAGTTCCAAAAGTAACGTATTGCTGCCGCAATGCGCCCCGCAGTCTCCGCGCAGTGGACGATGGACCAGCGCAGTGCCGCTCGCAGGTTGTCGTGTTCTTCCTCGAGGCGATTGAGCCACCTCGCTGGTTGCCATCCTTGCAAATGTGGTTCTGCATTTTCTGCGAGCGACAGAAAATAAGCGGCATGAGCTCGACGAGTGGGGTCAGCTTCAGCGGTGTGATCGAGATGTTCAAGTGCGTACTCACGAACAACACCCAACATTCGGAAGCGAGTCTCACCATCCGCCTGTTCCCTTGTGACAAGCAAACTCTTGTCGACAAGCGACGAGACACCATCGATTACGTCGATGCCTGAGTCTTGTGAGTCTGATTGCATCACCGCAGTGGCCGCGTCGATCGTGAACCCACCAGCAAAAACCGCGAGCCTGCGGAAAAGCCTTTTCTCTTCGTCGCTAAGTAATTCGTAACTCCAATCGACTGCGCCTCGCATTGTTCGTTGTCGCGTTGGCAGGTCATGAGCGCCACCCGTCAGAAACTGGAGCCTGCTACCCAGTTTTGTCAGGATTGCTTGCGGAGAAAGGATCTTAATTCGAGCTGCGGCCAGTTCAATCGCGAGCGGTAATCCGTCGAGCTTCCTGCAGATATCGAGAACGCTCGAAGCATTTTCATCAGTCACTGTAAAGTTTGGTTTGAGCGCGCGGGCTCTCTCGACAAATAACATAACTGCTTCGTAGCTCTTTGCCTTCGCTGCGGTTATACGAGTTGAAGATTCGGGCAATGCGAGCGGGGGCACCATGTACTCATATTCAGAGCTCAGGTGTAATAGTTCCCGACTGGTGAGAAGGAACTGCAACTCAGGCGCCGAGTCTAGTAGCTCGGTAATGAGTGAACGCGCGCTAATAACTTGTTCAAAGTTATCCGCAACCAACAAGATCTTTCGCGGTCTCAGATAGTCTTTGAGACTCTCAATGAGAATGCAGCGGTCCGACTCTTTCACACCCAGAGGTTGGGCGATCAGCGCAGCTACAAGTTCTGGTTGACTGATTGCCCCAAGCTTAATAAAGAAGACGCCCTCGGGGAATTCCGGCAACATTTTATGAGCGACTGCCTGAGCAAGAGTTGTTTTACCGGTGCCGCCTACGCCGGTTAGAGTCACTAGGCGAGTACCTTCTCTTAATCTGCCACAAACTTCCTCAATCTCCCGAGCACGACCGATAACCGACGAACGTGGACCGACCAGGTTGTTTGGAGGGAGGCTTGGTTCATTGGGTTGAGATCTGCCGAGTGGGGATTTCGAGCCCGAGCTGCTGGAGTGCCCCTCTTCAAATCGCTCAAATTCTATTTGTTTTTGCACTCGACGGAGATCGATGGCCAGATCCTTCGCGGTCTGGTAGCGATCATTGGGTCTCTTTTCTAAAGCCTTCGAAATGATCTGCTGTACTTCGGAAGGTGTTTCCGTGCGATAGGTACTGATGGTCGGCGCAGACGCTTTAAGAATTCCAGCGATGATGTCGGCGTTTGTTGGTCCATTGAATGGCAATTCAGCCGCAATCATTTCGTAGATTACGACTGCGAGACTCCAGATGTCTGATCGCGAATCGATCGCTGTTCCTCTTGCTTGTTCGGGCGACATATAACGAACCGTCCCCATCAACAAACCGGGTTGCGTGTTCATCATTGCCAGAGTGTCTGCATCAGCGTCGACGTCAACGTTTGATTCTGTCGTTGAAAGTTTTGCGATCCCGAAGTCGAGGATCTTCACCAGTCCATCAGGTCGCAACATTATATTTTCGGGCTTGATGTCTCGGTGAACAATGCCAGCTTCATGTGCGGCGGCCAGTGCGGATGCAATTTGGGCTGCTATGTCCAGGGCCTCGGGTATGGATAAGTTGGTTCGAGCCATATGCTCGCGGAGAGTTACACCGTCGATGAATTCGGTGGCGATGTAATGAGCGCCATCGGTTTGCTCGATCTCATAAATCACAAGGATGTTTGGATGATTCAGAGCTGAGGCGGCTCTCGCCTCCTGCACAAAGCGAAGAATCCTTTGTGGTTCAGACGCTATCTCCATGGGGAGAATCTTGAGGGCAACCGTACGGCCCAATTTGATATCCCTTGCCATGTAAACTTCGCCCATTCCGCCTGACCCAATCAGGTTCCGAACCTCGTAACGCCCGATTTTTGCACCTGCGGCAATTCCCATGATTACTTAGATAACGGGCTTAGAGAGGACTGAACGGCGTATGTGTTGGGAGTGCAACTTCGCATCGGTCTTGCGGATTCTGACATGATAGAGAGTGTTGCAACTTGTTCCGTGTGTCAACTGCGCCGGCGCGATCCATTTCCATGGTTCGATTTGAGAATCTACCTTTACCTGGGAGTGAGAATGGGAGGCCATGTGACATACAATACGAAAAATGCGACGAGAGCTTTTCGAGCAGAAATGGACCGTCTACCTGGTTGCGATAGTCAGCGTGGCTGTTTTGACTGTCGCGCTGAAATTGATCGGAGCGCATGTTAATTCTACGACTGTCGCTCTCGTGTTCCTGCTGGACGTTCTATGTATTGCAAGTTGGCGCGGAAGCGTGCCGGCTCTGGTGACTTCAATCATTGGCGTACTGTGTTTTAACTATTTCTTTTTGCCGCCATTTGGCACTTTTAATATTGCGTCCGCGGATAACTGGGTTGCCTTTGCAGCGTTTTTGTTAACCGCCCTTACTGCGGGTCAACTGTCTGCACGCGCGAAAAAGCGAGCCGAAGAAGCTGAAACAGGAAGAGGTCAAATCGAGAAGCTTTACGCTCAGTTGCGTGATGCCTTTGAACGAGCGAGCGAAGCCGAAGCTCTACGACGGAGTGAGAAATTGAAGTCGGCTTTGCTTGATGCTGTCACGCATGACCTCAGAACTCCATTGACATCTATAAAAGCCTCGATAACGACACTGCTGGATGACCGGAAGGTGAGAGCGGGTCGGGAACCTGGATTCGCCATCGACTCTGATGCAAAACTCGAAATGATGGAGGTCATCGATCAGGAGACTGATCGACTAAATCGTTTCATAAGTGGCTTGATCGAGCTAGCTCGAATCGAGGCAGGGCAACTACAACTGCGAAGGAGATGGGGAGCAGTCGACGAAATTATTACCACTGCCTTGTCGCGCGCAGATTCGATCACTGCCCAGCACCCCATTGAGCTGAAGATTGAAAAAGAGTTGCCGGTTGTACGAGTTGATGAACGTGCAGTGAGCGAAGTCGTTTACACATTAATCGATAACGCTGCGAAGTATTCTCCAGCGCAGTCTCGTATCGGAATAAGTGCCAGGCGATCACAACCTGATCAGATCAGAATGGAGATCGAGAACGAAGGTGAAACGATTCCACTCGCTTTGCGCGAGCGAGTTTTCGACAAGTTCTTCAGAGCTACGAGAGATGGAGACATTTCAACCCATAAGCCTTCCGGTACTGGTATGGGATTAGCTATCGCGAAAGGTATTGTCGAGGCTCATAGTGGCAGGATCTGGATCGAAACAGGCTCGAATGGAACTGGGACTCGGGTGGTCTTCACCTTGCCAATAGGTGATGATGACCCGGCTGACGTTGGATTGCCCGCAAATGTAGAAGCTGTTCGAGAATCATGAACGACAAGCCTCGCATTTTAGTGGTCGATGACGAGTCGCAACTTACTCGCGTATTGCGTACCGGCTTGAATGCGCACGGTTATGAGGTGCGCACAGCCTCCGACGGAGTGGAAGGTTTCCGTCAATTCAGCGATTGGCGACCGGACTTAATTATCACTGACCTGGCGATGCCGAATATGGACGGCCTCGAACTCTGTCGAAAACTGCGCTCCGTCTCTCAGTTGCCAATCATAGTTTTATCGGCGAAGGGCGAAGAGAAGATAAAGGTCGAGGCGTTAGACCTTGGCGCGGACGATTTTATAACCAAGCCGTTCGGTATCGATGAACTGCTCGCGCGAGTGCGGGCAGCCTTACGAAGATCGAGCGTTCAAACGTCCACCGCTAATGATGACTCGGCAATTGAGGCTGGGGACTTTCAGGTAGATCTTGAAAGTCATTCAGTAAGAGTTAGCGGAAAGGAGATTCGCCTGACTCCAAAGGAGTTCGACTTACTGGTTTACTTCACGAGGCATCCGGCAAAGGTCTTGACGCACCGGACGTTATTGGCTGCAGTGTGGGGCCGAAATTATGTCGAACAAAACGAATATCTTCGAGTTTTCGTGGGCAACTTGCGCAAAAAGATCGAGCGCGATCCCGCGAATCCTCAATACATCCTGACCGAACCGTGGATTGGCTATCGCTTCGATCCGGGGGCGGCTGATAACTAGTCGGCCCCGACGAGAATTGGTGTTCGAGGCAAATGTTCTGATCCCGGTTATTGAGGTACAATTCACCCGCCAGGAAATCCCCCATCGACTCGCCGTCTCACTACGAACCGGCGATAACAACACCAGACACACTGCAGAGCCTGATCAGTGCTCGACGAAAATCATGAGTACTCTTGGCAAAGAGATTTACAGGTTTGATTGTTTCCGCATTGATTCAGGCAAGCGCTTACTCTTTGAAGATGACCAAATCGTGAGCCTTACTCCTAAAGCATTCGACACTCTTCTGGCTTTGGTTGAGGGTTTAGGAGACGTGCTCAGCAAAGAAGAGCTAATGCAGATAGTCTGGCCAAATCAATTTCTGGAGGAGAACAATCTTGCACAGAACATTCATGCCATTCGACGCGCTCTAGGTGAGGGGAGTGGTAAAGCGAAATATGTTGAGACGATCCCGAAACGAGGCTATCGCTTCGCTGGACAGATCGAAGTCTCAACAGTTCGAGACCGGCAAACAGACCTCAATGCTGAAGAAGCCGGCGCCAGACAGCCAATCGTGGAGCTGGAGGCCTCGAAAGAAACCGGAGTGGCGGTTCAGCGAGCGATTGCCCCATCAATATTAAATCCAAAGACTCAATACGTGGTTAGCACAGGCGACGTGAACATCGCCTATCAGGTCGTAGGGGACCATCCGATTGACCTTGTATTTGTGATGGGCTGGGTATCTCATCTCGAGTACTTTTGGAGAGAGCCTTCATTTGCTCGCTTCCTGACCCGACTCGCCTCGTTCTCAAGACTTATTCTGTTGGACAAGCGGGGAACTGGCTTGTCCGATCGGGTTGAGTTGTCACAACTACCAACACTCGAACAACGAATGACGGATGTTGAGGCCGTAATGAATGCAGTTGGCAGTGAACGTGCTGCATTGCTTGGCATTTCCGAAGGTGGACCAATGTGCAGTCTCTTCGCGGCGACTTATCCGGCGCGAACTGATGCCCTGGTTATGATCGGGACCTACGCCAAGAGAATTAAGAGTGAAGATTATCCGTGGGCCCCAACTGAGTCTGACCGCGAACACTTTCTTGAAGAGATTCGTCGGCATTGGGGAGAACCAGTCGGCATTGAAGAACGTGCGCCATCTGTCGCGAACGATCCGGCATTTCGCGAGTGGTGGGCCGAATATTTGCGCATGGGTGCGAGTCCGGCTGCTGCCCTGGCGCTTACTAGAATGAACGCCCAAATCGATGTCCGGGCGGTGCTGCCATCAGTGAGAGTGCCAGCCCTCATTATCCACAGGGAAAACGATGCCTGTCTGCCTGTTGAAGGTGGAAGGTATGTAGCGTCGAAAATTCCTGGGGCCAAGTATGTTGAGTTACCTGGTTTCGACCACCTGCCATTTGTGGGTGACCAGGATTCAATCCTCGAAGAGATTGAAGAATTTCTCACTGGAGAACGGGTACTGCCCGAGATTGATCGAGTGCTGACTACGATCCTGTTTGTGCTGTGCGACGAGACTAAAAGCGCGAAGTCGGTTGATGAAGCTGAGTTGAGAACGCTCAACCAGGCCTATGCGAGACGCGAACTCTCTGTCTATCGGGGTAGAGAAATAGAGATTTCGCCGAGCAAGCTATTTGCAACATTCGATGGACCAGCGCGCGCTATTCGTTGTGCTCGAGCAATTGTCGGAGATGCTGCGAGATTGGGTTTGCGAGTACACGCGGGCCTGCATACAGGAGAGTGCGACTTACGGGCCAACACCGTAGGTGGCGTCACTGTCGAGACCGGTCGAAATATTGCGGCAGTTGCCGAGGAGGGCGAAATATTGGTGACTCGTACTGTAAAGGACCTGGTGGCCGGTTCTGGGATTGGTTTCACCTTCCGAGCCACCTACAAATTTGGTGACTTATTTGCCGTGGACGCTACCGAGCATTGATTCCCTGGAGTGCGGTGGCAAGGTACCGTTTTGTTATATAAGTCTTTTGAAGTCAGTTGAGTCTTTGGTCAAATTGTGTGAAAAGCGACGCCGGGCCCGCTCACCCAAGTTTCACCTTCATTACTCTCTCACAAATTTTTCATTATTCCTTAAAGACGCGTTAAGAAATCTATCCTAAGATGCGCGTTCCCCCAGACACATCGGAGAGATCACTGCCCAGCTGTACCCAAAAGCTTGCCTTTTGAACCTGTGGCGTAACCCTCTAGAAGTGTGTCCCGGGGGCTAAGGTCTCCTGGGGGTTCGAAACGAATAAAGACTTTTTTCGGATTTAGGAAGGATTTCAAATGAGGAAGTACAGCATGTTAGGGTCGATGATTTTAGGTCTGCTTATCTTAGTGTCAGGAATGGATGGAGAGAATGCGCAAGCTCAGAACACAACAAAACTCTTCGTAGCCCCAAAAGTGTTTCAGGCGGCCGGACCAAATGCAGCCGCAATCCAAAGTTCGGTTGATGCTTTTCGCGCGGCGCTGGGAATTCAGGACAACGGAAATGCGATCGGACCACTCACCAGTGGTCATCGCGAAATCAATTGGGATGGAGGTGGAAGCGACGCAACAACGCCTCCGGTCACGCCATTCAATGTATTTCTCAATAGCCGTGGTGCACAGTTCACTACGCCAGGCGTTGGACTATCTCAAGCGCCCGTCTCAGGCGGTCCCCAGGGAGGTCTTGCAACCCTATTCAATAATCCAACATATGCGACAACGTTCACGGCGTTTAGTAGGTTGCGTTTATTTACACCAGTTGGAAGCAACATCACTAATGCGTTGTTTTTTGTGCCTGGATCGAACGGCAACCTACCAGCCACGGTCACTGGCTTTGGTGCAGTCTTCACGGATGTTGACCAACCAGACGGAAGTGGACCCGGTGCAAAACAAGGAAACCGTGGCTCGAGTACGCTTGTTGAATTCTTCGGCGTAAACGGAGAGCTCTTGTTCAGCAGTTTCGTTCCCGCCTCGCCCGGCGATGGTGGCTTAACTTTTTTTGGGATTAAGTTTGCGGCAGCCAGGATTGCGCGGGTGCGCATAACCGCCGGGAACGTCGCGCCTGGTCCAACCGATGATCAGAATCGAGATGTTGTCATGATGGATGACTTTATCTACGGAGAACCCCAACAACATCCATAAACCCTGGAGTGCGGTGGCCCGGCACCGCTTTGTTAAATACTCACCACGATAACAAAGCCACGCCGGGCCGGCGCACTCCAAAGCTACTTCAGTGACAGAGTAAGCACAGAAACGGAATGCGGGGGGAGTGTCACCTGAAAGTCAGAAGAGGCAGACACAGTAACTTTAGTTATCTTTACCGCATCTGGCGTCGCAAAACTATTGGAGACGTTCAAAGAGGCAGCATTAACAATCGACAATGATGCGCGCGGCTCAACCGTCACGCCCTTCACCAAAATCCTGGTTTGGAGGGAGTTTGAAAGGTTTGTATTAACCGCTTTCACAAAGAGGTGCTTTCCATCGCTTGAACGACTGGTGACTACGTCAAGAAATGGTATAGCGGTTCCCTCTTTAGCACTATTGAAAGTTGGGCCACGCACTTCGCTTGCAACCAAAGTCCCGCCTGCTGTGGGCGCATACAAGGTGTTCACCAAATAGATTGGGGACACAAACAAACCATCGCGACTCGCCTGGATAATTCCACCTGGCCAGCCGTTGACGAGGTCTGACACGGCGCTCATTCCAACAAGGCCATTTGTTTTCTCAAAGACGTTCATCAATCGTGCACCATAAAGCGCCGATAGCATGGAGTATTGTTGATCTTGCTTGAGGTCGAGACCCCATTCGTTTATCGCGAGCTTGATCGGATGCCGCGGACTGAGTTGTGTGAGAAGTAATGCTAGTTGCTGATAGAAACGACCGTAGTAAAGAGGGCGCGCCATCAGGTTTCCAATGTCGCCCGCCATTTCAGAACGGCCGTAATAATGATGCACCGCGAGATAATCAATTTGGGATCCAGCGAGGCTTACAACAGTGCGATTCCACTGCATATTGTTATCGCCTACAGCAATTAGTTTTATGTCCTTGTCGACTTTACGCATTGCAGCTGCATAACGATTAAAGTTTCTCGCATAAGTTTCGGCATCGCTGTGACCGCGGACCCACGAACCCCATATTTCATTACCCACTTCCCATAGCTTTACGTTGAATGGATCTGGATAACCATGTGCCGCTCGAAGCGCGCCATATTTCGAAGACGTTGGACCGTTACAGTATTCAACCCATGCCGCGGCCTCGGCAGCCGTTGCCCCGCGCCCTTCGACATTCACTGTGATGGTTGGTTCGGCGCCGACATTCCGGCTGAATTGAATATATTCCGCCGTACCAAAGTCAGAAGGTTCAGCTTCATTCTTCCATGAAAGGTTAGTCCATACTTGTCGTTGATCGCGTGGACCGACGGCCCACTGCCAGTGATAGTCTTGCGCTACATTTCCTCCGGGCCAACGGAGAAACGCTGGTTTCAGTTCTTTAACTCTCTCAAGTACGTCGCGCCGGACGCCACCAGTTGAATCGGCGGCCATCAGCGACATCTGGTCTATCCAGATATGACCATGGCCGCCAAAGAGGAGTGCTATTCGCGCGAGTGGGTCGGTGACGGCCGCGCGCAGGCGAAACTCATATTTCTTCCATTCTCCTCTGGTTGGAGTGATCTCAAATTCCGAATAGACGGCGCCTGTTGAAGTGTCCTGTTCCAAAGCTACGGATACCGGACCTTCGTAATCCGTAGTCTTTGCCCAAAAGTACCCGACGTATTCCGTATCTTTTCTGAGTGGGATTCGAGACTGAAGGATTCCATGCCTGGGAATTACCCCTGTGCCCGCTTCGACCCGCAACGAATGTTCTGGCGTTAGACCGGGTGAACGTCGCTCAGGGTAGCTGACTTTAGGGTCCCACTCGAACTTTAGTGCGTAATCATCATTACGATCGTCGGGATAACGTTCCCAGTAACGTGACAGACCAATGGCATTTGGAGGTTCTTCGAAGCTACGGTCACGCAAAAGTTCCGCATGAACACCAAACTTTATTCCCTCGAACATGTGCTCTAGAAATTGACCATAAAGAAGAGGACTAATCTCTCCAAGGGTTCTGGTGGCGTCGATGACAATCTCGGCGCGTTCAGTTTGAGTAGCAGAGAAACCGTTGTTGAAGAGGCAGAGGCTGAAACAAAGTGTAAGTACGAGGCATCTTAAAGGGTTCGCAGACCTTGTCATGAATGTTCAGTAGCTTCCAGTGAAGCCGTTTGTGTGCGGCTATGCACAAAAAGTCGAATTTAGCGAACCGACAGTAAAGTACCGCGAGCGAAGCGACCGGCTGCCACACTCAATTTCGGCTGTGATTCTCACGATCGCTTTATTGAGTGTGGCCTCCGGTCGCTTCGCTCGCGGTACTGCACTTGGTCGCGCCTTACTTTTTGTACAAGGCAGTTGTGTGCATCATTGCTTTTTTGGAAGCAGTACCTGGACTGAATCCCAGTTGTTTTCCGAAGAGCCATAACCATAAAGCATGAGACGAAATGAGCGCGGTAGATTCTTGATCGTTTTCTGTAATCCCACCTGACCATTTAGAGCGAACAGGTATTCATCGCCGCGTCGAGCGATACTCAGCGTCGGATTAGTAGCTTTTGTGGCAAGGTTCCTGCCGTCAAGACGCTCGCCACGTCCATCGACCATCGACCAGGCCTCAAAGGTACCTTCGCTTGTCAAAATCCACTCAAGTCGGTTACGACCGGAAGAATCGAAGAGTACTGTAATAATAGCGTTTCCCAACTGTGACCCAGATTGTCCCGGCTCTGCCAACGCTGGGCCAACCTTTGCGATCGTCGCATTGATTACAAAGTGATCGCCATTGAAGGTGTTTCTACTTCGAACTCCTGAACGGGTTCCGCTCATACTGCGGAGCTGAAGTAGTCCGTCGGCAAGTTTCAGCGTTCCTCCGCTTCCACCCTCAAAACTAAAACGTTCCCACTTCTTGTCATCCAACGTTGTACCGCTGAAATCATCACCCCACTCGTCAGCCTGAGGCGCCTGGGTCTTAGGCGAAGGTGAGGGCGCACTTTCCTGGGCCCTAACGGTCACGCACAAACTGATACAAATCGCCGAAAGCGAAAGCAACATCCTGACTAAAAGCTCTTGAGTTAATCCATCTCTTAATTTAAACGACACGGGATGCCCTCCTTGCTAAAACAAGACTTTTGAAAGCTTGGCCATGAGATCTTTACGCTCTTGTAACGACTGTTCCTTTTGTGTCTCTGTTATCTGCTTGAACTTGTCGAGTAAGACACGCGACTCATCGTTGCGTTGCAGGCGACGATAAGTTAGGCCCAGCTGGTAGTAGGTTTCTGCGATGTTCTGATCAACTTTCAACACACTCTCAAACTGTGCCGCTGCCTCATTCAAACGAGACTGACGGAGATATAACTTTCCAAGTGACAACTGGGCCGGAGCAAACTTAGGTTCAGCTTTCACAGCCGCCGTAAGGTATTTTTCAATTGCCGCATTATCAGCACTCGTCTGCTTCAACATAACATCGGCGATCAGGTAGTTGACGATTCCAAGCTTCTCGTTTTTTGCGAGGGCGTCCTGGTAAGCGCGGATCGCATTCGGATATTGACCTATCTCGACGTAGGTCATTCCCAGGTAGACCAGGGCCGGCGCGTAGTTGGGGTCGATCTCAATAGACCGATTCAAGGCTTTGGCCGCCTCGTCGTTACGTCCTGCTTTAAAGTGAGCGATTCCCATTGCAACCCACAGTCGCGCCGAGTTGGGAAAGAGTTCCAGTGCTTCCTTTAGCCGAATGACAGCCGCGTCTGGTGCCAGCGCGGTCGTCAATAACATCCCGTATTGAAAGCGGTAGACTTCGGACTGCGGATCCTTTTGAATCGCCAGCCGCATAACCGGTATGGCGTTTTCAAGGTGTCCGCTTTTTTCATATACAGACGCCAGTAAAGCGTAGATGGGCGCTGATTCAATTCCTCGAGCCACAGCTCCTTCGAGGGTTCGCCCGCTTGCGGGGATATCGTTTTGTGCAAGGTAGGCCCTGGCAAGCTGCAACACGGTTTCTTTGTTTGAGGGGTCGAGGGACAAGGCTGATTTAAGTTCTACGATTGCCTCATCCACCAGACCATTCTCGAGCAACGCAGCGCCGAGTTGCGTCCTGCTATTCTGATCAGGAGTTGGACCATCAGTTTTGGCGAGCAGCGTTTGATATTCACGAAAATAGTTCGACGCGGCTGGTCTGTCTACAAGACGCAAAGCGACTATCACGAGCGCCTGGGCAACCTCAACATCAGGAGCGATAGCGTAAGCTCGATCGAACAGTTTTTGAGCTTCGCGAAGACTCGCTGGTGATCCATTCTCCAAACGAATTTGTCCGAGGTTTATTGCTGCACTTGCCTGGCCTGGATTAAGCCGTAAGGACGTATCGAATTGTTTGGCCGCATCGTCATTCCGTTTTAGCTTGCGCAAAATTGCGCCGTAATTGTTATGAGCCGAAGGCGAGGTTGGGTCGGCGATCGCTGCCGCACTGAAGTGACGCTCAGCCTCGGCGAGATCCCCTGTTCGGTCGGCTATTATTCCCAGGTAGGTGTGCGCAAGTACATTGTCCGGTTCGGCCACGAGCGCTTTCCGGAACGCGTTTTGAGCGGCAGTAGTCTCACCACTTTCAAAAGATCTTATTCCTTCCGAAACCAACTGCTCGGCTTGTGTGTCACTCACCGGGCGAGAAGTAATGGATTGGGCCTGGGTTATTGCAGACGAAAGTATAAGCGCGCCGACAATAATGTCGCGCAGAAGTCTCAACGAGAAAGAAATCCGTCCCTGATCGGATAACAATGGCTATATCCTTCCGTGTACGGAAGTATTACCGAGGCCTATCCAAAACAAAAGGCGCAGGAGAATATTTAAAATCTTCCCGCGCCTTATTTCTCTTTAAGCCCAAGTTAGAAAATAAATCGAGCCCCGAGCTGAATATGACGCGGCTGATTAAAATCTCCAACTCGATCTGAGATTCCGAAAGTACCAGGATTGTTCAAATCCATTCCTGGCAAAATAAACCGGCCGCGATTGAACGCATTGAAGAAGTCTACTCGTACTTCAAAAGTAGTTGTCTCGGTAAGCTTTGTCTTCTTAAGGATATTGAAATCCTCAGTGAAGAACGGTTGACCACGCAGACTGCTGTAGGTTGGAGCCGAGTTACCGAAGAAGCGCAGCGGGTTGGCGTAAAAGGCTGCATATTCTGCCGAGCCAATCGCCGCGTTGGTGCCATTGTACGCTGCTGGGAACGCGAAGGCGCCCGGGTTTACATACTGATATCTGACGCCTCCGGCCGGTGTATTGGTGTAAAACGACTGCCCGGTTAGATCGGGTCGCAGATTTCCGTTGAAACCGACCAGATTAAGAAAGTCTCTGGCACCACCGGCAATGAACGGAACCAGTAGTGGCCCATCGCGGTAACGTTGAACTCCTGATAGCTGCCAGCCTCCGAAGACTTTATCCACAAACCCACCCTGGTTGAAGTAGCGCTTACCTTTGCCAAAGGGCAATTCAAGTACGTAGTTGACTACAAATGAGTGAGGTACGATGTTTGGCGAAGGTGTTCGTAAGGATCGACGGTCATACGGGTTTTGGACCACTCCATTGATTGGAGTAGCACCAAAGAGATCCTCAGCGGCATCTGTTATTAGTTTGGCAAATGTATACGACATTCCTACTTGAATTCCGTTGGAGAACCGTCGATTTACATCGACCTTCAGAGCGTGATAAATGCTCTGACCCTCGCTCTCCTGGTGTTCGGTGATAATGCCGTATTGAGGAAATGGTTTTATTGACTGCGCCACCGTTCCATTGAAACCTGGGAATATGGAATCGCTGTTGGTGGGCAGCGTAACACCCACACTCGTTGCATATGCCCGGTCGCTAGCGGTGACATCATTCAAATTCTTGTTGAGCAAGGCCTGGCCCAGTTTAAGGCCATTGAATGGAATTGCGTTCAGCGGATCGAAGCCGCTGCGAAGTCGCGTACCCTTGCTGCCTATGTATGAAACGGACGCGACAAAGTTGGCAGGGAGTTGGCGTTCGACGTTCAAACTCCACTGGGCGGTGCGACCGTTCTTGAAGTTTCGATTGAAACCTTCGACGTCTGAGCCAATGAATTGGCTTGTTGGATCGACGCCTAGTGTCGCCGGATAGTCATCCAACCTGATAAAGGAGTCGAAGCCGCCATTGATGTGCAGTCCAGGTGCAAGGTAACCAAGTTCTCCACCGCGTCCGAAGTCGTTATAAAGCAGCGGCGCGTAGTAGAGGCCATAACCACCGCGGACGACAGTCTTGGTGTTAAGCGTGTAAGCAAACCCAAAGCGTGGTCCAACGTTGGAGTAGTCAGGCTTCATCAAGCCGCGATAAGGCGAGCACACACCGCCCTGGCAATCTGCCCCAGCAATTGCACCAAGACGTCCACCTGCTTGCGGGTTCGGCACGAAGCGATCGAAACCGCGATATTTGTCCAGGTGTTCAACGCGAGGATAGGGAATGTCGTAACGTATTCCAAGGTTCACGGTTAATCTTGATGTTACCTTGATGTCGTCCTGCACAAAAAAGTTTGGCTCAAAGAAACGAAAACCGGGATCGATCGACTGCACCGAGTTAAACGAGAACTCCGGTGCTCCTGTCAGTAGACTGGCGATGGGCCAACCTTGAGTAAACGCATCGCCATTTGCAGTCTGGTTGCTCTGGAAGTTGAACCAGCCACCGAGATCGAAGTGGTTCGAATCGTTGAGTTGTTGCCAGCGTGCTTCACCGCCAAATTTGAAGGTATGCCGGCCCGTGGTCCAAGTGACAAAATCGGCAATCTGAACGGCGTTGTCCCCATCCTGATTATCGAAGTTAGTTGAACCACCTCCCTGGTAAGCGCGCGGGTCGGCCGAAGTGACCGGGCTACCGTAATTCGGAAAGTCGAGACGGGGAAGCGCCAAATTCTGGGTGGCGTTTGCAGGTATTCCAAACTGAACAGGCGTTCCTACTCCCTTGGTAGTGTTTTGATTCTTCACGAAAGAACGGGTGAATCCCAGGTTAAGGTGATTGAGCAATGTTGGAGTGAACGTGTAGTCATCCTGCAAACGGTAATACTGGGAATGGAACGTTTGATCGAAAGTATTTACGTTGACCCACGGGAAAGGAAATCGCGGAAATTCGCCCTGCAGTTTGGTCTGTACCCGGTAGGTAGAGCTAAATGCGATTCGATGTTTGTCCGACAGAACGAAATCCGTTTTTTGTACGTAGTATTTTGATTTTGTCGGAAGAAAGCTGTTGGCATTGTAGTTGTGGTACACGCCCGGACCGGTTGGGGCCGGGAAAAGTTGTACCAATGCTAAACCGGCGGGACTCAGGATCGATTGGCCGGAGGCGTTCCTGTAAAGGTCCAGTCGGTTACCCGGAATAATTGGACGATCACAAGTCTGGCCACCACCCGGCAGGTTTCGGTACGAGCAGGGAACTGTATTATCGAAGATCTGGTGGGGTCCAAAAAACTGCTGGACATAAGGATCGGTTAACAACTCAGAGAAATCTCCGGTCCGCATTTTGGCGGTCGGGACGCTTATGTTTGCGTTTTCGGATTGCGTGACGCGATAGTTGCCGTAGTTGAAAAAGAAAAAGACTTTGTTCTTCAGACTCTTCAGGACCGGTCCACCTTCACCGAAATGTGGCAGATAAACTGGCCCTCCTACACTGAATCCGAAATCGTGTTGCTGATCGATTGGCTTCTCAGTTCCCAACAATCGGTTAAGATCGATATTCGCGTCTAACCCTTTAGTTCGATAGAACTCATAAATTTCGCCGTGAAAATCGTTACCGCCGGATTTTATCGTCAGGTTAACGACGCCGCCTGACGAGTTGCCAAACTCGGAGGAGTACTGGGCCGTACTGACTGTGAATTCCTGAAAGGCGTTTGGACCAGGCGCTACTTCCGTAAAGAATGTTCCATTTTCTGCGCGTCTTGTGGGAGTGCCATCAACCAGGATTTCCGTGCCTAATCCCTGACCGCCATTAATCCTAAAATTGAAACCGAGAGTACCACTGCCGCGAGCGGATTGATTTTGATCGCCGACGCTTCCTCCGCCGGAAGCAACACTGCTGTCCAAAAAGATAAACGCTATTGCTGAGCGTCCAGCCGTTTCGCCACCAATTTGAAGAGGCAACTCGCGAATCTGCTTTTCGGTTACGTTTGTTTGCTGTGTTGGCGTATCAGTTTGTAGCACCTGCGAATCGGAAGTGACGAGAACGGTTTCACCGACAGCCCCAACTTCCAGGGTCACATCCTGTCGCCGCGTCACCTGCACGCCCAGGCGAACCTCGTCGATCGTTGCCGTCTTAAAGCCGGTTGCAGCAACGGTGATTTTGTAAGGAGCCGCTTTAAGTTCCGGAAACTGGTAATTTCCATCACCGGAAGTTGTGATTTCGCGAACTTCACCATTGTCGATATTAGTGACAGTTACCTTGGCGTCTGAGACGACGGCACCGTTCGGGTCTTTAATAGTTCCTACGAGTGTGCCGCGATCACTTTGAGCGAACGCTGTGATCGAGAAACAACAAATTAGCGTCAACAAAGTCAAGACGCTGTTAGTCCATCGTCGCATGTAGCCTCCTCAAAATTTATAGTTGGACCAACAGTTGGTCCAACTATGACTGGAACTGGGCAGAAACTGGGCACATTAAACAGTATTGGCGTTTCGGATTTTGCAAGTTCCTAACTGGTCCCGGTTGCAGGGTCGGGGGAAAAAGACTTGATGACTATAGTGCTTGTTGCTTACACTGGTTGCTTATATAAGCCTAAAATGAGCAAGTGTCAAGGGATTTTCCAGTCGAATACAGCAATATTCAATTAGTGCTGAGGGCGAACAATTAGACAAAACCGGGCTTGCTGGAGGCCAAAGAAATAGATCAAGTAAGCAAGCTTTCGTGCAATCGATTAATTGACAGGGTCATGCGAAATTTTGGAGTTGAAGCTGCCTGGACAACTCCCGGATAATGGGCCGACACCCCAGTCTTAAATAGCTTTTCACAGAACCCAACTACTGCAGTGAGAGGAAAAACTCATGCGTGCTTTTCGAAAACTGTCACAGTTACTAATCATTTTGGCGGTCCTGTCGCAGGTGGTCCTTTCGGCTCCGGCTAAGAAATGGAGCGAAGCCCAGGCAAAGAACTGGTATCGAGCTCAGCCCTGGCTGGTAGGCAGCAACTACACTCCGGCATCGGCGATTAACGAACTCGAGATGTGGCAAGCTGATACTTTCGATCCAAAACGAATTGATCTTGAACTTGGCTGGGCTCAGAGCATCGGCATGAACACGATGCGAGTGTTCCTGCATGACCTCGTGTGGAAGCAGGATCCCAAAGGCTTTCAACAGAGGATCGATACCTTTCTTCGCATAAGCGCGAAACACAATATCAAGCCGATGTTCGTATTGTTCGATTCTTGTTGGGATCCCAATCCGGCACTGGGAAAACAGCGTGCGCCTCGGCCCGGCGTGCATAACTCGGGTTGGATGCAGAGTCCCGGCGGCAAGGCCCTGTCGGATCCGGCGGAGTATCCACGCCTCGAGCAGTACGTGAAAGGAGTGGTTGGTGCTTTCGCTCGTGATCCCCGCGTTTTGGCCTGGGACATTTGGAATGAACCTGATAACACTAATGGCTCCAGTTATAACAATGGTGAGCCGAAGAATAAGGTTGAGCTGGCGCTTGCACTTTTGCCTCAGGCTTTTGCCTGGGCTCGTGAAGTTGGACCAACGCAGCCACTCACCAGCGGCATATGGAAAGGTGATTGGTCTTCAAACGATAAAATGGATGCCATGGACCGCATGCAGATTTATCTTTCTGATATTGTCTCGTTTCACAATTACGATTCCGGCGAAGAATTTGAAAAACGGGTGAAGTGGTTGCAACGGTACAACCGTCCGTTGCTCTGTACTGAGTACATGGCGAGAGGTAATAAAAGTACTTTTCAGGGAACTCTGCCCGTCGCCAAAAAATACAATGTAGCGGCAATCAACTGGGGGTTGGTCGCCGGAAAGACCCAGACCTATCTGCCGTGGGATTCATGGCAACATCCGTATACCGATCGAGAACCGGCGATCTGGTTTCATGAGGTGTTTCGCACCGATGGCACACCTTACAGCGCCGATGAAGTCACGTTGATCAAGCAGCTTACCGGTGTGCAAACTCGATCAAGACCCGGCATGTAATCCGATCTACCCAAGACAACAGTACACAAACGTTTGAGGTAAACATGATCCAACTGAAGAAGATTTCACTCGTGTTCGCGTTGAGTGGTTTGCTCTGGACGTCCGTTGCGGGACAGGCTGTTAGCGAGATTAGTGTCCAGGTCGACAAACCGGGTGCGGAGATCTCTCCAACCATGTTTGGGATCTTTTTCGAAGACATCAACTTTGGTGCCGATGGTGGACTCTATCCTGAACGAGTAAAGAACAGGTCGTTCGAATTTCCCGATCCACTGATGGCCTGGAAACAGATTCAGCGTGCTGGATCGAACGGAACGCTAACAGTCCTAACGCAAGACCCGCTTAATGAAGAGAATTCTCATTATCTTCATTTCGATGTGAAGGCTGGTGGTAAAGGTTTTGGCGTTGCCAACGAAGGTTTCAGAGGTATGGGGTTTCAACGCGGAGCAAGTTACCAGTTGACTTTATACGCGCGGAATCCTACGCACGCACAACGGTCAGGCAATGCGCGGATTCAAGAACGTTTGCCTGTGTCGCTGCGTGTCGAGTTGGAAGGACCGGATGGTTCAATTCTGGCACGAAGCAGACTCACCAATGTCTCTTCTCAATGGAAAAAGTACTCTCTGGTCCTGCGACCATCTGCAACTGCTCTGAAGGGTCGCTTGAATTTACTTATCGACTCTACTGGAACGCTTGATGTTGATATTGTTTCGCTGTTCCCATCAGGTACATGGAAGAATCGTGAAAATGGATTGCGCACGGACCTGGTCCAGTTGCTAAAAGACATGAAGCCGGGGTTCCTGCGTTTTCCCGGCGGTTGCATAGTCGAAGGCCGGTATCTCAAGACTCGTTATCAATGGAAAACCACCGTTGGTGACGTTGCCAAAAGAAAATTGATCATCAACCGGTGGAATGATGAGTTCAAGCACCGACCGGCGCCCGACTATTACCAATCTTTTGGCCTCGGCTTCTTCGAATACTTTCAGTTGGCAGAGGATATTGGCGCCGAACCGTTGCCAATCATTAACTGTGGGATGGCGTGCCAGTTCAATTCCAGCGAGTTGGTCCCGATGGACCAGTTAGATCCCTACGTTCAGGATGCTTTAGACCTGATCGAGTTTGCGAATGGACCTGTCACCAGCGAGTGGGGAAGGGTCCGGGCGGCGATGGGACATCCTGCGCCTTTCAATCTCAAGATGTTGGGTGTGGGAAACGAACAATGGGGCCCTCAGTTTATTGAACGCTACGAAGTCTTCTCAAAGGCGCTTAAAGCGAAGTATCCACAAATCACTCTTATTTCGGATGCTGGTCCAAGCCCCAACGATGATCGCTTCAAATTCCTTTGGGGAAAGTTGCGGGAATTGAATGCCGATATAGTCGATGAACATTACTACATGGCGCCGGGATGGTTCCTGACCAACTCAGACCGTTATGACAATTATCCGCGCACTGGTCCAAAAGTCTTCAGCGGCGAGTACGCAGCGCAGAGTGTAGGCGTGGCGAGTCCGGACAACCGGAATACATGGGAGTGTGCGTTGTCAGAAGCGGCATTCATGACGGGGTTGGAACGAAATGCCGACGTGGTGAGGATGGCTTCCTATGCTCCTTTGTTTGCTCATGTCGAGGGGTGGCAATGGACTCCTGATTTGATCTGGTTTGACAACCTGCGTTCGTACGGAACACCTAACTACTACGTGCAAAAGCTATTCAGCACAAACAAGGGAACACACATTCTTCCCGTTTTATTAAACGGATCGCCTCGGAATGCGCAGGACAGTTTGTATGCAAGCGCGGCTATCGAGCGACGTGCTGGCCAGGTGATCCTTAAGTTAGTTAACGCGTCGGCCGGCCCAAAAGACGTTCGAATTAACCTGTCGGGAGCCGCTGTTTCGCGAAGGTCAGCGACTGCTTCAATCCTCGCGAGTTCCGATCTAAAAATAGAGAACAGCCTGGACCAGCCAACGAAACTTTCACCGCTTCAGCGTCAGATTTCGATTGGTCCGGGTCAACTCTCTTTCAAACTCGAGCCCAGCTCACTTACCGTGTTGCGAATTCCTGTCAAATGAATCTGCGGGATTTGATCTTTGCACTATTGATCCTGGGCTGCTCCGTTGCTTCCGGCATGTCGCAGCCCAAACAGGTTCAGGTTGTCTCATTAACAAGTGGAGACGTCAGTCCGGTACACGATCCGACAATCATCCGACAGGGTGCTTCGTATTACGTTTTTGGCACCAATCGCTTCAATCAAAAGTTACTACCAATCTTTTGCTCCCATGATCTGCGAGCCTGGAGATTCTGTGGGAACGTTTTTGAAGATGTTCCTGAATGGGCGAAGCTGGAAGTTCCCGGTGCTCGTGGTATCTGGGCGCCCGATGTTTCTCGTGTCGGCGGCGAATACAGGCTTTACTATGCAATCTCGACGTTTGGAAGTAATCATTCTGTGATCGGTCTCGCGACGAACAAGACCCTGGATAGCAGCAGTTCAGAATATAAGTGGACCGATCGCGGTCGTGTTATTGGATCGACAAAGACTGATGATTACAACGCCATCGATCCAAATTGCATTAGCGATCGGGAAGGGAATAGGTGGCTTGCTTTCGGGAGCTTTTGGAGTGGCATTAAGATGCGGAAATTGGATCCTGTGACCGGAAAGCTCTCGTCAGTTGATACAAACCTTTACTCGTTGGCAAATAGGCGGCCCCTTGATCCTCCGGCAGTTGAAGGTCCCGCAATAATTCAACATGCCAACCATTACTATTTGTTTTTGTCTTTCGATTTCTGTTGTCGAGGTAAAAATAGCACTTACAGGGTTGTAGTTGGACGAGCCGAGAAGATCACCGGGCCTTATATTGATCGGGAGGGAAAGTCGTTGCTCGAGGGTGGTGGTACTCTCGTAATCGAAGGCTCTGAGAACTGGCGTGGACCAGGTGGGCAATCACTGTTTCACGACGATTCACAGGATCTGATGGCGTTCCACTCCTATAGTTCTGTCAGCGGCAAGGCGACTTTGATGGTTTCAAGAATTCGGTGGAAAGACGGTTGGCCCCAAACACTGTCGTTGCCCTAGGAGAGAAGTCCAAAGCGTTTCCCTTATGTTTCGATCAACTTTACTTCTCTTAATACTCGGTGCCTCGGTGTTGGCTCAACAACCAGCGCCTACGCCACCGGTCACGGGCCGCTCCTATGACATCGGCAATCTTCCAAAAACACCCCCAAATCCCGGTCCAAAAGGCAAATCGCCAGTTCAGTTGACGGATATGCGAACTGCAAGTCGCATAGATTTCAAGTACCAGGGCTCGCCAACATCAAAAAAATTTCTCCTTGAGACCATGGGTGGTGGTGTGGCGATCTTCGACTTCAATAACGACGGGCTGATGGATCTATTCTTCACGAATGGAGCGCTTTTACGAGAGAACATGGCTGCTGACGCCACCCCAACAAAGATTGATTCGAGTTATTGGAATCGCCTTTATGAGCAGAAAAAAGATGGCACTTTTCAAGACGTAACGGAGCATGCGCATTTACAAGGACAAGGTTACACGATGGGAGTAGCTACAGGTGATTTTGATAATGATGGTTTTGTGGATCTGTTCGTAACAGGTTATGCGCAGAACTATCTATATCGAAATAACGGTGACGGAACCTTCGCAGATGTAACTCAAAAGCTGGGCGTTGCAGGGGCTGGATGGTCCACCAGCGCAGGATGGTTTGATTTTGATAAAGACGGCCGGCTGGATCTATTTGTAGCTCGCTATCTCACCTGGGATTTTGGCAAGGGCGCGCTTGTTTGCGGTGATCCGCGGCCGGGCTCACAGGCGTATTGCCATCCAGACAATTTTAAGGGAGCTACGAATCTGCTCTATCACCAGCGCGCTGATGGTGGCTTCGAAGATGTTTCGACGAAGTCGGGAATTTCAGATCCAAAAGGTAAAGCCCTGGGAGTTGCGTTTGCCGATTTTGACAATGATGGATGGTTAGACGTCTTTGTCGCGAATGACAGCGTGCGGCAGTCGTTGCTTCACAATAAGGGTGATGGGAGCTTTGAAGATATTGCAGTCCTGGCCGGCGCCGGCTACGACGAGAATGGGAACTCTTTCGCTGGAATGGGTGTTGATGCCGCCGATTATGACAATGATGGGTGGCCTGATGTTGTAATCACAACGCTTTCGAATGAGACTTACCCGCTTTACCACAACAACAAAGATTTGAGTTTTGCATGGGCCACCAGCTCGACTTCTGTCGGTCAAATCACTCTTCTCTATTCTGGTTGGGGCACAAAGTTTATCGATGTTGACAACGATGGGTGGCGCGATATTTTCGTGGCCCAGGGTCATGTGCTCGACACCATCGAGAGATCCACGACGTATTTGAAATACAAACAACCATTGCTACTGATGCGGAACACCGGTACCTCGTTCGTTAACGTGTCGGCCGACGCCGGCGCTCCATTTAACTTGCCCGTGGCAGCGCGTGGGGCCGCGTGTGGCGACATAAATAACGACGGACAAATTGATGTAGTGGTTGCAGTACTGAATGACTCGCCCGTGATGCTGCGCAATCAAGGAACAAAAAGCGGTTGGATCGGGTTTACGCTCGTAGGCTCGAAGTCAAACCGACAAGGTATCGGAGCTCGCGTGACGGTCAACGACACAAATGGCCGGAAACAAGTATTCGATGTTTCGACCAGTGGTAGTTATCTGTCAGCAAACGATCCGCGCATCATCGCAGGCCTGGGTACCGCCTCCGGAGTAAAATCGGTCGAAGTTCGTTGGCCCAGTGGCCGTGTTCAAAATGTGACCAATGCCCAGTTGAGAAAATACAACGTGATCAAAGAGGCTGACGCGGGAAGCTAGCGGGCCTTCATACCTTGAGAACTTTCACGGAGAATGAGCTTAGCGCCCGGGCCGGCGCACTCTTATCTGTAATGATCAGATCGGCATCCGAGATTGGTGCAATCAAAGCACTGCCGATGTCGCCAATCTTGGTATGATCGGCAACCACGATACGTTGTCGCGACTTTCGCATCATGGCGCGATGGATTGATGCCTGATCAGGATAGTTTGTGGTTAGGCCGTGTTCAGAATGTACGCCATCGACGCCTATAAATACTTTGTCGTAAAACATCTCACCAACTGCGGAAATGCCAGTCGCCCCGGTCAGGGCGAACCAATCAATGCTCATCACGCCACCGGTCACAATTACTTTCAAGTCGGCGCGATGACTCAGTTCCATCGCAATGTTGACTGCGTTTGTAACCACCGTGATGCCTTTGCGATGACGGATGCTGCGGGCAACTTGTGTCGTGGTGGTACCGGCCCCGATGGCGATGATTTCGCCGTCGCGGATTATTTCAGCGGCGGCCAGTCCGATTCTTCTTTTTTCCCCGGCGTGTAACTGTTCCTGAGCACTAAATGATGACAGATGGCGAAATGGCTCGTACAGCATCGGTTCAACGCGAATGGCTCCACCATGAGTTCGTCGCAATAACCCCGCTCGCTCCAACTCTGCTAATTCGCGCCTGACAGTAGAGGTTGATGTTTTAAGGCGTTTCGCAAGTCGCTCAACTGACACCTCACCGTCGCGTAGTAACTGTTGAATGATCTCTTTGCTGCGGTCGTTCTTCACCACTGGTGGTGAATTAGCCATTTGAGATTTCCTTTCGGCAGGGGGCTATTACAGAGAGTGCGTCTTATTGTACAGGCCAGTAACAGCGATGTGAAACTTTTGAGTGCGGCGGCCACCTGCCGCTTTTCAAACGAGTGGTCCAACGGCTGTCCTGGAAATGGGCCACGGCCGGCAACGGACGTCAACGTTCAGAGGTTGTTTAGAAAAATTGTTCGATGTTGAGAGGCAGTAGAAAAGCGCCGCCGGGCCGGCGCACTCCAAGGTTGATCTTGACTTCCTGCGCAATATCGGCCTATATAAGCAGGCCCCACGAAAATATTGCCAGCAAATGCTCAGTTTCTTTGGGATTTATTCTTACAAAATGGCACGTCTGGGAAGGTCGACACCCAGTTACCTGAACGTGATGATGACTCAAATTTAAAAGATCATGACCTGGGAAGAACGTTGGCACCCGTTACGGGAAGAGTGGGTGGTAGTTGCCGCACACCGGCAGGATCGTCCCTGGAGTGGTGCGGTGATGGTCCCGCGCGAAGAAGAAGCAATACCCGACTACGTCTCCGATTGCTACTTGTGTCCAGGTAATAAACGTGTGAGCGGCAAGGTTAACCCGCCATATGATCGGACCTTTGTTTTCGACAACGATCATCCCAGCGTCTCGCTCGACGCTCCATCAGAGCTAACACCAGCTACCGGAATCTATCGGAATCAACCGGCACACGGAATTGCTCGTGTCGTCTGTTACAGCCCCAAGCACAATCTGACTCTGAGTGAGCTCGAGTTGAACGAGGTGGAAAGTCTTCTGCACGTCTGGCAGGAACAATACCTCGAGTTGGGGAACCGTCCTGATATTTCACATGTCCTAATCTTCGAAAACAAGGGTGAGGCCGTTGGAGTTTCCAATCCTCATCCGCATTGCCAGATCTACGCTAACAACTTCGTTTTCAAGACAATCGAAACTGAGGCACGTGTTAGCAAAAAACACCTGACCGAAACCGGCAGAGTTTTGTTTCAGGATATTCTTCACGCTGAAAAGCTCGACGAGCGACGCATCATTACTGAAAACGATTCGGCGATCGCCTTCGTGCCTTATTTCGCCCGCTACGCCTACGAGGTTTTTGTAGCACCCAAAGCCACTCATCCGAGTATTGCGTCCTTATCAAAACAAGAGTTGAGAGACTTTGCTGAAGTGCTTAAACGAGTGGTGGTGAAGTTCGACAATCTCTGGCAGATGCCGTTTCCTTACGTTATGCCGTTACACCAGGCGCCGACCGATGGCGGTGACCACACCGGCTTTCATTTTCATATTGAGTTTCACCCGCCGCTACGAAAGCCCAACCTATTAAAATATCTTGCAGGTCCAGAAATTGGTGGCGGCAATTTTCTCAGTGACACTTCACCGCACGAAAAAGCTGCCGAGTTACGTGCCCAGCCTGATATTCACTACAAACATCGATAACGCTTCATTGGGGTGGCTCAATCAATTTGAACTTGACGACCTCCTGATTGCGCTGAGCCTCACGCAACGTATCCGCAATTGCAAAGAGTTCGCGAGCTTTCTCTTTCTCCCCCGATTTTGAATAAATAAGCGCGAGTTGGTAGGTAGCTCGAAGGTCTTTAGGATTCAGTTGGACGGCATTTTCCAGCGTCGATCGTGCGAGGGACAGGTTGTTTTGCTCAGCGTAGACTATCCCCAGCAGAGTTTGAGCCGGCGCATATGATTCTGAATCTGGAGCTACTTCGCGCAGCCACTTTACGGCGCTAGTATTGTCTTTTTCTGACTGAGCGATCAGCGCCATAACGTAGGCGCTGTCAGAGTTTGGACCAAACGAGAGACTCCGCGCCAGCGATTCGCGAGCCTCAGCGTATCGCCTGCCAGTGTAAAGGGTTACTCCGAGTAAGTAGTAGCCCAGTGCCTCTTTCGGTTTCAATTGAATGTATTCACGCAATAACCTTTCGGCAGCTTCTCTTTCATCATGACGAAATTTGGAGACAGCCAGCAGATGGACGTATGCAGGATTTTTCGTATCTGTGGAATAGAGTTTTTCGGCAACTGGTAGCGCGTCCAGGATAAGGTCGAGGCTGAACGCGACAACAGAAAAATCATATAGAGTTTGCAAATTTTCGGGGGCGAGTCTGCGCGCCTGAACAAGGTATGCCAAAGCTCTTTCCAATTCTCCATGCGCACGCGCGATCGTGGCCAGACCCCGCAATGCAGCGATGTTATTCGCGTCGAGTTTTAGAACAGCATTGAAAGAGTCCTCAGCGTTGGCCCATTGTTTGTTACCGGCATATGCGGAGCCCAGCTCGTATTTGAGTCTGATTGAATTCGGGTTTTTTTCGATCGCCTTTTCGAGTATTGAAATAGCGCGAGCCGGCAGTTTTGCTTTGACTAATAACGAGGCGAACGCGGTCGCGGCCTCTTCACTCTCCAACCAGTGCGCTCGTTCGGCGTATTCAATGAGATCAATTGCTTTCTCTGGTTGGTTGAGGTTTAGATAACTGTTTGTGGCGATGTAATACTCTTCGGCGCGCCACGAGGATACTGGTATTCGCTGGATATCGAGGAGAGCTTTGGCGAAGTCGCCCTGATCGACACTCAGACTGGCTAGTTGGTAGTTGATCTCGGAATTATCAGGTGCAAGTTTCGCTGCCTCTGCATAAGCCCACTGGGCGCGTTCGATCTTATGTTGGCCTTGATACAAACGGCCCAGGTTGACATAACCTCCAACAAGTTTCGGCGAATGACGGATGGCGCTTAGAAAAAGTTTTTCGGCGTCCACCGGCCGCTGCTGTTGGACTCTAACAACACCCAGCAGGTTGAGCGCGTTTGGATCAGACGGTTGGCTGCGGAGTATCAGTTGCAACTCTCTTTCAGCGGCCGAAACATCTCCGGTGCGAATCAAGTTTGCAACCTGGTCAAGTCGTTCGTAATTATCTTGAGGTGTGTTAAAGGCAGACGTAGAAATCGAGACGACAACTATAAGTGACGCTGTACAAATTGGGGCCAGGCGTTGAAAAATAGTCTTCACAACGAGTTCAAAGATAGCATCGAGCAACCAATCTTGAAATCCTGATTGCACATCCCTTGACGTATGAAAGGACTAACCTATCCCCATGGCTCATTTTTTGGAACTTGCGACTTGGCCCCGGCGGCAGCTCTACGATTTTTTCATTGACTACTCTCAGCCTTACTTCAATGTCTGTACCCGTCTGGAGGTAACGCAGTTGCTGGCCCTGGTGCGACAGCGGAAAATAAAATTCTCAGTTGCTATTCATTATTTCGGATTACGGATCGCGAACGAGATTGAACCGTTCCGCTATCGTCTAAAAGATGGAGGCGTCTTTGTTTACGATGTAATAGATGGTGGTACGACGGTGCTGCTCCCGAATGACACTTTCTCGTATGCCTATTTTGGTTACCATCGCGACTTTCAAAGGTTCACGGATGAGATGGGAGAGGCAGTTGACCAGGTAAGAAACGGAACCGGTGAGTTGAAGCCGACTATGCGCGACGACGTCATTTACCACACCACGTTGCCGTGGATCTCGTTCACTAGTTTTTCGCATGCGCGTACTTCCGGGAGAGGCGAGTCAATTCCGCGATTTGTGTTTGGAAAATTTGTTGAGGAGCAAGGTCGCTTGATGATGCCATTCTCCGTCGAAGTTCATCACGCACTGATGGACGGGATTGACGTAGGACGTTATCTAAATAACTTTGAGCAAGCGCTCTCCGACCCCGAGGCCTTCATTAAGTAGAACGAGGAATTGATAATTATGAATTGGTACTTATCAATTCCTATTTTCTGACCTTGTGGTGCTTTTACCTCTCAGGCGGCCCGGTGCCTCTTGTCACAGTGCCGGTCTCTTTGAAACTGTGACAACCCTGCGCCTTCCTTTGCCGATGAAGAGTCTGGATAGGGAAGACGCGGACTTGCAGATACGAGCGATGGTAGTAACTACAGGTGAACCGTACAATTCCTCGTTTCGGAATCCCCGGGGAGTCTATTCTCGCCTCAAATGATCTCGGGCAAGCCGAAAGCTCGAAATTCCTTTAAAACCACCGAGGTTCCTTTTGTGACGATTAACAATTTGTTTCGTTATTCTCTACTCTTGTTCGGAATTTTTACTGTTCTTGTAGCTCCAGTTCGCGGTCAATCCCCAAACACAGCTGCCCTGATCGTGGTCGTTGTTGATCAAAATGGCGCAGTTGTTCCGGCGGCCAAGGTTGCTGTGCTGAATTCGGCGACGAGCGATCGACGTGACGCGGTTTCGGACGGCGACGGCAGCATAACCTTTTCCGGACTCTCTTTGACTGGAACCTATACAGTTACGATCTCAAAAGATGGCTTCGGCAGTGAAGAACGGAAGGACATCACGTTACGTTCTGGTGAAACTGCACAACTGAGAGTTGCGCTACTCGCCGGATCTCAGGCAGCAGAAGTTACCATCTATGGAACAACAGAGGGCGTTCGGTCGGATCCTCAAATTGGGGCACGACTCGACAGTCACCGGATCGACGAAACACCAATTCTAGGTCGAAAAGTGACGAGTCTACCGTTGCTCAATTCAGCTTTTAGGCAAGCAAAAGGAACCGGAGACCTGTTCGTCAACGCGACCTACTTTGTGACTGGAGTTGGCGGTCGTCGACAGACTACCGTGACTCTGGATGGCGCCAACAATGACGAGGGCTGGGGCCGGCAAACTGCGATTGCGACAGTTCCGCTTGGCGCAATCCAGGAGATGAATGTTCTGTCGAATGCATTCTCATCCGAGTTCGGTTGGACCTCTGGACCAGCGCTGAACATCGTGACCAAATCGGGAACGAACGACTTCCACGGTGAAGGGATAGTGATGATTCGTCCCGGCGCCTGGCAAGCTGAAACCTTCTCCACGAAGAATTTCTGTCCGCCTTCGGTCCCAAGCTGCGTTACTCCCAGCACGCTGCAGGCGATCAATCCCGTCGACATTCCTGACCAACTGAGTCAGGTTTCGGGCTCTATCGGAGGCCCAATTATCGAAGATAAGACTTTCTTCTTTGCGACCGCAGACTATACCCGACAGAACCGCACAACTTTTCTGTCACCGACGTTACCATCATTCGTTTTACCCTCGGATGGTGATCTGTCTTATACCGGACACTATCGACAATTTCTTTTTGATGGACGGCTGGACCACAAGCTGAATGCCAACCAGACCCTGATGTTTCGTGTCAACGTCGACCGTTTTGACGACGACAATCCACAAGACGCAGTCGGCGGAACAAATGCACCTAGTGTTGCTCGTCGATACGCGCGACGTTCATGGACCCTTCAAGGTAATCATACGGCGTTGATCAGTCCCGCTCTTTTAAACGAAGCCCGGGTGGCCTATCTGCATGGCGATCCGGTTACCCTTTGGGAGGCTCAGAATCTCTCAACGACCTACACTCGCGGCGGCAATGTTCCGTTTACGATTGGACAATCGCGCGCGTCTAATATTTTCAGTCACCAAATTCAGTTCTCTGACACTCTGTCTTGGTCTCTCGGCAAGCACTATCTACGTTTTGGCGGGAGCGTCATTCATCATCAGTCAGGAGGGACCGGAAGTGAGCCCGGTACGGCAATACTCGGGACGTTCACTTTCAAAAACACCACGACCTTACCGTTTGAACAGCTAACCCTTGACGACGTTCAGAATTACACCCAGCCGATCAATTTCGGCATCAGCAGTTATGACCTGGGACAGTGGCTGGTTACTGGTTTTGTTCAAGACAGCTTTCGCGTGCGAAACGATCTCACACTGGATCTGGGCCTTCGCTATGATCAGCAAACGCTGACTACTGCGAACGCTAACTTCGCACCGCGGATTGGTTTTGGCTGGCATCCGCAAGGAGACTCGCGTCTATCTATCCGAGGCGGATACGGCATGTACTACACGCAGATTCGATCCAATGCAGTAGCCGGCTCACTCGTGAACGGGCTGGACGGACTGACGACTTACACTGCTACCAAAACGGATCCCATCGGATTTCCGACTTGTCTGACTGGTCCATGCTTGCCGCTTTCATTTGACCCGAAAACTCTACCTGCCTCACAACTGCCGGCGCGCGATATCACGATCATTGCCGGTAAACGCTCGTTCTATCAGGCACAGTTTGCTAAGTACGGTTTGAATTTCGATTTACTGCCGAACTATCCAGATGAGTTTGTGAATCCTCGGAGTCAGGTTGTTTCGATTGGAGCAGAGCGGGAATTCTTCAAAGGTCTGTTTTTGGGCGCAGACTATGTGCATCAACATGTTGGTAACCTTGATAGGACGGTCGATCTGAATGCACCGGAGCCGTTTGATCGAACTGCAACCGGCCAAACCAGGACTGTTGCGAAGGCGAATTCCACGAGGCCGATTCTTCCCGCGCCGGGCGGGGTCCGTCAGGTCAACGTGCTTATGAATCTGGGTAAGGCAGATTATAACGGTTTGCAAACACAGTTGACTTATCGTGGCAACTCGCGAATGTATGCCGCGATTAGTTACACGCTCTCAAAGGCAACCAACACGAGTGAGCCTGATGGGAATGGCATTGGACCAAGCGATAGCAACTTCGCACGCCTGGGCGAAATTGAACGTGGCCCAAGCGTGCTGGACCAGCGTCATCGTGCAGTGTTTACCTTCAGCTATCGCTTTCCGTACAGCATTACAGCCGGGACGTTGACTCAGCTCGCATCCGCCCGTCCGTTCAATTCGACCACCGGCATTGATAATAATGGCGATGGCCTCAACAACGATCGGCCGGTCGTCAACGGCAGCGTGATCAGCAAGTCAGCGTTCCGCGGCACTCCAACTTCAGATGTCTCGATTTTTGTAGAGAGCAGGATTAAGACTTCGGAGCGAACCAGCATCCTGCTTCGCTTAGAAGGCTTCAATCTCCTGAATCACGGCAATTACCTGGGTCGCGGCCAAACGATCTATGGCGACACGACCGTGATCAATCCAACGTTTGGTCAACTGGTTGCGGTCGGAACCACAACGAACGCAATACCTGCTTTCGCAAATGTGGACCCCCCACGAATGTTTCAAATTCAAGCGCGATTTATCTTCTGACGAGAGTCACCAGCAGTTCCGACATTCTGGCCCGTGATCGACATAAGCTCCGCGATCACGGGCCAGCCTGTTTGAATAGAGCTTGCCACCCGGAGGCTTGAGCGTTAAAACTTAGGTCGATCTAACCAGCGCTGGATCTTCTTATAAGGAGCAAACAATAAATGCCAGTTTGGGCTTACGGCCTGTCCCCGATCGTTCTCGCCATTGTTATGATTGGCACAATTGAATTGTTGGCGATAGCCGGACTTGTAATTACCCGTTGGTTGATTGTTCCGCGCTTACATTTTCACGATGGTGTTAACGAAGCTATTTCAGGTACGGTCCAGGCTATAGGCGTGTTTTATGGAATCACTGTAGGTTTGATATCGGTGGGCGTGTGGAACACCTATGACACGTCTTCCGACCTGGTGTCCAAAGAAGCGGCCTCAATTGGAGTGCTTTATCGTGACTTTGGTGGGTATCCGGAACCGGTGCGACCGGCTATGCAAGCAGAGCTGCGCGAATATACGGTCGCGATAATCGACCAGGTTTGGCCCGCTCAGGTATCCGGAAAGCCAATCAATGTAGGAAGAGCGATCCTCGACGATCTCCAGCGACAACTCTATAGCTTTGAGCCTGGTAGTCCGAGCCAGACTGCGCTACACAGCGAGACGTTGGGGGCATATAACAAACTGATCGAAGCACGACGACTGCGAATGGAGGCAGTCGAAGGGGGCCTGTCTGAGGTGATGTGGGCCGTGATCTGGATTGGCGCCGCTATCAGCATCGGGGTGGCTTACCTTTATAAGATCGAAGATCTTAAACTTCACATAATCCTGATCTCTCTGATGGCCGGTTTCCTCGGACTACTGATTTTCATGATCGTGATTAATGATAGACCCTTCTTTGGCTACTCGAGCATTAGTTCAGAGCCATACAAGCTTGTTTTGCGCACTGCAATTGATTAGGAACAGTTGGGAGTCTGGCGACTCGTCGCTGCTTTTGACCGCACAACAGAAATAAGTGAGGTGTTCCTCATGTCCCCACTGCGAAGGTCCATTGTCTTTGGTGGTCCAAGTCTTGTCGGTCTGGTTACGAAGACGGATTGCCGCGATCTGTGCACTATTAGTTTTTGTTGTTGGAGGTTGGGCGCAGGTACACATCTTTCTCCCATCAGTTGGGGGACCAATCCCATTGTTATGGTGGTTAATTACAATTTGTGAGGCGCTGGTGGTTTTCTTGGTTGCAAATCCCCGTATCCCGGCGACTCTTGACACTGGCCGCTTTGTTGTTCGGGGCGTCTCACATAACGCCTACTGGTCCAATCGGAATGCTTTGTTTTTTGATTGCCGCAATTTACCTGGCACCGAAGTCATAGATGTTCCACTCTTGATTGGTCTAATTTTGAGATGGAACTCGAATTCAGCGGGGCTTGATTTTTCGCGAAGTGGACTCGCGATGATCGATAGTACCTGGCAGTCTCTTAGGCAGGTCGAGCCTGTCGTCGACTATAACATCAAGACAAACACCGGCAGCTCGTGCGTATTTCAGTAGAGTGAGCAGATCGGGTTGGCTGCCCCCCAGCTCATAACTTGAGATCGTACTGCGAAATTTCTGGTCGTCGAGGCCGAGCCTCACCAACATACCATTTTGAGATAAACCTAACCCGAGTCGAATCTGCACAAGCTTCTCGGTGAGCCGGCGAGGACTCTCTCTTGGATAACGTGCCATCAGGAGAAATCTCCTGATGAGTCGGAATGGGATTTATTTCTCTTGCGTCTGGACAGAAATCTGTCTAGACTAGCCTCGCGTCTCACATTCACCGGGAGCTTAATTACTCTTTGCTCCTCAGTGGCGAACATCAACCTCCACTGGAAGTTGAAAAAGACTTCGGTGTGTCCGAGTTCTCACGCAAAGTTGATAATGCTCTGATTTGGCAATGATCAGTACGAGCCTGATCAGGAATTCCAGGGCATCGATGGTTGAATCTTAACATGTTGGTTCAGAGGTCAGGAATTCGGCACGACAGTGCTAATTACTGGCTCGTAGTGTTCGATTAAGCTCACGATTTCAGATCGAAATTAAATTCTTTTAGACCCACTAATTCTTCGGCGCCAGTATGACGGTGTCGCGGCAAAGATCTGACTGCTAAGCCTCATAGCCCCAATTAGTTGCAGATCAAATTTTTGTTTTTTCCATCTGAGATTTAAGGTCTCCCAACACACAAATGAGCAAGAAGTAATCACGTTCAGCATTAAGGGCGAGACATTTAGTTTTGCTCTTAGTTGGCGGGAAAGGGATAGGGCAAGTAACGCAATGCTCGAGCAACGCAGGATCGCTCCCTCGAAGGAACAACTGTTCACTGAGCGGTACGCCCAGCTGCTTGCTTGGGCTTTGCGTCTTACAAACAATCATCGCGCGAGCGCGGAGGACTTGGTACAGGATGCCTTCATCCAATTCACGCTTAGCAATACCAGTCTCGATCGGATCGCGAACGTTGATGGCTATCTGAGACGAATGCTGCAATACATGCATTTCTCCCGGGTCAGCCGCGGACTGTGCTTTTCTTCGATTAGCGATTATGAATCGTTGCAGACCGCTTTACGTGTGCCCGGAATCTCAGACCAGATCCAAGCTCGCGACGAGTTGGACCAGATTTGCCGTTACGCCTGTTTGCGTAAAGAGACTTCGCGTGCCGGCAGCGTACTTATATTACGTTTCTTCCACGACTATTCACCGCGCGAAATTGCTCAAATCATCGGCAGCACACGTCATTCTGTAGATGAATGGCAAAGAGTTGCGAGACGAGAGTTGAAACTCTTCCTGCGCGAGCCCCACAAACTTACCTTCACCGGTTCGGTTGAAGAGCCAGCGCAAATCGAGTCGACGAATCGCGATGGCGACATTGCCGGAGCCATGCGCCAGGTAATCTTCCAGTCACGTCGCGGAGATTGCCAGTCGTTAAAAGAGCTCGAAATGTCCTATGCGACAGGAAAGTGTTTAGGGACTCAGCAGCTCAGTCATATTGTCAGTTGCTACCAGTGTCTCGACTCGGTTAATGCGATGTTCAGTCTTGGGCTATTGAAGGATCGGCATGTTCCTCCACCGCAGTCTGGGGGCGGATCGAGTTCCGGGGGAGATGATCTTGATACGGAGTCATCGGTCGATCTTCCGCATGAGTTTAAGAGAAAGCTCGAAGAGATTGTGGACCATCGACCAGGGCAGCTGTCTGTGGCAATTGATGGTGAACTGGTAGGCACATTGCGAGTTACTTCTAAGCAGAACGAGTTAGAGCTGAATCGATTGCTGACCGATGAGTTTGATTTCATCGAAGTGTTTGGTGAGCGCGGTACCAGATTACTTTTTGTAACGCCATCAGACCCATCGCAAGAGGAGGAATACGTTGAACTCGAATTGAGCGACGAACGTAGGCTCGCAATTTCGATCAGGCCTGACGCACAGAATATTAGAGTTCTACTCGAATATAACGATCCTACCTACCGCGCCCCGGTCCAGACCATTATCGATCCATTGCGGGTTATAGGTGCGTCCCAATCAGAAGGCCAGTCAAGGTTTGTCCACAGAGTTTGCGTTGGGTTAACACGCTTAAGAACATGGGGCAAAGAATTTACTGCGGCGCTTCTCGCGGGGATAAGGGGCGCAGAAGCGTCGACCGGCCAGGCTATCCAGGCTCGTGGGACCGGAAGCCGGGTCGGGGCGACCGCGGTGAGCAACGAGACGTCGAGCGAACGATGCTCACGTCTTGTTGCGCTGCGGAATTTTCATCGGCTGTTCTCACGTCCATCGACAATAACGTTGATCGTCTCGTTGGTCCTATCGATCGGAATTCTATATTTGAAGACTTCGAGTCCTGCCGAACCGAAGCCGGAAGATCTCATCCGTCGGGCGATTGCTGCGGAAGTCATACCGCGAAACATGGTTGCTCACCGAATTCTCTCATTGGAGGAACGACGCTCTCCAGAAGGCGCGGTGATTGCCAGGCATAGGATCGAGGTTTGGGAGGATGCTGGTGAAGAGAATCTATCGCAACGTTTGTTAGACGAAAACGCGCGACTCAAGGCCGGTAGATGGAAAACACAAAAGGGATTGTCTACTTATGACGAAGATGACGGATTGCAGCCGACGGCGCTTGAGTCTGCCAGCGATCAATGGAAGCCATCTCGAGTTTGGAATCATGTTCCATCGGCTCGCGGATTTGTGAAGCTGGCCCAGGAACAGGTGGTTAATGTCAGCGAGAAGCCAGGCAGCTTCGTGCTTAGCTTTGTTAACTCTAGCGACGAGCCGAATGCTTTGATTCACGCCACGTTAACTCTGCGAAGCAACGACTTACATGCAATCGAGCAAACCCTGTTCGTTCGGCTTCCAAACGAAACTCGCGAGTATCGTTTCGCCGAGATAAGTTTCGAAGAAACGAACTCAACCAACGTTGATCCGGTAATCTTTTCGCCAGACCAAGAGCTTTTACCACCGGAGCCAGGCCGCATGGAATTTCCTCATCATGGTGCTGTTCCGCGCAACGCCGTCAATATTGTGGCTGCAACTTCAGCCCTCGAGGTTGAGGTCCTTTACCTTCTCAATTTGGCGGGCGCGAATCAGGGTGAACAGGTAAAACTTGAGCGGCTCTCAGATGGTACTTTGAAGATTCAAGGAGTTGTCGAGACTGACGAGCGACGCCACCAGATTCTCCAGGTTCTTGCACCTGTGAGAGCGAATCCATCACTGACTATCGATCTTGCAGCAGTTAATAGCCAACCACTTAATCGCAGACAGCGAACAGACTCATCCGTACCTGTTGAATCAGATTCAATGCCCGACAAGTTACTAGTCGAGGACGAACTGCGGCGGTTCGTCTCTCAAACCGTAGCGGATTCCCTGGCCAGCGATGAAATTCGGCGCGTGGCCTCGCGCGCGGTAAATCGCGCGTATAGATCACTATTCCACACAATCGAGCTCAATAGCCTGATCAACCGTTTCACAGAATCCGAACTTGCGACTATGAACGTTGAGTCCCGTGAAAAGTGGCTCGATTTGTTGCGTGAGCATGCCGAAGCGGTGGAAAGGGAAGCGAAAGCTTTTCACAGCGAGACTGGACCAATCTTTCCCCGGGTTAGTCAACCAGGAGCTGCAGCTAAGCCTGATTTTATCGAAAGTCGCCGGGATTTAGTGGCTGCAGTGAGACGTCTCTACGTCTTGTCGGTTGCGCACCAGGAATCTGTTTGCTCAGCCTTTACCCTTTCAACTAAACAGCGAGCAAGCGATATTCGCACAAGACAATTCTGGATGTCGTTGGCTTTGATCGAGGAGTTGGCCTCGAAGATTCGTCAGTATCCGAAGAAGGAATGACGCGACTCAGCGTCTGAATCTCTCAACAATTTAACAAAGCTGGTCCTGAAATACTCACAGGAGAATATCCGTATGCTCGTTTTTCGAAGTGTGCCCAAACCTCAACATTATTTAACAGCGCTACTGGTGCTCTTGATATTCGTTGGTCCAAGTAATTTCATCGAGGTCAAGGGCCAATCCGCGACTTCAACTTTAAGAGGCAGTGTTGTTGATGAGAATGACGCCGTCATACCTGCAGTAAATGTCGCCGTCATAAACATAGCTCGCGGAATTCTGAGGCGAGCGACGACCGATCAAAGCGGCGACTTTGCGGTGCCGCTGCTGCCGCCCGGATCTTATACGGTCAAAGCTGAACGTGAAGGGTTCAACACTACAGAGATCAGGGATGTAGTTCTTAACGTGAATGATCAGGTGAGCGTCAAGATAAAGCTGAAGGTAGGACGCATCGCTGATCAGACAGTTGACGTAGTGGAAAGCACTGTCGCTGTGGACGAATCGCCAGGGGTCGCGACGGTTGTAGACCGACAATTTGTTGAAAACCTTCTACTCAACGGCAGAAGCTTTCAGTCGCTCGTAGCGCTCACTCCGGGGACTGTCTTTACCAAAAGCAACAATGGCTTTGAGCAGGGGCAGTTCAGTGTGAATGGGCAACGCTCCAACGCCAACTACTTCACCATCGATGGCGTCAGCGCCAACATCGCCGTTGTTGCCTCACTGGCTCCAGGGCAGGCAAGTGCCGGTTCACTACCGGGACTGGCTACGACTGGAGGAACTAATAACCTCGTTTCTATCGACGCCCTGGAGGAATTCAAAGTCCTCACCTCAAGTTATGCACCTGAATTTGGTCGCACGCCGGGTGCTCAAGTGTCAATCGTCACTCGATCTGGCACCAACGACCTTCATGGATCGTTCTTTGAATACTTCCGCAATGACGCGCTTGATGCCAACGATTGGTTTGCCAACAGTCGGGGTCTGGCCAAGCCTCCTTTGCGTCAAAACGACTTTGGTTTTGTTTTAGGTGGTCCAGTTATTTTGCCGGCTTTCGGAGAAGGGCTGCCCGGTTCTGCTTTTTACAACGGACGCAACCGCACTTTCTTCTTTCTTTCGTATGAGGGACTTCGCCTTCGTCAGCCACTGGTTGGTATCACCGATGTTCCGGGCCGTCTGGCGCGCCAGACAGCCGCAGCCAGCAACTCGGTCACAGCGCCATATTTGAATGCTTATCCACTGCCTACTGGTCCGGACAGGGCAAATGGATTAGCAGAATTTGCCACCAGCTATTCAAACCCTTCGACATTAAATGCGACGAGTATTCGAATCGATCATCTATTCAACGCTCGATTCACTCTATTCGGCAGGTACAACTACTCTCCTTCTGAAACCTTAAGTAGAGCTGGTGATGGACTGCGAAGCCTCAACAGTATCCGAGCCTTCTCCAATCGCACCGAGACTTTGACACTAGGCGCCACAAATATTCTTTCCGCCAACATTTTCAATGAACTCAAGGTCAATTTCAGCAATGTCACTGGAAAGAATCGAAGCAGCCTGGATACTTTTGGAGGCGCTGCAGTGCCCGCGGACTCACTTCTTTTTCCCTCATTCACTTCGGGTTCGGACGCATTCTTTAGACTCTCAATTACCGGCGGCCGAAACGCTTCAATCCAAGCGGGAACGAATGTTTCTAACCGGCAACGCCAATTCAACATTGTCGATAGTTTGTCAGCGGTAAGAGGAAGTCATCAACTTAAGTTCGGAGTCGATTACCGCCTGCTGCTGCCTGTTATCGGGATCCGTGGCTATGGGCAAACAATTACTTTTGGAAACGTGACCAATTCCATCGCCGCACTGGCCAGTACGGTCCAAGTAGACGCGCAAAGTGGTCCACAAGAGCTGAGGTATACCAATCTCTCTTTGTTCGCGCAGGACGCCTGGAAAACACATCGACGGTTGACCTTAACTTACGGTTTTCGTTGGGAAGTCAATCCACCTCCTATCGAGCTGAACGGAAATTTCGCCTTCGCTGTCACGGGTGAGGAAAACATTCCAACCATGACGCTCGCGCCTCGAGGCACGCCGCTTTACCAAACAACCTACAATAATTTTGCTCCTCGAATTGGAGTGGTCTATCAGTTGATGGACCAACCAGGTTCCGAATTGGTCATGAGGGGTGGTGTAGGTATTTTCTATGATCTTGGTAATGCCCAGACGGCAAATGCTTACGGCGCATCGTTTCCGTTTACTGCGACACGTCGTCTGACTAATACAACTCTTCCCCTTTCGCCATCTCAGGCTTCACCCCCGGCGATTACCACAAATCTCCCAGTAACGAGCACCATAGTAATCTTCGATCCCGACCTAAAACTTCCTTACAGCATTCAATGGAACCTGGCGCTCGAGAAATCTTTAGGCGCGCATCAGAGTTTGAGCGCTACTTATCTTGCGGCTATCGGACGACGACTGCTAAGGCAGGAGGCACTCTTTAACGGCGCCAGTAATAATCCTGTATTCGCCTCACCCTCTCTCTTTATCAGAAACACTGCGAGTTCAAACTACCAGGGCCTCCAGCTCCAGTTTCAACGTCGCCTGGCAAAGGGACTGCAGACGTTAGTGTCATACACCTGGTCTCACTCGATCGATATTGCCTCGAATGACTCTTCCGCGAACGTTCCAGCCGGGGTGATTGATGTTAGCCAGGACCGGGGCGATTCGGACTTTGATGTGCGGCATTCCTCGTCTGCTGCGCTCACCTATAACCTTCCCGTGAAACGAGCGATGGAATTGGGTGGCCTTTTGAAAGATTGGTCGATCGATTCGATCTTTAGTGCTCGTTCGGCCACACCAGTAAATGCTTACTTCACGACGGTCGCCCCGTTCGGTATTTACCAGCTGCGCCCGAATCGACGGACCGAGATACCTCTATACATAGAAGACAAAGCCGAGGCTGGAGGCAGACGCGTTAATCCAGCGGCGTTCGTGGTCCAAACGCCAACCACCCAGGGAACTCTTGGAAGGAACTCAGTACGCGGTTATCCATTCTGGCAACTCGACTTTGCCCTGCGGCGCCAGTTCCGATTGACAGAGCGGTTCGCTTTGCAGTTCAAGGCCGAGCTCTTCAACGCATTCAATCACCCAAACTTTGGCGATCCCAGGTTTGAAGATATGAGTCTGGGACTGGCTAGCGGTGGGCAATTTTTCCCAAACGCGGCATTTGGTCGGTCGACTTCGATGTTGGGACGGAGTCTTGCCAGCGGCGGCACCGGAACTGGTGGTCTAAATCCTCTCTTTCAAGTTGGTGGACCTCGATCGATCCAACTCTCACTCAGAGCTCAGTTCTGACCAAGAGGTGCAAACGCCGTGTTGAGAAAAATTGCACAGCAAATCGCTCTGCCCGAGTGCCCCCGCATGCTCGTCAACCTTAATGACCATGTTTAAGCAAATCGCATGGAGCTTAGGATTTCTATTTCTTGCCTCTGCAGTTTGCTTTGGACAGGCTGACCTATCCAGTTTCGGATTCGATCCTTCCCCGGTAAGACTGTCGAAACCAGGAACGTCTCCGAAGCGGTCGATCACAAGTCTCGATCTGCTGCAGATGAGGCGATTACTCGGAATGCAAATCTCACCAGACGGCAAGAATATAGCTTTTGTCCTGGTCCAGGCGGTTGTAGCCACCAACAGTTATCGAACAGGACTATTCGTAGCGAGTACAACTGACAGAAACAAGTTAACGGAACTTGGCAGTGTTGGCCCACCCGACTTCGACTCTTCGGGACAACTTCTTTCTGTTGCGCCTCAATGGTCGGCAGACAGCAATTACGTAATTCTCTGTTTGCGATCAAATGGTGTTCGCCAAATCAACCGTTGGTCGAGAGGAGGAGGTCCGCCGGAACAATTGACTCATGGTCCGCATGACGTTCAATCCTACGAGTGGAGCAAGGATGGTCAAGAGCTCATCTACCGGACAATTTCTCCCGTCGACCAAGTAGCAGTCAGCGCGCGGTCTTTACAGGGCTTTGTTTACGATGGATCGATTCGCGCCTCGCGCGCGAAACCCGTGATTGATCTAATACGAGAGCGCCAGTCGAGAACGATTGACTGGTGGCAGTACTCGTTCCTTACGAATAAAGAACGGCGACTGACTCCCAGCGAGATTCAACAGCAACAGACGCTCCAGCACATCCCGAAAATCGAAGAAGATGTTTATCTTGCGGGTCGTTCACCCGACGGTAAATCAACGGCATACATTAGAAGACTCCAGAGCCCGAAGGACTTCAAGTATTACGGATGGTCTCTCGTCATCCAGGATTCCAGCGGGCGCCGCACGGTCCTTGTGCCTGCAACAACCGCACTCATTTCTGACATCAACTGGAGTAGCAACGGCGACAAGATTTATTTCGGAGAGATCTCTAATAGTGGCGCCGGCTTATTTGTTGTTTCTGCGAGTGGTGGAGAGATCAGAAGAGTCAGTCGTTCCGTCGATCAGCTCACCAATTTTAGCTTCGACGCTAAACAGTCATTGGTAGCTTGCGTTAGAGAGAACTCAACTAGTCCGCCCAACGTCGCTTTAATTAGAGTCTCTGACGGACGAGTGGTTACCGTCACCGAACTAAACCCGGAAGTCCAGACGCTGAATTTAAGCGTGCCCTCACGAATTGAGTGGCAGAACGAGTACGGTGATGCCGCCTTTGGCTACCTCTTCAAGCCCATAGAGTTCGACTCAAGCAAAAGTTATCCCTTAATCGTCACGACATATACGGCTGGTGGGTTCTTATCAGGCGCAACGGGTGATGAGTTTCCAATCCAGGTATTTGCCGCGAATGGTTTTCTAGTGCTTGCCTTCAACGCTCCCGATCGGCGGCCTGCTGACCCCGGCGACTTCAAGACTCAAATGCTCACCTGGTACTCACCTTTATCAAGCCTGGAATCAATTGTGCGTAAGTTGGTGCGTCAAGACCTGGTCGATCCCAATCGGGTTGGTCTCACCGGTTTGAGTTATGGAGCAGAGATTACCCAATTTGCGATTACGCACTCTTCAATCTTTGCTGCTGCAGCAACGGGTGGATGGAGTGCTCGCGATCCGATCTTTTATTACCTCACGTATGACGGGTGGCGCCGGATCTTCACGGATTGGATGGGAAGTGGTCCAGATGGAAATGGACAGAATAGATGGAAGGAACTCTCACCAGCGCTAAATGTTTCTCGTTTCACGGCTCCACTGCTGGTCCAGGCAGCGGAATCAGAGTACCTCAGTGGTCTTCAGTTCTACACAAATCTCAAAGAACGCGATGTGCCTGCAGAGTTGATCATTTATCCAAACGAAGGGCATATAAAAAATCAGCCAACTCACAAATACTTCGTTTACGAACGCAATCTGGCCTGGTTCAAGTTCTGGTTACAGCAAACCAATCCAAAAGATAAATCCAGTTGGTCCAGGGATTGGATCGATTTCAAAGAGAAGTCCGTCCCCTGGCCGGCTCTAGCTTCGACCAATTAGTTACTGTCTGCCGACTGGCAGATAAACCGTTAACCATTACCGCAGGTAACTGCGGTTAACCAAAGGAGAAAGCATGAAGAAGCTAAAATTGATCATAATCGGAGTCTGTCTCTCGGCGGGATTAATATTCGCAATGCCGAATCCGGTACACCCAGCGCCGGTACCGCAGGGTGGGTCGCCATCGACGAAACTGCCTCCGTTGCCCCCTCCAACACCAACTCCGACTCCTGCGGCGCAACCCGCCGATTCGACCAGTAGCTGGGTATTTGGGAAGTTGCTGAAGGCATTGATCGGATAGGAAATAATTTAAATCTGCGAGGTGAAGGTTGAAGGGACTTCACCTCGCTTTGCACTTTTGAGTGACGTAAGTCGATCAAGGGCGCAGTAGGTTGTTGGTGGAATCCAGCTTCGTGAGTTACGCTCGTTGAAACGTTTTATTCAGTTCACGATAGCAAATGGATTCATGAAAGTAATTCTATTTGGTGCTTCCGGAATGGTGGGCCAGGCGGTCCTGCGTGAATGCCTGCTTGATAAGAGTGTTGAGAGAGTGTTATCGATTGGTCGACGAGCTTCAGGACTATCGGATTCGAAGCTTCGCGAGTTAATCCGGCCGGACCTTTTCGATTTGTCGATTGGTGAAGCGGAGTTCCGGGATTTCGATGCGTGCCTGTTTTGCCTGGGTGTTTCATCGGTCGGGATGGACGCGGAAGAGTACAAACGAGTCACCTATGATCTCACGATGGGGTGGGCCAACCTCTTAGCTCGCAATAATCCTCGGATGACGTTTATATACGTTTCTGGAGCAGGAACTGGTGGTCCAGCAAAATGGGCACAGGTAAAGGGACGAACTGAGAATGAACTCTTCAAACTCTTTCCATCGTCATACATGATTCGTTTAGGTGCCCTGCGCCCGATGAATGGCGAAGTTTCAAGAACGCGTTGGACTCGAGTTGGATATTTTCTAATGCGTCCAATTCTGCCTTTGATTGCCGCGGTCGCACCGTCGGCGGTAATAACTAGTGAAGATTTGGGACGCGCAATGCTTCAGGTCGCCAGGGAAGGAGCTCCAAAGCGAGTACTTGGGAATGGTGACCTGCGCGCTCTGCTGCGCCATTAGTCAAAGATATCGGGCTAGAAAATCGAGGATAGCCTGATATGCCTTGACCAGGTTTTCCGGCTGACGCAAACCATGAGCTTCATCGGGAAAGACGTGATACTCAACCGTCCCGCCACATTGTTTCACCGCTTCAACCATTTGATCTGATTGTATTTTTGGAACTCTCCTGTCGTTTGCCCCATGCAGAACCATCAGAGGTTTAGAAATTTGTTCCGCGTAAAATAGAGGAGACATACGCCGGAGCTTGTCGCGATCCCTTTCAGGATGTCCGATTTTCTGGTAGAGACTTTTCTGCTGCAAGTCGCTCCAATGAACCGGCAAAGTTTCAAGCATCAAAACCCAATCAGAGACTCCACAGATGTCTACCCCAACTGAAAATTCATCAGGGTGAAAGGCGAGTGCCGCCAGGACCATGTAACCCCCGAAGCTTGATCCAATGATTCCAATCCTCGTCTCATCGATATCAGGACGTGAGCAGAGAAATTTTTTAGCGTGAACAATGTCCCACAGTGGCTCGTAGCCCCGTTTGCCAATGTCTGCTTCGAAAAAGCCCCGACCATACCCAAAGCTGCCTCGGTAGTTACATCCAAGCACCACGTAACCGGCGCGCGCCAGTAATTGGATTCGTGAGTTGTACCCGGTGCGAACCTGTCCACCTGGTCCACCATGTATCCAAATAAGGGCAGGAAGTTTCTTGTTCTCGGTGGTGTTACGCGGTCGCCAGAGTAAGGAAGGTATACTCAAACCGTCGAACGAACTGTAGTGCAGACATTCTGCGACGATAGATTCTTGATCTTGAGTTTGGTGGCGTCTTGATAATTGTCCAGAAAGTGAGGGCAACCGAATTTCACGAGTGTCGCCACTCTCAAGATCGTGGTGATACAGCGCAGGTGGCATTGTGTTGCTCTCAACGAAGTAGGCGACCGAACGGTCATCCGGTGAGAAGGCGAGTGAGCCAATGCTCGTTGTCTCGTCTCCAAGCACTTTGAGTGACCGATTTTGTCGTCGGTCGAAGAGCTCAATATGGGTTCCACCATCCCTGTCATAAAAAACGCCAAGGTACTTTTCGGAGGCAGAGAATCGATACTGAAGAATATTGAAGGGCTTCCGTTCCACCACACTACTTTGGCCGGTGAGAATATCGGTTGCGACAACGTAGATCCATTCATTATTTGCGTCGGTAAGGTAATAGAGACGCGTCGAGTTCGGATCAAAGGCGGCGAACCGACAATAACTATTTGGCGAGCCGCTGCTGATTTGCAAAAGGCCGGGCCGCTCAAAATCATAAAGTAAAACCTCCGCATCATTACTCGCCTGGATCTTCATTAATGCGAGGTATTTTGAGTCTCTCGAAATACCGCACGGCCAGGCGCCATCATCGTTACGATAGATTAATTCCCATTTGAGTGAATTGGGGTCAACGAGATATAGGTCGAACGAGCCCGGGATCCGCCGATTGCTCAAGCAGTAAAAGCAATTCGACTCAGGAACAAATCGAAGAAAGGAGACCTTTATCGCGGGATTACGTTGCAGCAGTTGCTGATCGCCGTTGGGCAATAAGATGAATAGCTGTGTGTTTTCGCATGAGCCCGCGTCCCTTGTCATCAGGATCCGCTCATCAAGGGGAAATGCAGCAACGGGCCGTAGATGTTGGTCATTTGAGAATGTTAGTTGGCTGAGGGTGCCGTCGTAGCAGGAAGCTCTGTAAGTGTTAAAGTGACCGGTGACGTTGCTGGAGATTAAGAGTGACTTTCCATCTCGCGTGAAGATCAAGTTTGAGGTCCGCACCGGGTTCAGTAGTTGGCGAATGTACGTCGCCTTTGTTACATCTCTCGTTGCTGCCACATCAAGATACTCAAGTCGGAGCGGAGTGGTTGCGCGGACCACTCCGCTAAGGAGCTACCTAATACAACTTTCGACTACTCATCCGAGTCGTCCATAAGCTGTTGGAAGGCCGGATCGTCTTCGCTGTCGTACGGGTTTACAGGGATCTTGCCGCCGAGGATTACATCTTCAGCTTTACCGATCTCAGAAACCTCAGGTGATTCGAATACGCGTTTCATGGGATTGTCTCCTTTCTTGTTGTTTTCCTGATTGGCTTTCGCCGCTCCAACTTTGTCCGGATCTGCTGATTCGGACGTGTTAATCCAGCAACGTTGTGGAAAATTGATATCGATCTTTCGGAACATCAAATTTGATTTCGTTGATCGCCCTCAACCAAACCTCTAAGGAAACTGCCAAGACGATCGAAAGCGAGGTGAGATCTGAACCCTCTCTAGCCCGAATGAGAGTACTTTTTAGTTCCTTGGGATCTGCGTAGCCGTAGTCTGCAAGTAGTGGTTTGTCGAGTAGTGACTGCAGTCGTGGAAACTCTCGTCGTATAGCTCGAACCAGAGCCTCGCTTGGGCTTCGCTTTCCTCGTCGATGAACAATTCGTTCAGGTAGCACGCCTTGAAGAGAGCGCCGCATTAGTGACCTGTTTTCGCCGGGTCGCACCCGTTGAGCAAAGGGAATGGCTTGCATGAACTCGACAATGGGTCGATACAGCCACGGATACAACACCTCGATATTTCCCCAATGACGACGGTATTGAGCAGCGACTGACGTAACTACCGAAGCAAATCCAGCAGATTGGTCTAAGTCACTCGGCAAACGATAACGAGAGTCTGACTCAGGCGCCGAGTTAAGTTGGATCCGTTTACGAAATGAGCTGGCGATCCAGCCCGGTGGGCTTAAGGGAACACTCCGAGCGAATCGGGGCGCGTGCGTTTGCAGAGCCGCTCTGAAGCTTGGTCCAATCAGTGGAAACAGCGGATCTCGATTAACAAGACTCCAGGTTCGAATAGACTTCGCAAATGCAAACATCCTGCCCCGAATAATCAGATCTGCCAATTCTGGAATGCCGCTTGGGTTTCCTCCAAGTACCTGGTCGCCGCCTTTTCCCGAAAGCAGCGTTCGAACTCCTCTGCTAAGCAGAGTCTTGCAAACCGCCCGATGGTGTTTACTGAAACAATAAAAAGGATTCGGCCCATTAACGCTGAACTTAGCATCCACCGGCGAAAGGAGCGGGAAGTCTTCTTCTCTTAGATGGACACCCTGTCTGCGACGTCGCTCTTCAACCATCTGGATAAACTCTCGTTCGTCTGACGACGGTGAATCATCATGAACTCGTGAGATGGTTTCAATTGGCGGGCGACCAAGTTTCGCAGTGACCTCATCCGCCAGACATACGATCGCGGTCGAATCGAGACCACCACTGAGCTCACTGAAGATTGGGCCATCCACTCGTTCAATTACCTTCGACACCGCTTCTCGGGCGACTACATTGAAATGTGCCTCGTATTCTGCGTCCCGCTTGTAAGTGAGAGGACTAACATTCGCTAAGGTCCAGAACCTGTGGCTCTCGACGCCTTTTTGAGTGACCTCGAGAAAATGAGCTGGCTTTACGGCTTTAACCAAAGCGTATGCAGTAAGATCGGTTTTAGGTCCTGCTCCCAGAAATCCAGCGACGTATTCATCATTGAGATCTGTGTAATTTAAGTTGTCGAGTAGAACCGAGACCTCAGAAGCAAAACGAATGACCTGCTTCGTCATTCGGTAATAGAGAGGTTTTGAACCGATGTGATCTCGCGCCATTAATAGACGACGCTCAATCTGGTCCCACCACACCAACGCAAAGTTTCCTACAATCTGTTTTATGAAGGTACTACCGTGAAGTGTTAGACCGGTGGCAACAATCTCGACGTCCGACATTGCCGGTGAAAGATCGAGTGCCTTTAGTAATTCGTTACGGTTTTGAACTACTCCGTCAAAAGTAACTATGCCGCCGTTCTTTAAGGTTAGCGGCTGGGTAGTAACTTTTGAGCGGGTGGTGGTGTGATAAGCGCAAAAACAAACTCCTGCTGATCCGCTCAATACGGTGGAGCTTTCATCACAACCGTAAACAGATAATGACCGTACTAGATCATTCAGTTCGCCCGGATCTACCGGCGCTTGATTCAAATTAACTATGCCGCCAATCTCATTCATGGTTTATGTAGTGACCGTTTCAGACCCTCAATAATTCCTGGTAGAGAGACTTGATTTTCGAACTGTCGGCAACGACTTGATTGTCGACCTCCACCCAGGCGTGAGCTTTAGGCGGATAGGTTTGGGTGCCAATTACCATCTGTGCAAAGTGACCGTCTCTTCTCAGGAGCAACGTAAGCGCGGTGGAGCGCTGCAAGCACATTTGTTTTTGCGGGTAATAAACTTGCGCATGATCCAGCGCCGCGATATGGGTAACAATCTCTGACTTGTGACCTGTCGATTTCGTTGGATAGTTCTTGACCCGAGTTAATAACGCGTTGAAACCGGCGATTCTTAGATAGAGATGAATTGCAGCAAAGAGAAAATAGACACCCGCGACAGTCTTTATTTTTGGTGTGTTGTGCGCTGCGTTTGTTCGCTTAGTCAGAACGCAAGATGAGTCATTCGTCGTTGTGGAAGGAGCTTTTGGTCTAACTGCCAGCGGTAGGTACTGCATACCTTCAGGCCCATTTTTAGTAATGAGTAAGCCAAGTTTTGCTAATTGGCCGATGAGATTGTCCGTTTGCTCTAATGTTAAGGATTCGGCTCCAGGCAGGTTGAGTTTGGCCGCTGCTGAGCTAAGTTCACGATGCAGTTCAGAGATCGTCAAAGTACCTGGACGGGCTTCTATCAGAGACCAGATGTACGCAGCGGTCGAATTCAACCTGTAGAGCGTCTCAGCCTTGGGCGAATATAAAACTAATCCATCGCCATCGAGTCGTAGATTGTCAGAAGACACCTGCATTGCAGACTGGTCCTTGAGATTGAGTCGATTTAATTAATTGTCTGCGCCAATCAACCTGAAAGGCGCCCAGTAAAACGGGTGGCGATACCGGTGGCTCTTCATGAGTTTAAGAGAGGCCATTCGCAAGGCTTGAGCTCGCGATTGATCTGAACGGTCGGCATTAGGTCGCAATCCCGAATAGAATTCGGTCATGAGTTGAGTTGTGCTGGCGGAATTGACCCGCCACTGGCTAGCGACTAAAGATCGAACGCCGGCGACGAAGAATGCCCATGACAGGCCAAGTATTCCTTCGCCCGGACTGATCTTTCCGTTCGCTGTCTGACAAGCTGAGAGTACTGCAAGGTCTGCGGCCAGATTTAGTTTGAGGACTTCACGCGCTTCTAATCGCCCGTCAGTGGCGCGATCATCATTGGTTCGTGTCAAGAGTAGATGAGAGTAAAGCGGCTGCCTGTTATCAACAAAGGCATGAGTCGCAAAGTGAAGCGTTGAAACACTCCCAGCCAGCCTGTTGAAAGACTCTTCAGTAGCCTGCCTTCCGATTAGAACACTATTCTTATTCACTAAAAACAGTTTGGAAATCGAGCGAACTTCGGCTGCTGTTTCCGGCAGTGGATCAAGTTGTTCGGTGCGTTGTTGGTCTTTTGTTAGTCTCGGATTGCCAAATGCCGCCAAAGCCGGCGTCAGATCGTGTTTGAAGTTGGTGCCCATCTCAATAAGTACACTCAGTGATGGAGCGTAGGAGATGGCGTAATCTTCGAGCAGATAGCTGGAGTCATTCGATAACGCCTGGAATGGAAGATTCCATAAGAAATCATCTGGTACGATGCAAATCGTTCTGATCCCGGTGAGATCAGCATGAACCGGTTCAATCAAAACCTTGTAGAGTTCACGAGAGAGGCTTTGGAAATCAGGATGACGTATCGCTAATCGGCGATTGAATAAATTGGTCAGTTGACGCAATGAATCAACACTGACCTTGATTCGAAACGATTTCAAAACCGGGTTGTGGTTGGCGCTCCCACGCAACAGGAAGAGATCTATTGCCTCTTTGCCGACCACGTATTCTAGGATTGCAGTGCCTTGCTGGAGGTTGAAACGTGTGAGGTCGCTTTCGTTGATAACCGCTGTCCGACCTAAGCGCACATTCAGATCCGGATGTACGGCGTAGATCGCGTTTCTAAAGGTTTGATCTTCACGGATAGCCTCGTTCAGCTTTACGTGTTGTCCGATGACAAAGGTTTGCTGATTTCGCAGGTTGTTGATCTTGGGAGATTCCTGATTTGGTACTGATACTCTGGTAGTGATCAAGTCTTTTGACGTCTGGTTAGGCCACGCATCGACGGAGCGGAAGACATCAAGTAGCACGCGCCCTTTTGCCCGTTCGGCGAATAGCAAAGCTTCAGATAATCGGTTCTGGTTGAGTAGAAGAGCGATCAGACGGTGATAGCTCGAAACCTTATCCTGGAAGAATAACTGACGCTCAATCTCGTCGCCTGCAACCTGGCGACGCATGGATTCGACGGAAGCTATGGCTTGTTTGAGTATTTCAATAGCCAGATCGGTTTTATTTTGGGTCGCGTAAGTTTGGCCGATTATATCGAGCGCAAGATAGGTGAGTTTTGGGGACTTCATCAAAGTGGCAGTTTTCAATGAGGCTTGAGCGTCGATCAGGGCTGCATTGAAGTCACCTGTTGCAAGATGAACCTCAGCAATGCGCCAATGAAGTTCTGCTTCTCGTACTCGCTCTTTCCTTTCCACTGCCAATTGCAAACTGTTATTCAAAATCTGGCGTGCGGCTGGGTAGTCTCGTTTCGCGGCGAGGACAACTCCAATGCCTTCGCCGGCGGCGATTTGTACTTCAAAGTTATTGGTAGCGTTGGCCAACTCAAGACTCGCCTGGAAGAGTGGCAATGCGGCCTGATACTTATGTTGTCGTTGTTGGACCACTCCGAGGTTTAGTAGCGACCTTGATTCTTCTAGGCGGTTCTTTCCTACACGGTGTAGTTGTAAGCTCTCCTGAAACTTGGACCATGCCTGGAGGTAGTCCTCTTGTTCGACATATAGATAGCCAAGGTCATTCAGAAGGGCTGCCCGCAAGTTTGGCTGGTCCAGCGTTTTCGAGATTGCGAGGGCCCGGTTGAGGAATGCGAACCCCCGCACGTGATCGCCCGTTGAGGTGTAAAGGCGACCAATCGATGCACAAACATCGGCCACGTAATATCCGTAGGTAGGATTAAGTAGTTCAAGCCTGTAAAAGAGATCCAGGGATCGCTGCAGGTTATAAAATGCCTCGCCAGGATTTCCTTCTCTTGTTTCCAACTCGCCGAGTGTGCTGAACGCTCCAGCCGCACCGTAAGTATCTAGCTCGCTGTTCACCGAGTCAGGTGAACTTAGTGTTTTCCAAAGACTCAGGCTTTCTTCTGAATAGCTCCTGGCTGCCTCATAGTCTTGAGAGATGAGGCAGACTGTTCCCAGGTCGCTGAAGACACGAAGTAGATCGTGAGAAGAGCCGGCAGCAGCGAAAGCAGCTTTACTGCTCAAGAACGCCTTTTTTGCTTTTTCGAACTGGTTAAGTGCGGAATAGGACCGCCCGAGATTGTAGAAAGTTCTGCCGAGCAGATTTTGATCATTGAGACGCAGTGCCACTTCGTAGGCAATCCGATAGGTTTCGATTGCTTGATCGGGCTGGCGGTCGTGGTAAATCCGCGCGGCTGCATCCATCAGTGTTTGCCAGAGCTGCCTGGAGATAAACAGAAAGTTGTTTTCGAGGATGTGATTCACCAGCTCGGGCCGGTCGTGAGCATTGATTAAAGCGGTGGCGAGTTCTTCGGGAGAGTCGATGCGTTCCTGCTCAAACGAGCTTTGAGACTGAGCGTGAACCGAGTGGGCCATCACAAGAATGAACATTGTGATTGAAACCAAAGAAGTAAATGTAGTTCGTCGTTGCATGTTTCACCGGATTGCGAAATTGACTACATTCTCTTAAGACGGGAGAGCGAGGCTGAAATTCCAGTCAGCTGAAAGTTTTTCTTCTCGACGGTGAAATCGGGGGGGCCTATTTCTAACCACAGAGTCACAAAGAGCACAGAGGTCGCCGTAGCAGAACCACAAGTTAACGCGCTACATATATACTTGCATGAATTCAAAAAGATTCATTTTGCTTCGTGCAAACTATTCAACAACTGGCCGGGTATTGGGGACCGAGGATTAAGTTGGGCCAACTTGATAAATTCATTTTCAGCCTCCGCCAGTAATCCCGTCCTGGCAAAGAAGAGACCCTTGGCCAAATGGGATTGTGTTTGCTTTAAGTCGCTTAATTCTCTTTTGTCTTTTTCGGAGAGAATTGCAAACTTCATTTCCGTTTCTGAAGGAGGCGGTGAGATGAATTCCGTTTGATCGATAACCGCGACTACGCTCCACGAGAATAGTTTGCCTCGTGGTAGAGAGTTTTGAGGGGTCCAATGTAACTGGTTCGGTTTTAGAACCTCGCTTCTCGCACACTCTTTGCCATCGGAATTCACTACGAAGACCTGATAGCTGCTCGCTCCCGCGAGGTGTTGCCAACGAAAGCGCGGCCGGGTATCTATAATTACTTGCCGGGCCGGATAGATGAGTTTGAAGTAACCTGATTGCTCACCAGGTCCGCGTAAAGAAGCACGGTCCGGCGCCAGTTCTTTGAGAACGTTTGGACAGCGGAAATTGCCAGTAAGGAGTAGACGCGAGACCTCTTGTGAAGTGGACCAAGAAACGCCCTGAGGTCCTCTTATATGCCCGCTCTTATAGATTTCGATTGGTCCCGGCCCATCGTTCAGGACGGCTAATATTTCATCTTCTTTCTCAGGTGATCCGGCAGCTTGCGATTTCACGGGTGAACCAGTCGCAGACTCGTCCACTGAGGTCGGTTGGGCTACCGCTGTTTTGGGCGATGATGATTTGGACCGTTGGCTAAGTAGTATGAGGACCGTCAGCGCCGTAAAAGCAACCAGCGCCATCGCCGCGATCAGATAAGCCATAGATGAGGTACTTCGTGAAGTAATTGCAAAGGGAAGTAATCCTTCCGGTTTTTGTTCGGCACGAAGGGCAAGAATACTGACGAAACTCTCGCGGCATCGCTCGCATGACCTCAAGTGGATATCACATATGCTGCGCGATTCGTCGTCAACTGTGTCATCCGCAAGATTTGTTAATTCGCCGATGTGTAAATGATCGTGTTGGAACCATGACTCGGGCTCCAGACTGAAAGTAGAGACTGACGATTCTGGTTCGAGTGCCTCAGTAAATTGAAGATGGCATTGCTCGCAAGAGGCGATGTGTTGCACCTGGTTTTCATACTCATCTGATGCCCCTTGTCCGAATGCGATGGCTTGTAGTTGAGAGGTTGAAAGATGGTCGTTCACGTTTGAGTTATGGGTCTCTTCCATAGTCGCTGCTCTGCCTGTCTATAAAGACGAGAGTCGGACGCCAAAATTCCGACATCACGAAAAAATTTTACTGGTTAAGCTCAGCCCGTAGATGATTAAGGGCACGAAAACGCCACTTGGCGACGTTCGAGCGTGACGTATTCAGTCTTGCCGCGATACTTTTGGTGTCCATTGGCAACTCGAGGCGCAAAGTCAGGATTTCTTCAGGCGAAAGGCCCAAAGCCTCTCCTAATTCATTGACCGTGGCTACGCGTGCGACCAGCAGCGTGGTGAGCAGATCTTGGCCAGACTGATCGGCGAATCCAAGCACAAAAACAGTACGTTGCTCCTCAGGCAACAATTTCAACGCCTGCCACAACCGTTTCAACACCTCGATTGCTTCTAAGTTCGATTCGCTTAATGCCGCAGGGTCCGTAAGGTTTGGGTCCAGCTCATCAAGAGATTCATGCTCGGGCTCCCTAACTTGAAGCATTGAAACCAGCATCTTCACCAGGTCTTCGAGTCTGACTGGTCCGCCAATCCAGACGAGCAAATCAACAACTACCTGTGACAGCGTCGAGCTTTGTATGTCTGTATCGGGAAATGCTGAAGCAAGAAAATCGCTGGAGGTTTGCTCAGCGTCGCGGGCGGCATGGTCTAACAAGGATCTTGTTCCGGAGGCTTTCCATTTCCTGAGGCCGCAAATCACTTCACCCTGATGGCGCCAAGAATCCAGATCGCGATGTCTTCTTACCAGTTCTCTTACACTGTCTTTTAGGTGAGCTCGCGCCGGCGCTTTGGCACGTAAGAAATCCACGCACATATTGGTTGTAATTCGGTTGACGTACTGCTTGAAACTATCAATCTGAGGCGATGAACCGGTTCGAAGTTCTGATAAACGCTGAACGATTCTCGTTATTGTTTCCTGAAAGAGATCTTCGGCGTTCTGATTATGCTTATTTAATCCGGCAGCGCTTACGTAAAAGCCTAGACGATTTCTCATTACTCTTCTGACAACTGGGATGGCGTATAAGGCTAGAAGTCGGTCAAGATTGGCTTGAGTCTGCAACTCATCTACGGAGTTGAGGTAAGGAATGAGCAACTTGTCCATGAGGCGCCTTACTTTTCGATTCAACCTTGCTGAGTTTTGAAAAAGCTGCTCATCGATTCAGAGCGGGCGCTTATCAAAACCAGGGAGGAAGTTAAGTCGATAGTGGGCGAATTGCGTCCTGGGCGTTAGCAATTCACCGCGTGAGTTTTTAACGTTGACGTGACTTGCTGGTGAGATGCTTGACCGGGCCTGGCAGGCGAGCGGGCAAGTCGAGTTGATCATCAGCAAAGACGTCCATGTGTACGCCAGCGAGGCGCGCGTACTCCAGCAGGACCATCAGCGAGGGTTCATTCTTGTCGCGTTCGTAGTCAGAAATTCTCGTATAAGAAATCTTCTCGTGAACCTGTAGCCGTCTAACTAGTTCATTTTGAGAAAGACCAAGAGCATTGCGCACTTGTCGTAATTTTTCAGCGAGCCGTCGTGGCCGCGGGCGTGCGTGACCCATTACCAGTGGCCTCCCTCTGACATGGAGACCGCGGAAATAAAAGGGTACGCTGTTGCGGATAGTGAGTAGCTGCAGCGAGGAATCGCCGTGAGTAGAAATCTTACATGCTCACCGGCGGCGCTCATCTCTCAACTTGGAGGGCGAGCTACGCATTGACACCTTGAAGAAAAATAGGGCGACTAAGATATCACCGACGGCCGCTACGGGGAAATTATTTTGACCGCTTTATGAAATAGGAGCGTGAATCGGGTAGCGTGGCGGTGTTACAGAATCTCAAACCGAGTTAACTGTTTGAGGTTGATTCCGTTTTATTGCATCGTTGATCAGTCGTAATGGTTCATCGTTTACTAGCAATTCTCCTGCAAGGTACTGACGATAGAGATTCAGGGCAGCGGCATGCTCAGGTGAATGAAGATAAACAAAATCGATTGCCTCACTGAGCGCGTTGCGAGCCTGATTAATGCCACTAAGACCACTGTCGAGCGAAGCGCGAAAAGCCAGTAATAGATGGCCCAAAGATATAGCTGAGTGCGGTCCAGGCTGAAGGATCGCGTCGATCAGCGCTTTCAAATCCTCACGACAAAAGGCCGCGAGATCAGTCTCTGAACCGGTTCCCATAACTTTCAATCTTTGCTCTCTCTCAACCAATCTAGTTTGTCCCGTCAGATTTATCGCGCGATGCATAAGACCCAAAAGTTATCTTGAGAGTCAAACGTTGATAAGCGTTTCCTCGATCATTGACTTTGAAAGTTGGGCGCGATCGAAGCCCAATAATAATGTTTCTTTGAGAGTATTTATATCTTGAATTATTGCTCTAGATGGCTATTTATTGTCTAAAGTGGCTACCCTTACGTCGTTGGGTCACTTTAAGAAGCGGTAGACATTTGACGTGGACGTTAGGTGGATTGGCTCTCAAATGGTTGTTGCCAAAGGATCTATGAATTACGTTTCATCGTTCAAGTGACTGGTGACTTCCGCGCCCATACCTGTGTGACGCGTGGAAGTTGCGATGACCCTCGCATCATCTGCAAGTCGCATCCTGATTTGCAGAAATTTGCGACAATCTTGGCCGAAATTTCGCCGCTTTGCGCAAAGATCTGATTTTCAACTACTCTTTTAGCCACGGATACATCTAGATGTCGTGATGTTCGACGGACTCGAGCTGAGGGACGGCTGTCGACATTAACAATTGAACTTAAGAGACTCATTATGGCGAAACCTGTTTTACTTACGGTAGATGACGATAGAGAAGTTCTCCGCGCAATCGAACGGGATCTGCGACGGAAGTATGCCGGCGAATACCGCGTGCTCCGGGCTGAGTCAGGATCTGCGGCGCTGGAAATCATTCGAGAACTAAAGGTTCGAAATAATCCTGTTGCCCTTTTTCTTATTGATCAAAGAATGCCGGAAATGTCAGGCGTGGAATTCCTGGAGAAGGCCATCGAACTGTATCCCGATGCCAGGCGTGTACTTCTGACTGCGTACGCTGATACTGACGCGGCCATCGCCGCGATTAACGAAGCCGGAATCAACCACTATCTACTAAAGCCGTGGGATCCCCCGGAAGAAAATCTCTATCCGGTGCTGAACGAACTACTCGAGGATTGGCAGGCTGCGTTTCACCCACAGTTCGAAGGCGTCCGTGTCCTCGGCCATCGCTGGTCGCCTGCTTCTCACAACATCAAGGATTTTCTCGCACGCAATCACGTCCCGTATCAATGGCTGGATATCGAGACAACTGATACTGATGAAGAGGTCCGCAGTTTGACGGAACTAGTCAGCGAAGAGGAAAAGACAAATCTTCCACTCGTCATCCTGCCGAATGGGGCCCGCTTACGTCAGCCATCTTTAGTAGATCTGGCCGGGAATGTTGGACTCAAGACCCGCGCCGCTGAAGCGTTTTATGATCTGGCTATAGTCGGAGGTGGACCAGCAGGTCTGGCAGCTGCAGTTTATGGCGCGAGCGAAGGATTGCGGACAGTGATGATTGAGCGAGAAGCTCCCGGTGGTCAGGCGGGGATGTCCAGCCGCATCGAGAATTACCTTGGCTTTCCGAGCGGACTGAGCGGGAACGACCTGGCGCGGCGGGCGGTTGTGCAGGCGAGGCGTTTCGGTGTCGAGATATTGTCGGCCGAGGCTACTGCACTGCGATTGGATGGTCCTTATCGCTTTCTTACCCTGGCAGATGGCTCGGAAATAAGTTGTCATGCGTTGCTGGTGGCGACTGGAGTTCAGTGGCGGAAACTGAATGCACCAGGGGTCGAACGTCTAACGGGTGCGGGGATTTACTATGGCGCGGCGATGACCGAAGCGTTCTCTACCAAAGACGAAGATGTGTTTATCGTTGGCGGAGCCAACAGTGCCGGTCAGGCGGCTATGTACTTTTCCAAATATGCACGCCGCGTCGTGATGCTTGTACGTGGATCATCATTAGCTGCTTCGATGTCGCAATACTTAATCAACCAACTCAGGCAAACAAGTAACATTCAGATCGAGTTCAACTCTTCGGTCGTCGAGGCACATGGTGAAGACCACCTTGAGGCAATCTCAGTCAAGTGCACTGTGACGAACGAGATTAACAAGCATCCTGCCAACTCGTTATTCGTGATGATTGGCGCGGCTCCGAATACTGAATGGCTGAAGGATATAGTGGAACGCGACGAAAGGGGATTCATTCTGTCTGGTCCAATGCTGATGCGTGACGGCAAGCGGCCAAAAGGGTGGCCGGCGGATCGTGATCCTTCCTTGCTTGAAACCAATGTGCCTGGAATTTTTGTAGTTGGCGACGTCCGTTTTGGCTCGGTAAAGCGAGTCGCTTCGGGAGTGGGCGAAGGTTCTGTCGCGATTTCGTTTGTTCATCAATATCTCAGTAAGGTGGTCTAACCGATGGAAGATGACAAGATTTTGGGAGTTGGAGTGCCGGTAGCAGTTTCAGGTGTTATCGAATCGGTTGGTCCAAGTCTAAGCTCTCCTGAAAACAAAGTTGAGGCGCTTCGTCGTGTCTCGGTGTTCGCTGACCTGCCGGATGATCAGTTGCAGTGGTTTGCGGACAACACCGAAGAGCGCCGCTTCCAGCCGGGCGAGATTCTGTTTCGCAGAGGTGAACCCGCAAGCTGGATGGCAATCTACCTGGAGGGAGAAATTCACGCGTACATGGGTGACAAAGCCCATGATGGTTATGTGTACATCGCCCGAGCTGGTGAACCCAAGACAGAAGTAAGTGGCTTGCTTCCTTTCTCGCGCATGGTGACCTGGGGCGCAACCGGACATGCCGTAACTCACGCGAGAGTTCTGGTTTTTCCCGCGAGCCTATTTACCGAACTATTTCAACGAATGCCTATATTGGTCCAACGGCTCGTGGGCCTGTTAAGTGATCGCGTGCGTGAAGTAACAACTGCCGACCAGCAGCGCGATAAGCTGATGGCGTTAGGCAAGCTGTCAGCTGGACTGGCTCACGAACTGAATAATCCAGCTGCGGGTGCGACGCGGGCCGCCGACGATCTGATTGTAACGTTGACTGAACTGCGCGCCGCCGACCTGATGCTGTGCCGCCACGATTTGTCCGGTGAGCAATACGGTGAAATCCAGGCGTTTGAAACGGCTGCGATCGAACACACCGCAAGTTCTTCACCCCTCAATTCGCTTGAACAAAGCGACCGGGAAGATGTTTTGGCCCAATGGCTCGAAGATCACGGGATTGGCGATCCCTGGAAACTGTCGGCAAACCTGGTCGAGGCCGGGATTGATCAAGAGAAGCTGGACCAATTGCTCCAGAAGATTGGTGAGAACGCGTTCGGCGATGTGTTGGTTCGAGTAAATGCGCAGCTGTCGGCCGCAAAGCTCGCTGGGGAGATCAGGACGGGTACGGCGCGTATCTCAGAGCTCGTCGCTGCAATTAAAGAATACAGCTACATGGACCAGGCGTCAGTGCAGGAAGTTGACATCCATAAGGCATTGGAAAGTACGCTGTTAATTCTGAAATACAAGCTGAAGAAGAAAAACATTACCGTTGTCAGGGACTACGCGGAGGGACTGCCGACTGTTAAGGCGTATGGGAGTGAGCTCAATCAAGTTTGGACCAATCTGATTGTTAATGCTGTCGACGCAATGTCAGAGGGCGGCACGTTAAAAGTGCGCACCAAGAACGAACCGGTCGATCTGATGGTTGAGATTCGCGACACCGGTTCCGGCATACCGCCAGAACTGAAGACTCGAATATTCGAACCGTTCTTTACGACGAAAGCGGTGGGGGAGGGAACTGGTCTTGGGTTAGATACAGTTGCCCGTATCGTTCGGAAACATCGCGGCAACATACGGTTCGAATCAAAGCCTGGCGATACCTGTTTTCAGGTCCGGCTCCCCCTGGAATAATCCGCAGAGTTCGCAGATGACACAGCGCGTCTTACGCCGCACCAAACGATCAAGTTGCGAGACCGGTCAGTACCGATTCGCGGTAGCGTCGGGTGCGTCTCGTTATGTATCTGCTTGACGTTAACTAAAGGCGCACCCGACGCTACCGCGAATCGGTACTGATCTCGTCTCGCATTGCCCAATAGGCACAAGCGAAAAACATCTTCAGAAAAACAAGAAGTTGTTGGTTTGTTTCACAGATTCGGAAATTAAACCAGCGAACTTAGCGCACAAAGGCACCGGCGGAATCTGGATCTCCAACGATTTGGAAGGTCACGCTGGAGTTGAATAATAGTCGCGGTATTTACGCCGTAAGAACGAGCGTTAACACAGAAAGGAACGAAATGGATCAGGTGGGAAAGTTGGCCGGTAAAGTTGCACTAGTAACCGGCGGCAACAGCGGTATAGGTCTGGCGACTGCTAAACAATTCGTTAAAGAGGGTGCTTTCGTTTTCATAACCGGAAGACGCGAAGCTGAGTTGGAAGCAGCTGTAAAGGAAATTGGAAACAATGTCAGGGGTATTCAAGGTGATGTCGCAAACCTGAACGATCTCGATCGCTTGTTCGGTCAGATCAAACAGGAAAAAGGAAAACTCGATATCGTCTTCGCAAACGCGGGGATTGCTAAATTCGCAGTGCTCGGAGAAATAACAGAAGAGCTCTACGATTCGATCTTTGATATTAATGTCAAAGGGGTGTTGTTCACGGTGCAAAAGGCGCTTCCGTTGCTAACGGATGGTGGTTCGATCATTCTGAACGCATCCATAGTTGCCAGTAAGGGACTGCCGGCGAATAGCGTCTACAGTGCGACGAAGGCGGCCTTGCGCTCCTTTGCTCGCACATGGACCACGGACTTAAAGAGCAGGCGCATTCGAGTGAATGCAATAAGTCCCGGAACTATTGAGACTCCGGGTTTGAGCAATCTACTAGGTTCAAGCGAAGCAGGACAGAAACGACTGCAGGGTGTCTTCGAAACTGTTCCGCTCGGAAGGGTGGGAGCGCCTGATGAAATTGCAAAAGCAGTTGTCTTTCTGGCCTCGGACGACGCGAGTTACATCACCGGAATAGAACTTTTTGTCGATGGTGGCTTCGCCCAGGTATGAGCTAGTCTGATTCACACCGTCGATGACGCGACCGCAAAAAACTCAACCGTCTCATTCCCCAAGCTTCAGCTTGGGGTTAGTGGGCGCCAGTCCCAATCTCCGGTTAAGCTTTAATGCGTTGGTGTGCGCAATGGCGCGTCAAAGTTCAGGCGGCACGGATCGTCAACGCCGGTCCTTCGGCGAGTCGCTCGAGTCGCGGGTGACAGGGTTCGCTCGTCAACTTTTGCCAGACCGCATTCGACGTCTGCGAGCCGCCGTTGCAATAAATCAATTTCGGATCTCAACATTCGCACTTCATCGTAGCTGCCGTTTCGCAAACCTGCACCCGAAACTCTCGACTGTTGTTCTAAAGTCCGCACGCTCGACTCCAGAGTGTAAAATCGTTGCTCCATCTGATTCAGGCGTGTTTCGAGTCGGATGACATCTTGCTGGGTCAGCGGAACTGACTCGCTCCGACTCCCAGCGAACGAAGCACTGACCGCCGCGCCCAATCCCAACATCGCCACTATCGTGAACAGCACCCAACGAAGTTGCACGAAGCCAGTTTTGTCAGCCATAACAATCACCCCCTAATATGTAATGGTCACACGGTAGATGACTTGGATGCGCAATATCCCGATCAGGTTTCTGGCGAAGTCCCTCTTTCCAACGGAAGTACCACTGTGAACTTGCTACCATGGTCCAGTGTGCTTTCCAGAGTTATCTTTCCCTCGTGCGCTTCCACAATCCAATTTACTATCGACAAACCCAAGCCAGCACCACCGAGCGAACGCGAACGCGCCTTATCAACTCGATAGAAGCGATCAAAGACATGAGACTGCTCTGTCGCTGAAATCCCGATTCCTGTGTCGCGTACAATCAGGCGAGCATTTCCATTTTGACGTTGCAGCTCGACGAAGATTTCACCACCGTCAGGAGTGTACTTAATCGCATTGTCTAGCAGGTTTAAAAGCATCCTTCTGAGTAGCTCGTCATCGCCATTCAGACTCAAAGCGGTACTGGTATTTTCGAGTTTGAGATTCAAATCTTTACGAGCGCCCAACACTCTGGCAGCTCGGACGCAATCTTGCACGAGGTCATTTAAAACAACCGGCTCTTTCATCAAGGTTGCCGGCATCTGCGCAGGTTGATTCGCCAAAATAAATAGATCCTCTACGATGCGCGAGAGGCGCTCAGCTTCATCCTTGATCAGCAGTAAGGATTCTTCGTATTCATCAGCAGATCGCTTCTGGGCCAGTGCTACTTCGGTTTCACTTCGCAACACTGCTAGCGGCGTTCGAAGTTCGTGAGAAGCATCGGCAATGAATTGTTGTTGCTGTCGAAATGATACTTCCAGCCGAGTCAGAAGCTCGTTTATGGTCGTGGCCAATCCGCCGAGTTCATCTCGCGGATTCGGGACATTCAGACGTGATGACAGATTCTGAGCCGTAATGACTTGAGTCTGCTGGTTCATCGAAGCAATCGAAGAAAGACTTTTGCGCGCGAGAAAATAACCACCTGCAGAAGTCAGCAGTAATACAAGGGGAACGCCTGCATACAAATTACGTCGTAAGCGGGTCAGCGATCCTTCTATGACTGTAAGTGGCTCTGCAACCGTTGCAAAACCGGAGTCTTGATTCGAGGCGAGTGGGACTACGGCAACCCTCATATTGTTAACAACCGCAAAGCTGCGGCCATCACGTCGGGCATCATTCAATGCGGAAGCAGGAATTGAAATCAGATGGCCCTCAAAGTTGCGTGACCATCCGGTGGCGTGTCCGTTCTTGTCAGTAATTTCGACGTATCGATCCGGAAACAGCAATTCGGCTAAAACGACCTGGCTTGCTTTCCCTGCTGATCGTTGTTCAGCCAACTCTTCTAAATAAGCACTCGCGACCGTTTGAGCTGTTGAGTGTAACGACTCGTCGAGTCGTTCCCTGAAGATGTTGGCCGCGACGTAATAAAGGAGGACCGCAAAGGCAATTAACGAAAGCGCAAGTACACCCGCGTACCAGAACATCAGTCTTGTGCGCACGGAATCGAACATAACAAGAACACGGTCAACCAAGGCTACAATATTGTCAATTGTAAATCTCTCCGCGCAGCCACTTGGAAATTCGCCTCGTGACTTCGTTGTAGTTATTCGTGTGATTTGGTGGCTCCCTTTCTCGGAACGTAACAGGCGATCCACTAAATCATACGAAGTCAGGACTTGACGTGAATGCTAGCCGCACAACACTCAAAACTTCCACGTCAGCGCGACACCGTATTCGTGTTCTAGACGATTGTATTGTGGGTCGATAAGAGGCCAACGACTCTCGTGCTTGTCTTCCTGATCGAGAGAGTCACCGGGTTCACGATGGTGCGCATGGTAGACATAGTGACCGATACCGTAGCCCAACAAACCGCCAACCAGGACGTCGGACAGGTAATGGTTGCGCCCGGTGAATCTCGCGACGCTTACCGCACTGGCAAAACCGTAAGCCGCGAATTGAACGGTTCGGTGGTCGTGGTACTCATCCGCGATGATAGCTGCCATAGTCCACGCCTGAATGCTGTGTCCGGATGGAAATGAGCTTCCACCATCAAAAAATTCGCTGCGGTCCCGTCCCGTCAAGGGCCGTCCTCGTTGTGTAACTGCCTTCAAAGTTGAGTCGACGATAAGGCTATCGATCGATGCCTCAGCGATAAGTACACCCGTTTCTTGTGCTCGTGAGTTATGTGTTGCCCTTCCTGTGAGATAAAAACCGGCGGCCGCGGCTCCTGCAGCATAAAGGGAACCGCCATAACTCACGATACGGCTCGTGTTCAATTGGGAATGAAACTCACCCATCTCATCTCCGGTGATCCGATCGGTGGTAATTAGGGCCATGGTGCCTAAACCTACCGGCGCCAGCCACTTCGTATCAGCTCGATCGAGGTGAAACGGCGCCGTCCAAATCGCTTTTTGATCGCGGAAGATATTCTTGAAGAAATCATGTTCAAGGCTTGGTGCCTTCGAAACGAGCGGAGTAGGTGAAGGGGTTGGAAAGAGCGCTTGCGCACTAACTCTACTGTTTGTTGAAAAAATGAGAGCAAGAATTGCAATGCCGAAGTGGCAAGTCAAACTACTGTTACTTCTCATGGTAGTGCCCCTTATTTATGCCTTGAGCTGACCTATTTACTGACCACCAGGACTACAAACGAACCTGGCTTGATTGCCCGCTGCGGCCGGCCATTGGGAGTTGTTGAAGGTGTCTCCACATATTCGGCTGCGGTTAGAAATATCTTTTTTGTTTTCGGATCGAATGCCATTGTCTTTGCCCCAGGCTGTGTTTTGACCGCATCAAGAGCTTCAAACGTGTCCGGAGACTTTTCGTGAAAGATGCTCAGGATTCCTTCGCCGCAGGAAAAGAAAATGAGATTCGTCTGCGGATCGAAGGACGCGTAATCAACACCCCGACCGATCGGCGCGCTGTTGATTACTTTGCCCGAAAGAGCATCCATCACGACCAGCTTCGGTTCATTGCGACACCCTATGAATAATCGTTTTGTTTTTGCATCGTAGGCCAAACCGGTAGGCGTTTTGGCGACTCCGATTGGAAAGCGTTTCTTGACCTCAAGTGACTTTGGATCAAACGCAACTACTTCATTTGTGTCTTCACTGTTGACGTAGATTAGACCATCAGCGACGACTGCTTCTTCGCCATCTCCGGCTAAAGGTACTGTACCGACAACCTGGCCACTCTCCGCATCGAGTGCGGTAACGTCATGAGAGCCATGATTATTCGTGAAGACACGTTTTGTTCTGGGATCGTAATAGATGCCATCCGGTCCCTTCCCGACACCGATCTTCTTTATTAGCTGCAACGTCCCTGGATCAAACATCGAGACTTTATTCTCGCGGCCATTACTTGTGAAACCGTGTTTTGAATCCGCAGCGATGGCAACGCCATGGACACCGGGAGTGTCAGAGATTGTCCCGATTAGTTTTCCGCTATCTGCATCGACTACGTCGACTTGTGTGCCATGCGAGAGATAGAGCCGGCGCGTAGGACTATCAATCGTGACGTAGTCAAAACCTCCATTACCAGGAACTGAATAGCGAGTTTCCAATTTGTAAACCGGTGTATTTTGCATCCAAATCACGGCGATTAATACGGCGAGCATGGTTGGCTTCATGATAATTAGCTTTCTGCTTCAGCGATTCGCGATTCCGACACCATCACGGCTTGTTCGCAGCATGGCGTATACCGTAGGAGTAACTATCAACGACAATCCGAGGGCCACGGTGAGACCTCCGATAACTGCGATAGCCAGCGGTTGTAGCAACTCGGAGGCGGCTCCTATTGCAAGAGCTAACGGCAACATTCCGAGCATTGCGGCAAGGGAGGTCATCAACACTGGTCTAAATCTGCGGCGCCCTGATCGCAACAGTGCTTGTCGCAAGCTATCGCCGGCGTCCAGATGTTCCTCAACCGCGTCGAGCATTAGGATTCCGTTCTTGGCAACGATTCCAACAATCATGATCATCCCCATCAACGAAACTACATTTAGCGTCGAACGAGTGATGAACAGTGCCAGTAACACTCCGCTGAGCGCCAACACCGCGCCAGTGACAATGGCGATGGGATGCGCAAATGAACGAAATTCAATTAAGAGCGTGATAAATACAAGTACCACCGCCAACACCAGCGCCGTTGCGAGCTCACGAAAACTGGCTTGTTGTTCCTGATACAAACCTCCATATTCGACGGTCATGCCGGGAGGCAGTTTTATGTCTTTAGCCAGCTGACTCTGGATTTCACGCACTGCCGTACCCAGGTCTCTTCCTTCGAGCCGTCCAGTTACGGCGATCATTTGCCGCAGGTTTTCTCGCTCGATTTCAGCTTGCCCCTGGTCGTACTCGATGTCAGCAACCTGATCCAGGCGAAAGAGTTGCCCCGCCGAAGAGCGAAGCGATAGAGCTCGAACCTTGTCCAGCGAGGTGCCGACATCTGCAGGAAAAATTACGCGAACTGTAATCAAACGATCCTGTTGGAGAATTGAAGAAGCCGCCTCCCCGGACATTGCAGTTGTGATCGCATTTGCAACGTCACTCGAAGTTACTCCGAATTGAGCGGCCCGTAGCGGATCGACTTTAAAGGTTACTGCTGGTCCACTGATGACGACGCCGTCGAGTGTATCTACAACTCCCTCGACCTTTTTGATTGACGCCTCAACCTGATCTGCCTGCGCTTGCAGAGCGTTCGCGTCCTCGCTGAATAATTTCACTTCGATGGGTTCGGGATTCCCCTGGAGATCTCCAATTACATCAGGAAGGATACCTACGAACTCAACATCCAACGAAGGTTCCGATTTCTTAATTTGCTTGCGCAATTCAGCAATAACATCTTCGGTGCTGCGTTCATGGCCCGGCCTAAGTTTGACCGCAAAGTCTCCTGTGTTGGGCTCCGTAACAAATAGGCCCATCTCAAGCCCTGTTCTTCTTGAGTAACTCTCGATCTCAGGCGTCCGCATCATTAGATCTTCGACGTGTTTCAGCATCCGGTCAGTTTCGGCCAGGGAAGACCCGGCCGGAGCGAGGTAGTCGAGCACGAATGCGCTTTCATCAAACTCCGGCAAAAACTCGGAGCCGAGGGTTCGATAAATTGCATAGGAACCAGCAAGCACAATCGCAATTGTCAGAACCACGACCCATCTATTGTCGAGCGCGAAGCTGAGTAATGACTCGTACTTCGAGATAATACCTTCAAGGAGCCTGCCATGAGTCTCTTCATTCGGACTCTCCGATTTAGCTTTTACAAATCGTTCAGCAAGGACTGGGGTAAAACACAGTGCCAGGACCAGCGAGGTCAACAGAGCCACCGTCATGGTCAAGGCCAGCGAGCGAAAAAAAACGCCTGTAACCCCTGTTAATAAAGTTAAAGGCAGAAACACAACTACAGGCGTGACCGTCGATCCGATAATGGGAACCGTGATTTCAGCTACCGCGCTTTGGACTGCGGCGCGTCTAGATTGTCCACTGGCGATGTGTGTGTAGATGTTCTCGACTACGACTATTGCGTCATCGATGACCAGACCAATCGCCGCGGCTACCCCGCCGAGTGTCATCAAATCAAAACTAAGTCGCGCCAACCACATGGCAAGAAAGGTAACAAGCACCGTAACCGGAATAACGAGAATCGCCACGAACGTTGTTCCCCAGTTGCGCAGGAACGCAAAGAGGATCACGACCGACAGCAGTAGTCCGATAAGAATCGAGTCTCGTACAGAATTGATCGACTCGCGAACGAGCAAAGACTGATCGTAATAAGCTGCGACTCGCACATCCTTTGGAAGTTGGCCCTGCATTGCCGAGAGAGCGGCCTTTACTTCATCGACCACAGCCACCGTGTTCGCATCAGGCTGGCGATTGATGTTAACGAGCGCCGCCGGATGCCCGTCCGCAGTCACAATTGTGTATTCGGGCTCGACACCCGCGGCGACCGTGGCGATATCCGCGACCCGGACCGGTGCGTTGTTGATAGTGGCGACAACGATATTGTTTAGTTCATCAGACCTTCTCGCCTGCCCGCTGATCAAAGCGAGTTCGAGTTGATGGTTCTCCTCAATCAGACCGGGCGAAACAATGATGTTGGCATTACGAATGGCATCAACTACCTGCTGGGAAGAAACGTTGTGCGCAGTTAAGCGATCGGGATCGATCGTAACGTGGAACTCCCTGGTTTTACCGCCTGCAATTCCTACGACTGCCACTCCGGGAAGCCGGGCGAGTTGCGGCCGCACGATATAAGTGGCGAGATCCCGCAACGTGGAAGCATCACGCTTGTCAGAAGTTAAGCTGTAGCCGGTTACTGGAAATACCGCAAAGGTAAGCCGTTCTATATTTCGAATTTGAGCTCCCTGCGGCAATGTCGGGAGGAGTTGCGACATCCGGGCCTGGACCAGCTGCAACTCCTGGATAATGTTGCCATTCCAATCAAAGTAGAGATTGATCTCAGACGACCCGCGCGCTGTCTTCGACTTGATTCTTGCGATTCCGGGAATTCCGTTCATCGCCTCTTCAATCGGGCGTGTAACAGAAACCAGGGTTTGTGAGGCTGGAGCCTCGCCGTTATCAACAATGATGACGATGCGTGGAAAATCGGTTTGCGGAAAAACAGCAATGGGAAGTTGCCACGCGGCATAGAGGCCGGCAGCGCAAAGTAGGCCCACGATCACTACTATTGCACGAGATTGATTTGAAACTACTCGAGCGAGTCCCATCGGCACACTCTTATCAACAAAGGCGGATCATTCCGGTTTGTCCTTCTCCTCGCTGTTCTCCTTCACATCGGTTGCGATCTCCACTTTTGTTTTATCGGGCAACGAATAATTGCCCTCGACCACCACCGTCTCTCCACCATTTAGTCCTTCGACGATCTCAACTTTGTCTGCGGTCCGAATACCCGCCGTTACTTTCGTTTCATGCGCCAAGTTTTGCGCATCGACCACCATGACAGTTCCTTCGTTCGCATTACTCGATTCAAACGTGACGGCTGACAACGGAATAACGATCGCGTCGTCTTTTGAATTTGCGAACACAGTTACCTGCGCAGCTCCGTTTGGTCTTAATTTGCCATCTTCATTTCCAAGTGTTACCCAGACCTCAACCGTTCGGCTTGAAGGATCGGTCGATCGACTTAGCAATGTGATCTGGCCTTTGCGTTCCTCGGAAGAGGTATCGGTGGGAAGTACGGTTGCCGCATCGCCAGCCTTAAGTTGAGCAACGGCCGTGTCTGAGAAAGGAGCCTTGATGATCACCGAGCTGGAGTCGGCAATTGTGAGCAGCTTTCCTCCCGCGGATGCGAATTCACCTTCGTATTGAAATTGATCGGTGACGATTCCGGTGATTGGCGCGCGGACGACCGCGTAACTGAGCTGAGCGTCAAGAGTTGCGAGACGCTGTTCCGCTTGAGTGGTCCGGGCAGCAGCGAGGGCTCGATCATTCGGGTTCAGGTTTCGAGCGCGCAACGAAACAGTCTGCTCCTGCAACCGCAACTCGTCTTCAGCTGTTGTTAACTCGAGTTGCGCGGCTTCCAGATCTTTCTTCGATATGCCGCCATTGTCATAAAGAGCGCGGCGTCGCTCATAAGTTGCCCTCGTGTTGTTCACCTTGGCGCGAGCATCGAGTAGTGCTTTCTGATCTTCGGCATTCGTTTTTGGAATTGTTCCGCTGACCAGACTGCGCTCGTTGGCGCGCGCTTCGTTGAGTGCGGCGAAAGCTTCTGCGCGTTGTGCCTGAAGGTCTCGTGACTCGAGGACGGCGATTACTTCACCCGCGCGGACCACCTTATTTTTCAAGAGTGCCATCTGCTTGATCGGGGCGCTGATTTTGGCAGCGACGTCAGCTTTTTCGCGTGGCCAAATAGTTCCTATGGCGGTGATCTCAGCGGCTATCGGAGCTTTCTCAGCTTTTACTACTTTGACTCCGACAGTCGGCATCACTTCTGTCTCGCTCTCTTTAGCAGAACTTCTCCACCGCCAGATGAGAAACGTTATGAGGACTAGTGCCAGGATCGCGACGGTAACCAGAACAATATTTCGCTGACGTGCTATTCGCGCGCGGCGAGCTTTTTGGAGTTCGTCCTCAAAAGACGAATTCGATGACTCTTCAGGGCGAATGTCGCTCTGGTCCTGGCTCATATATTTTGTTCAACGACCGGTTGACTGTTTCAAACGTGCCAGTGCCACTTGATAATCGAAGATGGCTTGATAAAGGGCTGTGCGTTGTTCAATTAGCGTGGTTTGTGCTTCTATGACTTCAACAATTTGCGCTTCACCGGCCCGGTAACGAGCTATTGATGAGGCGAGATTACTCTGCGCCTTACTCACACCTTGACGCGCGATGTCGATTCGAGTGGCCGCGCTGGATGTTTGAGTTCGTGCTGCATGGAACTGCTCAGTGAAACCACGAAGAGCAATTGCGCGCTCGTTTTGAGCCAGCTCAGCCCTTAACCTTGCCTGCGCTTCCTTGCTTTGACTTGTACCCCAGTCAAAGATTGGAACGGTTAAGCTGATCGCAGCCGAGACTCCGGTGTGTTCTTTCAAGCGAGGGCCTCTTAATGAGTCAGAATCGAAGCCGCCGTTAATCGAATAAGAAAGCGAAGGTAATCGTTCCGCTTTGGCGATCTTTATGTCCTGTTCGGCGGCGCGAAGTTGCTGGTCAAACTGAAGAAACTCCGGCCGGTTGGAAATTTCGCTTGCTCTGAATTGTTGACCCTCGCCTGCAGTCGGAATTGCGAGTGTTAGATCGGTGGTCGTAATGGGATGGGTGAATTCAAAACCTACCAGCACTCGCAGAGAGCCTGCTGCTGCCTCTTCGTTCGCTCTGGCCCGTTCCAACTCATCGCGGCGTGAAAGTGTTTGCAGTTGGGCGCGCGTGAGATCAACCGAAGCTACTTCGCCGCCGCTTAACAAGAGCGAAGTTATGTGCTCAAAATCTTCAGCCGAGGCGAGGTTTCCTTCCGCCGCCTGGCGCTCAGCTGAAGCGAGCGCGAGTCCGTAGTATCCTTCAATCACTGCCTGGGCCAACGCACGCCTCGCCACCTCGGTACCAGCATGTGCTGCTGCGAGTAACGCTTTGTCCCTCGTGACTGTTGCGCGGAGTTTTCCAACAATATCAAAATCACCCGAAACATTGACCAGGCCTTCATAAGCACTGATTGCATCGCTAGCAATAAAACTGGGTGCTCGAGGTTCACCGGGCGGCAAACCGATTGCCGGCGTGTTGTAGATGTAACTCAAAGGTGCACTAACTTTAGGCAGAAACGCAGCTTGAGCTTGTTTGAGATCTTCCCTGGCTATGCCCTCATTCAGAATGGCAGTTTGGAAACTGGAGGCCTGTGCGTTAGCAAGACGCAGCGCTTCATCGAGCGTGAGTTGAGTTTGCGTCGCAACGGGAGTTGGTTGGGTGAGGGGCGATTGTTGGACCGTTTGGGCCTGCGCTGTCCGAAGACACATCAATCCGAACAGGACCGCAAGGGGGATTACCTTCGGTGTTACTCGGATGCGCATACTTTTTGAGAAATGCGAGTATACGCGGTGTCACCTTAATGGGAGATTAATAGACAGTCGCGAATTAGTTACGAAACTCGAGGATATAACCTTCACCGCGCCGAGTGTGCAGGAGTTTGCTTGAATGGCGTTCGTCGATTTTTTTTCGGAGCCGATTCATATATACCTCGATGGCGTTGGAAAATGGATCGAATGATTCGTCCCAGACGTGCGTCGCAATGTCGGCTCGCGAAACCAGTTGGCCCTTACGTTGGGCCAAATATTCAAGCAGTGCATATTCCTTTGCAGTCAATACTACTTCCTGGTTGGCCCGTGACACCCGATGGCTTGCGGAATCGATAATCAAGTCGCCGATCTGAAAGATGTCGGGACGAAGTTTTGTTTCACGTCGCAGTAATGCTTTTACCCGGGCAAGTAGCTCGCGAAACGAGAAAGGTTTGGTCAAATAATCGTCGGCGCCGGCTTCAAGACCTTCCACTCGATCGTCAACAGTTGCTCTCGCAGTCAACATGAGAACAGGTGTTGAATTTCCACTCATTCTGAGATCTCGACAAACTTCAAATCCGTTCCGTTTTGGCAAGAGAACGTCCAGGATTATTAAATCGTAGTCATTAATAGAAGTTTGATAGAGAGCCGCATCGCCGTCTCCAGAAACATCTACGGCGTAAGCGTGTTCACGTAGACCCTTCGCGATTACGTTAGCCATGCGTGGCTCATCTTCTACCAAAAGTATGCGCATCTAATTTGACGGTGCCCTACTGACGCAGAGATAACCGTTTGTTACTTCTTCGTGTGATTTCGGGGAGTACCCCTGTTACGCCGCTGGAAAGCGGACCACCAAGGTACACGAAATAACACCAACCAGGTCCCGATGCAAAATAGATTCGTGAACCGAGTTTCAATTCCGCGGTGGTGCTGGTTCTTTCCAAATAAAATATTCCTTCTAGCAAAAAAGACTTGACAGATAGGCCATCCGTGAATATGTTCCCACTTGGAACAATATCGTTCTGGGTGCCGGACGCACGACAAATCAAGATTTTCAAAGTTTACCCCGCGAGTTTAAAACAGGCTAATAGCTTCAACCGAAGTGCAATCCTAGCCTTGAGACCCGCGAACCCGGTCCGTTAAATGCGATTCGCACACAGGTAGAAGTCTATATCTTTCACGTTGGTTATAGGGAATTTGTCCTAACTCCGTCCAAAAGCAAACGTGAGGCCCAATAAAAGTTACGCTGCTGACCGGTTCGTGTCCGGCGGCTACTTGTAAAGTCGTTGATTAGAACCATCCCAACGTCTAATGAGCTATCGAATCCCCATGAACTCATGCTTCAGGTTAGTTCGTCATTTGGAGGTCACTAAGATGTTAAGCCTAAGAAGAATTGGTTTCCGCGCGATCCAGTTTGCCCTAGTCGCACTGTTGTTCGCTATTCCCCTCTCCGTCGTTGCACAGGTCACCAGCGCAACGATCGTTGGCACCGTCACGGACCCAAGCGGCGCCAATGTAAGTGGAGCCCAGGTCACGGCGCGAAATATCGATACCGGACTTACTCGTACCGTTACCTCTGCCGAAGATGGTAGTTATCGTCTCGAATTTCTTCCGGTCGGAAACTACGCAGTTGAAGTGACCACCTCTGGCTTTAAGAAAGCTTATCTGAGCGGGATCGTTCTTCAGGTTAACGACACCATCAGGGTTGATGTCGCTCTTACTGTCGGCCAGGTTAACGAAACTGTTACTGTTACTGAAACCGCACCGCCTGAAGTAAACACGAGTACTGCCGAAATCGGACGCACTATCCAATCCGCCGAGATTGCCACGCTCCCGTTAGTCGAACGCAACGTTTACACACTGCTTGATCTGACACCAGGTGTGCAGTCAAACAATAATGGTGTGGCTGCGGCGTCAACTGGTACGAGCTCTCTCATTCTCGGTTTTCCTGAACAGCGCACCTTGATCAATGGCGGCACAGATGGCGGAACCGGGTCAGTGAATTACTACCTGGACGGTGGCGTTAACATGACCGGTCTACGGAATACGGGAAACATTCTGCCTAACCCGGATGCCATCCAGGAGTTTCGTGTTCAAACCAACAGCTACAATGCTGAGTACGGACGATTCGCGAGCGGCGTTATCAACGTGCTGACCAAGTCAGGCACTAACGAGTTTCACGGTTCGGCATTTGAGTACTTGCGCAATACGGTCTTCAACGCCAACGACTGGGGCTCGACGCTCGATAAGGCGCCTTTTCATCGCAACCAATTTGGAGGAGCGATTGGTGGTCCAATCAAGCGCGACAAGACTTTCTTCTTCTTTTCATATTCCGGCCTGCGGCAGACGACGAGCACGTTCTTGAATGGTGCTATTGTACCGACTGCGCTTGAGCGCACCGGAAATTTCACTGCTTCAGGAACCAAACCCATCGATCCCGCCACCGGGACCAACTTTGTCTGCAATGGCGTAACCAACGTAATTTGTCCGAATCGACTGGATCCAGTCGCAGTAAAAATTATCAACGACTTCATTCCGGCCTCGAACGTTGCCGGCAGTCGCTGGCAAGGAAATATTCCGAGTCCGTACGATTCAGACGATTTCCTGGTTAAGCTCGATCACCAGCTCAATGGCGCTCACCGCCTCTCATTCAGTTACTTTGAAACTTCCGGATCAAATACCGTAAGGGCCGGCGGTGGAAACCTGCCCTGGGCCAGTCAGCAATTTACCTGGCGACAGCACAACTTCAACGCCAGCGATGTCTGGATCATTGATTCGACCAAGATTAATCAACTGTGGGCCACCTATACGCGAAACTTCGGCGGCCGGTTGAACTTACCCGCAACTTCGCTCTCTGATCTTGGTTCCGCGTTTACCATTCAGGGAACGCCATCGCTGCCGCAAATCACGGTCAGTGGGTTCTTTACGTTGACCAATTCCATCGGCGGACCAACCGCAGGCACCAACTTCTACTCAATCCGCGATGTCTTCAGTTGGGTCAAGGGTCGTCATGCGTTGAAGCTTGGTGGAGAGATTTCTCTCAACAAGGACATTCAACAGACGCTACTCAATAACTACGGAGTCTTTACTTTCAATAACGGTGCGACCAAAAACGCGCTCGCCGACTTTTTGATCGGCATCCCAAGTGCCGTAACACAAGACGCACCCGTCACCGGCTACACTAACAGCTGGTATTCGGCAGCGTTCGTTCAGGATGATTTCCGCATCCATCCGAGATTAACCTTGAATATTGGTTTGCGTTGGGACGTACAGACGGCTCCAACCGATCCTTTAAACCGGGTCGTAAACTATCAGCGCGGCGTGAAGTCGACCGTTAATCCAATTGCACCAATCGGCGCTCTGTTCTTCGGCGATCCAGGTGTGGAACGGGCTGGAATTCCGACTGATTTCACACACTTTTCACCACGTATTGGTGGTGCATGGGATCCATTTGGCGATGGCAAGACTTCGATCCGCGCAGCAATTGGAGTGTTCTACGGCAGCATTTCCGGTAATGAGTGGAACACGATGACTAACTTTCAACCCTTTTCGACTCGCCTGACATTCTCGAACATCAATCAGAAAACGAATGCTGCGGGCGTTCCCCTTGGCGCAACCCTGAGCAATCCATATAACGCGTTTGTAGGCGGCAATCCCTTCCCATACAAAGGAACGTTCACCACCGGCGGCGGTCTGTTTCCGGTTTCCGAAAACTTCAACTGGCCGTATTCCTTCCAGATGAATGCATCGGTCCAGCGGCAGTTGACTCAGAATCTAACCGTGGGTGCAGCTTTTGTCGGCACTCGTGGTCATAATCTTCCATTCGCTCGCGACATCAACTACCCGATCTTAACGCCCACCGCCACCAGTGCAGGTGCGAACATTCTTGCGCGAAGACCGAACCCGGCTTTTGGTGCCATCCTCGAGTTGGACTCAGACCAGTTCGCAACCTACAACGGATTGCAACTCACCACCAACATGCGGATGAGTAATCACGTGAGCTTCAACGCCTTCTACACCTTCAGCCACACCAACACCAGCGTACAACTGAACAACAACACCACGCAGGGGTTGGCCCAGAACTACAGCAATCTTGCTGAAGACTTTGGACGGGCTGATACCGACCAGCGACATGTCTTCGCTATGAGCCTGAACTTCCAACCGGATTACTTCAATAACAGTCACCCGGTTGTCCGGGCCTTGTTGAATGGCTGGAGCATTGCGCCGATCATCAAGTTGCGCAGTGGCCTTCCGTTCACTATTACGAATGGCAACGTCGACGCTAATCTGGACGGCCAGACGAATGACCGTGCTCGGTTAATTGGTGATCCAAACATCGATAATCCGACGGCTGCAATGTGGTTCAACACCGCGGCATTCGTCCAGAACAAGGTTGTTACCGGTGTTGCCACCGATGGCAACTCCCCGCGCAACTTGCTGGATGCTCCAGGTTATCGAAATGTAGACCTGGCCATCTCGCGCGACTTCAATCTGAACGAGCGGTTCAAGCTCCGATTCAGAGCCGAAGCTACGAACGTATTCAATATGGTCAGTCTTGGACAGCCAGGTGCGGCCGTTCCTTCAGGCGCAACTTCTACAACTTTTGGCGTGATTACTTCCGCACTCCCGATGCGGAAAATGCAGTTTGGATTGCGCCTCACCTTTTAAGTATCTCTTTGACCGGCATTCAGCTCTCGAGAGTGCGTTGTGTGTTAATCACAAATTGCGCTTCTCGAGAGCTACCGATCTTTCCTGATCTAATTATCCAAGGACTGCATCTCCAGGATTAGCAGTCGACTTAATATTTTTACGGTCCAGAGAGTTTCGAGAATCGCACTAATGAAAAGCAGTCAAGGCAAGAATGGACAACCGCTTCATACCGATTGGGCCAAGATCCCGGTAGAACATCTCGAAGACGGCATTGAGCGCCAGATGGTAGTTGGTGAGAATCTAATGATCTGTCGACTTCGTTTTGCGCCGCACACGGTAACGCCCGCTCACGATCATCCGCACGAACAGATGACGATCGTTGAAAGGGGACGCGTCCTGTTTACTATCGAAAAAGAACAGAAACTTGCGCAGGCAGGCGATGTGTTGCATTTTCCTCCGGGCGCATGGCATGGCGCTTCGATGCTCGACGAAGAAGTGGTGCTAGTGGATATTTTCTCTCCTATCAGAGAAGATTTTCTTTCTGAGACAAAGTTGTAAGCGATGAACTGCAGTCGATAGATTCCGAGGCGCACCCGACTTAGCATCCTTCTGCGCGGTGAAGACAAAGGGATACTCTCCGGCATTTCCTCCAGATAATTTTCCAACGCAAAACGAATAATATTCTCGCAAAAGTTAGAAGGTAATCTCGCTGCTACCTTTCTATGCTTCTTTTCAGTGTGATTTTTAGAAAGGTTCCGAACTTACGTTCGAAGCAACAGAAATGGCTGTAAGGCAAATCAATGTCGAGCGATTTAGCGTCATCTCAACCAAACAATCTGGCGACGTCGTAAGTTCAATCGAAGGGCAGGTCGGCCACCCCGACATTCGGAAGTCTCTGGGTGAGGTCAGCTCTGCGATCGATGAGGACGAGCTAAAGAGAACGGTCGTCACTGCAGCTGGTCCAACTAACCTGCTGGAATTCGCACGCTTTGATCAAGGGGAAGTGTTACGGAAAGAGACCGGCGAGACTGGACCACAGATGTTGCGACTTCTGATTGGAATCCCTTTAACAATGAGGAAGATGACTAAGCACGTCCATGATGCGCGTTCATACGCACCGGTTACGATCTTGATTGACGAGCGTACCGATGGAGTTCATATCTCGTACGATCGGATGACCAGTTTTTTAGCCCCTTATGGAGAATCAGCGGCTACGGAAGTAGCTAGAGAACTTGACGCTACAGTCGAGAATGTCCTCACTAAGGCCGCAACTGGAGCGGCACTTTGACTACTTGTCCCTTGACCCAGGTCTCTATCGAGAGAGAGTTTAAACCCCATTTCAGCAGGGACAAGCACGAAATGTGAAGCCCTTCGACAACGTATCGTCAAAAGGCTCGGCAATGATCTAATCTCAAAACACGACCAATCTTTGGGAAAAGTCTAATGCCGAAAAGCGTCGGAGCAGAGTCAAAAACCGCGTTAATTGCAGCTATCCTTGGGAACATCGCAATTGCTGTCACCAAGTTTATTGCGGCCGCCTTCACAGGCAGCTCTGCAATGATTTCAGAGGGTATTCATTCGGTAGTAGACACCGGCAACGGTGGTTTAATCCTTCTTGGAATCCGCAAGAGCCGGCAGCCGCCTGATTTCGAACACCCGTTTGGGCATGGTAAAGAGCTCTATTTTTGGTCGTTGATTGTTGCCCTTGCAATCTTTGCGGTCGGTTGTGGCACCTCTGTTTATGAGGGACTGCGTCACCTGCTTTATCCGCGGCAGATAGAACATCCAATTTGGAACTACGCAGTTTTAAGCTTTGCCATGATATTCGAAGGGAGCTCATGGTTATTTGGCTGGAAAGCATTTCAGAAGGCCAAAGGTAAGTGGGGGTTATTGGAAGGTATTCGCCGAAGTAAGGATCCGGCAAGCTTTATGGTCCTCTTTGAAGATTCAGCTGCGATGCTCGGGTTGATCATTGCGTTTGTTGGAGTTCTTATTGGTCACCAGTTTAGAAACATTTATGCAGATGGCCTGGCTTCAATATTAATAGGACTCGTTCTTGGGCTAGTCTCATTCTTTCTGGCCTACAAGAGTAAAGGCTTATTGATTGGTGAAGGCGTTGAACCTGACGTACTTAGAAATATTCAGAAGCTGGTTGATGCAGATCCTTCAGTTGAACACAGCAGTTGTTTGCTCACGATGTATTTTGGACCCCACGAAGTGATGCTCACTCTCCAGGTGAAGTTTCGCGACGAGCTGTCAGCAGTTGAGGTCCGAGAGGCGGTGAATCGACTACAGCAGACAGTGCAAAAGGCACATCCTGATATCACTCGAATGTTTTTTGCTTCCGAGTCCGTGGGATATAGTCAGCCGCAAGTGGTGGCAGCGGATTAATAAATGCCCCGGTTTTGGGGAACCGGGGCTCGTTAGGGCATACGTTGCTGGTGGGATGTTCCAGTTGCAGAGTCAATGATGCCTTGCAAGAGACTCATAGACGACTAGATCGCAAAGGAACACTAGAGAGCTTTTACAGCGTTGCTGCTAATACCATGTTAAGGGTTCCTCAATTTCACGTTACAGAGGAATCAGAAAGGGAAGTACTATGACCGCCGAATTCAAAACCGCGTGGGGTTACAAAGGCGACAACCTCAACTTGCCCGTACCCGACCTTGAGGCCTCGATATCGTTCTACGAGAGAGTGATGGGGTTCCGGGTCGTGTCGCGCAGTGACTCTCCATATAAATCGGCAATTCTAGGTCGTGATGGTATTCAAATAGGACTCGCCGAAAACGGTGGTGATCCGACGCAAGATGGTTGTGCTTTTGAAGTTGATAACGCCGAAGCTGCATTGACCGAATTCAAGTCCAATGGCCTGGAAAAAGAACTCTCAGGCTTCAGCTCAGAACAGCGCAACGGTGTTAATTGGAAAGTCTTCTTTGTAGTTGCACCAGATGGGCTTTGTTTCTGGTTGGGTGAACGATTAAGTTCTTGATTTGAAGTGCGAACGCTGGTTCCTGAACGATTAACAAAGCGCGAGCGGGCCGGCGCAGCCCAAAGTACTCCAAATTCTCTGGCATTAGTGTTAGAGTCCTGAGTCGAGAAAAATCTGGCTCGAAGAAGTCCTGCCGTCTAATGTCACTGCAGCCTGGATCACAACTGAATCGCCATCAAATCCTCTCGAAGCTTGGAGAAGGTGGCATGGGAGAAGTCTTCCTCGCAGAGGACACCAGTCTCCGCCGGAAAATAGCCATCAAGGTCTTATCAGCCAATTCAATAGCTGACGATCGAGCCAAGTTGCGATTAGTTCGTGAGGCTCAGTCAGCAGCCGCACTAGACCATCCTAATATCTGTGCAATTTATGAAGTTGGTGAGAGCGACGGCCATACATTTATCTGCATGCAATACGTCAGCGGTGAGACGCTTGACGCTTTTGTTCGGCACAAGTCGCTCGAGCTTTCGCAGATTCTTAGTATCTCGATCCAGATCGCTGATGCATTAGCCGAGGCGCATAGTCGAGGGATAATCCACCGCGATATTAAGCCTGCCAACATCATGATTACTCCACGAGGATCCGTGAAGGTCATGGATTTTGGACTCGCGAAGGTTATTGACACGGCGGCCGCTCAGAGCGAAGCGGAAACCGTACAATTAGTCAGTGTTCAGGGAACAATCATTGGCACTTTGCCTTACATGTCGCCTGAACAGGTACGGGCGGAATCGCTTGACGGGCGTAGTGACATTTTTAGCTTCGGCGTAGTGTTGTACGAACTCTTAAGCGGGCATCAGCCTTTTGTGGGCAAGAGTGCTGCCGAAACTGCATCGGCTATTCTGACGTTAGACCCGCCACCTCTCGCCAGATTTTCCAACGAAGTTCCAGCTGAACTTGAAAGAATAGTAAGCAAAGCCATCCGCAAGGATCCGGAAGAGCGTTATCAAACGATTAAAGATCTGCTAATCGATCTAACTAGTCTTAAAAACGAATTAGAGTTTCAGCATCGCCTCGAACGGTCGTCGTCGGCGGAGTCGGTGGGTTTTAAGCCTGGCCTTGTAAGCAAAGACACAGCGACCGCACCGGTTACGGCTAATGCGGCCGGTTTACCAACCTATGCTTCGAGCTTAACCGGGAATGACGGGTTGCTGCGGAGAAGCAGATGGCCCTGGTTGATCGGAATCGCTTTAGTTGGTCTTGTTGGAGTGGCGGGTTGGTTCATTTGGCGTAACGCCAACATTAGCTGGGCCAGGCGACAGGTTCCGAATATCGAGAGTCTCGCCCAGGCAGGCAAATACTTCGAGGCTTACGATCAGGCACTGATCGTGCAAAAGTATATCCCCGACAACGAGACAATCAGCCGGTTGATGCCGACAATATCGGACGTAGTTTCCGTGACGACGGATCCAGCCGGCGCGAAGCTCTATCTAACCCGATTTGCTGCTGACCAACTGGATAAACCCGGTGAGCGCCGTTTAATCGGGACTTCGCCGATATCGAACCTTCGCATCGGGCGCGGCGATTACATCCTTGAAATTGAGAAGGACGGATACATAAAGTCCGAGCGTTCAATTTCAGGCGCCATTCTGCATACAGGGAATCTGATGGTAGTGCCGCCGCCGATCAGAATCGAACAGAAATTGTTCACTTCGAACGTGATGCCAAACCAGATGGTTTTCGTGCCTGGTGGTGAATACCGCCTAGTCGCGTGGGCCCGGCCGACTGATTCGCGCGTTCCGCTCGATGACTTTTTCATTGATAGATACGAGGTCAGCAATCGCGAGTATCGGGAATTTATTAATGCCGGCGGTTACCTAAAGAGACAGTATTGGAAATACCCATTTATTAAAGACGGCAAGACTCTTTCTTGGGAAGAAGCAATAGGTCAGTTCAAGGATCGCACCGGCTTACCTGCGCCACGCAGTTGGACCAATCAAAACTCTCCGGAGAATCAGGACGATTATCCAGTTACGGACATAACATGGTACGAGGCAGCTGCATACGCCGAATTTAGAGGAAAACAACTACCGACAATTTTCCAATGGGAGAAAGCAGCGCGTAATGGAAGCGTCTCGGCCCTTGGTAATTACATGCCCTGGGGGTTGTTTTACCCGGGTGATGCGATCGAAGGACGAGCTAATTTTGACAGTAAGGGAGCGATACCGGTTAATAACCTTCCGTTCGGGATGAGCCCTTTTGGAGCCTACAACATGGCTGGGAATGTTTCCGAATGGACCATCAACGATTCTTCCGAAGGCTTTATAGCCACCGGTGGCGCGTGGGGTGATCCATCGTACACCTTCGCTCAATATGGGACCTTTCCCGGATTTTACAGTTCTAACAAACGGGGCTTTCGCTGTAGCCTCAATGCCCCGGGTGCGACCCGGGACCAAGGTTCTGCTCGGATCGAGATTAATCACGAAATTCCGGTCTATCCCGTTTCCACCGATGAAAGTTTTAACAAGTGGGCCCAGAGTTATCGTTACGAAAACACCCCACTTGATTCAAAGGTTATCGAAGTTAAGGAGACTGATGAGTGGCGCCGAGAAAAGATCACATTCAATGGGGCTAACAACCAGCGCGCGATCGCATATCTATACCTGCCGAAGAACTATCCCAGGCCGTCTCAGGTTATCAACGTAATCCCGGCCGGAGATGTTGCCAATGGGTTGCGTTCACTCTCAGCTTCTATCGAGGACAGGTTAGTCCCGTTAATCAAATCGGGCAGAGCCGTTTTTGGAGTCGTTTTGGAAGGCTATATTGAAAGGCTTAGACCTGCAGGTTATGTTCCTCCGGACCCGCGTACGGCCGAATATCGTGAAATGATCGTTAATCGTATAACTGATGTGCGTCGAGGCCTCGACTATCTAAGCACAAGGGATGACTTGGATGTTCATCGGATAGCGCTTTATGGTCCAAGCGCTGGAGCGCGAATCGGGCTGATACTGGCTGCCGTAGAGGATCGCTACGCAGCAGTTTTGCTGCAAGGTGCCGGAGTCATTCCGGATGACATGAATGATATTCCAGAGGCGAACCCGGTCAATTTTGCACCTCACATTCGGGCCAAAAAACTGATGGTCCACGGACGTTATGACGAAGACACGCCATTGAAGACACGGGGTGAGCCACTCTTCAAAATAATGCGTGAACCAAAGCGTTTAATGTTATACGACGGGAGTCACGTGCCCAACATCGAGCTTTTTGCCACCACCGCCAATGGATTCCTTGATGAGACTCTTGGCCCTGTACGACGAGAGTAATCAACGCTACCGCATTACGGCACTGACCTCATTCTTGTGCTGAGTGATCGCAATCCGATAATTAATCCACTTATTATCAAAGGCAGTAACAGTACAATAACGAAGTGTTCGAAGAACTCTTGATAACGATATCCACGGTTAATCACCGGAATGATTATCGTCGTCGAATAGTAGACTGCCAGGACAAAGAGAATTTTACGGCGAAATCCTGACATGTGCGTTGAACTAATCTCTTCAGTCAAAAGAAAAAGCAAAAGCAGAAAACCAAAATAGATGACTATTCCTTCGACGCGGTGAAGTTGACTGCCACTCAACAAACTGACTTCATCCGGAAGACTCCGCAGCCAGAGTGCCCCACAAATTCGCACCGTATTAGCAACGACCGTCGTGACATACGCCAGCCCAGCATATAGGGGAATAAATCGCCAACTTACCTCCTTTGAGCGATCTTGTACGAGCGTCCGGAACGATAGCATTAGAAACGCAGTGATCAGGAAGTTCACTCCTGCGCATGATGCTGTTATCAAAAACCTGTGATCGCCCGACATGTAGCCTGTGTAAGATTCAAACTCAAACGAAGTGCCGCTGAACAGTTCGACTAATACGGTCGTCGGAGCGAGTATCCAACGCAATTGATCCGCACTGGCCGTTGAATAATGTAGCTTCAGCGCCAGAGCGCACAGCACTACCACACTTAGCTGTGCGCTCTGCTTCATTCGCAGCCGGTTCATACAAAACTCCGACGCCTGTTGAAGAAAATGATCACCCCGATCATCGAACAGATGATCAGTAACCACATCAATTCAGGCTCACTTCCGTTTTGCGTCCCACCGCCGACTGCCATGTCGCTCACTCGCATTGGCAGCGGTAAAGGTTGGTTGACATCCTTTGCCGGTTCCAGCGTGTTAGTGACCACTTCACGAACCGCAATAAAGGACGTGTATTGAGTGAGCAAATTGTATTTCAGTCCGAGCGCTGTAATCTGACCAACTCTTTCGTCACCTACACTTTCCGCGCCGTAGTCTGATAACTCCGCAATTCGATTGCGAGCCCACAAGTAACGCAACGCGCGGTTGTCTTCGTTCGGTTGTGTTCCGGCTACGTCGAGTCGGGAGACAAAATCTCCACGTCCGGTCTTTCCGGTCAGTTCGATAGTGCCCGATACTGGCCCACGCCATTTTCCAAAGAGAATTAAGGGACGCTGGGCCAGGAGATCAGGAAAGTGAATCGGGTTAATGTCATAGATGTCGAAGCCTGACGACTGGATCTTGATATTTGTCAGAACGGGACTCTGAATGTACTGCCGGAATTTGTTCGCAACAGTCGCCGCTTCCGCTTCCTCAGTAACAATGAAAGGTTCTCCCATACCTGCCTTGGCTACGCCTTCGATGAGATACCGGTTTACTGACGAGCCAATACCGAATGCGAAGACGTTGCTCTGGTCGAGGTGTTCTCGAATGTAGTCAAAGACTCCTTGTTCACCAGAGATATAACCGTCGGTCACAAGAACAATGTTTCTCGAAATGGTTGAGGCCCTGGGAATACTCATGGCGCGCTGGATGGCCGGCAGCAATTCAGTTCCACCATTACCTCGCTGTTCATCCAGCAACTTGATGGCCCTGGCAACGTTCTCGCGGTTGGCCTGGAGAGAAGTCTCCGACAATACCGTGGAGTCTCCGGCAAAAAGGACCACGTTGAAGAGGTCGGTAGGTTTTAGTTGCCCGATTAGCTCAGTTAACAACCGCTTCGAGGTTTCAAGTGGAAAGCCATTCATTGAGCCCGAAACATCGACGACGAAAACATACTCGCGCGCGGGTATATCTTCATTAGCAATGCGCGCCGGCGGCTGCGCCATGTATAGAAAGAAATTTTCGTCCTGGCCTTGAAATAGTAATAGGCCAGAAGCGATTTGATCTCCGGCCAGACGATAATGGAGAACGAAATCACGGTTTCCCTGAAATGCATCAGTCTCGTCCAGCTTTAATTGAGCCGTTCTCGGATCTTGATACTGCGCGTTAATTTGGTGTGACGGGCAACTAACTTCCTGAAGCGGAACGCCAGCCGAAATAGTCGCCGAAATATGGAGCGTGCTGGCCGGATTCTCTCCCTGATGCAGGTACGGCGAGTTGACGAACGCCGATGTATTTGCAGGTGAAGAATCCTTTGAAGCGTAGCGTGGTCCAACGACGGTAGGGAAGATCACTTCGTAAATTCCATCTGTAGGGACCAACAGTTCAGTGTATTGGAGTTCAATCTCCACTTGTTCCTGGGGCATTATGTTGGCGAGCTTCATCGAGAAGACATTGGGCCGGTCTTGTTCGAGGAGGGATGCACTCTTACCTTCCTCTTTCGCTTTTTCGAATTCCTTTTTGGCCTGGGTTCGTTCTTTTACTTTCGCAACAATCACCTCGTTGCCGATGCGCATGCGCACAGCGTAAACCGCCGCACGCGTTGAGGCTGGAAAGACGTAAGAGGCGTTGATAGGACGAACACCTTCATTTCGATAGGTCTGGACCACTTTTACATCAGCGATAACACCCGCGATGTCGATCTGGACACGCGTGTCTTTTAGCGGCAAGTGATCAATGGTCGGGTCGCCCTGTACGAAGAAGTACGGGGCTTGTGTCTTATCCTCTTGAGTTTGAGCAACGCTCGATGAGCAAGCGAGTGCCATAGCAAACATCACAAAACAGAAAATCCGCAGTTTAGGTCGCATAATCTCCTCTGCCTGTAACAGGCGATTCATCGTCAAATAGTTAACTTGGCGTAAAGCGTTTGCCATGACGAAGAGATTAGGTTGAGGTGGAAAATCTGCTAACGGTTGGTACCACGGCGGAGCCCCGTACAGGCCACAGTTCGAGGGAGGGAACGGCCGTTCTCACAGCCTTGGGGCTGCTACTGATCGGTGACGGTAAACCGCGCGACGGCTTCACTTAGCGTAATACAATACACCGACGCGGTTCATTTAACTTTCGGGACACGTGTTGTAAAACATCTCCGGCCAACGGGGAACATTGCCCGGGGCGAGAGTGTCTAAGTAAAAGTGAAATGGACACTCTCACCCATAATTGTACTGTGTCTGATTGTTGTTAGTGCCGCGTCGCAATCGCCCGAAGTTCAAGACGAGCGGGAAGATCACAAACCAGTTGCGATCGCGCCAACAGATTGGGAGAGTCTGAAGCGCATCGACCTGATCGCTGATGACTGTGATTTTGCGGATGAGTCCGAGTCTTGTCCGAGCAGTGGCACAAAGCCTCGAACAACGGCGAAAGATAGCTCGATGGGTGAGCCAGAGCATATTGCCAAAGTGCTGGCCGCATACATACCTTGTTATCCTCGCATCGCAAGAATGGCGAATATTTCTGGTCGAGTCGCTGTTCTTGTGGTGGTCGATGAAGGTGGGTTCGTGATCTGGGCCAGGGCTTCTGGTAACCCGATATTCCGACCGGCTGCAAGGAAAGCTGCCTGCAAATGGCGTTTTGAACCAGCCAGTTCTGATATCGGTTTTCAAAAGGTTAATCGACTGATCACCTTTTACTTCGTAGTTGCGGGATGAAGGTAGCGTCGCTGGCTGCTACGTTTCCTTCGCATGCACCGGCGCCTGTCATGTTAGAGCGCAGCGGTACGCTCGAACTCGCTTGGAAGGGCCTTGCCAGAGATCTTCGAGCGCTCCTCGATCACTATTGACTACGACTCACATGGAAATTGGACCAGGAAGGCTCGCTTCACGCAGACCGATAGGGTTGGGCCACCCCAACCAAATATTGCCGAATTGCGCGATGTCACCTACTACTAAAGGTCCCGATCGTCTGGTTTGGCAGGTAGTGTTATGCAGAATTTGCTGTTGCTAACTCTGATGTCCTTTACAGGCTTTGGCAATT
>Ga0207674_10000115_pt1 | contig 93114 bp, 66 predicted proteins | sample KBSCornC72_FD_184303 | JGI IMG/M metagenome (GOLD analysis project Ga0207674, IMG submission 184303) | Corn rhizosphere microbial communities from Kellogg Biological Station, Michigan, USA - KBS Corn C7-2 (SPAdes) (version 2) | ecosystem: Host-associated > Plants > Roots > Rhizosphere > Soil ...
TGGCGCAATGGTCGTCAGTGATGGTCAATCCAACTGGTACAAGGGAATACAACTGATCACGGTCTACTTGATCATTGCGTTGATGTTTTATCTCATTCCAGTATTTAGCAACTAAGTAGGCCTCTAACTATATCTATTGGTGATGCCAGCTCATCATTCGTTTTCGTTGCACGACCGCAAAACGAGCCATCACTTTGTCACTAGCATAGTTGGAACTGAAGCTCACGACATCGTGTGTCCCGCCAAAACGCTTGTCGCCACCTGCAAGGGCTTGCAGTCTTCCGCCTTCGATTAAGCGATAACCATCGAAATGAGTCCACATCTCTTGCTGACCCCATCCGTAGTCGGAACCGAGGTGCGTGTATATATCGGGAGGAATCGCAACCAGTCGAAACGCTTCCGGATCCAACTTGAGTTGCCGCTCCAGGATAACTGGACCATGCTGTAACAGCACATTCTCAATATCTATCCGAGATAGTCCCCATCGAGTCTCAAGATTGAGCGCGGCAATGAGTTTTGTGTGAATCCTTTCTCGCCTGGACGCCGGCTCTTCGAAGGCTTCGAGCAGCAAGTCTTCTTCGACAAGGCACACCTGGAAACGCGTTCCACCAGAGTTAATAAAGGGATTGAGCAGGTAGAACTCTATTGCTTCTCTTGCCTTTTCGGCAGTGCCAGACGGATATGAGAGCCGAGACACCTGCTCCTTCGATCGTTGCTTACTTTCAACCTTCGTGAACCACGGCTGCCAGCCGTGCGGTAGCAGATACGCGAAATGACGACGCGAGCGCGTACGTGCCGGCGCAAGGCCAAGGTCCCTGGCGGCGTCGCGTGTTTCGTCTGAAAAGGAATAGTTTAGGTCCTGCTTGAGTTCCGGCGCGTTGCCCAGGTTAACCTCGTGGGATTCTTGGCTTACTTCCTTAGTTTTGGTCTTTTGCGCGAGTTGCTGGACCAGGCGTTCGAGCAGCGAGAGGTCGCCGGATTCAAGTGCGCTCAAAGCTTGTTGTTGAAGCTGAGCGGGCTCAGCACCTTTCTTTTCGTCCGTCAGGTCGGAGGGCAGGTTGATCGTAAGAGCCTTAAAGTCTGCGACACGGCGAGCGTAGAAATCATTTTTCGAAGGATCAGCGCGCCGCAGCGTGGACAGGATTTCAATGGCCGTCGCTTTCCGCTCGAGGAGCATCTCGGCTGATGCGCCTACGAATGTGTTGAATCCTGCTGAGAAAGGGTCTATGGGAATATCGGCTAGTTCCTCGTAAACAATTTCCGCCTGCTCCATGAAACTACTTTTCTTGCCGACGGTATCTCGTAGCGTACGAATTTGTTCCGATAGTAGAGCAGATCTCTCCCATTCGCCGCGTTCGACAGCGGCTCTCAGTTGTTGCTCGAGCCAGGGGATTGATGCAACCTGCTCTTTTAGGTTTGTGTAGGTTGAAAAGGACAGCTCTGTTTCTAACAACTTTCGCGCCCGTTGAAAGTAAAGGTCTCGATAGAGAGTGTCGAGCTTGCTGATCTCAAGCAATTGAGAGATGGTCGGCGAAACACTGATCGCTTTTGCAGCAGAACGTTTACTCATATTCAAACCTCCTCAAGGTTGGCCCGCTTTCACCTCGGCAACAGGAATTTCACGACGCCAACGTCCTTCATTCTATTGATGTAGATCCGGCTTTCGTTTGAGAATTACCGCAGTGAGATCATCCATTTGCTCCGAGCCCCTACAGAAACGCGCAACTGCCTGACGCAAGCTATTGATTACCTCTTCAGCTGAAAGGTCACGCGCCCCTTTGATCACTTCATCCAGCCTTTGCAACCCAAACTCCTCGCCCTCTGGGTTTTGCCATTCAAAAAAGCCATCCGTAATCAACGCGAGGAGATCCCCTGAACGCAAATGACTCTCTAATCCATGTGCGTACTTAGTGCCCGAGATCATGCCAAGGGGTATTCCCTGAGCCTCCAGATGCTCGATTTTGTCAGTGTCGTATCTGTACAAGAGGATGGGACCATGACCCGCTGAAAGCACCCTTACGTGAGACTTGGCTGGATCGAGAAAGACAACGGCAAAGGTGACAAACCGATTCGCGGGGAGGTCATCGGTAAGCAGACCGTTAAGCCTATCCAACACGCCGTTCTGTGTGCCGCCCACCAGAAAACTCGCTCGGGCATAAGCGCGACAGGATGCACTCACCAGCGCTGGACCAATACCGTGTCCAGTCGCGTCGCCGAGACTGATTGCTATCCGGCCCTCGGGTAATTCTTGCCAGTCGAAATAGTCTCCGCCGGTCTGATCGGCTGGCTGGTTCCAACCTGCAATCTCGAAGTGGTCCAACTTGGGTGACTGGACGGGTAGCAGTCCTTGCTGGATCGAGCGTGCGATCTCCAGGTCGTGATTGATGGCCTTTAACTCGTTTTCTACATCGGCTTGTCGAAGCGCCGCTTCGACGTAGCCGCGAATCTGCTGCGCCACAACGGCGCCAATTATGCCGGCGATCAATATCAGGCCGGCATAGATGAAATAGATGCTCAGCGGAAACGCCCCATATTCGATCCGGGAACCCTGAAAGTTCTCCTCAATGTAAAAGGTGACACCCAGATAACCCAGAGCAGATAACAGTCCGCTCAAAACCGTAAGGCTCGGACTCAGCCGCAACACAGAGAGGATGATGAACAAGAAGTAGATGAGCACGGCTGGAGCGACCAAAACCTGATATGGACTCATCCATTCGCTCACTAGCAATAAGAATAGAGCGAGAGTAGGAAGCTGACTCTCGACTAAAACGTTAACGAGCCAGATTCCGGTTTGAACTTCCTGCCCCTGCGGCTGCAGCGCTTTTTTTACTGCAAGCCAAACGTGGATCTCGTGCGCAATAACGAGTGCAATCACGGCGCTCTGAATCCACAGCAGTCGAAACCCACTCACCCAAACGGCGCGGACGAGCGTGTAAACCAGTAAGGCGCCCAAAACCCCCAATAACCCAGCAATTCGAAATCGCTCGCTGACAAGAGTGGCGCGATAAAAAGCTTCGGACTCTATGTGACGGCTCACTGTTGCCAGCCTCCGCCTAAAGCTTTGTACAGTTGCACGACTGTAAGTAGTTCATCCCGCCGGGCCTGGGCCAGGCTCAATTCAGCTTCAAAAAGACTTCGATCGGCGTCGAGTGCTTCGAGCAAGTTTGACACGCCGCCGTTGTAGCGTAGGTAAGCAAGCCGCACTCGGTCCTGCAGTGTCTTGACAAGCAACTCACGCTGCATACGAACCTCTCTTACTTGCCGATATGCAATTAGCGCGTCAGATACTTCACGAAATGCGGTCTGGATAACCCTCTCGTAGTTGACCAGCAAGCCTTCTTGCTGCGCTTGCGTAAAACGAACGTTGGACTTGAGCCGGCCGCCGGTGAAAATTGGCTGCGTGACTTCCGGCACAAAGGCCCAAACACTTCTTGATGGACTAAACAAACTAGATAGCTGACCACTCTCGAAGCCCAGGAACCCGGTGAGTGAAATGCGAGGAAAGTAGGCCGCCTTCGCAACCCCAATGCGGGCATTCGCGGCAATCAGTTGCTGCTCGGCAGCACGAATATCGGGGCGTCGTTCAAGCAAGTCTGAAGGCAATCCGGCCGGTACCGTGGGCGGCATCTGCTGATCGATCAAAGTTTGACCTCTAATAATGGTGTTGGGGTTCTTGCCGATCAGAAAACTGAGGAAGTTTTCCTGAACTTCGATTGATTGCTGCAGTGCAGGTATCACTTCGGTGGCACTGTAGACCAGTTCTTCGGCCTGCCGCACTTCGAGCATGTTGGAAACACCTCGCTGCTGCCGCAAGGTAATCAGTCGAAGTGACTCCTGACGTGAGACAAGCGTGCGGTGGGCCACCTCAAGTTCCAAATCAAGCTCGCGCAAGTTGAAGTACGATGCTGAAACATCACTGACCAACGTGGTCATCACAGCCTTCCGCGTTTCTTCGCTCGCGAGCAGATCTGCTCGCGCTGCTGCTGTCGCCTTTCGCAGACGACCCCAGATATCAAGTTCGAAATTGAGCAGGTTTAATAGAACACTGCCAAACGTGCGGTCGCGCTTGACGGGCTCGGGAAGATCAAATGAACCGCTTCTCGATAGACGTTGGGTTACTAAGTCTGCACTGCCGACGAAGGTGGGAAACTGATCGGAACGTGTGATGCCGAGATTGGCGCGGGCCAGATTGATGTTGGCGGTAGCTGCACGCACATCGTAGTTGTTGTTCAACGCTTCACGAATCAACTCTTGAAGTTTCTCGTCCTTGAAGACCTCAAACCATTTGGCGTCCGCAAGCGATTGCGCATCAGGTTGGGCCGGGCCGCCGCGATACGCCACTGGCGTCTCTACCCTCGGTCGCTGGTATTTTTGAGCAAGTGCAGAGTTAGGCAGCAGACTGATAATCATGATCAGAACTAACAAGCTCTTTTTCATGAGTGCCCACCTCCGGCTTCTGCCTGCACTGCAATTTGTGGGACTTGTTCCTTCTTCTTACTTCTCCGACCTACTCCTTCCATGAAAGTGAAATTGCCGGGAATGATGAACACGCCCAGCGCGGTTGCGACCATCATGCCCCAGAACACACCCGTACCCATCACGTTCTGCGCTCCTGCCCCGGCCCCAGACGCACGCATCAATGGGACCACCCCCAGGATGAAGGCGAATGCCGTCATCAGAATTGGACGGAAGCGCAAGCGAGCCGAAGTAAGTGCAGCATCCTCCAGGGATAAGCCCTCTTCGTGTTTCGCCTTGGCAAACTCAACGATCAGGATTGCGTTTTTTGCGGCGAGGCCGATCAGCATAACGAGGCCAATCTGGACATACACGTTGTTGTCGAAACCCATCATCCAGACGCCGCCCAATGCCCCGAGCGCCACCAGCGGCGAACCCAACAGGACGGCCCATGGCAGCCGCCAGCTCTCATACATCGCTGCGAGCAACAGGAAGACGCACACGATCGCCAGGATCAAAGTTGGCGCCGGCGGCGGCGCGATCTTTTCCTGATACGACAGTGACGAATATGAGAATCCCATCTCTTTCGGCATCGTCTCATTGAAGACTTGCTCGAGCGCAGCCAACGCCTGGCCCGAGGTGTAGCCTCGGGCGGGTGAGCCTTGCATTTCTACGGAGCGAAGCAAGTTGAATCGTGTTGTGAGTTCGGTACCGGGTATGTCTTTGATACTTACGAGCGTAGAGAGCGGAATCATCTGATGGGTCGTGCTCGATTTGACGTGAATCTTCCCAATATCCTCCGACTTCAATCGGTTTGAAGACTCGGCCTGAACATAAACGCGATAGAGCCGCCCAAAGCGATTGAAGTCGTTGACAAACGCTCCGCCCATTGCGGTCGACATCGTTTGAAAAACTTCATTCACAGGAACGCCCAGCGTACGTGCTTTCTCACGGTCCAGTTCGACTCGGACCTGCGGATAGTTTGGATCAAATGAAGTAAAGACATTCCCGAGTTCGGGTCGCTCACGAGCCGCGGCAAGGAATTTTCGTGTCTGTTCACCAAGGTCCTGGACCGTCATCGCTCCGCTGCGATCCTGAATCAAAAAGTTGAAGCCAGAAGCTGCACCAAAACCGCTGAGTGTCGGGATATTGAATGGGAAGATCACAGCCTCGGGGATTGCGGCGAACTGCTGCTGCAATTTAGCCATCACTCCTTTGACGTGAAGCGCTGCGCCTTTCCGTTCTTCCCACGGCTTGAGACGTGCGAACAATGAGCCGTAGTTTGGCTGGTAGGTGTTTGTGACCACACCGTAGCCACCGACTGTCTGGAAGGATTCGACCCCTTCGGTCTTTGCCAAAATATCTTCCACCTGCTTGAGCACTGCGCTTGTGCGTGCAAGCGAAGCGCCCGGCGGAAGTTGCACGTTAACGCCGAAAATACCCTGGTCTTCATCAGGGATGAATCCGGAGGGAATAGCACGCGCGAATATCAAGGCGCCTAGTACGACTACGCCAACAATTCCGATGGTGATAATCGAGCGCCGTATCAGGAGGCGCGCCACACTAACGTAGCCGCCAGTAGTTACGTCAAAAACTTTGTTGAAGCCGCGAAAAAAGACCCCGAATGGTCCACGCATAGGTTTCGGTTCTTTGAGCAACATGGCACACAGCGCTGGTGTCAGCGATAGTGCATTGAAGGCCGAGAGAAGCACCGAAATTGCGATCGTTAGAGCGAATTGCTTGTACATGCTGCCGACCAGACCACCAAGGAGTGCTACGGGTACAAATACCGCCGAAAGAATGAGAGCGATTCCTATGACCGGGGCGGAGACTTCCTTCATCGCCTGGAAGGTGGCCTCCTTCGGCGACAAGCCATGCTCGAGATGGTGAATGACAGCCTCGACAACAACGATGGCGTCGTCGACCACAATACCGATAGCGAGCACCAACCCAAACATTGAGAGTGTATTGATTGAAAAGCCCAGGACAGGAAAAAAGATGAATGTTCCAATGAGTGAAACGGGAATCGTGATCAAAGGGATTATTGTTGCTCTGAGATTTTGTAGAAAGATGAAGACCACCAGCGTCACGAGAATCAGCGCCTCAACAAAGGTCTTCATGATTTCATGGATGGAAGCCTCTACTGCGGGCGTGGTGTCGTAAACGATCTTGTAATCCATGTCTGACGGGAACAGTGATTTGGCATGTTCCATCGTCTCGTAGATCGTTTCCGCAGCCTTTAACTGGTTTGCTCCGGGAAGAAGATAGACGGCCATTGCCCCACCAGGCTTGCCATTGAGTCGACCAAAAGAGTTGTAATCCTGTGAGCCAAGTTCGGCACGGCCAATGTCCTTGACGCGTACCACCGCGCCGGTAGCAGTCTGACGAATGATGACGTTCTCAAACTCTTCGGGAGTGATGAGCCGACCAGGTGCGCTGAGAGTTTCAGTAAACTCCTGATCCTTTGGCGTGGGTGCTCCGCCGATCTTTCCCGCAGGCGCCTGGAGGTTTTGCTCTTTGACGGCAGCGATGACCTCAGCTGGAGTCAGGCCCAACTTTGCCAGACGATCGGGACGTATCCAGATGCGCATTCCGTAGTCGGTTCCTCCAAAGAGGTCCACCTGGGCAATACCTGGAATGCGAAGAATTTGGTCGCGGAGATTGATGCCAGCATAATTGATAAGAAAATTTGCATCATAGGCATCCTTTGGAGAGTAAAGAGAGATCACCATCAGGATACTAGGGCTCTGCTTCTTGACCGTAACACCTTGCTGATTGACTTCGGCAGGCAGGCGCGCGGCCGCCGTTGAGACACGATTTTGGGTTAGCACGTTTGCAGTATCCTGATCAGTGCCGACCTCAAAATTGACGTCGAGTAGCATGCGTCCATCGCTCGTGTTCGACGACTTCATGTAAATCATGCGATCGACGCCGTTGACTTCCTGCTCGATAGGTGTTGCCACAGATTGCTCAACGGCTTCGGCGGACGCGCCAGGGTATGTGCCAGTCACGCGGATGTTGGGTGGGGCGAGGAAAGGATATTGCTCGACCGACAGCCCGCGGATGACAACAATTCCGACCAGGACAGTCAGAATCGAGATCACCATGGCCACTATTGGCCGGTTGATAAAGAAGTTCGACATTCCTCAACCCCCTTCGGACTTCTGGGCAGAATCGCTACTGACGGCACTTGATGGATTCACCTCGCCACCAGGTCTCACCTTCTGCATCCCCTCGACGATTACGCTTTCTCCGGCGTTGAGACCTTCGAGCACGATGATGTCCTTGTCTGATTTGTCACCCACCCTGATGGTTCGCACCTGTACTTTGTTTTGTTGGTCCACAACCATCACTGTCTTCGCGCCTTGTAGCTCCTGAATAGCGCGCTGAGGGACAAGGATGGCGTTCTCTTTCTCAGTAACAGCGACTCGAACACGCGCAAACTGACCTGGCCTTATGTAGCTGCCAGGGTTCGGAAAAACCGCTTCGACCTTCATAGTTCCAGTCTGCGGATCGACAGCACGGTCGATCACTTTGAAGCTTCCCTGATACGGATGGCGAGTGTCGTCCGAAAGCATCAGATCGAACTTCATACCTGCCCGAGAAGAGCGCTCGCCCGCCTGAGGCTCAGTCAACGTCAGGAATTCAGTTTCACTGAGATTGAAGTCGACCAGGAGCGGGTCGGATGCGGAAACAGTTGCTAACAGCGTCGCGTCGCCGCGGCCCACGAGGTTTCCTTCATCAACTTGTAGAAATCCAATAATGCCGTTGATCGGTGAATAGATACTGCAATAACTCAGATCCAATTCAGCCTGCGCCACTCGTGCTTTCGCAGCGGACACTTCGGCATCGGCACGCTCGATCGTGTACTTGACTGCGGCGTCGAGATTGGTGAGGTTTGCCTTACGAGCATCGACTTGTGCCCTGGCAGATTTATCGGCAGCCACCGCTGCGTCAAGTTCGATTTCCGTTACGGCTTTCTCCTTGGCCAGTGGACTCATACGGTTCAGGTCTTGTTCCGCTCGACTCAACACGGCTTGGGCATCTGCGAGTTCGGCCTGCGCCTTAAGGACATCAACTCGTTGCTTTGCTTGAGCGAGGTCGGATGTGGCTTTTCCAAGGAGTGCCTTTGCGGATTGAAGTGATGCTTCGAAAGGACGTTTATCGATGATAAATAGAAGCTGTCCTTTCTTCACCCGTGCGCCTTCCCTGAAAAAGACCTTCTGGAGAAGGCCCTCGACGCGAGCGCGTAACTCAACCGTATCGTCGGCCCTGGTCTGACCCACGAATTCGCTGTAAATGGGAACTGTCCGTTGCTCGACTTTAGCCACGATAACCGTGGGACGCGGCGCAGCCGCCTGCTCCTTGACTGCGTTCTTTTTGCCGCAGCCTGCACCCAATAGCACAGCGACAGCAGAGATCAATGCTGCTGCTAGAAAGCCAAGTTTGCGGATGTCTGCGTTGTTCATTGTTGAACTCCTATCACGAGCCTACAGTGAGGCCGTTCAGTTGCTCAGAAGATGCTAGGCGGGACGCTTATAGGCGCCGCCATTAGCGCGGAAATTCATAAACGCTTGGAATTCTATGGGTGTCTTGACGGGTGCTGTACTAGCAAAATTAACAGTAACCGGACCAGACGATCCGTCTTTATTCTGAGCTGTTTAAGAATCTGTCTTATTCGACCTGTGGGGAGGGAGTTGGCGGAGCGTAAAACCTCGGCGTATCAGATTATGAAATCGGCAGGAAGCCCATGCTAAGGGAGTTGGCCTTCGCATTTGTCATGGTGGCATTATGTGTGGTTATCCACACCACCGGCCTGGTCATCTTTTTTGAGTGGTTGGGAAAACGGCGTGCCATGATTGAACAACATTCGAGCATGTTGAGCTACGCGCTTCTGCTCATCCTGGTTTTTGGCGTTATCATCCTCTTGCATCTCGCCGACACGAGCATATGGGCCGCGTTTTACTATTGGCGAAACCTTTTCGTGGATTTCGAAACTTCGTTCTATTTCTCGCTCGGAAGCTACACAACAATCGGCTATGGAGACGTGGTCCTTCCGAAACCTTGGCGGTTACTTGGAGGCATAGAGGGAGTCTCGGGCGTGCTGCTATGTGGACTCTCAACTGCCTTTATTTTTCGCTATCGTCAATGTTCTTTTTCGAATCCGAATTCAAAAGCAGTCAAATAAGATAATTGGCTGAAAGATAGGATTGGCTGATCGCCTGCGTACAAGTGCAGAGTCTCACCTTGATTGTCGAATTTGGTCACTGCTTGCAAGTCTTTTAAGAATTCCCTTTCCGCCTTTTGAACTTCATTATCTATACACGCCATTCTAGTGCTGATGGCCTGCAAGAATTTGATATTCATCCCATTTACATGCCAACACTACAGTACCGCGAGCGAAGCGACCGGATGGCACACTCAACGAACCAACCATCAGAATTTAGGTGTAATGTCGAGTGTGCCATCGTCGCATTATCCGCAACGGGAAATTGCTGCCCCGAGATTGGTAATAACGCGCAGTGATCCGATGAGCCGCTGCGAAACGCTTCTGCTCGGAGTTGTCATTCTGAGTGATCTAGTTTGGAGATGCTTGCAGTAATCCTGGATTGTTTCGGATTAATTGTTAACTCACGGGGGGAGCGAGCGTGCCAGCGTTGTGCGAGTTTCTTGGGCCACTCGCACACAAACTGAAGGTTGACACCGATGAGGTGTTCAAAGACCCATCTTTTTTGCTTGGTAGTCAGCTTCCGTCTGAATGCGTTTCTTTTCTTCGCTCTCTTCAAATCCATCCGGCACGGACTCGCCCCTTACTTGTTCCAATCCGGTTATATGCAAAGTACGTTGAGGCACTGGCACCTTAATTCCGGCCGCGTCCAGTGCTGATGCGATGTTAAGTGCCACGTTACTTCTGAGTTCTGGAACCACTTCGGGACGGTGCGCCCAGAAACGAACCTCGAAGTTCAGAGCACTATCTCCGAAGCCGAGGAACAGAGCTGTGGGTGCCGGGGAATCAAGAACATCGGGATGGGCCGCTGCAGTTGTCCTTAACAGATCGCGCACCTTAGTTGGATCATTTCCGTATGCGACATGAATGTTGAGAAATACCTGACGTCGCGTCCCGGTTAAGGTCCAGTTAGTGACTTGTTCCGAAATCAAAGTCGCATTTGGAATTATCAGATCTGAGCCGTCAAAAGCATGGACAGTGCTTGAGCGAACCCCAATCTTCGTCACCTGACCACCTACACCTTTGACTTCCAGCAGGTCGCCAACCCTGACGGGTCGCTCAAAAAGTAGAATCAAGCCAGAGACGAAGTTATTGACGACGTTCTGCAGGCCGAACCCAAGTCCGACGCCGACTGCTCCAGTCAGGACCGTGAACTTCGACAGCTCTACTCCCGCAGCAGCAAGGGCCAATAAGAAGATTAGAAATAAAAGGACATAGTGCGTGACGGTAGCAATCGCGTTAGGAAGACCGTACGCGAGGTTCATTCGCGGCAGTATTTCTTCGCCCAAAATAGCTCGAATCACGGACGCGATAAGGTAGCCGATTAGCAATGTCAATACGAACGCGACGATGTTGCCCAGTGCGAAGCCGGCTGATCCGATTCTGATTTGATAATCGAGTACACTCCTGGTGACTGAATAAAAGTATTCTCTGACTGCGAATAGGTTCAGAGTGGTGTGGACCCAGATAAGCAGCGTTATAGCGCCCAACGCCAGAGTTAACCAGCGCGCAAGACGGTCGCGATCGGTGCGAACTAGCGCAACGCGCTGCTGAGTTTTTGGCTGAAGGGCTAACGATATTAGTGATGCTCCGACAACCACGACTGTGTAGAGCGCCACCGCGCGATAGCTGCTCGCCAGGGTACCCCGCGTAAGCAAATCGGCAAGCCCAACGTAACCAAAAAGGTTGCCTAAGAATGCAAGTAACAGCAGAGTGATGCCGACAAACGTCGCGAGCAAGGTCAAAGTTGGACCACGCCCCCGGCTCGAGTTATCACGATGTGCTTCATGAGCCAACCACGCCAATACAGCAATGACCGTGATAAAAAAAAGGGCGATTAGATCACGCTTGATCCAAACCGGGAAATGCAGGGCCTTGATGAGATTCCACGCCAGCACGCTTGCAATTAAGAAAACCAGCAATCTTTGGAAGGACCCTGTCAGGCGTGGCTTTAGTAGTCTGAGTACCGGAACGATCCCGATTAGATTCACGAGACTGACGGCGCTATTCGGTGCGTCGGACAGCATCGGAATCATTGCGACCAGGAAAACTAGCAGCCCCAGTGAGAAGGGCCTGTTCAAGATTAGATCGAATTTCGACTCCTCAGTTTTACTTACGCCCGACACACGGTTGAGGCGAAGGAACATGCCCGTTGCGACCACCGTGAGGAAAGCGATGACCAGAAGCGATGTGCGTTTGGCACGAATGAAAGCTTTCAGTCGTGTAATATCTTCCGGATAAGTACCTTGCATCAAACGCGCTAAACTGCCATCAGGTTGCGAACCGAACTGAACTTTCCAGAGCGGCAGACTGTCTGGTTCCAGTAAACTCCGCTGAGACTCTTCCATTGCTTTCTTGAGGTGTTCAATTTCAGTAGCAATGATCGAACTCTGTGTCGCTCCTGCCTGTTGCAGTGCAACAATTCGACTTCGCCGTTCCTCAACCGACTTCACTGCGGCACTAGTATCGGATACCACTTTGCCAGTGAGTTCAAGCAGTTCTGGTGAAGACTCTTGAGTCTTGACGAATTCGTTGGTTGCCAACCAGCGAGATTCGTCTTTCTTGAGCGACTGCAATTCGTTCTCGATTGCCGTAGCGTTCCTGGTCAAGGTGGCTGTGAGGTCCTTGACTTGTTTACCCAAGGCTTCCCAATCAAGTGATAACTGCTGCAACTCAGTGAAGATTGCCCCAGATTGAATTGCGGTCTCCGTTTTCCGAGCCTTCTCGGAAGTGCTGTCTTTTAACTTATTGGTCTGTTGTTCCAGCTCCGTCAGCGATTCGCTTGAGATTAAGCGATCGGGCACGCCGCGAAGTCGCTGGTTGATCTGCATCGCTTCCGCAGCAACATGCGGTGTAGCAATTATCAAAGGGTTGATTGAGGCAGCAGGAGAGGCTTGTGGAGTCGGTTCTGGGCTAGGTTCAGCTTTTGTTCGCCTGCGTGATTGGCTGCCCGCCAATTGAACCCCGACAGTACAAATGAGGATGAACGCGAAGAGATTTCTGGACCATCCGTATTCAATTGATCGTCGCTTGAACATAAGTCTTGAAATCGTTGTTCATCCAAAAGTATCAGATATCTTACGACGGGCCTCTTACTTACGAAACCAATTTCTCATTCACCCCACGCTTTAATTCTCATTCACCCCAGGCTTTAATTCTCATTCTCCCCACGCTTTAATTCTCATTCTCCCCACGCTTTAGCCTGGGGGGGTTGAAACACTTAATAAAGCATAACCGTTTCAACGGTTTTCGTTCCAACTCGTATCGCGTTTTGGGACCGGTAAAACCGTTAAAACGGTTGCTGTCATCTGTACGTCCACTGAACCCCAGGCTGAAGCCTGGGGTGAATGAGAAATTGAATGTTCACAACATTGTCTCGGGAGCTGAGATCTGGCTGAAGAAATCGCATGATCGAGGGGTGCGATGTTATAGGTTAAAGTTGCCCCCTTGCCCGTCGTTAGATTTGAGTGATGGTAACGACGAGGGCGATAGAAAAGTTAGGTAAGCGATACGCCTAATGGTTATCGGAATTGAGCATACGCGACGACGAGGAAGTTACGCCGCAAAGAGCAAGATCCAGTTCGATCATTTGCCGTGACGTTGACGCGACTCCAGGGCGATGCATGATACCGTGTGAGAATCCTTGGAATGTGAAAGCTTGTTCGGACCGGCCGCATTAGGAAGAATCTGATCGTCTTTATCTAACTGACTTTAGCCGCCGATGTCCGCACCGGTTCAAGCTCTTGACACTCTCGACCTGGGGTTTGCCCACAAACCCTAATTGCACCTCACGATCAATGCTGACAGCACCTTCCGCTGGTAGGTTCATTCGTTATTCGGGCAAATTCATTTTCTTTAGCAACGCTTTGAATCTGGGTTCACTGTGAAACCCATCGAACTCGGGTTGGACAGCGAATCCGGTCGCCCAGTAACCGTGTTCATCGACCTCCTTTTCGAGCATTGCCAATGCTTCCTCATTCTGGTTCAGACCGAGATGTGCAAAAGCAAACGCGACGCTTGGTACTGAACTCTTCAAGGAGTCATTTCTTAATTGTTGTTGCAGCTTCCTCGCCTCGTCCAACTGTCCAGCACGGGCCAGAACGAATGCCAGGTAGCCGGTGTTGAAAGCATCGGGGACTAACTCCCGGGCCCTTTGACACGCTGGTACTGCAAGACTCAAATCTCCCTTGTTGTACGCGGCCCAGCAGACACCAGCTGGTGCAAGCTTGAAGTCAGGATGGAGAGTGACGGCGTGCTCAGCTTCTTTGAGAGCTTCATCGTAGCGCCTGGCTAAAATAAGTTGCCAACCCACATTGAAGCTAATAACCGGTGAAAGGGGATCGGCCTCGACGGCCCGTTGAATCTCGGCCTGAGCTTCGTCAAATCTTTTTAACTGGGCAAGAAATTGAGCGTACCACTGATGGGCCGTTGCATATTTCGGGTTTAACTCAATTGCCCGTCTAAACTCTCGTTCGGCGCCTACATTGTCATATTCGAATTGCACGAGATACCAAGCTAGTGCCGCGTGAGCTTCCGCCAAAGACTCATCTAGTTCTAATGCTCGCATAGCGGCTGCTTTCGCCTGCGGCATTGAGTCTTTTGGCGATGCGACGTCGTAGTTTGAGAACAGTACGTAGCTCTCAGCCAGGCCGGAGTAGGCAAGCGCAAAGCCGGGATCTTTTTCAATCGCCTGGTTGTAGAACCCTACCGCTTGCTTTAAGGATTCCCCGGTTCGCTTGTTCCAAACAAAACGGCCCTTGAGATAAAGCTGATAGGCTTCGTTACTGTCGGTGTATCGTTTGGTGATCCCCTTCGCACCGTCGCCAGATAGCTTCAACTCAAGCTTGTCCGCGATCGCCGTCGCAATCTCACGCTGGGTGGCCAGTAGATCAGACATCTTTCGCTCATATTGTTCTCCCCAGATCAGCTTGTTATTTGCGACATCGATCAGTTCGACGCTGATGCTAAGATTGTCACCACGCTGGTTCATTCTTCCGGACATGACTGCCTGGACGCCCAGGTCAGCTGCCACCTTCTGAACATCAAGCGCCTTGTCTTTGTAGCGCATCACCGCACTCGTGGGACTAACCTTGAGATTGGGCAATTGCGATAAACGATAGATGAGCGATTCCGCCAAACCGTCCGACAGGTATTCCGAGTCTGCGTTGCCGCTTCTGTTCTCAAACGGCAAGACAGCAATCGACTGAATTGGCCCATTACTGGTTGGCCGGCGCAAGAAGAAAAACCAGAGACTACTTCCAAGTAGTGCTAACAAAACTAGCGACACCAGCGCGGCGGACAACTTATGCGTTTGAATTCCTCGCGCGATAAATTCTGCACTTGAGGTTGCTGGTGCAGATGTGGATGCGGCAGAGATTGGTTGTGTTTTTGTATCGTGCGATTCTGGCGCGACAGTTCGCTCAAGCTTGTCCTGGAAATCCAGTTCACGCCGCACATCTTTCAGATCGATCAATAGATCACGCGCACTTTGATAACGGTCGTCAACATCTTTCCGGAGCGTCTTGTTGACGATGCGTTCAACTTCGGCAGGTAGATCAGGCCGTACTTGATTTGGTGGCGTTGGTTCTTTGTGCAGAATGGCGCCAATCACATCCAGCGCGTTCTCGCCAGCAAACGCCCGCTGGCTAGTAAGCAATTCATAAAAGACAAGGCCGAAACTGAAGATGTCGCTCCGCGCGTCAATTTCTTTACCGCGAGCCTGTTCAGGCGACATGTAATTCGCAGTACCAACGATCGTTCCGGGACTGGTGCTCTCTTGTTTGAGTGCTGTTGCTGCTTCTTCGTCCACGATGACTGATCTGGTTTCCGACAATTTGGCGATTCCGAAGTCAAGAATCTTAACCAGACCGTCAGGACGGATCATGATGTTATCCGGTTTGATGTCGCGGTGAACGATGCCGGCCCGATGTGCTGCGTCCAACGCCGAGGTGATCTGAATCGCAGCGTCGAGCGTGGTTTTCAAATTAAGCGCATCGTGTTGGAGACGTTTGTGAAGCGTTTCCCCTTGAATGAATTCGGTTGCGATGAAGTTGATGCCTTCACTCTCGCCAATCTCGTAAATCGTGATGATGTTTGGATGGTTGAGTGCAGAAGCAGATTTTGCTTCGCGCACAAACCGCGCCATTCGATCCTTGTCGACCGCGAAGTCACCCGGCAGAATCTTGAGCGCGACTTTGCGATCGAGTTTGGTGTCCTGGGCCAGGTAGACTTCGCCCATTCCACCCGCTCCGAGTTTCGCGATGATTGAGTAGTGGGCGAGCGTAGTTTTGGGGGATAAAGACATCAGAAACCGAAAATGATTCTAAGAGTAATCAACCTGGTAGGGTAGTGCCGCTCCAATTTCTGGTTTATCAGCCTCTTCAGGACTCAACTCTTCAGTTGCGTCGATTCGTAACCAGGTAGCGATCTGTCTTTCCTTTGCTTTGTAATGTCAGAATCAAAGGACCAAAATTACGAAAATAGAAACACCCTACTTATGAACACGATGTTTTTTCTCCAAAGCGGTCATGTAAGTACATTGCCGAAGTCCCTCACAAAAAGTTTTGCGATGAACGCTGGAAGACCGGTCGGGGGAAGACCGTCTTCCAATTTGCTCGCAGATATTGATCCGAGGCTGTTTTGTCTGGGCGTCGATATGACTCGGCTATCTTATCGATTTTCGGGGAAACCCGCTAGAATTTGGACGAGACCATCGGCTTAGTTCCCATGGTGCTCGTCAGCAACTTCAGATAGTGAGATTTGCTTACAATCTGCCGCGGTTTGGAAAATTAGGACATTCTTTCGTCCGAGATTCGATTGGATTCCAAAACTCATCGTATGCCGCAGTCCACAACTTGCGCAAATTGACCTTAGGCATGTTCAAACATAAGAGCATCGTCGTTCTTGTTCTTTCTCTGGAGTTGCAGTTGCAAGAACTCCGTCTTCAACCGGCGATGATCGAAGATAGTCTCTGAGTGAAAGGCCTCTCGGCGGAGTGCCAGCTCGGCTACTAGGAGGAGCTACGCTGCGCGAGTGCGTCATTTCTTCGCCGTAGAGAGCGTGATAGACTGCCAACCCCCCTACTAATCCCCTGTAATCAAGACTCGCTAAGGCGCTTGTTGTTTTGAGTATGCGCTGAAGAGCACGGTCATACGGAAATTTTTTTGGCCCTTTCGTGATCGTACGTGCGGGCCTTTGAGCTTGGAAACCATGCACATCGAGAGAATCACTCGAAAGGAGAGCTGAAAGATGAGAAACAGACCGAAGTTCATCGTGATAATGCTTGCCCTGATAATTCTCGCTTTGATCATCTATTTGCCAGGCGGCCGGATGTCGCACGCAAATGCTTTGACGACGACGGCACAAAAGCCAAAACTCGCTCTGTCACAGTTTTATGCCCAGCACAATCTCCTCTCTGACGGCGCAGTGCTTGCAGACCTCACCGACTCCGCTGTTGTTAATGCCTGGGGTCTAGTCTCCGGTCCAACCACGCCCTGGTGGATAGCCGACAACGGCACGGGGAAGACTACGCTCTACAACGTTAGCACCGGCACCATCCAGGCAACGTTCACGGTTCCCGGCGTAGGTACGGACCAGGGCAATCCGACCGGCATCGTTTTCAATGGCGGGACCGGGTTTGTGATTAACAATGGTATAGGCTCGAGTGCGGCAAGATTCATATTCGCCAGCGAGGACGGGACGCTCTCAGCTTTCCGCGGAAATCCTATAGTCACCGTTGTCCCGAATGCAGAAGCCCCAGCTCATGGTGCTATTTATAAAGGACTGGCCATTGATAGTGAGACTGCGGGTCAGTTCTTGTATGCAACGGATTTCCATAACGGCAGAGTCGATATATTTGATAGCTCGTTTCACGCCGTCAATATAGCTGGAGGTTTTACGGATCCAAACCTGCCTGCAGGATTCGCTCCGTTTGGAATCCAGAACATTGACGGCACAATTTATGTGACCTATGCACTTCAGGATGCGGAACAGGAAGACGATGTCGCTGGGCCAGGCAACGGATTCGTCGACGCTTATGACACCGCCGGTAACTTCATCCGCCGCGTTGCCTCCGCCGGTGAACTCAACTCCCCCTGGGGACTGGCATTAGCGCCTGCTGATTTTGGACGGTTCAGCGGCGACTTACTTGTCGGCAACTTCGGTAATGGACGTATTCATGTCTTTGATCCGACGAAACTGACTTCCGATGGCGAATTCGAGGCTGTTGGTTTGCTCCATTCGGCTAGAGGAAAGCCGATCCAGATCGATGGTCTGTGGGCGTTGCAATTCGGTCACGGCACCACTGCAACGAGCCCAAACGGACTCACAAATACCTTGTTCTTCACCGCTGGTCCTTCGGACGAAGAACATGGCCTATTTGGATCGCTTGTAGCGGTTCCGCCACCAGGTCGTCAGTGATTAAGTCGAAGGACGATTCGCTTGGTGTACAGGACAGGGCGTAGACCATCGCCTGATGAGCTCACGGTTGCGGTCCGCGGACTCTCCGTTGGTGAGATTCATCGTGGGCCGCAATCGTGAGCAACAAAATGACTGAGGTTCTTGATAGGTGAATCCTCTAACCCTTTGCAAACGCAGGAAGTAGCAGTGTAGTAGACTGCATTTCCTCGAAAGGTATGCCCGCTTGGCCCAGCAATAGAGCAATCTCCCCTATATTGCATCGATAAAGGACTTATTGCCCCCAACATCCAACGCGTTGTGCTGAAATTGCGCTCATTTTCTAGATGGTCCATGTTACCCAGGGTTCAAGTCTACCTACTAGATCGAACTGAAGGGTGGGAGATGATCACTCACGAGATGGGATCGAATATCGCGCAACAATCACCGTAACGTTGTCGCGGCCACCGTTTTCGAGCGCCAAATCCACCAGGTTGCGACATGCGGACTTCGCAGAACTCGCACTGTTCAGGACAACCTCCATATCTACTTCCTGGACCATATCTGTCAGACCATCAGTGCAAAGCAAAAGCTGATCTTCATCGGCGAGCAGATAATCGTAAACTTCCGGAGTGCATTCGCCTTCTTTGGAGCCGGGGCGACAGAGCGAAGACAAGGTGAGGGCCACAAGGCGGAACGTGAGTCCTGGGTTCAGGAAACGCTGCGTGCGCGTGAAGTGACGGCGAAGTTATGGCGTCCGCAATGCTGTGGCCGTCAGGCGACCATGAAGCATTCCCTTCGTAACCGTTTGGATTCGATAGTTGAGTAAGCTGGCGTACGGCGCCACTGTCGAGACTCAACAGCCACAAGCCGGTACGGCCGTTTCGCTCACCACGAAACAGCAAAGTGCGACCATCAGGTGAAAATGAGGGATCCAGATCTTCAGCCACGTCACCCACGGCGTCGGTAACGGCACGCGCCGCGCCTCCTGTCGCCGGCATCAGCCACAGCTGGCCCAGAAGGTCCATTGCTATCCAGCGTCCATCCGCAGTGATGTCGAAGCTGAGAGTCGTACCTTCGTTCACGCTGATCGAGATCGTTGCGCGTGATCTCTCATGCCGCGTGCGGGCTGCCAGCGGCGCGACACTGATTGCCGCCGGCAGTCCGAGCACCAGGATGAGTCGCAACTGAAGTAACAGCGTGTGCGCCATGGTTATCTGAACATAGCACAGCGTGCTTTCCGATCGTTTACCCAATTCTGCTGAATGAGAAAGTCACGGCCGCCGAATCTTGCGTTCGCGCGGGCGCCGTTTGCTGTCAGGTAGGTTTGGCCGAAAGCAGGATGGCCCAAAGCGTCCTGGCATTTATCAGTGTTCTCGAAGCCGTAGCGATCATACCAGCCGGTGCCCAGCGGATTGGTGGCGATGCCATTAAGCGCGTGGGCAAAATTGGAGGCCAGTACGTCGGCGGCATAACTGTCGTTTGGCGTTGGACCGGAGGGAGAGAACTGTGGCCCAGCGACGGCCGGGCAACGCTGCGGATTCCCGAGAAAGATGTAGTTCACGGGACTTCCATTCACAATTCCTCGGCCGTGAAACGGCGGGGCTGACGGCGCACAGAAGCCAGTATCACTGGAGGCGACGTCGGCTGAAGCGATAATGACGTAGATTCCATTCGAGTCTTGCGGCAACTGAAAATTGTTCACCTGGTATGAAATCAGATCGACGATATCTGCCCTTGTCAGCTCAGTGCCATGCGAATAGGACGCATCGATGACCTCTCCGCCAAAGATGAAAGCGCTGGCAGCCTGCTGACCCGAGGCATCTGTATACGTCGAATTGATCTGTGCATACCGGCTGTTGCCGATCGATGTGAAGAAATCCGTCAAGACCATCCTCGTCTTCAGGTCGCCCGCGGAACCACAAGTGTCGGTCCAACATCCGTAATAGAGCGCATAAATATTTTGCGTTCCCGTCAGAATAGGACCATTGTGGTAGAGCATTTTGCTCGTGAGCTGTTGTTTCTGCGCCGCGGTTGAGAGCGTAACTAAACCGAGTAGCGCAAGTATGATCAGTGCTTTTTTCATTGGTGTTTCTCCTTTCGGGTTATTGACAGCCGAGGTCGGATTTGATTTGGGTGCCGGAGTCGACCAGTTGCTTGACCTGATCGGTAGTTAACTTTTTGCCGGATTGCGCCTGGGCGGCGTTGATGAAAGCTGTCAGTGAGTCGCACGCTGTGGCGGTGTTAGAGCTGTTAACGGCAGCGAGCGCATCCTGCAATTTCGTGATCAGACTGTTCTCAAACCCGTCGTGAAGGTTGAAGCTCAGGACGGAAGCAACGAGGTCGTTCAGTTGATCGGGAATCGAATCATTGAGCTGGAAGGTAAATCCCCAAACATCGAAGTCACCAAAGGTGCCCGGAACGGCGTAAACGATGCGATCAAGTCCGTCGCAGCCCGTAACAATGTCGCTCAAGGTCTCGCTAACCCCGGCAGTCTTCGTGACCTGAAAAAGACGTGCGCTGGCAAGGTCGTAGACAAACACGTCCCAGGAAGAGTCCGCGGTTTGCGATTCAAACACGATCAGATTGCCCGAGATGCGAGCATCGCGTTGATCGCCGGGAAGCGCCAGATGCATCTCGGTTGAGCCGCCGACACGCTGCCAATAGATGTCGTTCTCACCATTTCTCTCAGACGTGTAGACAACGAGCTGCCCGTTCGTATCCGGAAAGGAGTTGTCGCCCGTAGTGGAAACCGCGCGTATGTTGATAAGCGTGCCGTCACTGTTCTTGGCCGCTGAATAGATGCTGCAACCCTTCTGGCCGGACTGGCAGCTAGCCCACACCACGACGTTGCCATCCGGACTTACTGCGGGCCACCAGTCCTGCACATCGTTGAATGACAGTGGGTAATAGCCACCTGTGCTCCGATCATAGATAATGATGTCGCCAAGTCCTGTTGGGCTCTCGCCGTGCCGGTAGGCGACGAAGTTACCGCCGATCGCAGGATCGGAGTCGCCGCCTCCCCCTATAAAATTCGTGGTTTGCGAGGCAATGTCGTAGAGAGCGATGCGGTCTCCAGTGGCATCGAGCTGAGTGAACACGATTCGTTGCCCGTCGGTGTCGGACAGCCGGTCGAGGCCATTCCCCGGTACGACATGCGTTGTAGCGGTAGCGAAATCGAAGTACTCGATTGCCGAAGTCCCTTCGAGATCATCGTTAGTGTAACTGGCAATATTGCACCTTACGCTGGGATTCGTTTGGTTTCCCCCCGCAACCTTGATCGGAAATCTTGCTCCTGGCAGCATCGGCGTTGCCGCCGCCGGTTCTGGTTGTTGCACGTTGCTGTGCGCTGCAAGCGAAGTTGGTATTGCAGTGATACTCGCCAGGACGACGGCGAGGAACAAAGCAATATATGTTCGGGCTCTCATGGTTCACTCCTTTTGATTTGGTTTGGTTAGTGGAGGAAATACGGATCGAGAACGCTGACTCTCGTGATGCGGTCGACGGGTAGATTATTTCGCGCGGCGGTGCGCCTGATCGCCTCGGGTGAAGGCGCCTCGTAGATACAGAACGCCTCGTGACGATCGTGACTGATGTAAGAATGAATCCACGTCACATCGTCTTCGCTATTGTTCAGGACGATCCGGGCGCAGATAGCCGCGCCCTCCTCGTCACCGGAGAGTTCCAACCGCTTCGGTAAAGTGCGTTCCACCAGGTATCGTGGCATGTCGATTCCTCCTTGTCTTCTGCCAACGTTAAAGCTGGGCGCAGAGTACTGAACCGAGCGCTGTCGCACATCGGGCGGGTTACCTATTTTGCGGGTGGGAGTTCCCTATTTTGGGTTTATGAGATTGGACTGGAGAGCCACTGAGACGGCTTCCGCGCGTGTGTGGGCGTCGAGTTTGGCTAGAATCGCAGAAACGTGGTGGTCGACAGTTTTCGAGGAAATGTATAACTGTTCGGCAATCTCAGCATTTGTGCATCCGTTAGTCATCAACGAAAGCACTTCCATTTGTCGCGTCGTCAATCCGGCTGAATTCTCTTTCGTGCTGGGCCGAGGACCACGAGCAATACCGCGCACGCCGCTGGCGCGTAACGTACGGCGCAAGTTCTCGGCTGCCGGACTCGCGCCGAGTCTTTCGAAGATGGCGAGTGCTTCGAGTTGCGCTGCCTCATCTCCGTCGAGTAGTGCCAACGCTTCTTCATACGGACAGCCGATCTTTTTCCAAAGAGCAGCGGCCGCGCGCCAATTGCCGGCAATTTGTAGCGCGTAAGGTTCGGCAAGCTCCTGCTGTAGGGTTTGTGTGACGCCGGCACGACACAACCAGAACACGAGCTCACCATGCAGCCAGGGATCGTTGTGACCTTTCGCCATTTCCAGCATCGATTGAGCCTCGGCGATCATCTGCGCCTCGTCGCCGGCGAGCCAGGCCATGTCGATACGAGCCGACGCAATCGGACCAAAGCGTGGGATCTCGTTTGTTCGCATTGCTAACTCCTGGGCTTCCTGAAGGGCGCGCGCACCATCAGGATCGCCACGACGCACTCGGACGTGGCCCAGAATCGTTAGCGCCGGAATCCGCGTTACGTTGTAACCGCCCGAATGCTCGAGCACAGATGCGGCATCGTCAGTCGCCATGGTCCACTCGCCCATCTCAAAACGCGCGCGAGCCCGCGCCGTTGTCATGTAGCGTTTGCACGATTCGAGATCGTGTTCAGTGGCGTAAGCGATGCCTTCCTCGACATAACGCAGCGTCAGTGCATAATCGCGATTCATCAAGCCAATGCCGGCAAGGTTCGTGAAAGCGCGTGAAGCGTGCTCCTCGAGATGGTGCGCCAACGACAGTCGTAAGCTCTCCTCGAGCTTAGCGCGACCTTTTTGATCGTTTAGCAGCAGTTGCGCAAAACCAACATTATTTAAGGCGTGAACGAGAATATCGGTCGCCTCGAACTGCTCAGCCAACTCGATTGCCCGCTCACCCCAAGTGATGGCTTCATCGGTCTCCCCCGCGAGCATCTTCAATTGAGCGCGATTGCTGTAGGCCCAAGCCAATTCCGGGCTAACGGGAAGTGCTTCCAAAACTTCGATCGCCTGCTCGCCACAAGCTTCCGCTTCTTCTTTGCGACCGAGATACCAGGCAAAACGTGACAGCCATCTGAGATTGTTGCCCTGCCGAATCTTGTTACCCAATTGCTGCCACACTTCGAGTGCCTCGCGGCGCGCCGCCCACGCATCGCTGATTTGCCCCGTGACATAACACTCGTAGGAGCGGTGTTCCAGCAACTCTGCTCTTTCTTCGCACGAGAGCAGGCCGGCGTATTGCAAAGCGGTTTGATAGTGCGAGGCGGATTCGCGATGCGCGTGGAGTGCGGCCGCTTGTCTCGCTGCACGAGGCGCGTATTCGACTACCGCGGCTGCATCACCCGAAGACGCCGCGTGATGGACGATGCGCGCAAGCTGGCCTTCAGCGCCGCGGCTTAGCAACGCTTTCAAGACCTGCGCGTGCAAACTATGAAGCCGTGGCGCGGGAAGGGAGTCTTCCACGGCTCGTCGCGCGAGTTCATGCCGAAAACCAATGACGCCCTTGTCCAACAACAATATTCCGGCGGCAATACATTCTTCGAGCACTGCGGTAGTCGCATTCATGCTTTCCTGGACCAACCACAGTTCGGCCTTCGTGGGCACAACCGAAACGAGTTCCACCACGGCTCGAGCGGCAAACGTCAACCGGGCGAGTTGAGATAGCACAGCATCGCTGACCGAGTCAGGGACGCCCGCATCCTGGCTGGCGAGCGCCTCTGTTACGAAAAACGGATTGCCGCCCGTAATCGCATAAAGTTCCTCCATCCGTTTGCCTGCGCGCGCCGCCAACTCCCGCACGGCAGCTTCGGAAAGTCGCGGCAGACGGACCCGTCTCACAGACGAACGCGGCAGGTCGCCGAGCACGAGCCGCAATGGATGGTCAGCTTGAACTTCGTCGTCGCGATACGTGATGACGAGCAATGAATTAAGTTTGTTAATACGACGGCCAATGAACTTCAGGAGATCGAGTGTGCCTTCGTCAGCCCAGTGGACGTCTTCGAAAACCAGGACGGTGGAGGGTTGACTCTGCAATTCCTCGAAAACGGCAGAAAAGATTGTCGTACGCGGTGCTTCTTGTTCGAGCAACGTAAGCAGATCGCCACGGACCTGTAGCGCGAGGTCGTAAAGCGGACCGAGCGGGCGTGGCGTAAACAGAGCGTCGCAGCCGCCCCACAAAACTCGGTACTTGTTCTCTTGCTTTTCCAGGAATTGCTCGACCAGCGAAGTTTTGCCGATGCCGGCTTCGCCACTCACGAGCACAAGCCGGCCCTGTCCCCGTGCTACTTCGGCAAGTGTGTCCTGGAGTTGTTTGAAAAACTCGGCGCGCTCGAGTAGGTCCATAGTCCGCGCCTAATCGTAATTTGTCACGCCTGTAATTCCCTTAGAAAACTGGTGCCCCCGGCGCGATTCCAACGCGCGACCTCTCGCTTAGCACTCGGATTCACGAGCCTTTTGTTTTCAACAGTTACGAAAAAGCTTAACAAAAACGCGTGTGCATACGTTGCATATTGTGCCTGACGTGCCTAGTTTGTAAAGGACTGGACTGAACCCTAGATTGAGACACTCGAATAGCCACACTTAGCAGAGAAAGGAGCTGCAAGTGGCCAAGAAACGAGTGGGACGGTACTCAAACCACGGGTATGCTTGGCCAAAACAATCGAAATAGGGGCGGCGTAAATAGGGTTCACGATGATTGGCACAGGATGGCGGGCTGGCTGGTGCGCAGCGGAGACGGTCGGCTTTGATTGCCGTGCACCATCATGAGAGGCATTGAGCCATGATTGCCGGTTTTGATTACCAACAAATACCAACATTATTTCTGTCTACTCGCAAATGATCGGCGCTCCTTGATTGGAGGAAATCATGACCTGCCCCGTTAGCCTGCCAAATACGCCTCATAGATTATCAGTGAAGACGACTTTGTTGTACCTTAAATAGAACCCGGCCTCCTTTAGGATGTAGGTGCCGAAGCCGTTCTTCGCTCTAAGACGCAACATCACATACCAATAAGGCTGCCGATTGGCTAAATATACTTTCCGAACTCTCCACAGTTGCGATCCGAATTCCCTGTCCGATGCTCTCTCCAAGCTGATGCTATCGGCTGCGGGCAGCGGGACCGCCTGTGTCAAGCCGCTTCAATGCGTAAATGGCAAGCGTCCTGGCGCGTTTGATCTTCTCTGATTGGTCGGCGGAACCACCAACACTCACTCGAAGGAAGACCTCGCCTCTTAAGACATAAAGCGCACCGGTAACGGGATCTCCGACCCAGAACGCCTCGTCACCAAATCCAGCCAGACGCCTTGGCAACTGCTTCTTTTCGTCAGACTCTTCGCGCTCCTCGCGCTCCTCGCGCTTAAACTGTGCTTGCCAGTAATCTCGTGGTCCAGAACGTTTGCTGTCCGTTAGTGGAAGGCCCAGTGCAACGCTCACCGAACTCGACAACTCCGCAGTTCGATAGAAACACTGTGTGAACCGGAACGATCCTGCCGGCTGTTCGCTCTGGATCTTCTGTGTGGGCGCATGCCCCTGAACGGCGCGCATCTCAGCGTCGGTGAGCAGCCGGCACGGATCGCGGTGGCGCTGCGCGACCGTGCGTTGCGGTGACGCGAACAATAGAAGCGTCCCGAAAACAACAACTGCCCGCCTGTGGTCCAAGCCGCACATCAGCGCGACCCGTACGGCGTTGCCGCCACCCACGTTTGCGTGAGATTGGTTCCCACGTTGACTACCTTAACCTGGTACACGCCGGTTCGAGAGATCGTCGTATCGAGAACCGCCACGCCGTTCACCGCATCGGCAGTCGCCAGGGTTAGACCAGCCGGATCGATGAGAACCAGGCGCAGTAGCCCATCGCCGCTGGCTACAACCGAGATGGACTGCGTGCCGGCGGAAGCATTTACAGACTGGACCATTGAGCCGAGTGCGGCGAGACCGGAAATCGCGCTCGTAGTTGATTGCGGTCCCGTCGTTGGCGCACCGCTCGAAGCCGCGCTCTCGAGACAGAACCCGTCCACGTAAACTGCTCCTCTTACATTACGCAACTCGAACGTATGCGGTCCGGCTGATAGGCCACCAAAGCGAGCGTTGAAACCCAAGACGGGGTCATTCAGTGAACCCGCGCTCCCGTTGAAAGCAATCTGCGACTTGAACGCACCATCGATATAGACGTCCGCCGTTCCTCCCTTCGTACTCTTCGCAAAGTTATAGACCACGGCGCCCATGCGTCCGGCGTCCACATTGAACGTGAGCTTCACCGAGCCACTGCCGTTCTTGTTCGGGTTGACACGGAAGTGACCACCGCTCGCGCCTGAATCCGCAACCTGATGCCAACCCGACGAGTAAGCGATCTGCTGCGCATCATCTTCGAAACATGTGCTCGTCGATCCGCAGAACTCGTTGCCAACGACCGCGTACGTACTGCCGAGACTGGCCACGTCGGAGGCACTATCCCCACGCAGCGTGATGTCCTGGGCCACCGGATAACTCCGCGCCACGAGCGCGCCAATCAGATCGCCGGGCTTTGGCCCACCCACCTTGTCCGCTGAGATGACAAGCGTGATTGTGGAATCAGCATTGAAATTGCTCTCCGGATCGGCAGGCCCAAAACGCTCCGCTGGCGAGGCGTTCACTACCACTGCACTAAGAGTTTGAGCAATGCCGTATTCGAACGTCGCCGCGCCATTGCTATCCAGATTCATACCGATGTAATAACGGCCGACAAATGCAGTCGAGGTCGGGTTCCCAACGACGGGTGCATCTGGGTAGCTCCACAGTACGCGCCACATGCGGTTCGGCTTGAGCGAGGCCAGGCTCGCCACTTTCATTTTAAAGACAAGCTTGCGTGCGCCGTCGGCGAAGAACGGTTCACCGATCGATACCCACTGAATATCCATGTCGGGTTCCAGCGGTGCTCCAATTTGATCGCCCGATGCGTCGGTTAGAATTCGCAGACCATTCGTGTCGCAGGAACTGCCCACGGGCGCGGCGATAACGGCATTCGTGCCGCACGATGTGCCAACAGCGTTCGTCGCGGCAACCCGGTACGTGTAAGTCGTTGTCAGGTCGCCTGAGCTATCAACGTAGCGACGCGCGTCGCCACCCAGCGTGGCGATTAACTGCTCAGGTCCGCCCGCGCTGCGATACACGCTGAAACCCGTGATCGGCGAACCGCCGTTCTCCGATTGCGACCAGGTGAGACTGCTCATCGCGCCATTACGCGCAACTGTGAGATGTGGAGCACCCGGAACCGTCGAACCGATCTGATCCGCACCGAAGAAGAGTCGCCGCCCACCAGTCTGACGAGCGATACTGCCATACGCAGTGTAAGAGTTTCCGCGCGCGTCATCGCCAGACTGGACGCATGGACCGATACAGCCATCGGCATAGCCAACTGTCATCCGACCAAACCGATCCACGTCGGCGCCGAAGAAGTCGAGCAGATTGCGATGAATCTGCGAGCCTCCTCCCAGAAAAATTCCGCCTCGCTGGATTGGATCATTCGGCGTAGCGTTGACAGTTATCCAGTGCGCCCCACCGTCGTAAGTGTGCGCCACGTAGAGGTACCAGACAGCTTTGGAGTTGAAATCATTGACAGCACCCTCTTGGGTGGTGCCATAGAAGGCCATGGCAGCGCGGCCCGCACTGCCGGCGACCATCGCAGGAAACACCGCGTTTTTGAGACCTACCATCGCGCCTACGTCGTACATGTTGGTCCAGGTTTTCCCTTTGTCGGCTGACACAGCCACCGCCGGGTATTTGTCCTCGTTCATGAACCCGAGATAGAGGAGACCGCCGTCGTCAACCGCCACCGAAGGATCACTACCGCCGCCGGCAGTCCCGGGAATCGTCCGCACTTTCCATGTGGTTCCGTTGTCTTCGGAGAGAGCGAAGCCGTTTTCTTTCGGGTTGACTGGTCCAACGCACGCGGCGTTAGGGACATAGACCGTGCCGTCAGGACCGACTTTCACATGGCCGTGAAGACCTTCACACTGGCCCAGCGTAGCGGTATCAGGCGATACGAGGGTATAGATCGGCACGGCCGGCCCGAATGTCACCCCACCGTCGACACTCAAAGCACAATTGGCGAACGCAACTTCCTGAGAGCAGTAATAGACCGCGTTTTTGTAGCCGGGCAGCGGTGGAACGGGAGCATGGAATGGACCTCCTCCGAGTGTCTGGTGATCAAAACCCGAACCGAAACCTGCGCCCTGGCTCGGAATCCAGTTGGTCCCGTCATTATCGGTTAAAGATGAAGCGTTCGCAGCAGGATCGAGCAGCAGATGCGTGACAAACGTGCGGTTCGTCGCGTGGTCCGTGAAAAGAATCGGGTCGAACCCTTCCTGCGACGTGACGGGTGTTACGTCTTTCCAGGTCGTAGGCGGTGTCTGCGGGCACGCCTGATCATCAAACTGCACTCGCAGTGTTTGCATCAGTGCCTGCAACATCACTGTTCCACTGCTCCAGTTTACGCCGATGTTTGGTTCGTCCTGCGAGTTCTTTGTCATGCCGGCTTCGATCTGAGCAGCGGTGGGCGTGTGGCTCTGGTAACGCGGCGCGGGTCCGGAGTCGAGGGGCGCGGGTGGCAGGACTATCGGGTTGGTCGCTGGCGGCGTAGTTCCCGGAACCGGCGCCTCAGTAACGATGATTACACCAGCATAGTCTGAGGGCGTTAGGACCGCTTGCCCACCGAACGGACAGACTTCCACCTGATACGTGCCGGGCGCGAGATTACTGCCAGTCGCGTAGTGGATCGGTTCCGGACTTGTGGCAGTATCCTGCTCAGAGATGACCTGTCCCCCGTAGTACAACTTCAGCACGATATCGTTCACTGGAACGGTCGACGCCACGACGTCGATCGTTTTGGTGTTCGCGCCAATCGTGAAGTCGTGTCGAGGTCCACATGCAGGAGCCGTGTACTGCCCCTGGAACGTGAACGCGTTATTATCGGCCAAGACCTTGTCGTGAGTTGCCGGCAGCAACACGAGCACCACTAATAGAACTAAACAAACGATTGCAATAGCGAGTAGGCGAGACTTCATGCTCACAGACCTCCAGATTCGTCGGAAAAGCTAGGGGTTGTGACTTGGAGGGATGGGGATGCGACATTCTTCTGCTGTCCGGCCTGCCTTGGGTTGCGAAATTATGGCATCTCTCGAATAAAAACGTGGTGTTCAGGGTATATGCATTTGATGGGGTGCCACAGACACCAATCAAAATTGCCGGAAGCGTGCAACGAGGGGTGAGGTTCCGAATTGCGGAGAAAAGTGGGTGCCCCGGACGCGATCCAGTGGATAACAGCGGCTTTGCACGACGAGTCGTACAGAATGAGATCAGGCGGAGAGCGGAGTAACCCATCAATTCAGTGGTTGACATTCCAGCACGGACCCCGCTTGTAACCCTCCCTCGTTTACCACCGCGAATTAAAGAGATCTCGGGCTTTTTGGTGAGTCAGCTTGAGTTGCGAACGGGAAACGCCTTTTGTAATCGCTCAAACGCAAATTCTTAAGAAGGGGGCCACTCTCATAAGCACAACCTACCGTCTTGTATTTTCCTAAATCCAACGCCAAGATCTTCATAGTCGGGTACTCCCTTCATAGTCAGGCTTTAAGTCAGCCCTTCGGGGTCAAACTCGTGTCGTTGGATATTCTCCAACTTATAAACGACTTCGGGAGACCCGGACATTGATCATGACGCCCCAACAACTTCGTAAGCTCCTCGCTAAGGTTTTCCCCACGCGCTTAATTAGAAATCTGCAAGTCCTATCCGGCGGACTCATCAACACAAATATTAGAGTTGACTTTGAAGCCAATTACGAGCCGGTTGTAATTCGCCTCTATCGGAATGGCGCTGAGGTCTGTCGCAAAGAGCTGGCCCTTCACGATCTGCTCTCTCGAACGATTCGAGTTCCGCGGGCTCTTCATGCCGAGCCCGACGGTATCGAAGACTCACCTGCATTCTTGATCAGTGAATATGTAGACGCTTTGACATTTCAAGAGTTGAAGAGAACCAAAGATCTCAAGGCAATTCATCACGCGTCACATTCGGTTGGTGCAACGCTCGCCGCAATTAGTGGCTTTAAATTTGAGAAACCTGGACGTATTGGCGCCCTGCGCCGATATGAACGTTCCCTACGATTCGTTGTTGGAGGGAACAGCACCGATACTAAACAAGAACCTACGTCTCAGCTGCAACGTTGCCGGTGATCCGGCGAAGCCTCGCCGTCCAGTTTCAGATTCATCAATAAGCGAACTGCGTAAGCGCTGTGCAATTATTACGATGAGTGTCATTGTTTAACTGACATAGCTACCGCGTCTAATCTGGTCACACATTCATTCGATCGATAAGGTTGTGTTCTAATGTAAGTTCCAATTAATCCTTTAGTAGATATGAGGAATAAATTTCTCATCTTGGGGGTGCACTCCAAACCAGGGGAAACCGCTCGCTGTCGAGAAGTCCTCCGTCAGCTAATCCAGGATCGGCGGTCGGGATAGCAACTTCGCCCGGACGTCGATAGTAGCGAGCATCGTCTCCTGCCCAACGAGTTGCAAGCGCACGTCGCCGGTAACGACCCGTGTTGCCCGGAGCACCGTGAACAATCATCGAGTTGAAGACCAGGCAGTCACCTGGCTCCATCGCAAACTTCTTTATGTCGTATTTGTTCCTATTATTCTCAATTTCAGGCAGCAAGTCTAGACCTGTATTTTGGTAAGGCGTGCCGTCGGCGAAATGGTAGGGACTAAATTCACCCCATTTATGACTACCACATACGTACTCAACGGATACGTTTTCTGGAATCGGATCAAGTGGCAACCAAACTGAACAGACCTGATGACCACTGATAGCCCAATATGGTTGATCCTGATGCCATGGCGTTCGTTCTGAAGTTCCAGGTTCTTTCACCAATAACTGATCGTAGAAAAAGTTGACTCGAGTAGCGTTCATGATTCGTCCGGCGATTTCAGCGGCCGGCGACTCAAGTGCAAACTTTCGGAACTTTGATAAACGAAGAGCCATTTCCAGATCCCCAAAGAATCTTCCTCCACTTGTGCTCAACTCTTCAGAGTGTGGACCCGGACAACTCATCGCCTCTTCTATTGCTTCGGCGAGTAGGGAAAGCCAGTGAGTCGAGAACGCACCCGGTATCAACACCACTCCATCAGTTTCGTAAGTTACCTGGTTTTCATTTGTAATCAGTTGAGAGATTTGTTGGGTCATGGTAATTAGCTAATCGACTCTCCGAGAATCGTAACAAGTCATAAATTAGTGCTCTTCCAAATGGTCGGAACCAGAACCCTTCGAAGTATTGAATTTTCGGCGAAAACAATTGCGCTGTGGTGCTAACGACGGCTTAAGACAGAATGCCTTACCAAAATACACCTAGAGGTTTAGGAGCAAACAGAAAATTTTTCGTGCAGAAAAATTACACACTGCTATCCTAATTCAGAAAGCTGACGCGCAACTTAATAGTAAGTGATGCTAAAACTGGTGAAATCCGTAGGCAGGGCGATTTCCTCCAATCACGAGGAAGTCTTTGTCCAGCGGTATGACTGGTTGCTTGGGAGAGCCTTGCTCATCACCCAAGGCGATCGAATTGCTGGCGAAGACCTGGTTCAGGAAGCTTTTGTCCAGTTTACTTTTAACCGTCCCGATCTCGGTTCTATTAAGTATCTCGATGCGTATCTCTACGGAATGTTGCGCAATCTTCACCTGATGGATCTGCGCAGAGCTACTCATCGTCGCAGCGAACCACTTGCTTTGATCGATTTCGACTCGATTGAACTAGGTTTGCGCACGCGTGACTTGAGTCAGGTAATACAAACTAAGAACGAACTTGCGTTGATCTGCCAGTACTCCTGTAAGCGAAAGAAGACGTCCAAAGCGGGAAGTGTGCTAATTCTACGCTTCTTTCATGGCTATTATCCGAGCGAAATTTCCCTGGTCATCCGAAGTTCTCGCCCCGTGGTAAGCGAGTTGCTGCAAATCGGTCGAAAGGAAGCTCGTCGATTCAGCGAGGATCCGAGCTCCCTGTCCTTTTTGGGTAACGCAAATGATATTCAAGACGTTTCACTCGAAACAGGACTGTCTTATCCAGTAATACTCAACGGTCTTCGTCGCGCAATTTTCAGATCGAGAAGCGGTTCGTGTTTTTCAAGAGCCGAACTTGAAGAAATGTATCGCGTTGACCGGCCAGCACCAGTGGATATCGAAGTGCTGGCTCATCTGGTAAGTTGCGAGGCTTGTATCGATGCCGTTAACGAAATACTCAATTTGCCACTCCTCGCTGATCGCAATCCTAGTGACATGCTGAGTCCGAATAAGACCGAAAAAGGAGGAGGCTCGGATTCAGACGGTTCGGACGGCCCCGGTGGCGGTACGGCCCACCTGGAAAATATTCGGAAGAAATGTCGACGCCACGCTCGCAGTGTTTTTGAACACGAACCTTCTGAATTGTGCGTGTCAGTTAATGGGGACAGGCAGTTTTGGCAAAAGATCGCATCGCCTATTTGTGAGCAAACTTTTAGCCTGGAGCCATCAGACAAAATCGAGTTGTTAGAGATCAGCAGCGAACAGGGCGTCCGGTTACTGATGATGCAGGTGGAACAAAATGCAGCACAATCTACTGAGGTCGTCTTAAGCGAGGGCCGCATCCTCAGATTGAGATTAGATCAGAGCGCTTCACGTCCGCTCGTGCGAGTTTGTTACGAACACCCGAATCATCTGAATGACGCTAAGGTAACTGTAACGGCTGAAGCCCACGACGCCAGTCCCCAGCAAGATAATAGAGACTGGCATAATAGGTTTCGAGAAACGATGGGCTGGTTCTTTGGAACATTCACTATACCCAAATTCGCGCTCACGTTGGTTCTCCTGAGCCTAATCGGCGCGGCCGCCTTTCTGCTAACCAAGTCTTTCCGTTCTGAGAACTCTGTCAAAGAACCACTTGCTGCTGATCTATTGCACCGAGCAATCTCAGTCGAACAAGCATATCTAACGCGTACCGATATCGTTCTCCATCGTTCGATTAAAGTGGATCGAATGGAACTAATCAACAACGCGAAACAAGTTCCAACATCGACCTATAAGATCGAAATCTGGCGAAATGCGGAGCACGGAATTACCACACACAGACTTTTCAACCAACAGGACAAACTAGTCGCCGGTCTATGGCAACGTCACGATGGTATTCAGACGATTTATCAGCATGGCAAAGCACCCGAACTCAAACTCGTTTCTTCGAATCAGCAACCAATTTCGCTTTTAACCTTCTGGCAGGAAGAACCGACTGCTGCGGAGTTTAAAAGAATTGCTAGTGGTGAATGCGGTACCGAATTACACGTTGAAGAACTCACATCTACCTACCTAATAACTTACGACCGAAAACCAACTTGCAATGCTCAGGTATTTAAAGCTTCCGTAGCGCTGACAAAAGCGGAGCTTCATGTCACGGAGATGACTGTTGTCGTCAACGAAGCTAGTTCTGGTGTGAATTCACCACTTCAACTGGTTGAATATCACTTCACCGAATCGAGTTTTGAGCGCCATTCACCGAGTATGGTGCCCTCTTCAACGTTTGAGCCGGAGAAGGAATTACTCAACAACGAATCGAATCGAGTTGGCAAAGCTTACCCGGTATCGCCGGTTGTAACAGCGCCTGAAACTGCGACGAGACCAGTGGCAACTGCTGATCTTGAAGTCGAATTGTTGCAACTGCTACATGACGCTAATGCCGATTTAGGAGAACAGATCACTGTAACTAGATCTCGGGACGGTTTATTGCGTGTCGCAGGAGTTGTTGAGACGGAACAACGAAGATCAGCATTGCTTTCAACGCTAAAGCCCATTATTGATACTCACGCAGCATCGGTTGAACTTAACACAATAGCGGATGCTCTTAAGAGCCAAACTCTTTCCCTGGACAATAGGCCGTCCGAATCAATTGAGGTAAGTGAGCCAGAATCGGCAAGGATGCCTCTCGAAAACGACTTGCGAAAGTTCTTTTCGTACGAGGGAGATCGTGCGGATGAATTGTCTCAGCAGTTTGCGATGCGCATCATAGTCACCTCACGCAACTCAATGACTCACATCTATGCCCTTAAACGTTTGCTCCGGCAGTTTTCTCCGGAAGAGTTTAAGGAGTTGGGAGTTGACGCTAAGGCTAAATGGTTAGGGTTATTACAAGCCCACGCCAACGCTTACAAAGCTCAGGTTGATCTGATACGCAGCGAATTGCAGCCCGTCTTTTTCCCTCGGCAATCGTTATCTGCGAGTGGGTACGGCTCAACAAGTGACGCCGCAGTGACGAATGCAGCAGCCGAGCAGTTAGTAAACCAAGCCACTGCTAACGACCAGATTATTCGGTACTCGCTCACTACCTCGCCTAACTCATCCTCACGACAAACTATTAAGAATCGGGAATTTTGGGATTCGCTCGAACAGACCAGACGACTGGCTGCAATTTTAGCGGCAGCACGTCAGTAGATTTAACCCACCAATCGGCTGTTTCTAATCAGTTTAGTGCTTTGAAAATGTGTCCGAGCGCATTGACAGCGAGAAAATTATCAAAGGAGATCTTATGACCGCTCATCTTAGTGGATCATCGTCACTTTATTCGCGACTCATCCAAGTCGCGGTTCTGTGTTTCATTCAACTTCTATTGACAATCCCGGTTAAACCTCAAGCCGTAAGCGCCACTTTGAGCGGCATTGTGCATGATCAGAACGGTGCTGTTGTTCCCAACGCTAATGTGACTGTTACGAATGCAAACGTTGGGTTTCAACGAAAGACCGTAACGAATGAAAACGGCGCTTTTGTTATTCCGTTACTTCCTCCGACTACATACACAGTGGCAGTAGAACGTGAGGGATTTGCGCCCGCACAAATCAATAGCTTGGTCCTCAACGTTGGAGATCAAAAATCGTTAGAGATCAAGCTGACCGCTGCTACGATTTCTGAACAGGTAAAAATATTGGACACTCCCCCGCTCGTTAACGAGTCGCCCGCAGCTGGTACCCTCGTCGATCGACAGTTTGTGGAAAACCTGCCGTTAAACGGTCGAAGTTTCCAATCATTGCTCACGTTGACTCCCGGCGTGGTGCTAACCAAGGCCAATGGCAATAACCCGGGTCAATTCAGCGTCAATGGCCAACGCCCCGATTCCAATTACTTTCTCGTTGATGGCGTTAGCGCAAACGTGGGGGTTACCGCAGACGCTGTGGTGGGCCAGACTGGCGCCGGATCTATTCCCGCTCTTTCAGTTACAGGTGGCACCAACAACCTAGTCTCGGTGGATGCTCTTGAAGAATTCAAAGTTCTCACTAGCACCTATGCTCCCGAATACGGAAGAATGCCTGGAGGTCAGGTTTCAATTGTTACGCGGTCTGGAACCAACAGTTTTCACGGTTCGATGTTTGACTACATCCGAAACGACGTATTCGATGCCAACGACTGGTTTGCAAATGCCAATCGGCTAGAGCGTCCGACTCTAAGGCAAAACGATTTCGGGGGAGTAATAGGTGGCCCAATTTACTTGCCACATTTTGGCGAGGGTGGACCAAAGCTATGGAGTGGCAAGGATAGAACGTTCTTCTTCTTTTCGTACGAAGGTCTACGCTTGCGACAACCACTTACTGCAGTAACTCAAGTACCTTCACTCGCGTCGAGACAGAACGCCGTACCTTCGATCCGACCGTTTCTGAATGCGTTTCCTTTGCCAAATGGTCCAAATACCACCCTCGGAATGGCGATCTTTAATGCGAGCTATTCGATTCCGAGTACGCTTGATGCCACCAGCATACGGATCGATCATTCCTTTAGTCGCAACCTCAGCGCGTTTGTTCGCTACAACGTAGCTCCATCAAACACTATTACGCGTGGGCTGAACGGTGGTGTACTTAGTGCTATCAGTCCTACATATATCAATACCAAAACACTCACGTTCGGTTCTATTTATTCCATCAAACCAACGATCGTTAATGATTTCCGCGGCAACTGGAGTTCCGTACGCGGGCGACAAGTAAATGACCTCGATAGTTTTGGCGGCGCTGTTCCGGTGCCTGACGAAATGTACTATCCGTCAACTTTTACTGGACAACGCAACTTCACCTTCAGCTTGACGTCGGCAACTTATCAAAAGGGTGGCTTTGCAAATAATTTGCGCTCACAGTACAACCTCACTGACAGTGTTTTGGCTGTGATCGGAAATCACCAGGTGAAGGTCGGCGTAGATTGGCGGCGCTCATTACTCGCGTTTCGACCACTTCGAATTAACGGGCAAGCTGTGTTTGCTGGAGCAAGCGGTGCGCTAAACGGACAAGTGCTTAGAGGTGTGATCGTTTCGACCAAGGGTCCCAAAGATATTTCTACCGATAACTTCTCGCTATTTGCGCAGGACGCCTGGAGAGCTTCATCCCGTCTCACTTTAACGTACGGCGTTCGTTGGGATCTCGCACTATATCCGAAAGAAAAGTCGGGGGATGTGCCAGTTGGTGTTATCGGACTTGATAACCCGGCAACGATGACCTTAGCGCCAGCAGGTACACCTTTGTGGAATACACCTTATACCAACTTTGCACCACGCCTCGGTTTCTCATATCAACTCAGAAGAGAAGCAGGTAAAGAGACGGTAGTGCGAGGTGGCTTTGGTCTTTTCTATGATCTGCCATACGGAACGATCTTAAATGCGTTTTCACAATCGTGGCCCTCAGTTGGTCGTAAAAACCTACCGGCAAACACAATCTTCCCTTACAGCGTGGCCAACGCGACTCCGTTGCCGCTAAGTACGACGCCGCCAGTTTCAAACTTGATCCTGTCGGATCCAGACTTGAAGCTTCCATTGACTTACCAGTGGACCGCAACCGTTGATCAGTCTCTCGGAAGGAAACAGGTGCTCACTCTAAGCTATGTGGGTGCTGCTGGTCGCAGACTATTAAGACAAGAGACTTTGATCAACCCAAACCCAACTTTCTTACAAGTGACCGTCACTAAAAATGCCGCTGACTCTGACTACAATGCATTTCAAGCACAATTCAATCGGCGCCTCAGTGCCGGCGTTCAGGTGCTTGCCTCATACACGTGGTCCCATTCGATTGACACAGCGTCCAATGATTCGGCTGCTTTTGCGCCGGGCGCTGCAATGGATCCACAAACTGATCGAGCATCGTCAGATTTTGACGTACGTCAAAGTTTTAATTGGGCGATTTCATATAACGTTCCAACCTTTACTAAAGCGCCAGTGCTTGAGCAGTTGGTACGTAACTGGTCGCTTGATTCAGTGTTTACCTTGCGCACGGCGTCGCCGGTGAATGTGTTCACGACAACGGACGTCCTTGGCCTGGGAGTTCCGTCGATTTCTCGCCCCGATCTAATAACGGGAGTTCCCCTATACCTTGATAACGCTACTGTCGCGGGTGGTAAAAGATTCAATCGGGCAGCGTTTTTTATTCCACCTGCAAATTCGAAGCGCCAGGGATCACTAGGACGCAACGCGTTGCGCGGATTCAATGTTCATCAATTGGACTTTGCATTGAGACGCGAACTGAAATTAAACGAGCGCTGGCGAGTACAGTTAAAGGGAGAGCTCTTCAATATTTTTAACCATCCAAACTTTGCAGATCCAGACGGCAGCCTGGGTACGGATGGCGTACCCAACACGTTCTTTGGTGTTTCGACAGCAATGTTTGGGCGGAGTTTGGGCGCAGGAAACATCTCGGGAGGTCTGAATCCCCTCTACCAGATTGGTGGACCACGTTCGATTCAAGTGAGCATGAAGGTTCTTTTCTGATGACCAGCTTGTCGAAACTTTTTGCGGGAAAACAACATGAAACATCTGTATAGAAGTATGGGCAAGCTTGCCTTCATCGTGATTTGTTTTTCCACGATTGTTCGGATAGGTCAAAGCCAGGAGAATTCCGACCGAAGTAAAGGCACGCGAACCGCAAACGTCGTGGATGCCATTCAAATGACCCAATTAGTCGTTGAGAACGGTAATCCAGCCCAGTTCTCGCCGGACGGTCAGTATTTTGTCGTTGTTACAAAAAAGGGATACATAGACAGCAATACAAATCTTTACCGTTTGCTCTTGTTCCCTACTAACAATGCAGTTCTGTCGCCTAATCCTATAGTGCTCGCGTCGCTTTCGTCGTCATCAAACGATCCAGGAATTCAAGACGTCAAGTGGATCGATGACCGAACACTTGCGTTTCTTGGAGAGAACCCGGGAGAACTGCAGCAAGTTTATGTTGTCGATCGAGACACAAAGCAGATCACGAAACTTACTAACCATTCTACAAGCGTGCTTTCTTATGAGGTCAATCCTAAAGACCGCGGTGTATTGTTCCTCGCTCAGCCTCAGTTGAAGCCACTCTTTGATGAGAAGACCGGCAAAGATTGGGTAGTCGTATCCAACGAGCCGTTATGGGATCTGATAGCAGGAGTAGCCAGCACCGGCGGACCGAGAATGCCGAGGTCGCAACTCTTTTTCACAAAGAATAATCGAGAACGTCAGGTCGGCACTCAAGGTAATCTAGAACCACGTGCTGGTATTCTGCCTTCACCAGATGCGCGATACGTTGTCGTTAAACGCATGGCTCCTGATATTCCGGAGAGCTGGAAAGACTACGAAGATCGCCAGCTGCGAAATGTTGTTAGTGCGAGCACATCAAATGGAGCTGTGCGCATAATCTATCAGTATGTGGTCACCAATCTTGATTCAGGCGAAACCAAAGTTTTGCTCGATGCGCCGGTCAGTGACGGAGGTAGATCAGATGCTCTGTGGTCTCCCGACAGTAGTTCGGTGATTGTTTCCGCCTATCTACCTCTCAATGTCTCTGATAAAGCGGAACGTAAGTTACGGCAATCAAAGAAAATGGTTGTAGAAATTAAGGTCCCAAGCGGAGAAATTGTGCCCATTAGTTCGAGAGAGTTGCGCCCGATTGAGTGGGATCCTCGAGGCGGCAAATCCTTGATTGCACGTGCGTCCTCGGGTGCCGAACGAGGTTTAGTTGCATTTCAAAAAGGTGCTGGCAGTTGGAAAGAAATTGAGTTCATAGGTTCAGGCAACCAACAGAAGCGGGCGATAGCCGTAACTTTAGAGGAAGATATGAATACGCCTCCAAAACTTTTCGTCACTGATCTTCAGACAGGACAAAAGTCGGTTCTCCTGGACCTCAACCCTCAATTCAAAGAGCTCAATTTTGGCCGGGTCCAGAGCATTGCTTTCAACGCGACTGATGGTCACAAGGTGAAGGCGGGACTGTACCTCCCGCCGAATTATGTGCAAGGACAGAAATATCCACTTGTCATTCAAACGCATGCTTGGAATCCGAAAAAATTCTGGATTGATGGCTATTCTCCGTCCGCGTTTGCTGCTCAACCCCTCGCGGCTAAAGGATTCGCCGTGCTGCAAGTGGAAGAGGATTTGAGCAAGCTGTCGACCCTCGGAGAAGCCCCAGGAGAAGCATCAGCATACGAAGGAGGGATCGATTACCTCGATAGTTTAGGAATTATCGATCGCTATAGCGTCGGCGTTATTGCACATAGCCAGACAGGACTGGGGGTACAGTACGCACTCACTCACTCGAAATATCACTTTGGCGCCGCCACCATGGCCGATCCGAGTGATGGAGGATACTTCTTTTATTTGTCGCTTATTCCTTCACTTTCCACTCGCTACCCAATGGTAGAAGGCATCAATGGTGGTCCACCTTTTGATGATGGCTTGATCAGTTGGGTGAAAAATTCCCCCGGTTTCAACTTGTCGAAAGTCACTACGCCGGTACGTGAGGAAGCCTATCATCCTTACTCCCTATTCTTTACCTGGGAATGGTTTGCAGGCTTAACACGCCTGGGTAAACCAGTTGAGCTGATCTACAGACCAGACGCAAATCACAATTTGGTTCGACCTCGAGACCGACTGACTTCTCTACAGGGAAATGTGGACTGGTTTTGTTTTTGGCTTAAAGATGAGGAAGATCCTGATCCAGCCAAGGTAGACCAGTACAAGCGTTGGCATGAGTTGCGCAAGTTGCAGGAAAAAAGCAAAGCCACGCAGCCGAAGCAGTAATGAATCAGGGGGTTTACCTCTTTCGGCAGGTTCTCGGCTCCAGATCCTTTGTTAATAATAATCGGGGTGATCGAGTGGTGAGTATGGCTGTACAATAAAATCTATTTGCGACAGCACATTCGACCCTTCCTCTATAACTAACCATTGTTGTAGGCGCGTGCGGCACCCGCAGCCGCTAGAGTGTCGTCTGCGGTAGATTACATCACCGCGTTACGACACGCGGTAACTGCTCTCGCACATTTGCAATCGCAACACTTAGATAAGCATACTCACGCTCATTGCTAGGCACGGCTCTTAAGTTCGCTCTTCGATTAATCATCTTCAATTCTCTTGTTTGATAGATCTTTCTACAGCGATTTTCAAGAGAGTCTCGGCTTAAAGGTGCCAATGATAGTACCTTCGCATGAAGAGTAAATAGAGGTACACCGCTGGCCGATTGATGTTTCCGCACACCTATTTGTAAATGTTCACTCGAAGAAGACTCTTAACCTCTTCTCCGTCCCAGGGCACAAAGCTGCATTCTCCATAAACTAGGTGCTCCATATCATGAATGATGAAGCATAGCGTTTACCATTAGTACGAAATCCATTGTCTCCTTGAACTTTTAGCTTTCCTCAAAGTTTCCAAAGCAAACAGAATTGCACTTGTCGTAAAGACGTATTCAGCTGCCGTTTGTTGAGCTAATGTCGTATCGAAATCCAGGCCCAAATAATCAATCTCACGCAATAAATCAGGATCAAGATGGCTAGCTCAACTATGAAGCGCCCACCTCTTCTCAACGAATATCCCGAAGGGCTTTGCTCTACCGCTGGCGCGATCGAGCACAGATGATTTAAGATGCGTTCAAATCAATCAGTTTACAGCTAGACGCTGGTCCAATTGTGGCCCTAAGTGATTGATTCTACAGACTTGCCCGCTTGGCTCAGTGGTAGAGCACTCGCTTCACACGCGAGGGGTCAGTAGTTCGAATCTACTAGCGGGCACCATTTAAAATAGGGGTTATAGGACCTATTTGACCTATAGGACCTATGAAGAATAAGGCCTATAAGACCTATAGGACTTATAAGACCTATAGAACTTTAAGGAACACCTCACAATGAAGAATCCTCACTCTTCGGGATCGGAACTGATCCCAACGCACGGCGGGTACCGGCGGCTTAAATCTTTTCAACATGCAGAACTAGTCTATGATGCTACTGTCAGGTTTTGCGACAGATTCATCGACGCTCGTTCACGTACGCACGATCAGATGGTGCAGGCGGCCCGAAGTGGACGCCAGAACATCGCCGAAGGCAGTCAGGCATCCGGCACTTCAAAGAAATTTGAACTGAAGCTTTTAGGTGTCGCGAGAGCCAGTCTCGAAGAACTTTTGTTGGATTACGAAGATTTCTTGAGACATCGCGGACTGGTCCTTTGGTCAAAAAATCATTCGCTGGCAAGATTGATTAGAAGTCTCGCCTATGAGGAGAATAGGTCCTATGAGACTTATAGGTCCTATATAGAAACCTGTACCGCTGAGATTGCCGCCAATACTATAATTTGTCTCATTCATCAGACGAACTATCTGCTTGATAACCAACTGAAACAATGGAGGCGGTATTCCTGAGAGAGGGCGGCTTTACAGAACGATTGTATTGGGCCAGGAAAAGGAAGAGGAAATAGGACTTATAGGAACCTATATGACCTCTAGGACTTATAAAACTAATAGGACCTATCGGGACTGATTGACACTATCATGACCAAAAACAAATCCAACCTGTCGCGACGAGACCTCTTGAAAGCTGCGACCATCGCCGGCGTCGGCCTCACCACCGAGAGCCTCGCTTCCGCAAATCTTCTTAACGACCTGACAGCCGAACCTCAAAGACCACCGCGTCACCAAACAATGATGGGTGTTAAATTCGAACCACGCGACACGGTACGCCTCGGCATAATCGGCGTTGGGCTTCGCGGCACGGATGTACTCGGCGAGTTTCTGGCAATCGAAAGGGTCCAGGTAAATGCGGTTTGCGACGTCGTAAACGATAAATGCGTACGTGCTGCGCAGATGGTTGAGAAAGCGGGTCAGAAGGCACCTGCAATCTACAGCAAAGGTGAGCGGGATTTTGAACGACTCGCAGCCCGCGACGATCTCGACTTCATCTACATCGCCACTCCCTGGGAATGGCACGTTCCCCAGGCACTTGCCGCACTAAAAGAAGGAAAGCACGTTGGCACAGAGGTTCCGGCAGCATACACGCTCGATGACTGCTGGAAACTCGTTGACGCCTCGGAACGAATGCGTCGTCACTGCCTGATCATGGAGAACTGCTGTTACGACTATTCGGAAACCCTCGTGTTGAATATGGTGCGAGCTGGTCTATTAGGCGACCTGGTTCACGGCGAATGCGCTTACAACCACGATCTTCGCGAGATACTCTTCGAAAACGCAAACGAAGGACTATGGCGCCGACGCCATCACACGCTTCGAGACAGTAATCTCTATCCAACCCATGGACTTGGTCCAATGGCCCAGTACATGAATATCAATCGCGGCGATCGTTTCGATCACATCATTTCAATGAGCTCAGCCCATCTCGGGCTCGAGGCATATCGCAAGGATCATGTTCCGGCCGGAGATCCAAAGTGGAAAGAAACTTACAAGTGCGGTGACTACAATACCAGTCTGATTAAGACCGCGCGGGGTCGTACAATTATGCTGCAACATAACGTCAGCACCCCTCGACCATATGACCGTATCAACCTTATTCAAGGCACCAAAGGAATCTTCCGAGACTATCCTCCACGCATTTTCATTGACGGTCAACAAGGCGGACATACCTGGACCACGCTGGATAAGTACAAGGATCAATACGAATCACCGCTTTGGAAGAAACAGGGTGAGACCGCACGCAAATTGGGCGGACATGGCGGCATGGATTATCTAATGTGCTGGCGGTTGGTTCAATGCATCCGTGAAGGCCTGGAACCAGACATCAATGTCTATGACGCAGCCGCATGGAGCGTTCCAGGCCCCTTGAGTCAAATGTCAGTTGCGAACGGGAGTATGCCGGTGAAAGTACCCGATTTCACCCGCGGCCTGTGGCAAAACTCAGACTAAATCACGTCCTTTCTGACAAATAAAAATGCCCATTCGACCGGACGTTGAATGGGCATTTCCAAGCTGCACTGAACCGCAGTTCAGTCAGGTTTTTTCTTGTTGTCCTTCGGGGGACGGTTGTTATTTTGCGGTGGTGGCCGATTATCTTTCCGGTCATTAGTGATAACTTTGACCGGCTCCTTCGGGGGACGTTTATCGTTGTCCTTGCGCTGAGCAGATGCTCCCGCCGGAACGCCAACCAGCATCGCCAATATCAACAAGTTTTGAATCAATTTCTTCATACTGGCCTTGCCTCCCTATCGCTTTCTGTCCGCGCACGGGAGGGAGAAAGAGATGCGCCAGTCAGCTAAAGAGCAAGATAGATGCCACAACGTCGGTTGCTGAAGACTGCGATTTTTCGCAGGTAAGATACCAATGCCCGCCGAAAATCGCACCGTTTCCGAGGAACCCGCACCTTATGGTGCAAAGGACGAAAGTCAAAAAGCCGCAATTTTGAAGCGATGAAAGTCATTAACAGTTGACCGGAAGTCTACTCGATCAAACCAGCGGTCTTTACACAAAATGTGACTTTAGCCCAAGCCCCAAGCCCCCATTTACAGAACCGCGAGCGAAGCGACCGGATGCCACATTCAACAAAAGCGATTGTGAGATTCCAGCGGTAAATTGAATGCGGCATCCGTTCGGCTTCGCTTGCGGTTCTGTAATAATTGGAAGCTGAGCTTATCTCCTGACCGTCACACTGGCAGTACCTACATTGCCACTCGTGTCAAAAGAACGCAAAGAAATTGTGTGCTCGCCCGGTGTTAGAGACCCGGCATCTACGGTGAATATTTCGTGGCCGCTATCGGCGATTCCGTCGTCAGGGAATATCGGGAGCCAGGTTGCGCCATCAATACTAATGTCGGCTTTCCGAATTTTACCCGTGGCATCATCGACAGAAAATACAACTCGAACATTATTTCCACCGACCTGCGGTTGTTCCATCAATTTCACTACGGGCGGGGTATTGTCGATATCGACGGGCTCGCTGATTCTCTCACCCGTCAGCTTCTGCCCCAACGGGTTATCTGGTCCATCCGACGCTACCACCTTAATAATGTAACGACCATCAGCCAGAGTTGCGCCGTCAATCGTATAGAAATTGTCGCGTAGTCTGTCTTTCAACAATCTGAATGTCTGCTCGTTGATGGGCCGGTAGTAAATCGAATACTCAAGCGTGTCGCCGTTTCGATCTTCTGCTTGCCATTGAAATGAGCGAGCTCCTCTCTGATAAAACCGCCGGGGTGGCACCTGGGCCACTGGACCAAACACAGATGGGTCTAATCCAGAAGATTCAACATTCGGATCAATTGCGACCTGGGCAATCTGTTGTAACCCCACGCCTATTGGCAGAGCAGTTATTGCCAAAACCTCTGGCGCAACATTTCTCGGAAGATAGGCGACGCTGACGTCTTCGAGCCACGCCGGTACTCCTGCCCCAGATCGAACCACGGTGCGCCATTGAATGAACCTTGCTCGTGGACTCGAAATCTGATTGCCATCAGCATTTTTCACCGCCGGACTCCAGTCACTCCAGGTCGCGTCGGGACGTTCACCGTTTCCAGTCCTGGTCTGAACTTCAATATTCCCTGCCCCTCGCCACCACACTCTTCCCCACGTAGCGATAAGCTTCGCATCCCGCACAGGCGATTCGTAACTACCTTCTGATACCAGGTCATTTCCAAAGCGAAAGAGTTTTCCTTGATTGCTCGAAGCAGCGTAGACCTGATTGCCCTTCACCATCAGCGACGAAATCTGACCTTCCGGCGACTGTAATAACAACGTGTCTCTACCATCGTTGGTGACTGAGTAGATCCGACCTTTGTCCGCGGTGCCAATCAAAACACTGCCGCCGGAAAGAGCTGGGGCTATTGAGAATGCTGTGATTGTTGTTGAACTCCAGACCACGTCCGTTGCGCCATCTGGCAAGATTCTGAATACGGCAGATCGAGCATTTGAAACATCGTTTCGACTTCGAGTTGTAGACGGTTGTGCCTGCAACGGAGCACCCGTCTCATCGATAGCCGTGATCGTAACTGTCGTACTTGGAGTCATACCGTCCGAAGGTTGAGAAGTCACAGCCGGAGCAGTCACACCTTTATTTCCAGCCGCAGCATCGCTCAACGCGAGCGCATAGATAGAACCATCTGCGGCCGGTGCAAGAGCATGAATCTCCCTTAACTGTGTGTCGAAGAGCGCAAACGTTTTACCTTCCGGTGAAATTCGAAGCACCAGCCCACCAGGATCGGTGCCGGCTAGTAAATCCCCTTGAGGTGTAACAGCAAGTGAAATGACATGCGTTTGATTCGTGCTCACGAGTAACGACACTTCGGGCTTCGCACCGGCCGTCCTGACTCGATAAATTTTGCCGCTATCACCCGCTCCCACAGCGAGAGATCCATCCGGCATCACCGCCAGTGACCAAATGTACTTATCATCCGGATCGAAATAGACATCTGCCTTGCCATCAGCGGCGATGCGGTAGACTTTTCCATCGGGCGAAGTACCTGCATACAACGAACCATCACGACCAACGGCGAGGGCGGTCACATCGAGTTCGGCCGCATCGTACAAGAGACTTCCGGTACCGTTTGCGGCAATCCGAAAAATTTTCCCATCGTGTCCGGTGCCAACAAAGACATTGCCCGCGTTATCAACAGCGGTGGACCACACGTATGTCTGCTGTGTGTTGAACAACTCGGTCAGTTTGGGCGACAGCATCAAGACGCCAGTATCGCTAATTGAAACTCCTCGAGCGTCGCCCTTTAAAAGATCTGCGCGCGCGCTTGTCTCCCAAACAACGGGTTGGCCTGCATAAACAATGGTCGAGGAATAAAGGAGAATGGCTAAAGCGGAAAGTCGAAAAACAAGCTTCATTATCATCTTCGATTAGTTTCCTATGTACTTGGCGTAAAGGGAGCGAGCGGTTGCTATCTCACTTGTTCCCCTGATGATCGATCTGGCATCGCGAAAAACAGTTAGTTCAAAATCACCTGTGGTAAACCGCAAAAGATATTCATTAAATTTTACTTCGCCCGCACTGCGAAGTCGTTGAGCTAAAGCCTTGAAGTCAATCGATCCTGGACGTTGAGGCGAGATCTGGACCGCATCACGCCCACAAAGAATAGCAGCACTTTCGGCAGGAGTTGTAGAAAGGCTCTCAAACAGATCGAGCCCGCAGGTCTCGCAGTCCGCGCGTCGGTTGCCGGGATTTATTTGTCTCCATTGATTTTCCCAAACATCAAATTGCATTAGTGACTGATGCAAGGCTGAACGTTGTCCGGTAAGTAGTTTAAGCGCCTCTGTCACCTGAATTGAGGTAATTACATTGATGATCGGCATTATGACTCCGGCGGTATCGCAGGTGGCAGCACTGCCGGCCGGGGGAGCTTCCTCAAAGATGCAACGCAAACAAGGTGTCTGACGAGGGAGAACGGTCATGGTCACACCATACGAACCAACCGCGGCTCCGTAAATCCAATCGACTCCGTTCTTCACACAGGCGTCATTTATTAAGTACCGCGTCGCAAAATTATCAGTCCCGTCAAGGACCAGGTCGCACCCTGCGATGAGGCTTTCGACATTGGAATTATTGACGTCAGCAATAATCGACTCGATCGTAATTTCAGAATTGATCGCATTCAGGTGTTTCTCAGCTGCCACCACTTTTGGAAGTCGCTGCTGTGCGTCCTCTTCGGTAAACATCGATTGTCGTTGCAGGTTGGACAACTCGACAAAGTCACGATCGACGATACGCAGTCGACCCACACCGGCGCGCGCCAGCAACTCCGCCTGCGAAGTCCCTAATGCTCCAATACCTATTATTAGAACTTGGGCCTGCGCAAGTTTATGTTGGCCCTCGACTCCAATTCCCGCGAAGAAGGTTTGTCTGCTATACCGATCGTTAAACACAATCACAGTATAACAGCCTGAGGATCAGGTCAGTACTCACGCGAGGAAACGAAGAAGAGCCAGTTGTTGATTGAGATTTCGCACGAAAACGGAAAGGACCGAGATTGCTCTCGGTCCTCTCCTGACGAAGCATGTTTGACCAACTCTTTAAGCGGCGTTTTGCTGGACTTCAGAGCGATCACCCTGTGAGTGGTATCCGGTGGGCGTAATGTTATAACGCTTGATCTTGGCGTTGAGCGTCGTCGGCTTGAGTCCTAGCAGCTTCGCTGCCCGGATTTGACTACCCGATGTTCTGCCCAGTGCCGTTCGGATCAGATTGACTTCAAACTGTCGCACTTCGTCTGAAAACCTCGCTCCATTCTTAATATCAACTGGAACTGAGATGCTGAGGGATTCAACTTCGTCTAACAGCAGAAGTACAGTTTCTCGCAACGAGTTTAACCTGACATCCACGGTCGATTCGTCCTTGCCGTGTTCAAGCGCCTGCTCATCGCTTATTGAAATCCCTGAGTTCGTATCATCACTACTCATTACCTGACCTCCTGAAACGCGGTGCTGGTCCAACCATGGGGAGCCTCAAGAGAACGGGTCAAGACCATATACCAGTTCGTTGTTCTTTCCTGCCTTGCTGGGCTACAGGTATATGGCACAACCACGATGCTAATACTGCCATAAGGTTTTGGAGGGCGTATCAGCTGTGTGACAGAACGGCTAATTGTTGTGACGGAAAGGCCAACTTCATGGACAAAAAGTCAGAATATTAGAGAGCGTTGCCAACCGCTTCCTGGAGATTTGCGCGATAGTTACGGCTCAGCGTCAACTGTTTACCGTTGGTGAGAAGGATCCGATACTCCCCGTGAAACCAGGGCTGCATTTCTTTGATCTTGTCGATTTTGACAATCGCGGAGCGGTGAATGCGGAGGAATTGCTTTGGATCTAATTGTTCTTCGAGTCCACTAATAGTCTCACGCAGCAAGTAACTCTTATTATTGTCATACACCCGAACGTAGTTACCTTCGGCTTCAATACATACCACCTCGTCAACGCTCAGAAAGAAAACTCGACCGCCCGCCTTTATGACAAGACGCTCAAGGTAACTTGGTCCAGTCTTCAGTTCTTCAAGAAGAGCGAGGATGTGTTGATCCCGCTGCCCACTACGATCGGATTGAATCTGTTTTTTAGCGCGCTGCCAGGCCACCTCGAAGCGTTCATTATCAAACGGCTTCAGGAGATAGTCGAACGCGTGCACCTCGAAGGCGCGCACAGCATACTGATCGTAGGCGGTTGCAAAGATGACATACGGAGCCTTGCCGGGGTCCAGAGACTCGAGTACTTCAAAGCCTCCAAGCTCCGGCATCTGGATGTCCAGAAAGATCAGATCCGGTGACTCACCTTTGATCGCGGCGACGGCTTCGCGACCATTAGCGCACTCACCAATGATCTCAATGTCAGGATCGCTGGACAACATCTCGCGAATCATCTCGCGAGCGAGCGGTTCGTCATCGATGACCAACGCCCGAATACGTGTTGCGTCCGTCACCTGGCCTCCCTCATGTACTGGGCTACTAACTTAACCGCCTGTGCGAAAGTAGAGGTCACACATAAAAGGAACACCGCAGTTCAATAACTTGTGACGAGAACCAAACTAATGTTTTTGAGACGGTATTCGAAAAGCAGCGGTCGCTCAGTGGTACGAGAAGTTTGTGGTCAATGTTTCGGACAATTCCATGAAACGGATCTTTAGTTTTACAGCGAGCAAGAAATTGCATGGCAATCCAAACTCTCGTCTCTTTTGGAGTGCGGTGGCCTGGCACCGCTTTGTCACACAGACCTTTGCCAGTCACACTCGCGCTTCTTTAATAAGGCTCACCGATATAAGGATTGATGACTTACCGCAAACGAGATGGGAAGGCGCCAGGATGACAAAGCGCCGACCGGGCCGGCGCACTCCAAGTTAGGTACGGCGGGGAATTTCGAGGACGACTGTTAAACCTCCAGTCGGACGATTGGTAAGTTCGAAGTGAGCGGCGTCACCATATAGTCCCATTAAGCGAGCTTGAGTATTGGCAAGTCCCACGCCTTTTCCGCCGCGGGAGGAGATCGCTTTATTATCAACATCAAGTCCGGGACCATTATCTTTTATCTGAATTCTGACCGAGCCATTTCGGGGCGCCGCACTGATCTCGACTCTTCCAGAATTGCTGCGTGCTACGGCATGCCGCAACGCATTCTCAACGATCGGCTGCAAAATGAGATTCGGCACCCGTACATCGAGTACTGATGGATCAATGTGAATGTCGGTCGTCAGGCGATCCTGAAAACGTACACGTTCAATTTCCAGGTATCCATTCAAAAACTCCAACTCCTGCTGCAAAGTCACTTCCGACGAACCACCGCTCTCGAGCGTAAGCCGCAAAAAATCTCCAAGACGTGTGATCATCTTGCGAGCGGCTTCTGTGTCCTTACTTAATAATGCCGAGATTGAGTGAAGTGTGTTGAACAGAAAGTGAGGATGCACTTGCATCTTCAACGCTTCCAATTGAGCTTGAACCAACTGGGTCCTTAGTTTCGATGCCTTCAGTTCACCTTTACGATAGCTGTTGTAGTAATTCGTCGCGTGACTGAGCAGGAATAAAAACCAGTACAGGAGCAACCATCGATCGAGATTTGGATATAAATAACCAAAGGCTGTTAAAGGGGTTATCAAGTGCCCCCGGCCAGTAATCATCATATAGATCACAAAATGACCCGCGATCATGACGCTGACCAGGCCAACACTAACTAAGACATGAAATATAACCCGCCGCCGCCAATTTATTCTGTCGATACAGTAGTTTCGGGCCAGCCATAGAACCAAAGGCGTCACTAACGCCCACAAGTAACAGGCCGAAGCCTGGACATAAAAGGCCCTAACATAAGGAATCGGCTGCTTTTCTGAGTAGTACATCATATAAACCTGTGTACTAAAGAAAAGCGCGGCGATCGTCCAGACCCCCCAGATCAAAGCAAGACGAACTAATCGATTATTTAGAAGCGACCGGCTGGTTTCATCTTCCGGTAATTCTGTGAAGTGGCTCATGAATTAGACGACTCGATCCCAAGTTCCGAGAACTGGCATAAAAAGGCCCAGAATGGTTGATGCCAAACTAAAGCCTTTACGCCTAACTAACACCGGCGAGAACGTATTTGTGACCAAAAGGACTCTTCCCGGTGCCAAGCGGCTTAAAACTGCGATGTCCTCTCAGGTTTAGCTCGTGAAGCAACAGTTAACCTTGGACTTGCAGATTTCGCAAGCTGTTCAGCCGGGGTCATCTTTCCAATGGACTCGATCTGATCGCTGCAGGCCTGTACAACGAGTTCCGAGTTCTTCTCGCTGAGAATGTGATCGTTACCGTCATCGGTGAAGAGCCAGGTTTTGTTTCGGCCACGGACCATGTGTCCCAATTCATGCAGTAAAACAACTACTCTTGTTTCCCTCGTATTTGGCAGATATCTGCCGATGAGTGGAATACGCCTCTCGCTCGGTGAATTACCCCGGTAGAAGGGCCCCTCCAAATTGAGCTCGACTTTATCAAACACTCGGAACGAAAACTTGTTTCGATAACTCTCAAAGATTGTCGTACTTCCCTTCATCCGGATAGCAATCTTGCGATCCAGATAAGTCGGATGGAGTTTTTTCACCAGCTCGTTGAGCGCTGCAATTGCAGGTGGACCACCATAAAATCGACTGCAGGAATTCTCGTCATTCAGAATTGTGAATACATCGAGATAAGCTTTTTCCAACACCGATAGCTTTTTGGGATCAGCTACAGTCAACGATTCCAACATCACACTAGTCGAGGGAGCCGAGGAAGTTTCGAAGTCAGCAGTCTTAGGTTCAGCTTTTTCGCCCGAATGAAAATCGCTATCAGGTTCCAACTTGTTAGTGGGTTCTGGATTCGACGGAAGTGTCACTGAAGAATCAGCGGCGAATGAGAGGTTGTGTAGGGAGAGAGTTAGAACTAGAAAGAGAATAGCTCTTTTCGCCATGGTTGCACCTCCGTGTTTTCGTCATTTGGATCTGAAAAAGTCAGATCATTCGAAACAGGAAAAGGAGCAACGTGGCGTGAGCTTACGCTTGATTATTTACATCGATGAATTGTTTGTGATGGAAGGGAGAGTTTGAGTGACAGGGCGGCTCCGCGATACGGTGAGTAGTCAAACATGGTCCATCACATGTTACAGCGATGAAGAACAATGGATGATAAATTTGAACTGTTTCCCATAAAACTAGATCTTTTGTGAGTGAAGAGCTCTTTGTGCAGCGACCAACATGGTAGAAGTTTCGGGTGTTAACCCTGTCCAAATTTCGAATTGCAACTTAGCTTGCGCAACCAGCATGTCGAGGCCGCTAAGTACATCGCAGCCGGCTGATCGAGCATTCGCAATAAATTTTGTCTCCGATGGATTGTAGACAAGATCGTAGGCGAGCTTTGCGCCAGTTAGCTGTTCGATAGTTGCCGGCGTTTGTGCAACCAAATTTCCGGAGCTGCCCAACGGTGTGGTGTTGATAACCAGATCGAAATTTTCGAACGAGGCCGAACCAAGATCCTTTACAGGTATTTTGTACGGACTGCCAAGCGCTTGACCTTTCACCACGTCGCGAGCAAACAACGTCGTGTCCGCTCTTTGTTCAGTCAGCGCCCACAGAACCGCTCTCGCGGACCCTCCTGCTCCGAGCACTCCCACACGAAGGCCAGCCAAAGACGGGACTCTCTCCAGGAGCGGTTGAAGAAAGCCATCGGCATCCGTGTTATAGCCGTGAAGCTTCCCTTCCTTAACTAATATGGTATTAACAGCGCCGATCTTCTTCGCCTTTTCGTCGACGTAGTCGAGGTGTCTCAAAACCGTCGACTTGTGCGGCGCTGTAACACTCAGACCTCTTAAATCCCAATCAAACTCCCGGGCTTGCGGCTTAACCATCCTCCTAAAAAAGGAATCTACGTCACGCACTTCAAGTGGAAGGTAGACGCCGTTCAAACCATGGGCGGCCAAAGCAGCATTGTGCATGTGAGGCGACACCGAGTGCATAACGGGCAGACCGATGATTCCGCAAACAAAGGTATCGCGATCAATTTTATCGATCCTGTATACCGACCGAAGGTCGTGAGCTGTAGCTTGACCTGGTGCAGTCCCGGAATCTTGGGTGAGTGCCGCATAGGTTAGAAATCCGCCACGCGATGGTCCAAGAATCCGAGTCATGATTCCCGCAGGTCCCATCGCGATAGCTATGAGTTCCTTATCACCCGCACGGTCGCGCTTGAGCAGATCAAAAACCGGAAGACAGTCCACTACGTCGCGCGCTGTCACCGCAATCTTTCCGATGCGCGCGGGTGAACTCATCATTGCCACGAAGATCTCCACAAGATTATTCGGTACTCCAGAAAAATCATGTTGCGAGACTATGACATGAGTGAAATCCAGTTCCGGCGCAGCGGTGATCGATGGCAGTAGATCTGATTCGATGTCGAGATATGTACGCTTGGTATGTTTTAACCACCTGGTCCAAAACTGGAGACGTTCGGCTGAGGTTAAGTTGGTGTGCCCGCCTTGATCAGGCGACCTGAGAGTAAGAATGATCGGCTTAGTAGCGCGCTCGAAGGCAGCTGGATTGAAGTCGTTTAATTCGGAAGGCTCAAGACAATCTAACCGAAGTTCGACGAGGTCGGCAGTGGTTACGGCCTGGTCCATCGTCGACGCTAGATCGGACAAGCTTGCTTCGCATATTGGTACACACACCTGCGCTGCTGGTTTCGATTCCATGTACGTGAAAGATCGAAAATGGTGGCTCAGAGCAATCGATGTTCTACTTGTCTACTGTATCGAGGTGTCTGGTGGACGCTTCGGTCCCCAGGTGTCGAGTGGTGCCTTCAGTCACACTTGGCACGGGTGGCATTAATTCTCCTGTGGGACGACGCGGTGCGGAATACGGAAACGCGACGTTCTGTCGTTCTGTGAACACGGGCTGCTTGAACGGGCTGTTCAGCGCTCGCTTTTCACGTTCACGAATCCTGATGAACTGCGCGACCCCTGAGCCCATCATCGAAAAAGCAGGGATGAGCATCCAGAACCACCAGCCCTGCCCTGTAGATCTCGAGAGCGCAATTGCAATTAGCAAAAAGGCAATGCCCATGAAAATGCTTTTGAAAGCACGATCCAGCGTCACAGGCTTTTCTTGTTTTTTTCCGATACAAGAGGTCGTGACCTCCGGCTCGATAGGTTGTAGTGGTTGACCCGTCAAAGCCTGGGGTACAAGACTGATATTTGCGCCACACGATCGGCAAAAGCTGGCGCCATCAAGATTTTGCGTTGCACATTTAGGACAAAACATTTATTTCGCGCCTTTCGTCTTTTCCGCCGCCAGTCTCTGGCGCCGGGCTTCGTATAGAAGTACGCCAGCCGCTACTGATACGTTCAAAGATTGAAGCCTTCCACTGACCGGAATGCTTACAAGAGCATCACAACTTTCACTCACTAACCGATGTAAGCCGTTTCCTTCATTTCCCAGTATCAACGCCGTGGGAATTGACCAATTCCACTCCGTATAGCTCTGTTGAGCATCACCACTGGCGCCTACGACCCAAATGTTACGTTCTTTCAACTGCTCTATCAATCTGACAAGATTAGTAACACGAGCGACAGGAACATACTCGAGTGCTCCGGCGGCGGCTTTTGCTACGACTTCAGTGAGACCAACCGCTCGACGTTCAGGAATAAAAACACCATGAACGCCGGAGCACTCAGCGGTCCTTAAAATAGAACCAACATTACGTGGGTCTTCCAGTCCATCTAATACAACAACCAACGGAGGATCAATCGAGTTGATGCGGCCTGACAAATCATCGAGCAAATCGTCAGCTTGCTTGTAACGAGCCGCCGCAACCTGGGCCATTACTCCTTGATGCCTTGCGTCTCCGAGTTTCTGATCAAATACCACGCGGTTGACCCGGTGAATCGGTATTCGATTGTCTTTAGCCAGTTGGAATAACTCTTTCAGCCGTTCAGTCCGAGCTCCATCTACGATCGTGATCGATTCGATGGACCGCTTCCCAGCTCGTAATGCTTCGAGCACCGGGTTGACTCCGTAAATAACGTTGACAGGTTCTGGTGTTGACGAGCTATTTCTTTGCCAGTCCCTCTTGGGATCTGCGGAATCATGGTTCGAGTTCTTGCTTCGTTTATGCAATTAAATTAAGCACCTCGAAGTCAGATAAAATCTAAGACGAGAATACCTTGTAAACTGCTCTTCGTTACTGTTGGAGGTTGCAGCCCCAACTACATATTTTCCCGGACGTTCTCGCTTCCAGCCTGTTGACGTTGTCTCGACTTCCGAGGGCCAACCGAACTCAAGGAGGGAACGTAGCTTGTTATAAGAAATGTCCAACTCGGCGTTCGGCGCTCGCTCGAGAAACTGTTGCGTCAAGCGGTTGAAGTTCTCTCCCGCTAAAAGGGCTTTGGACTCACCAAGACAAGAGAAGTCGAAATTATTACTGCTGATGCGCCATGACTTTCGTTCATCTGTTGAATGGAGATCGATCACAAGTTCGTCCGAATAGAATTGACTGGAATCAACAATCTCCTCTCCAGCTTTTCTCGTCTTTCGTTCTCTTATCTCAATCTGACTACGAATGATTCGAGCGGTGACGAAGAGTCGCAAGTCACTCAACAGAACCTCGGAAACATCTCCGTGCCCGGCTTGATGAAATGAAAGAGAGTCGGTGTGAAACATAAGGGCACGAACTCGGGTGTACGGCTCGTCAAGGCCCAGTTCCTCGTCACCAATTGAAAGTACGTTAAGACCGAGCTCAGCGAGTCGATCACTAACCAGTTCCGATTCCTCACGAGTGCTGGTTCGGGCCAACGGCAAAGGTAGATTGCTGTCGATTATCTGGCGGAGCGCTGCGTCTTCAAGGCGAAGAAGACCGGCAATTTGAGCAAATTGCGTCTCGGTGGGAACACTTTGCTGCGGAATGATGATACTGTTAAATCCTGGCTGATTCTTCTCCGGGGCTCTTAGCGTTGGCCGTCGGAGGCGCGCGGTGGCCTCGTTTACCGGCAGTGGCTTTCCGCAATACATACAGGTGACTCGGGTTGGCGCATTTGCACGCAAACACTCGTCACAGGTAACCATCTCCTCCAGCTTGAATCCCTGCGGCTCAGAAGGCGCTAATGGACCAAGAAAGATCGGGGGAATGTTTTCGTTATCTTTAGGCAACAGCTCCTCCAATTATTTGAATTATACGACGACCTGAAACTTCAGTGTGCACTATGTTTTCACCCTTCGCCTGGTCGCGAATATCACTCCTTATTCTCTTAGTTGCCATTACTCTTCTGGCAACTTCATGTGCTGCATTCCGTCCTGCTGATGCCAACGGTCCAGATTCAAATCTAACACCTTATCCGGTCCTGCTTGAAAGTGAGGGCGAACGTCAAAGCAACGCGATAGTCGCGTGGCAACAAATGGCCCAGCGCTTTGGGCTGAGCGATCAACTATCTCCAGAAATCCAACCAGGTACAGCAACCCTCAAGAGTCTTCCGGCGAACGCTTCCGGTGCAATTGTCCTTCCGAAGGTTGGTACGGATCCAGCAGAGAGCGAAGACGAGCTACGCGAATCATTACGCAGGTTTATCGCGGATTGGCGAACCCTGATCGGAGCTGAACTGGACCAGTTATCGCTGGTCGAAAGAGCTGACCTTCCAGCTGGTGAGAAAGTGGCGCGCTATGAGCAGCATCCGTTCAGGTACCCGTTGCGCGGAGAGTACGGTCAACTGGTGATTCGTTTTAAATCGGATCGCAGGGTTACGGCAATTAGCAGTACGTGTCTGACTGATGTCGAGCGTTTGCAGTCTCAGCTTGCTGCCCAGACACCAAAGGTTACGTCCGAAGAGGCAGCCGAACACGTAAAGGGACGGCCGTTGGTAATGTCAAGCGGTTCAAAAACTAGCTTTACAGTCCCAGCAAGTGCAGTTGTGGAAGTGCGCCAGCTCGTAGCGTACGTTCGCGAACAAACAGATTCAAAAACTGCGTTGGAAGTTCATCTGGCATGGGAAATTGATCTTACAGACGCCCCGGTTAAGACGGTATATTTAGACGCGATTACTGACGAAATTATAGCTACAAAATGATTGATTCAGGTGGACCTTGCTAACTTGACCAACGACGGCCAAAGCAGCATTCTACCTTTAGTATCAAGGGTGTCATTTTTGGAGTCATATATGAATAACTTTGATCCCACTAACAATGTTTCATGGCAGTTAGGACATCGAGGTCGAGTTGCAGTTTTTATTGATGGTAACAATCTTTTTCACGCGGCCCGTTTTCACAACATTGATATCGATTACAACAAGCTGCTTCGTGTGCTCCTGGGCGACGGACGTTTACTCCGTGCGTTCTTCTACACTGGAGTCGACGTCGGAGCCGAAAGACAACAAGGCTTTCTCCTCTGGATGCGACGCAATGGCTTTCGCGTGATTCAAAAAGAATTGAAGACTTTTTATGACGGAACGCGAAAGGCGAATCTTGATGTCGAGATCGCGGTTGACATGTTGTCGCTTGCAGGTCGCTACGATACAGCAGTGCTCGTTTCGGGCGACGAAGACTTTGTCTATGCAGTGAATGCCGTGGCCTATAAAGGGTGTCGCGTTGAAATCGCTGGATTTAGATCAAACACTGCACCGAAACTAATCGACGTTGCCGACTACTTCATCGACCTTGGAGAGATTGCGGATAAGGTTCGCAAAGAGGCTACTCACGGCGCGCGCTACGACGAGCGTGATCTACATGACCATCTCCCTGGTCACTATTTGCCTGACCAATTGCAGATGGGTGATGGTCCTCCAGACGGATTTCAGTCGGCCATGAGAGTTGTAATCGCGGCTGAGATTGACGAGGATGGTGCGGAATTTGAAGCGTCAACCGAATTCATAAGAATAACGGATGAACATTAAGTTCAATCATAGCCTGTGAAAACATTTACGATTCAGGAGGCCAACGAACTCCTTCCGGAGGTCAAAGGCCTGCTCAAAAAAATTCAAAGATCTCATCGACGCTTGTCCCAGTTCCGCTCGAAAGCCAAAAGAGCAGCTGAAGGTGCTGAACTTGGCGGGGGTGGACTAATCGAGGGTGTTGAATACGCCAAACGACTGACCGAGTTAACTCTTGAAACCGCTGATTTGGAAGCGCTAGGCGTCCAACTCAAGGATTTTGAGCGCGGTCTGGTAGATTTTCCTTCGGTCCGGGACGGCCGGGTCGTCCTGCTCTGCTGGCAACTAGGGGAAGGCGATGAGCTCGAGTGGTGGCACGACATAGACGCCGGCTTCGCAGGTCGTACCCCACTCTGAGACCCCGGTTGGGACGTCAGAATCCTCGCTAGCCCCTGACGACAAGTTCAAGCCCTTCATCATTTTCTCGTTGACCACTTAAAGTTATTCCTGATAGGATGCGTCCCGATCGCGCAAGCGACTTGGAAGCGAAACTGTAGTTCAGAAACCAGGTCGGTTTATCCCCCGGAGGCAGTTTCCGATGCAATGCACCTCGTGCGGCGCGCCCTTTGAATCTGAAGAGATTTGCTTAGATTGCGGCGCTGGAAATGATCTAAATTCCGAGGAAAACTGCACTCCTACATTCGGGAAAGACAGACAAGAATCAACAATGAGCCGGGCTGAAGAAGCTACCGATCACTCAAAACCGCGGAAATCCAAGCTAATTGAGTTTCCGGGCGCAAATCGAAACTCAATTCCTGAATGGCGCAAAGAATTAAGCGAACGCGTTCGGGAGGTCCAGGAACGACGCGCACGCGAGGCACTCGAAGCCGCCGAGGCTGAAAGTAAAGAAACTCCTACCACTGAAATACCACCACAACTCGAACTTCTTCCGCCTGCAGAGGTTCCTGCCATGAATCCGCTGGTGGCTGCGGCGCTCAGAAGAATTGAACGCGCGCACCAACCAGTTATGGCTGAAGGACGACAAGGCCGAGCAGCAACTGCTGTGGCGTACGCACCTCAACTCGAGGAGAGCGAACCGATGGAGATGGTCCAATCAGAACTGATTGAGGAGTTTAACCTTGATCAGCAATTGGCGGTTGCGGAACTTGAGCAGGAAATCGCGCCAGTCGAAAAGCCGCACAACCTGGTGGTGGTGCCACCAGTTGAGATTCCTGAGTTACCAGTTAGACCAGCACCGAAAAGGCTAATACTCGATGACCCGAATGACCCGGCTTTAAATTATCTTGACTCGATAGCGAAAAATATTTGCATAGACGAGTTGGTGCAGAATCGAGCCTCAGCATTTCGACGCCTGGTTTGCGCATTTCTTGACCTGTTGATTTGTGCTGCGTTGACTGCACCAGTTGCTTTTGCTATCGAAACTACCGGCAACAATCTTCGGGAGCCGCGCACGATTGCCGTCGTGGCTGGTTGCTTTTTATTAATTACATTTTTCTATCTAACGTTAACCACAGCGTTGACGGGCCGTACATTAGCAATGCGTTTGTTATCGTTACGAGTTATCGATCGCAAGACGGGCTTGATCCCCACTGGAGGACAGTCAATCGGTCGCTCATTTATTTATTTGCTTTCACTCGCTACGGCTGGACTCGGAATCATGTTTGCGGTCGTAAGTCGTGATGGATCTACAGCTCATGATCACTTTACGAGGACTGCGGTTATCGTTACTTGAGAGTCCTTACAGTTAGCCCGAACGAGCCCTGCGATTGCAGGGCTTTTCCTTTGGAGTGCGCCGGCCCGGCGGCGCTTTTCGAACTCCTCGTCAACGGGCGGTCGCAGTTTTAGATGGCACCTACCCTTTTCTCAGAAGCGGTTTAGTATTCAACCTCCGAACTACGAGAAAGTTGAAAGTGCCTTTTTTGGCGCACGTTCTGTACACTCGCAGTTTATCGCCCGATAAGCACCGTGGAATCGGGTCAATTTTCGAGGAGCCATTTGATAATCAGAAGGCGGGACGACGAGAAGAGTGTAAAGCGCCGCCGGGCCGGCGCACTCCAAGGTTATTGACAATGAACCAGCAATTGATAGGCTCGATAGCGATTGAGCTTCGAGAGAATCTTAAAGGAAGGCGTTTCGGAAAGATCTTTCAGCTTGGTCCATTATCTTTCGCGATAGACTTCGGCTTCAGAGAGGAATTTCTTTACATCAGTGTAGAGCCTGCCAGTCCGCGGCTGTACTTAATCAAACGCAAAGTCAAAGAGCTTGAAAAACAATCATCACAACTTTCGTATTTTGGAACGGCTCTACGTGCGAAGCTGGGCCACGGAGAGTTGGTGGCAGTTGAAAAACTACCGTCCGACCGGGTGGTCCGTTTAAGTTTTCGAGTGGTCGATGACATTGGCGACATTCAATTCAGACATCTCATCGTGCAGCTCACTGGGCGAGCATCGAACCTCTTCATAGTTAACGAACTCGATCGAATAGTCTTTGCTCTAAGGCCTCCGAAAGGACCTGGACAACAGCTCGGAGACCTTTATACAGCGCCACCGAGTGGGGAACCTTCTGCAGAAGTGTCTGACAGTTTGTCGCCACGCTCATCTGCGGAAGCCGATGATTACTTCAGGTCGCTGGATGAAAAGAATATCTTTGAAGCTAAGGCGACCAGGGCTCGCTCCCAACTCAAAGGGCTGTTGAAACAAAAAGAAAAACTGAAGAGCAATCTCGAAGCCGATCTCGTCAGGCATGGAGATTCAGAGGCTCATCAGAAATTAGGCAATCTGCTGCTGGCGAATTTAACAACTGCGATTCGAAACGGTAATCGCGTGACGATCACCGATTTCTACGCAGAAGGTGAACCTACTATCGAGATTGAGATCGACGAAAATCGCTCCTTACAGGACGAGGCAACTCGACAGTTTAGAGACTATACAAGGGCTAAGCGAGCTGCAGGTGAGATTGAAAAGCGACTTGCTGCCCTAAAAAGTGAACTCGTCCAGCTCGAGGCGCGTCGGACTCAGCTTGAGAATATAATTGCACAGCGAGACGAAAAAGGCCTTGACGATTTCACTCAAGCAAAATCCAGCACCACGACCTCAGTCCGCGCGAAAAAACAGGCTGAGAGCATACCGGGAATTCGACGATATCGATCGACGGACGGGTTAGAAATCTGGGTAGGTCGTGCTGCTCGGGATAACGATCAGCTAACTTTTCGACACGCGAAACCAAATGATCTTTGGTTGCATGCCGGCGACTATCCAGGCTCGCATGTAGTGATTAGGAATCCCGGTCGCCAGGAAATTCCTCATCGAACTGTGATTGAAGCGGCACAGCTCGCTGCCCGCTTCAGTCAAGCCAGTGATGATTCAAAGGTGGTGGTGCACTACACGCAGAGAAAGTTTTTGTCGAAGCCGAAAGGCGCTGCGCCGGGGCTGGTGCGGATGTCGAGTTTTCGATCAATCACAGTCGCGCCGCTGGAATCAGTAGAACGGATCTGACGACGACATCTTCTGGGTTAGTGTGTAGATCTATTCGATGAGCGGGTTGAGCATATCTTTGGTCGCTTCGTTCACGGTACTGTAGTTTGTTATCCTCGCGTCGATGACAACAGCAAAAACTAACGATCCCATTACCACATCGGAACAACTCTTTGAACGGGCGGTCGAACTCATGCCTGGGGGCGTCAACTCCCCCGTCCGAGCGTTTCGCGGCGTCGGCGGATCCCCAAAATTTATCAAGAGCGCGAGCGGCGCAACTATTACCGACGTCGACGGCCGAACCTACATCGACTACGTGGGCTCGTGGGGCCCGATGATTCTGGGCCATGCCGATGATGAAATTATGTCTGCCCTAAGAGAGGTTGTCGGTTACGGGACCAGCTTTGGTGCGCCGAACGAGTTGGAAGTGCAGCTCGCAGAAGAGGTGATAGACGCTGTACCTTCAATAGAAATGGTGCGAATGGTCAACAGTGGTACTGAAGCGACCATGTCAGCCATCCGACTCGCTCGTGGCGTAACAGGGCGCACGAAACTAGTGAAGTTCGAAGGTTGTTATCACGGGCATGGCGACAGCTTACTGGTAAAAGCCGGATCCGGTGTTGCCACTCTCGGTCTGCCAGACAGTCCGGGCGTACCCGCATCGCTTGCGCAAAACACTATCACGGTCCCTTTCAATAATGTTGCGGCGCTTGAAAATGTCTTCGCCGAGCACGCCGATATCGCTGCCGTGATCATCGAGCCGGTGGTTGGCAATATGGGTTGTGTTCCACCGCGAGAGGGCTATCTTGAAGCCGTTCGAACCCTGACAAAGCAGCACGGTACATTGCTGATCTTCGATGAAGTAATGACGGGATTCCGTTTGGCTCGCGGAGGTGCGCAAGAGTTGTACGGGATTAGTCCTGATATCACCACTCTGGGAAAGATTATCGGCGGTGGACTGCCAGTGGGTGCATACGGAGGTTCGAAAGACCTGATGAACAATGTCGCTCCTGCTGGTCCAATTTATCAGGCGGGCACTCTCTCGGGTAATCCACTTTCAATGACGGCGGGCATCGTAACCCTGCGGCGTCTCAGGAATAAAGCCATTTACCAGCAACTCGAAACAGCGACAGCGACGCTTTGTGAAGGGTTGAAGCAGGCCGCACAACAGGCCGGAATTGAGACTGTTACTAATCGCGTCGGCTCGATGTGGACCAGTTTTTTTACAGCTGGTCCGGTGGTTGATTGGGACACTGCAAATCGAGCTGATCGGAAGCGCTTCGGGCTATTCTTTCACGAGATGTTGAACGAAGGAGTGTATCTGGCTCCGTCGCAGTTTGAAGCAGGGTTTGTAAGTATTGCTCATACGCCTGACGTTATCGAGAAGACAATCACCGCCGCAAGGAATGCATTTCAAAGAGTGGCTTGAGGTTGGAAGACGCAGGACTGTTTCTCATCGGTCATCGTCATTGGTCATTGAGTTCACTCTGAAGTTCAACACCTGACATTCAGGCGCCTCCCGGGCTTCAGAGTCGGCGTGAAAACTCAACCTTCTCATTCTCCCCAAGCCTCAGCTTGGCGTAGTGTTTAATTGGTCAGACCCGTCAACCGTTTCAACGGTTTACTTATTTCATTTAATTGAAAGGAAACCGTTAAAACGGTTGCCGAATAACTCCAAGCGCGCGGATCCCCAAGCGGAAGCTTGGGGGGAATGAGAAGGTTGAGTTTTTACAAAGTCTCTGCGTGGACTCTCTTTTCGCGGCGGCGAGTTCTCACTTTTTAGACGGGTAGATCAATCTTGAACTGCGAGCCGCTTCCGACCTCGCTGTTAACTGTAATTTTTCCGCCGTGCTGCTCGACAATCTGCTTCACGATCGCTAACCCAAGTCCTGTGCCTCGCTTTTTCGTTGAGAAGAATGGTTCAAAAATCCGCTCTCGGGTTGTTTTGTCCATTCCCTTCCCGTGGTCAGCAATAGTCACGCGCGCAAAGCGCCTCGGCTTGTTTCCATCACCATCTCCATTAACACTCAACATTTCAGTTGAGACGTAAACAGATTCGTTTTCCTGACTCGCGTCGATAGCATTTGCAATGACGTTGACAAAGACCTGGCGCAATTGATCTGCATCCCACTGGCCCACTATCGGTGCCCCACTGAAACTTCTCTCGACGGTCGCATTCTTTTCTCGTATTCGTTCGCTTACGAGATCGATGCTTCGCTCCAGAGCATCCTTCAGATCCACGGCAGAGCGGTCGAGAGCCTTCTGGCGCGAGAACTGAGTTACATCGACAACCAGTTTATTGAGATGTTTTATGCCACGCTCGACCAATTCGATTGTGTTCAGGGCGTCGGCACTAGTAACACTGTCTCGCAACATCGAGACTCCGAGCCGAATACTTCCCAACGGATTTCGTATTTCGTGAGCAACTTGAGTGGTTGCCTGGCCCACCGCCGCCAGTGATTCGCTGCGTCGCAGTGTTCGCTCAGCTTCGGCCGCTTCTGTCGCATCTACAAGCGTGATGATCTGTCCCTGATCGCCATCAATAGCAAGCGGCGATGAATAGACATCGAGCGATTTATCAACGCCATCAACCTGAACAACCCACCGCCCCCGGTAGGTTGCGGCCAGCACCCTGGTGGAAGTCGCTGCCTCCAACAATTTCATCGCGCTCTCGGGCGCAAACTTTTCGAAGACCGAGGCGCCAATGCTTGCGCTTGGAAACAGTTTGAAGAAAGCTGCGTTAGCGCTTCTGATGCGGTCATCTTTATCAATTGCGGCGACTGCGCTAACCATACCTTCCATCAGTTGATTATTGAAGACCCGCTCTCGTCTCGCATCGAGCGTGCTCCTTCGCATATCGCGGAAGTGACGCTGTACCTGCCAGACCGTGCCGGTAGCAACAAGTGCACCGAATAGCAAAGCGATAACGCTCCAAAGTCGAATGGACCGTCGAGCCTGGGCTTGAACCTGCTGCACTTCTTCGAAGGTTCGTTGCTGCTCCGCTTGCAGGGCCGCCTGCAGATTGGTGAGATCTCGATTGACGGTCCTGAAGCTGCCAAATCCGTGAAGGCTATATTGGCGCAAGTCCTGGGTAAACGCGACGTATTCCTCCAGATTCTTCTTAAACTCTCGCCAGTCATTGGTGTCAGACAATGGAGGCCGGTCGAGATTTGTAAACTTATCGCGCACGTCATCACGCGCGCTGTTCAGTTTCAGATCAAAAGGAGGACCTAACTCGTTGCGCGACTCTGCTTGCTGGCGATTTCGGGCCTCGTTATCTAATTTTGTGATCGCCAGCCGCAACTCCAGTAAGAGACTTAACTGCGCTGAATTTCGCGACGTAAGATCACGAGCCTTATATGCAACGTCGTCCATCTTCCCGATGCTGAGTAGTCCAAGAGCAGAGATCAGAGCAAGTAGAATTAAGAACCCGACCACTAATGGAGTGATGGCACGAATCAAGCCTCGCGAAGTAGGATCTACCGGGGCTCGTGAAGAGTCTGTTAGACCAGTTCGCCGGTAGACTAATTCCGGGCGGTGTTCCTCGGGCTTAGACATTCTGTTCTTTTCTGATGGCTGCCGAAAGCTTGTTGCGTTGAAGAATTTAAGGCTTGGCATCCATCCAGTTGTCACCAATACCTACGTCGGCAATCAGCGGCACATCCAGTTCGACGGCTGTTTCCATTTCATGCTTCAAAATGGCCGCAACTTCTTTTGCAGACTTTTCAGGCGCTTCAACCAACAACTCATCGTGAACCTGCATGAGTAGGCGGGCATCCAGCCCGGCACGTTTGAGTTCTTCATCAACTCTTAACATTGCTATCTTTACAATATCACTTGCAGTGCCCTGGATAGGCATATTGATAGCTTCTCGCTCAGCCGCCTTACGAATGTTTGCGTTCCTGTCGGTGATGCCGGGGAGCGGCCGGATGCGACCGTAGATTGATCTTACATAACCTCGCTCGCGCGCGTGAACCGGAACTTCGTCCATATAGCGACGCACGCCCTTATAAGTATTGTAATAATCCTGGATAACCTTCTTTGCTTCCTGCCGGCTGATACCAACTCGCTGCGAAAGACCCCACGGCTCGATCGCGTAGGCGATGGCAAAGTTTACGATCTTGGCAAAGCGGCGTGCTTCCTTCAACTCTTCATCCGTCTTTGCACCGAACACGAGTCTCGCAGTCCGCGCATGAATGTCTTCGCCCTTTTGAAAAGCTTCGAGCATGACTGCGTCCTGGGTGATATGGGCCAACAGCCTCAACTCGAGTTGCGAGTAATCGGCTGAAATGATCTTATTCCCCTTCTCGGCAACAAAGGCCCTGCGAATTCGGCGTCCCATTTCACTTCGAATCGGAATGTTCTGGAGATTGGGATCACTTGATGATAACCGTCCCGTAGCGGCTACTGTTTGATTCAACTGGCAGTGAATACGACCGTCAGTTGCAATCTGTTGCGGCAACGCATCCGTGTAGACGCTCTTCAGTTTGTCGAGTTCGCGATAGTCAATGATCAATCGCGGTAATTCAAAATTCTGGGCCAACTCTTCAAGGACAGCTTTGCTGGTCGATAAACGGCCTGTCGAGGTCTTTCTACCAATATCGATGTTCAGCTCCGATAGTACTTCCCCAACTTGTTTTGGTGAACCTATATTGAATTCCCGGCCGGCAAGTTTATAGATGGCAAGTGTTAGTTTGTGTAATTCCTGGCCAATATAGTTCGAGAGATCAGCAAGTACTCGTTGGTCTACCTTGAGTCCAGTACGTTCCATCCGAAACAATAGTGGCGCCAGTGGTAATTCGATCTCTGAGTAAATCGTCTCAAGCTTCTTTTCAAGAATACGCTCACGCAAAACTCTCGCTGTTTGGACCGTAAGATCGGCAGTGGTTGCAGTGTGCCAGGAGATCTCAGACCAGTTTGCAGCGGGAGTGTTACCGTTTTCGATCCCCAATGCTTCGCGAGCAAGATCGTGGAGATCATATTTACTGCGATTAGGATCTAATAAGTAACCGGCAAGAAAAGTGTCGTCTTTTACACCCTCAAGCGATATTCCGAAACCTTCAACAAGTCCGACTGCTCGCTTTAGATCATGAACTGACTTTTCGATCAAACCATTTTCGAGAACTTCACGAAGTGCCGGAATAGCTGCGTTAATGCCACCCTCGAACTTCTCGAGGTCGACGTAGGTTGCGCTACCTGCCTCCGTGGCAAACGCAATTCCGCGGGCAGTCGAAAGTTCGGCAAAACACTCTTGTTGAGCATCACCGGAGGGTGTTGAGTCGGCGATAGCGATACCAACATGTTCGGCGTCGAAGAGTGTACGCGCCAAATTTTCGAGATCGGTCTTAGTTTGTACTATTCGATAGTTTCGTTCCGATTCGACCGCCGCCGGACGAGCCTTCGCAGCGTCAGCGTACTCACGTGTCAGTAACGTGAACTCCAGCTCATGGAAGAGCTCATAAGCGGCGGCGCGATCTGGCGGCCGGGCCTTGATGTCTTCGAGATTAAACGGAAGTTCGAGATCTGTTCTGATACGTGCGAGCTCACGAGATTGCCGTATCAGGTCAGCATTATCGCGTAGGGATTCGCGATACGTTTTATGTTTGACTGTTTCCCATCCGTTTAAGGCAGCCTCAATTGACCCAAATTGCTGAATTATCTGCACGGCCCCTTTGGACCCGATTCCTGGCGCCCCGGGAATGTTGTCGATCGAATCACCCATCAGGCCCAGTAAGTCAACGAGCTTATCTGCCGTGACTCCAAATTTCTTTTCCACCCAGGCCTCGTCACACCATTCGATTGGCGGCACGGGTTCTTTGCGTTTTACCACCTGGGAGTTTTGCCGCATACAAATTATGTAAGGGTCCTTAACCAGTTGGCACATGTCCTTGTCGTTCGACACGATTACAGCCTGGAATTGCTGCGCGGCAATCCTGTGGGCCAGCGCGCCTATGACATCATCCGCTTCAAAGCCTGGTGAGTTGATGACAGGAATATTGAAAGCATCACAGAGTCGAAAAATGTATGGGAGTTGAGAGGCAAGATCGCCAGGCATTTCTTCCCGGTTTGCTTTGTAATCAGCAAAGGTTTCGTGCCGGAAGGTCTTCTCGCGCGATTCAAAAATTGCGGCAATATAGTCGGGCTGCTCTTCCCTGAGCAGCTTTATCAGCATGTTGGTAAAGATGTAGACAGCCTGCGTAACCTGGCCTTGCGAGGTAGCTAGCGGGGCTGCGCGGTTTTGCATCGGGGCATAGAACGCACGAAAGATGTGCGACATTGAGTCGATGAGAAACACACGTTCAGGACGATCAGTTTTTTTCGCAGCTTGTTTGGCAGGCATGTAAATGGATCATAGGAATGCAGGTGAAGGGTGTCAAACATGGCTGATCGCGACTGCGCTGTTAATGGGCTAGGCGCTAGAGCTCAAAGGGCTAGAGGCTTTGTGGGTTAGAGGCTCAGAGAGTGATCGGGTTAGAGGGCAAAGGGTATACCACCGACTTTAATCGGGTAGTCACTAAATTTCTACCTAGCCCACACCTTTGAAAACGCGACACCACCGACTTCAGTCGTGTACAGCGTCAACTTCTGCCTAATCGATCCTGACAATGTATAAAAATACGTTTGGGTTGGGTTAAAACTGAACGACCACCCGACTAAAGTCGGTGGTATCTCTAGATTATGGTCGGAGGCGGATGCGAGCGAGTAAGTCTGAGAACTTCCTGTTCGAACGAAGCTTGGCAAATACCGGATCCACTTTCAAATTCATCAACCAGATGTCACGCTCCTCTACTGCCTTTTCAAGCCACTTGAACGCCGACTCATTGTCGCCAAGTCCTGCATAAATCGCAGCCACGGTGTAGGGAGATACGTAACGTTCCTTCGGCAGTTGCTGTAGGTCCGCCAATACTTGTTGGGCTTCAGCTCTCTTTCCGGACGCGGCGTATGCATGGCCCAGCAACGCCAGCATCAATGGACTTCCAGATAACTTCACGCCAGTCTGAAACTCATCGATGGCCTCTGGATACATTCCCTTAGCCTCATAAGCAAGACCAAGATAACGACGTGCAGGAAATGAACTGGGATCCAATTCAAGGATCTTCTTGCATTGCTCGATAGCTTTGTCGTTCTGACCTGAAAGATAGTAGATCCAACCAAGATGCGAGCTGGAAACGAAGGAGAGAGGCTCAAGCTCTTCCGTGCGTTTGGCCTCAGCAATCGCCTCGTCAAATCTCTCAACCGCAACTAAATACGAACTGTACCACTGGTGGGCCGGTGCATAAGTTGGCTTGAGCCGAATAGCCGTTTGAAATTCTCTTTCCGTCGCAGCGCGATCCCAGTCCCAGCGAAACTTGATAAACGCCATCGAAGTGTGTGCGTCTGCCAGACTTTCATCAATCTCAAGCGCTTTTGTCGCGGCATCTTTTGCTTTGGGAAATCCATCCTTGGGCTGAAGCCGGCCATAAACAACAAGCATGTTGTAGCAATCGGCCAAACCTGCATAAGCAGAACCATAGTTTGGATCGATGGCTATTGCCTGTTGAAAGAAATCAATCGCCTGAAGCAGGGCGTCGCCAGTGCGTTTGTTCCAGGCATTACGCCCTTTCAAGTACAAGCCGTACGCCTCCATCTGCTTCTTTTCTTCGACATTCAGCTTCAGTCGAAGATTTTCGAAGATGTCGCGCGAGATGTCGTCCTGGACCAAGAGCACATCGGCAAGCTTGTGGTCATAATGTTGTCCCCAGAGTTGCGCGACGTTGTTAAGGTCTATCAAGTCAGCCTGAATACTGATGAGATCGCCATGACGTCGCATTCTTCCGGTAACCACAGCTCCGACGTTTAATTCTTCACCGATCTTTCGTGGATCAATATTCTTACCCTTGTAACCAGCGACCACACTGCGTGGAACGACTCGGAGTTGAGGCAATTTAGAAAGGCTATTAATCAGGCTTTCAGCGATCTTGTCGTTCAAATATTCCGAATCCGGATCGCCTGCTTCATCTACGAACGGCAGCACGGCGATTGATTGAATGGCATTGTTGTTACCGGCTTTACCTCTTCCCGCAAAAAAGATGACACCGCCAATCAAAACGATCAGTGTTGCGGCAAAAAGAACAACATTCGAGCGACCATGGGTGATGGCCGCGAATTTTCCTGTATTCGCAGCTAACTCGGGTGGAACTTCCGCTGACCTTTCGGGATGCTGATTACCGTTTGTAGGAATGGTTTCTAATTTGAGGGGCTCCGACTTGATTTCGTCAGCCCAGGTCTCGTTTATCTCTGCCACGAACCGGTATCCACGACGCGGGACAGTTTCAATGTATTGAGCGCCTCCGGGAGTTTCACCCAGCGCTTTCCGTAATAACGAGACGTTTTGGGTCAGATTTCCTTCTTCGACAAAGGTGGTCGGCCAGACCCGTTTCATCAAATCGTCTTTTTCAACCACCTGTCCGCTTTTCTCGACAAGTGTGATCAGAATGTCAAAGACTTTAGGTGTTAGTGGTACGGGTTCGCCTTCACGCAGCAGTACACGTTCGGCCGGTTTCAGCCGAAATCGCCCAAAATCATAACTGTGACTATCCAATTGCCCCATAAATGGCGCCTTGAGAAATATCTTTGAGGATTTCTTGAGTCGATCCTGAGGACTTTCTGCGTCCATTCAACAACAATAGGCCCACTTCAAGAAAGACAAAGTTAAGTTTTCTGTCGATTACAGATTGCGCAACGGGATTGTAATGCAAGCACCAAACGTGGGCAACGGGTTCAAAAAGCGTTTCACTTTCACCCCGCGCGGTGTAGTGCGGAGCGCTCCAGCCTCAGCGGCAGAGGCTGGACGTAACGTTGAACGTTAATTATCGAAGGTCTCCCAATGATTGAGCCTGATAGAACTTCCGAAGTGGTCGAAACTTCGCTGATTTGTGTACTGAGCGTTGCTGTGGCTGCGCTAGGCTTTTTTCTCGGCTGGCTGATCTCCATGCTGACTGGTTGCTGGCGCGTGTGACCGAATCAGCGCCCATGAAATCAACCCACTTCCGGCGGCCAACCCAGCCGAAATTAGCATCAGCAAGCGAAAGCCCTCGACAAACGCCTCATCAATAGCTGATGCGACACTGTCTTTGTTGTTGGCATCGAAACTTTCAGGCAGCTGGATTCCACCAAGTTTCACGCGTTGCTCCAAAACACTCTGCTTCACTCCTTCATCGAGGGGCAACTGAGCTAACCGTTGGTCAAGAGCCCTGCTGAACCAAACCAGCATGACAACACCAAAGATCGCGATAGCCAGCAAACCTGCCGTGCGAGAGACCGCATTATTAATTCCTGAGGCAACTCCTGCCTGCTCCTGAGACACCGAGTTCATCACTGTTGTAGTCAACGGAGCTACCGTTACGGCCATGCCAAATCCGACTGTGAGAATTGCTGGTAGAAAGCCGGAAAAATAGCGAGCCCCAACACCTGGAACGGCAAACAAAAGAAATCCTCCAGCTGCGATGAATGGTCCAATCACCAGTGGTAATCGCGAACCGAAGCGGTCAACCAACCCACCCGACCAGCGCGAGAGAACAAACATGAACACAACAAAGGGCAGTAGCGCCGCGCCGGCTGCGGTAGCTGAATACTTTTGCACCTGGACTAGATTTAATGACAGGAAAAAGAAGAGCGCCCCAATAGCTGCATAAAGCAGCAGAGTCAACAGGTTCGCTCCGGCAAAATTTCGCGAACGAAACAGACCAAGCGGCACCATCGGATTCCTGGAACGCGCCTCGTTCCAAAGAAAAAGTAACAGAGCTAGAACGCCGCCCACCAAAGTCGCAATAACTAACGGATTTGAGAAGCCGCGACGAGGCGACTCGATCAATCCATAAACGAGTCCACCGAGCCCAAGTGTGGCCGTACAAACTCCCAACCAATCGAGATGGCCCTGATGTTCTTCGTCTTTGCTTTCGGGGATTCGGAATATCGAAATGATCAATACCGCCACCGCCAGGGGTAAGTTCAAAAAGAAGGCTGCCCGCCAGGAAAAATGTTCGACCAACCAGCCACCGAGGAGCGGTCCGATTGCAGTTGTGATCGCAGAAAAGCCGGACCATGTTCCGATCGCTTGACCCCTTTTATCCTCGGTAAACGAAGCACTGATAATCGCCAGACTGCCAGGGACCAGCAGAGCACCGCCCACACCCTGAACGGCACGCGCGATAATTAGCTGTTCGATATTTGCGGCAAATCCACATGCGGCTGACGTAATGGCAAAGACGATTACGCCAATCGTAAAGATCAAGCGGCGTCCATAAAGATCTCCGAGTGAACCTCCTACGAGCAGAAAGGCCGAGAGGAAGAGAGAGTAGGACTCGACAACCCACTGAACACCGATGACGGTTGCGTTGAGTTCTTTTTGGAGGAAAGGGAGTGCGACATTGACCACGGTGCCATCTATAAAGGCCATGCTTGATGCGAGAATAGTGGCCGTCAGAATCCAACGTGATGGCATTAGGTTTTAATCCGTGTCCCTTCGCCTGTAGTTTGATTTTGGTGTTCTGTGAAACGACCCTCTGTGTCACTCTGCGTTCGAAAGTGGTAAAGACATGGTTAGCGACACAGAGTGACGCAGACAGACGCAGGGAGACGCAGGGAGTGACGGCACCAAAATCGACTAGAAAGGCTCGTCTATTGAAGCACTTTGCCTCGTGAAAAATTTCGGACCGGATTCAGTAATGTAGAGACAATCCTCCAGACGAATACCGAATTCTCCATAAATAACTACGGTGGGTTCGTCGCTGAAACACATTCCTGGCTGAATCGGAGTCTTGTTTCCTCTCACAAAGTTGGTCCATTCGTGTCCATCTAATCCAATACCGTGTCCCGTTCGATGAGGCAGGCCCGGCACTTTGTAATCTGGCCCAAACCCGGCATCCGTAATTACCTTTCTCGCCGCAGCATCGACTGCCTCGCAAGGTGCACCAACTTTCGCAGCCGCGAAACCGGCATCCTGAGCCTTCTTCTCAAGGTCCCAAATTTTTCTCTGTCGGTCGGTTGGCTTCCCAAAAACAAAAGTTCGCGTGATGTCAGACTGGTATCCTTCGACGCTGCACCCGCCATCCATCAACACCACATCTCCTTCTTGAAGACGTTGCGGTGTACTACTCCCGTGCGGAAACGCCGTGAACTTTCCGAAGCTCACAAATATGCCACCCGCAGTTCCCAGCGCTCGAAAGGCGGCAGCGCAATTACCTGCAAATTCTCCCTGCGTCATCCCTTCTCTCATACTCTCTTTGGTCGCTTTATAAGCCTCGATAGTTATGTCATTGGCGATCTGCATCAGAGAAATCTCGGCAGGAGACTTAAACATTCGGCAACCCGCGGTGACGGGCGTAGCGCTAACAAATTTCAAAGCAGGTGCGGCTTCACGAATCCCATCGTAAAGGAAGAACCGGACCCGTTCCTCGATTCCTATGGCGCCGGTTCGAATACCGCGGTCGCGAAATATCTCAGCCACACGCTGGTAAGGACTCTGATCCTCCTCCCAGATCCGAATATCGTTACCCATGGTTATCAGCTCGCGTGCCCGTTCTTCTTCAAACTTCGGACAGACCCATGCCAGTTCCCCGCGGGCCGGTATCACTAGTCCAAACATTCGTTCGCTGGTTCCCCAACGCATCCCGGTGTAATACGACATGCTGCTACCAGGTTCCATGTAGATCGCATCAATGTGAAGGTCACTCATTAACTTTCGGGCCTTCTCGATTCGTGCTTGGCGCTCTTCAAGACTGATTGGTGTTACGCCATCAGTCATTCGGCGTAGACGACGAATGGGATCGGGTTGCGCGTTTTGCGAAGACGGTGAGCCGGCAAATGCGTTCACGTGCGTGCCGGCAAAGGCGGCAACCGCAGCAATGCCCCCGGTCATACGCAGAAAATCTCGACGATCTGTGCACATACAGATTGGACCTCAAGAGTCAGAATTGAAAGATGTAGAGCTATTTTAGCGAAGCGAGTCTGCCGGCTGAATTTACACGAGAGCGTGTTCGAGTGCCAACAAGGAAATCTGATATCAGCGCGATTCCCATGCTGCGTGGAGTACTAACGCGCAGGTGAGATGCTTCGTCCGATCTCACGTACTGGAGAAAAATGAGAACTGAACAATGGCTAATTGATAATTATCAGCTCGCACAAAAAGTACATCACTATAGTACCGCGAGCGAAGCGACCGGGTGGTACACTCAACGAACCGAATTTAGGCTTCACGTTTGAGTGTACCATCCGGTCGCTTCGCTCGCGATACTGTAGTCATCGATCCAGAGTCACAAAATTAGAGTCTTAGCCAAAGCCTTAATTATCGATGCAATCGGGTTCTATATTTGGGAGATTCCCTTTTCCTTGAACACTTTGTTTACCGCAATCGCAACTTCACTTAGTACGCTTCGGTCCAGATGATATCTGCCCACCCAAAACACCAGCGTGAACTCCAACGCCTTCTCACCAAACTTTTGCAAAAAAGCATTCGGTGCAGGTTCGCTGAGAACTTCCTCATTTGCCGAGGCAGTTTCTATCAACAGTTTGACGATAAGCTCAGGATCGGTGCCATAAACGGCTCGTACAACTAGTTCAACTGGCCGGCGACGCCCCAGGCGACTCCAGTTAATTACCTTCCCGGCAACCAGGTTTGAGTTCGGAACAATCACTTCCGCTTCTTGCGCCGTTCTGATCGAAGTGGACCTCATTCCAATCCGAGTTACCTCTCCGAATGCACCATCAACTTCCAGAATGTCACGTTCACGAATAGGACGTTCAAAAAGTAAGATTAGCCCGGAAGCGAAATTGTTAATCGTATTTTGTAAACCAAAGCCGATGCCAATTCCGAACGCACCAGTAAATAAGGTGAACTTCGATAGCTCAACTCCTGCTGCAATCAACGCCATGAAGAAGACCAATAGAAGCATCAGGTAGTACGTCAACGTCGAAATGGCAAAGGGCACTCCATGACGTACGGGTAGTCGCTGTAGTACATCCTCACGCAGTACGACTCGAACGATGGTTGCTACCAGAATTCCCAACACCAGGACCACGACGAAAGCGAGAACGTCACCGCCAGTGAAACCACTGCCAGTTCTGGAAAGAGGAACACTCAGAGCCCGGCTAATGGCATTTGCAACGTCGTCCCTAATGGTAAAAAGCCGTAAGAGCGAGATGATCCAGGTAATTATCCCCGACAGCTGAAGCAGAGCCAGAATCCAACGACTTATCTCTTCATGATGTTGGCGAACCACCCTCAGGCGACTTGCCGTCTGCGTCCTCAATAAAGTTAGGTCGACGGCCTTCAATACCGAATATGCTGCGTACACTACTAGTCCGTAGTAGGCGCCATATAACGCCACATCGTTAAGAACCTGGGACAACGCAAAATAGCCAAATACATTTGTCAGCAAAGAGAGAAAAAGCACTGCAATGCAAACTCTAATTTCCAGCACAACTAACGATCGCCAGATTCCCGGTTTCTCGCCCTCGCTCAAAAAACCGCGCGCGTAAAAGACTGCGGCCGCAATTGTTAAGGTCGCAATCAGAGCAAGCGCTTCTCGTTTAAGTGAGGCCGAGACCGCCAACATCTTGCAGCCCTGGACCACTAACAGTGAGATGATGAGAACGTAGATAAGCTTCCTTTCGTTAGCGCGGACGAGTGGCCCAATTAGTCGAATCACCGGAGCGATATAAAGAACAGCAATTAATCCCTTGGCGGATGAGGGCGCCACCGGAAACAACGGGACCAGTGTCAGGAGCGCCATCAAATAAGCAACACTGTACGGTCGCTTGAGCAAGTCGATTGAGCGCGAATCGACAATCCCCTCTTCGACCCACGATGGCAAATGCCGGCGCATCCGAAGCGCGAGCGCCACCCCCAGCACGAACACAGCAAACGAAAGTATAAAGGCCGAGCGATTCGCCTGCACAAATTCGCGCAGACGAAGCCAGTCGCGCGAAAGATGCCTTCTTACAACTCTTTGCAACACAGCATCAGATTCATTCCGAGCACCGCGCTCCCATAACGGTGAACTGTCAGGCTGAAATAAACCTCGCTGAATTTGTGTCTTCTCAGCCTCAATCTGTTCCTGGATATTGTTGACAAATTGTTCGCGTTGCGACAGGCGAGTTTGCAAATTGATAGTAGACTTCAGCTGATCTGCTAAATCAGTATTTGTTGAGACTATCGCATTTAAAGAAGAGCGAACCCTGGTTTGAAGTTCAGTCAAAGACGGGTCACTTTCAATCTGTACCAGAACCTCAGACCACTTTTTCTGCTGCAGGTCGAGGGCTGCTATATCTGAATTGAACAGCGACGCTCGATCTAAGAGTGACTCCTGACTGACATTTACCTTCGATTTCAGCCCGCGCCATTCGCTGTCGAGATCTTGCAGCTCGGGCAGCGAAGGTAGGGCGTTCAGTATTTCTTGAGTCTGAACTCCACGCGACTCCAATTCTGCTTCGAGAGTTCCGGCAGCGTCTTGCGCACGCTCAATCTCAGACCCGTTTAGTAGATGTCGTTTTATCTCAATAACCTTTCCGTCGAGATTATCAAGGTCGGTACTGATCTGAGTGAGATCGGGAGTCGGCTGGGTCGCTGGCGCGCCAGGTGATGGCGAAGCTGATGCCGGAGCGGCCGAATTGAAGTTCGGTTTTGATTGTCCCTGGCTGTTGAGGTTCAGCCCTGTGGCGAGAACTATAAAGAGGACAACAATGACGGGAAGTCTCGAAGTAGAAACGCTGTCTGCTTTCATTGGCAAAACAGTTTCGCCTGGGTGTTGAACTTCCTATTTGGCAATGACTACATCATCGGAGAAGTAAACACCTTCCCCTTCAGAGCACTTCTGATGGCCGCAGGAAGATCGAAGAGCATACGCTCCTTGGCAACATAACCCAAGGCGCCCAGTTCGCGAGCTGCCTGCACCAACTCCGGATCTTCGTGCACCGTGAGAAATATTATTCTTGACTGAAAGCCCCTCGAACGAAGAATCTGAGCGGCTTCGATCCCCGTGACCAACGGCATCGCTATGTCAAGGATAAGCACGTCTGGATTTATCGTTTCGACTGCTTCCAATAACGACTTTCCATCAGCAACTGTACCAACTATGTCGTAGTCGATGGAAAGCAAGTCAACGATTGAACGGACCACTGCTTCGTGATCGTCTGCTACCAAGACTTGTACCCTTTTCAATGCAGCTTCCTTCATGCCACGTTGGAAGCCTTCCAATTCCAAAGTGTGCTTTGAGCCCGGAAGTATTAGTTGAAGGGCCGGGGTTAGCGATGCCTCTATGAACTCCTAACGAGACTCGCATGCTAACCAATGCTGCATCGGTCAGAAACTGGTAAAAGTAACAGGCGGAAAACTTCGAGAATGCTGAGATCTAGACAATGTGACGGCGGACAGCGTACTGGATTAACTCTGCGTTGGACTTCAAATTCAAGTCTTCCATCATTCTGTACTTATGGAACGCGATTGTCCGGGTAGAGACATCGAGCATCGATGCCACCTCTTTCATAGAGCGGCCTTCGGCGAGCAGTTGTAACACCTCCCGTTGTCTCGGGGTCAGGTGCATCGGTTTTTCGCCGCGCAAGGGAATGTCAAAGAAAGGATTTACTCTGTCAGCGGTGACGAGTGGGGTAATGTAAGGTTTTCCACTCAACACTGTGCGAATCCCTTTCAGCAGTTCTGCTATCTCGCAACTCTTAATAAGAAAGCCGGTCGCACCAATCTTTAGGGCTTCAGCAATAATGTCCTGGTCATGGTTCATCGTCAGATAGATCAGCTTTGTGTCTGGGAGCTGAGCTATTAGTTGCCGTCCGGCGTCGAGCCCGTTCAACAAAGGCATCGAAATATCCATGACAATAACGTCAGGTCTCAATTCAAGCGCTTTTGCGACCAACGTTCTTCCGTCGGCTACAGTGGCTAAAACAGTGAAGTCGGGCTCTAGAAAACTTTTGACCGCGTCAGTAATTAGCCGGTGGTCATCGGCGAGTAAAATTCGTGCTTTCATGAAGGCTCCCTGAATGAGGCTAACTAAGTTTTTTATTGGGGAATCAAATGGCCTATCACCCTAAGGGGACGCGACCTTCAATCTGAGTTCCTCTCATTCGCACCGACGTTATCTTCAACTCTCCATTCGCAAGACGTAGTCTTTCTTCCATACTGATCAAACCCAGCCGGCACTTGGACCGCGCCTTCTCTACGTCAAACCCCTTGCCGGAATCCGTGATCCTGAATTGGAGAGAATCTGATTCCAGAGTTAGATCAACCCGCGCAGTTGTCGCTCCAGCATGCTTGATAATGTTGGTCAACCCTTCCTGAATCACCCGGTAGACGCACAAAGCGAGGTCTTTATCTATCGTCAACGGAGCGACCCCGTCGTCAACAACAAAGTCGATAGACAACTGACGGCGATGTGATAGCTCTCGGCACAAACTCTTCACCGCCGGTACCAGGCCGAGGTAATCCAGGTTTGATGGATGAAGTTGCCTTGATAACCCGTGCACATCCGCAGAGGCTTCCTGGAGTCGTTTCCAAATCGCATTCAACTCGCGACGAACTGAAAGCTCACGTCGGCTTTGGGTAAAACGTTGGAGGTCAAAACACAATAGCGCCAGCTTCTGATTGAGACCATCGTGAAGCTCCCGCGCAAGGCGATTTCTCTCTTCTTCCTGCGCCTGTAGTAACCTCGCGCTGACTTCACGCAGAGCTCCTTCCGCTCGTTTCCGTTCGGTTATGTCACTCGAGATGATGAGAATGCATTGCTCGCCATGTATATGGATCAAGTCTGCCGAGGAAAGCCATATTCGCGTCTCCCCGTGTTTGCCAACAAGTGTCGTTTCGAAGCTCTCAACCCTTCCATCAGTCTTCAGTTTTCGCACCAACTCGGCTCGTTGTTTAACTTTCTTCCAGATACCCAACTTAATTGACGTTTGACCGATGACTTCGGTACGCGTGTAACCGAGTAATGACAAAAAGCCTGCATTCACATCGAGGTATCGGCCATTGGAAAGCGTTGTGATACTCATCGGCTGTGAACTATTCCTAAAGATCTGAGAAAAAAGTGGTTCCGAATTGTGAAAGAGCGCCAGATTCGTCTCAGATGCAGTAGGGGTTATAGACCAAGCGGTTTCCGCCGACTTGATATTTCCAGGGAAATCAATTGTTACGACGTTTGCGGCTTTGCGATGAACCTTTTGGGGAATCATTGTTCTCACCTTTTCCTAATTCTTTCTTAATTGCCGCGATAGTGGACAATCTCCTCGACCTGGCTCAGAAGTTGGAAGTTAACTGTCCTGGACCACCTAATAAGCTCATCGCTTCCACCATCACGGCAGATTCATTGGAGCGTGTGTGCTTGTCCCGGTGTTCTCTCGATTCCCATTGCTCGTGTCTACGTGAGGTGGATAACGAAGACGGCGCCTGAGCAAATTTTGTTCTTTGAAATGTGAAAAGGGAGGATTAAGACTGAGATATTCAGTATCCTAGCGATAGAACCACGCCAAAGCCAGACGCAGGTTCCTTCGACACAAAGAATCTACATTTTGTTTCCTGGTCGACTGAAGATCATTTAAGATGACGGTCAAATTTGAAGAAATCACCCAAACCCAAAGATGAAGCTCACAAATATGCTGATTTTGATGGTCGCGTTGATTGTAACGACCAATGCACAGACGCCCGACCGTCAACAATTTGTAAGAGTTGAGGGGCCATTAATCGCCCTGACACACGTCAGACTCATAGACGGGACCGGCGTCGCGCCAGTTGAGGATCAAACGATCGTCTTGAGCGAAGGAAAAATTCAATCTATCGGGCCAAGTAATAACGCCAAAATTCCCGCGGACGCTCGAACAGTTGATCTCTCTGGCTACTCGATTATACCCGGGCTAGTCGGTATGCATGACCACATGTTTTTCCCGATGGGTGGCTCTCCACCAATGTACTCAAACATGGGCAGCAGCTTCCCCCGACTTTATCTTGCGCTGGGTGTAACTACGATCCGCACCACCGGCAGCGTTGCTCCCTACACGGATCTCGAGCTCAAACGACTGATTGATTCGGGCAAGATCATTGGTCCAAAAATGCATGTCACTGCACCTTATCTCGAGGGACGTGGTTCGTTTACACCAGTCATGCACGAACTCACCGGACCTGACGATGCTCGCAAAATGGTTAATTACTGGGCCGACCTTGGCGCAACCTCCTTCAAAGCTTATATGAACATCACGCGCGACGAATTGCGTGCGGTTGTTGAAGAGGCCCACAAGCGCAAGCTGAAAGTAACTGGACATCTTTGTTCAATCGGATTTCGCGAAGCCGCAGAGCTGGGTATCGATAACCTCGAACATGGATTGATGGTTGACTCTGAGTTTGTACCAGACAAGAAACCGGATCAGTGTCCATCTGGAAGCGCAGTCAGCGGCAGCCTGCGACAACTTGATCTAAATGGACCAACGGCGAAGGAAACAATTCAAACTCTCGTATCAAAGAACGTAGCTGTCACTTCAACCTTGCCGGTGTTTGAAGCCGCGGGCGCACCGCTGGCCCAAACAGGTATTGGAGCAGCCAGCGCGATTTTGAATCCGCGAGTCTTTAACGTGATGTCAACTGATGCGCGGGTGCGCTACCTGCAAGCGAGAGCTCGGGTCTCCTCCGAGAGTAACTATGTTGCGTTGCTGAAAAAGGTGATGGAGTTTGAACGACTCTTCGTGCAGGCCGGTGGACTCTTAATAGCCGGGCTCGATCCAACCGGCAATGGCGGTGTGGTCGCCGGCTTTGGAGATTTGCGAGAGGTCGAGTTATTGGTCGAGGCAGGTTTCACCCCGGTTGAGGCAATCAAGATCGCAAGTCTAAATGGAGCAAAATTCCTCGGAGAAGATGCACGAATCGGTTCCGTAGCAGTCGGAAAGCAGGCAGACTTGATGGTTGTGAAAGGCAATCCGGCCACCAATATCTCCGACATTGAAAAGGTCGAGATAGTTTTTAAGGACGGTGTGGGCTACGACTCGCAGAAGCTAATCGATTCGGTGCAGGGGTTGGTTGGAATTCGGTAAGAGTCGCAAGCACGTCAATAGGCCTGCGCTTTATTATTTCCTCTCGACCAACGTTTGATAGAGGCGACGACGCTATTGAAATCCAAGCCTTTCGAAATCAAACCCCTGGTCTGGACCGCTATCTCTTCTGCATTGAAATTCTTATCTATCACGTCGGTTGCGACCGGCGACCAGACTACCTTATAGATATAGACAGTTTGGTCCATCTTGGAGTCAGAAATAACCTGATTTAACCAGCCAATAGCGTAGTCGCGCTTACCCTGCTGAAGATAAGTCAGCGCCAGGAAGTACTCTGCATCCGCCACGTAGTCAGTCGACTTTGTTGAAGAGGCAAACTTGTCGATGAAGTCATAGTACTGGCCCGTAGCTTCGACCAGCGCACTTTGATCCTGATAGTTTCGCTGATCTTTTATGATGTAGAACTTCCGCAACCAATAGTTTCCTCTGTTGAATTGGGCCAACCCGGCGGTCCGAGTACCTGGGGCTCGATTAATCGCTTGCCGATAATACTTGTCAGCAAGATCATTGGTGTCGTTAGAGTTGTAATAGAAATCACCCAGGCTTAACAAGTCTTCAGCTGAGGCACTCTGGCCACGGGTCTGTGCTACACCCCGCATTTTTTGGCCCAGGCTAATGCTGGTCCAACCGAGTATTAAGAAAACCGTCAGCGTTATCAACGATAATTTGCGCGACTTTATATTCATCGCCATCCTCCATGATCGGGTGCGTCATACTCGTTCTGGATTGGTCGGATTCTTAAGCTTGAGAAGCGAAGACAACAGTTGTGTTCCGCCGACAGCGCCGGCCAGACTGATGAGGAAAATAACGGCCGGGTTATCGTAAGAGCCCGTCTGCGCGAACGCGATGATTTTTATCTTTCCTACTAACGAAATAAAAGCAACCACACAACCGATCAAGCATGTTATTGCCATGGCTGCTAGTTTTTCACGACGAGTAATGACACCTTGTTGTTGTAGATGTTGAAGGTACAACTTGATTACGGCTCCAATTAGCACTCCAATCACCATCGCGAGGATCAAGATGTAGGTTTTTGGCCTGACACGGATTTTTAGTGCCGGACTAAAATCACTGACGGTCCGTCCATGTCCATCTTCATATTTCACAGCGACTATTAGCGACGATTGATCATTGAATCCTGAGATCAATTGGGAGAGAGAAAAAGGCGCGGTCCTAATATTCAGCTTGAGCGTTTCTCTTCCGAATGGAGGAATATCCTTCAAATCATTTTGTTCAGTGGGAATGATGATTCCCGATGGATCTGAAGAGACCTCAATCGATTTGATGGAGACGGTGTAATCCGGAAAGTTGTTTTCCAATTGAAGGTAAACATTCTGGTCTTTCCCGGTCAGCAATTCTTCATATTCAGGGCGGCCAGGAGCAAGACTCAACTTCCCATTTTTGCGGGTACCCACATACAACAGCGATTGACGGAACACGTTCTCGTTATTCGGACTCGAGAATCCGAGTCGTAGCAGGTAGGCACGGGGCTCCACATTATCGGCAATCTTTGCGGCGCAGTCATAGACGACTTGAGATAAATCAGGTGTTGGCGATAACTCAACGCGGTCACCCAGAGAGAAGGTGATGCCTGGTTGCTCGACCGCTTCGATTCTTTCAAGTTTCAAATTGTTCTGGCCCGCCGTCGTGATTTCGACCGTTACTTTTAAATGCGTATTGCCTGACCAGGCCGACTTTGTGTCGTAAGCAACGTTCACATTGAAGCGCTGTTCTCCAATAACTATTGGTTGTTCGATAGCGTACTTGGTGTCCTGGGCCAAAATTGAGGTTTGGAGAATGAGGAAAACGGTTGCAGTAAAGAGCAACGGTTTTAGCATTTGGGGACCTTCCTTCCTGAGGACAAAACGTCCGGCTGACCTTGGGCGTACGGTACCGCGAGCGAAACGACCGGATGCTACAATCAAATTTCTGCTGTGATTGTCACGATAACTTGATTGAGTGTGGCATCCGGCCGCTTTGCTCGCGGCGCTGTACAAACGGAATCATGACAATCGGGAGAGCAGACTACGACCCTCGGCCGCAGCGCCGTGCTCAAGGCGTTGAAAGTGCTGATGGTGCGTGGAAAATCAATCCTTGAACACCAGTTTCAGCGCCAACATATCTAACGAACCGTTTTCAGGTTTTTACCAGCAAGGATGAGTGGGATGCGCTGGCGTGAGAATAACTTACTCTTCTGCTTCTATTTCCTGGATCAAGCATCTGGGTAGCAGGCCAGTCGCAACAAAGGCGATACCTTTACCGTGCATGTCAGCAAGAAGTTTCTTGGCCCCGTCGTCGATGAAACTCACACTACTAAGGTCTACGAGTATGGACTTGTCCGCATGCTTTGAACCTTCCGCACGCCAACACTTCTCCAACTCTCGTACGCACTCGCCCATGAGTTTTCCCTCCACGACGAAGCGTGTTTGATTTAAGTCTTCAACGACGGTAATTCTAAGCACAGCAGTATTCTCCCGGGGATCCTATGGCAACTGGCTTGCCAGAGCGATTAGTGGGACAAACGAGTTATTACTGCTAGTTTTGTGACCGTATCTCGCCACCTGGCGAACGATTGTCACTCACTCGCCGGTTGTCCAACCTCGGCCTGTCAAGTATCCTCTTGATACCTGATCTGAAATTGGCGAACCGCGGCGTCGCCTCTGAAAACCTAACCGAGTGGGTGGAACGGGTAAGTAGAAGTGAACACGAACTCTCCTGGGGTCGGCACCGCAGAAGTCCAAACCCAAAAATACTTGACGCTGCTTGAGCTCTCGAAAGCGATAGCATCACATCGAGAACTGCCTGCGCTCTTTCATGACCTCGCCTGTCGCCTTCAAAAGCTATTTCACTTTCGAAATCTTGGCGTGATGCTGCATGACGGTGAGCGAAACGTCATGCGATTACACCTGGTCGAAACGTGCGAGCCGAGTGAATGGCAATCACCCAGCGAAATTCCGATAGACGGCTCTATAGCCGGTACAGTCTGGAAGACTCAGCAACCCATCGTGGTACGTGACCTCGATCAGGAAACGCGATTTCCGGTTGCAAAAAAGCTTCAGACGAACCCTGTCAAATCGGTTTGTAGTTTGCCCCTGACGACCGCTCATCTGCGACTCGGTGTCCTTAATATGTGGAGCGACCGCGTTGGAGCTTACGACGATTTTGACCTTGAATTCGCCGAGTTAGTGGCATCCCAAATTGCTGTTGCTATCGAGGGGCAGTGCTATCAGCACAAGCTTGCACGTGAACGTGACCGTTCCCAGTTACTGCTCGAGATTAACAACACTCTCGTCTCCAACCTCAATATTAGAGAACTGATATCGGCCATTTCTGCTTGTTTGAATCGCGTTCTCCCGCACGACGCAGCGGGGCTTGCACTTTATGATCCCTCGATAAACAAGCTTCGCGTGACCGCTCTCGAGTTTCCGGCGAACGAAGACGTTTTTATCGAAGATGAGATTGTCGACCTGGAAGGGACGGCTGGCGGACTGGCCTTCACAACTCGTCAACCGGTGCTTCGCACTCACGGCGACCTTGCCGGACCAGTGGGCAAGCGCGCCGGCTTAAAGTCGAGCTGCACGGTGCCGCTCATTTCACACGATCGCACGCTCGGGATTCTTGCTGTTGCGAGCCTCAAGGATAACGCGTTCACTGACAGTGACATGGAACTACTTAATCAAATCGGAAAACAAGTAGCGATTGCGGTCGAAAATGCTCTCGCGTTTCGAGAAATTGATTCTCTGAAAAATCAATTGAAAGAAGAGAAACTATATCTCGAAGAAGAGATTCGCACCGAATACAACTTTGAAGAAATTATCGGCAACAGTCCTGCTCTTAAGCGTGTGCTGCAGGAAGTAGAAACGGTCGCGGGAACTGATTCAACCGTTCTTGTTTATGGCGAGACCGGTACAGGCAAAGAGCTTATTGCCCATGCGATTCACAACCTGAGTCAACGGCACGAACGTACCCTGGTAAAAGTGAACTGCGCGGCGATTCCCACCGGATTGCTGGAGAGCGAGTTCTTTGGACACGAGAAGGGCGCATTTACTGGAGCAATCGATCGAAGAATCGGCCGCTTTGAACTTGCCAATCAAGGAACGATCTTCCTGGACGAGGTTGAAGATATACCGCTTGAACTTCAGTCAAAGCTTTTGCGTGTGTTGCAAGAACACGAATTCGAACGATTAGGCAGTTCCAAAACTATGCGCGTGGATGTTCGTGTAGTGGCGGCTACTAATGCTGACCTTTCAGAACTAGTTGCAGAAAAGAAATTCCGTAGCGACCTGTTCTATCGGTTGAATGTCTTTCCGATCAACGTTCCTCCTTTGCGCGAGCGTCCCGAAGATATACCCCTCCTGGTAAATTTCTTTGCTCACAAGTTCGCTCAACAGATGCGGAAGAATATTGAGCGGGTGCCGAAGGAAACCATGGCTGCATTGACTGGTTACCACTGGCCGGGCAACGTCCGTGAGTTACAGAACCTTGTCGAACGAGGTGTGATTCTGACCAAAGGTTCGAGTCTCGAAATACCACTGACGGAACTAAAACAAGCGACGAAGAATACTACTGCTCAAGCGAACAGCGGTAATACTCTGGAAGCCGTGGAGCGTGACCACATCTTACGCGTCCTTGGTGAGTCGAACTGGGTGATTGGTGGACCTTCGGGTGCTGCCGCTCGACTTGGGATGAATCGAACCACACTCAATCACCGGATGCGTAAACTCGGTATCTTTCGCCCTCAGCCACAATCTGCGTAACTTCTCTAGTGTTAAGTTCCGAGGATCGTTCTTTTGCGTGACGTAATGGACGATCCAACACGGCTTTGCACAAAAACTTTAATCTTGGTGAGTGTCGAGCGATCAGTACAGTACCGTGAGCGAAGCGCGGCGGTGCTACACTCAACGAACCAACCATCAGAATTTTAGGCGTAATGTCGAGTGTGCCATCCGGTCGCTTCGCTCGCGGTACTGTACTGATCGCATGTTACTTTTGTGCAAAGCCATCCAACACCAACAAGGATCGATTGTAGTGGTCTCTTTGATCGAAGGTGGTGACCATAACTTGCCACATGGCAGCATATCGTCACCAAAATTCGCTCCCCTGTTCTTAGCTTCTCAACTTTCCTTCCCATAAATCTGAAATTGCAGGCGATCGTTGCTGTCATTAGTTGTGGCAAGGCTGTTGCTATAAGAGCCCGCATTGACAACTGTACTGGCAGAGCAATGAAGACCAAGGGGACGGTCTTCAGAGCCAAACACAGACCAACGCTTTACGGTCTGTGTGAACGGTGGGCGGGCCTGGATCAAGGGGGATTGCGTAAAAGGGCTCGCCCACCAATATTTTGTCTGCCAACAGCCCGAGGTATTTGCGTTGAAATCTTCAATCAGACTTATCAAGCACAAAGTTGAGCCAGCACCCGACCTGGAAACGGGTCAAGAAGTAAAAAGAACCCACCGCCAGAACACTCGAGAAATAATCAGTACGGTCAAGGGTTGGATAGCCGAGCTTGAGCAACGTCATCGTATGGAAGAGCGCCGAGCGGCTGCGTTCTTAAAATGAACTTCACGCCCGTTTTACTCTCCTTCCCCCGCAGTGAACAATTGGTCAGAGGTTCTTCTACTAAACTCAGCCACAACTCAATCGAGCCCGGGAGGGTTTCATGTTAGCAAAGGTCCAGAACATTTTGCTGAAACATAAATTATTGGTGTCGCTAGCGATCTTCGTTTTAGTGATAGTTCTTGTCGCAGTCTTTGTGGTAGGTCGTTCCAATAAACCAGTGCAGGCCGCACCAAGTGCAACACTCGTCGAAGTCGTACAAGTGAAACAGGAAGATGTACCTATTTATAGTGAGTGGATCGGGACCGCCGATGGAATGGTCAATGCTGAGATCCGAGCACAGGTATCCGGATATTTACTGAAACAAGATTACAAAGAGGGCTCACTCGTTAAGAAGGGACAATTGCTTTTCGAGATAGATCCGCGACCGTTTCAAGCTGCTTTGGGCCAGGCGACCGGCGACCTGGCGAAGGCCCAGGGTCAACTGGGCCAAATGGAATCTCAGCTGTCGCAGGCTGAAGCAAACCTGGCCCAGGCAAACAGCCAGTTGATTCAAGCGCAGGCGCAACTGTCACAATCACAGGCAGGCCAGCGGAAGACCCAGTTAGACGTCGACAAATACACACCACTCGCGGCCCAAAAAGCGGTGACGCAGCAGGACCTCGATAATGCTGACCAAGCTAACGTCGCCGCTAAGGCCCAAATTGATGCGAGCAAAGCTGGAATCGAAACTGCCAAAGCCGGCGTTAAGGCTGCTGCCGCTGGAGTTAACACTGCTAAATCAGGAATCGCAGCCGCAAAGGCCCAGGTGGAATCATCACAAGCTGCGGTCCGCACTGCTGAACTCAACGTCAGCTTTACACGCATAGTCTCGCCCATCGACGGCATCGCGGGTATTGCTCAAGCGCAAGTCGGCAACCTGGTTAATCCAACGAGCGGCGTGCTCACCACGGTGTCGACCGTGGATCCAATTAAAGTCGGATTCACTTTGAGTGAAACTGACTACTTAAAATTCAACAAAAGCAACCTGATTAACGCTCGACAAGGATCGAGTATCGAACAACTCGAACTGGAGCTGGTTTTGTCCGATGGAACTGTCTATCCGGACAAGGGCAAATTTTATTTGGCAGATCGTCAGGTTGACCAGAAAACGGGCTCGATCCGTTTGGCCGGGATCTTTCCCAATCCCAGTTACATTCTGCGACCCGGACTCTACGGAAAAGTTCGAGCCGTCACCAGCACTCATGAAAATGCGATCGTTGTTCCACAGCGTGCGGTTAACGAGCTGCAAGGCGGCTATCAAGTCGCAGTCGTAGACGCAAACAACAAGGTCGAGTTTCGTTCGGTGAAGGTTGGTGAACGTACAGGCACAGATTGGATTATTGAAGAAGGATTGAAGCCTGGAGAACGAGTAATCGTCGAAGGACTGCAAAAGGTGCGATCAGGCACGGTCGTAGATCCGCAGCCTTATGTGACCAGCGCCGCTACCAGGAATTAAGATCGAACGCGCCTGCCGCGTTTGATCGAGGGAGATATTTTGATCTCAAAGCTGTTTATCAATCGACCCATCGTTGCGATGGTAATTGCAATAGTCACTGTGATTGGTGGACTCATTGCGATGCGTAGTCTTCCGGTAGCCCAGTTTCCGGATATCGTCCCCCCTCAGATCATCGTTAATACAACTTACACCGGTGCTGACGCTGTAACGATCGAACAATCTGTAGCGACCCCTCTTGAACAACAGATGAGCGGCGTCGACAACATGCTCTACATGCAGTCGACAAACGCTAACGATGGAAGCATGGCCCTGACCGTGACTTTTGGAGTGGACACTGATCCAAACATCGATCAGGTGAATGTCCAGAACCGTGTCGCCCAGGCTCAACCTAATCTTCCTTCAGACGTCAATACGTTTGGCTTGAACATGCGCAAGTCGACCGGATTACCAACACTGGTTATCTCGATCTTCTCGCCCAAGCAAACACACGACTCACTCTTCCTCGCGAACTACGCGAACATCAATCTAAACGACGCGCTGTATCGTGTACCTGGTGTTGGCGAAGTAAGGCTTTTTGGCGCCAGCGACTACGCGATGCGAATCTGGGTGAAACCCGATCTACTCGCGAAACTTGGGCTAACGGTTCCGGATCTATCGCGTGCGGTCCAACAACAAAGCACGGTAAATCCAGCTGGCCAACTAGGCGCCGAACCTGCGCCTAAAGGCAAAGAGATGACTTACAAGCTCCGAGCTCAGGGCCGCCTGCAAACGCCTGAGGAGTTTGGAGAAATTGTCGTTCGCTCAAATCCCGATGGTTCAGTTGTAAGGCTGAAGGACGTCGCGAGGATTGAACTTGGCGCCCTCAATTATCAGCAAATCGCACGCTTCAATAGCCAGCCGGCCGGACTGATTGCCGTCTTCCAGGCCCCCGGTTCTAACGCACTCGCCGTGGCCGATGGCATTAAGAAGACGATGGCCGAATTGAAGACTCGCTTTCCCGATGATCTTGACTACGCAGTCTCGCTCGACACTACACGAGCTGTCACCGAGGGTATCGGCGAAATAGTCGAGACACTCGTCATTGCGATGGTGTTGGTTATCCTGGTGGTCTATATCTTTCTGCAAAACTGGCGCGCCACTTTGATCCCGATCATCGCAGTGCCGGTATCACTAATTGGTACGTTTGCCTTCTTTCCGATTCTTGGATTTTCCATCAATACCCTTTCTCTGTTTGCTTTAGTACTAGCAATTGGCCTGGTAGTAGACGATGCGATCGTAGTGGTTGAAGCCGTTGAACATCACATCGAAGAAGGCATGAGCCCTCGTGACGCTACGTTCCGGGCGATGGAAGAAGTATCTGGTCCAGTTATTAGTATTGCTCTAATTCTTGCTTCTGTATTTATCCCGGTGGCGTTTATCAGCGGTATCCAGGGCCGGCTTAATAAGCAGTTTGCTGTGACCATCGCGGTCTCTGTAATCATTTCGGCTTTCAACGCTTTGACCTTGTCGCCGGCGCTTTCAGCGATGCTGCTAAGACCCAGGCAGCAGGCTCGCGCGGGAATTTTGCGGGGATTCTTTGACTGGTTCAATCGATGGTTTGATAGAGCAACCCACGGCTACGTGAATCTGAGCAATGTGCTGGTTAGAAAAGGACTTGTAGCCATCCTAATCATTGCCGGCTTCGGCTTGGTCGATGGAATCCTTGGCGCGAGACTGCCAACGAGCTTCTTGCCAGAGGAAGACTATGGATATTTGTTTCTCAACGTTCAGTTACCGGCCGCAGCGTCTTTAGAACGTACCGATCAAGTGTCTCGAAAAGTTGAGGACATACTGAGCAAGACGGACGGAGTCGAGTACTTCAACACGATTGAAGGCTTCAGTTTATTAAACAGGGTCTCGGCCAGCTACAACGCTTTTTTCTTTGTCGCGTTGAAACCCTGGGGCGATCGAAAAGTCGCAGCACAGCAAATTCAGAAATCTCTCAACGGTCGTATGGGAAAAGAGATTCCAGAGGCGGTGGCGTTAACTTTTATGCCGCCTGCAATTCCGGGACTGGGAAGTTCCGGCGGTTTCTCATTCTGGCTTCAGGATCGAAGTGGAGGCTCAGTCGAGTTTCTAGATCAGAACGTGCAGAAGTTTCTCGAGGCTGCGAGAAAACGGCCCGAGCTAACTGGAGTCGCCTCGCAATTTTCTGCTTCAGTCCCGCAAGTCTACGCGGACGTCGATCGCGACAAGGTGCTGAAACAGGGAGTCGCTGTGGCTGACGTCTATCAAACTTTACAGGCATATCTCGGCGGATTGTTTCTAAACCAGTTCAATCGATTTGGCAGGCAGTGGCGAGTGTTTCTGCAAGCCGAAGGTGAAGAACGCCTGACAGCAGCCGATATTAACCAGTACTACGTCCGCAATAACGACAACAACATGGTCCCACTTTCAGCGTTGGTTACAACGCGAAAAGTATCCGGACCGGAGTACACGAATCGTTTCAACGTCTATCGCGCCGCCCAGGTCATTGGATCGGCAGCTCCCGGATACAGTTCGGGACAGGCGATGAATGCTCTCGAAGAGGTTGCCAAACAAACATTGCCGCCAGAGATGGGTTACGACTGGGCCGACTTGTCGTACCAGGAGCGAAGTGCGGCTGGAACAACCAAAACTGTATTCGCCCTCTCGCTCGTTTTTGTGTTCCTGATTCTGGCCGCTCTTTATGAAAGCTGGTCATTGCCGTTCTCAGTTTTGTTGACGGTGCCCATCGCGGTGTTCGGCGCATTTCTCGGTCTCTTAATCCGCGGGTACGACCTCGATGTTTACGCGCAGATTGGTTTGATCGTGCTGATTGGACTCGCTGCGAAAAACGCAATTCTTATTGTTGAGTTCGCCAAGGCAGAATTAGAAAACGGACGCGGATTAGTTGAGGCCGCTCTCGAAGGCGCACGCTTGAGGTTGCGACCAATTTTGATGACTTCGTTCGCGTTCATTCTTGGCTGCGTCCCACTGTGGATTGCTTCGGGAGCCGGTGCTTCCGCGCGCAGAATTTTAGGCACAGTTGTGATCGTAGGAATGCTTGCAGCGACGGCGATCGCGATCTTTATCATTCCGGCGACCTTTTATCTCGTCGAAAAATTTACCCAGCGATTCGGTGGCAAGCATGCACCTGCTGATGGACCAGAGCACGAACCTGCGGCGGGAGACTGAGGGTGTCTTAATCTGAACTTTCTCCGTGCAACCTTTATGTCCTCCCTGGTTGTGACTCGGAGGACACAAAGGGTTGCACAGAGTAATACCAAGTTAGGACCGCAAGAGGATTGAGTGAAAGAATGATATTGAAGTCAAAATGGGTGGCGGCAACCGGCGCTATCTTCCTGCAGGTGAAACTATCTCGAGTGGTCGCAAGGGGTCGGGGACCGTTAGCAATACTCTTGCTCTTGAGCCTGACCAGTCAGGCAATCGTCGCGCAAAGCAAAGCTCAAACTCTTTCTCCTGTTAAGACTCCCAGTGATTTCCGCGGCAAAGAAGCAAACGCACCAACTGGTCCATCGATTGGCGATCTCAAGTGGTTCGAGGTATTCAAGGATCCGGCGCTTCAGGATCTGATTAATAACGCTATGACCAGCAATTACGATTTGCAGTTGGCCGTAGCCAGGATTGATGCTGAGCGAGCCAACCTGGGTCTAGCGCGATCTCAACAATTTCCTCAACTAGTCGGCAGTGCTGATTTAACCACCGTTAGGACATCAAGCAACGGACAGTTCGCTGGTTCGGGAGCCGGTGGTCAGCGAAGTAGTTTTGGCAGCGTCTTACTGAACCTCCTCGATTTTGAGCTCGATATCTGGGGCCGTTTACGGAGCCAGACTAAGGCTGCGCGAGCTCAACTCCGAGCGTCAGAAGAAGATCGCAAGGCGGTTATGACAACCGTTGTGGGCGACGTTGCGACTAACTACTTCAGCCTGCTCGAACTCGACGATGAACTGGACATTGCGAAACGCACCCTCGCAACCAGACAAGACTCGCTGAAGTTGATCAAGCTTCGAGAGCAAGGCGGTGTCGCAACAATGCTCGACGTTCGCCAGGGTGAAGAGTTGGTTTACCAGGCATCGCAAACGATTCCCGACACAGAACGGGCAATCGAGCAGACTGAAAATCAAATTAGCCTGCTCCTAGGCAAAAACCCTGGACCGATTCCGCGTGGCAAGCCTTTGACACAACAGGAAGAGCTACCTGCCGTTCCAGCCGGGCTGCCTTCGGAACTACTTGAACGCCGTCCGGACATAAGGTCAGCGGAACAGAATCTAGTGGCACAGAAGGCACTGGTGTCTGTTGCAAAGAAGGCTTACTTCCCACGAATTAGCCTGACTGGTTTTTTTGGATTTCAAAGCAACGAGCTTTCTTCGCTCTTTACTGGTCCAAGTCGAGCGTGGAGCTTTGTGCCGCAGTTAACGCAACCGATTTTCACTGGTGGCCGTTTAAAGTCAAACGTGAACTTTGCCAAAGCTCAGCAGGAATTTGCGTTGGTCCAGTATCAACAGACTATTCAGACTGCATTTCGAGAAGTAGCGGACGAACTAATTCGGTATCGCAAAGAAAAAGAGATTCGAACGCAACAGGAGCTGTTAGTCAGCACCCTGCAAGATCGTTCACGGTTGGCATATTTACGTTATCAGGGTGGCGTAGACACGTTACTAAATGCGCTCGATGCTGATCGGGATTTGTTTGATGCTGAATTGAATCTGGCCCAGACTCGCCGCAACGAACTACTTTCGCTCGTGCAACTCTACAAAGCACTCGGCGGCGGCTGGCAATAACTTTGGAGTGCGCCGGCCCGGCGGCGCTTTGTTATAACTTTCATTCATCATGTCGGCGCCCCGCGCCCGGCGCACTCCAAATTCAATCGTTGCGATATTCGGCGGCACTGCGTTCACACTCAAATTCAAGAATCCCGCAGTTGGGAAGGGTGGCAGAGCGGCCAACATCAGAACTCTCTTTACTCGAACATAGCGACGCCCCCGCTCTTCATCCCCTGAACGATGAGCAACTCATCAGAAAACTTATTTGAGAAATTGAGATCTAAAAAAAATTGAGTTGAGCCTATTGCAAAAGGAAGAGCGGGGGCGTCGCTGCGTTCGAGTAAAATGAGTCTCAATTTGTTCCGCTCTGCCACCCTTCCCAACTGCGAGATTCTGGAATTTGAGTGTCAAGCCGCAAAGCAGCGCCGCCGGGCCGGCGCACTCCAGGGTCACTTCTTTATCTGCTGCGGAGTTGGTAACTGGGAGGAGTTCCAGCCGCCGCCCAGAGCCTTGACCAGCTCGACACTCGCTGTCATCTGTTGCATTTGTAAATCAATTAGAGTCCGTTGATTCGTCAACAACGTCTCCTGCGCCGTAATCACATTCAGATAACTGTCAATTCCAGACTTATATCTCTCGGTCGCAAGCTCCAGTGTTCGCTCTGAAGAAACCACCGCCGCCTGCTGCTCTTCCCTTTCCCGCGACAGGATCCGCAAAGCCGCCAGGTTGTCTTCCACTTCCTGAAACGCTGTTAACACCGTCTGCCTGTAACCGGCGACGTTTCCGTCGTACGAAGCAATCGCCGCTTCGCTCACAGCTTTCCGCCTTCCTTTGTCAAAAAGTGTCTGCGACAGTGTTGGACCAAGTGAAAAGAACCGCGCCGGCCAGGTAAACCAACTCGCAATCGACGATGCCTCAAAACCTGCGGACGCATTGAGCGATAACGAAGGATAAAACGCAGCTCGCGCAACTCCGATTTGATAATTAGCTTCGGCAACGCGCCGTTCTGACGCCGCAATGTCAGGCCGTCTTTCGAGTAGTTGCGACGGCAATCCAAACGGAATAGCGGGTGGAGTAGCCTCGAGCGGAGTATTCCCGATTGCAAAGTTTGACGCCGGTTGACCCGCGAGCACCGCGATCGCATGTTCGAGTTGCGCACGCTGAATGCCCAGATCAGTTGCCTGAGCCTGCGTAGTTTCCAACAGCGTTTGTGCTTGAGTTACGTCTTCTTCCGAAACTATTCCCGTCTCAAACCTGACTTTCGTCAAATCCAAAGCTTGCTGGTATGCGACAACGGCGGTATCGAGCAATTTCTTCTGCACATCAAGCGCTCGCAGTTGGTAGTAATCGAAGGCTACTTCCGCCTCGACGCTCAGGCGAACATTTTCGAGATCAGCGGCAGTGGCTTGTGCTTCTGAAGTATTCGCGGCGACTGTGTTCTTGACGCGACCCCACAGATCCGGCTCCCAC